>Ga0208714_1000085_pt1 | contig 28722 bp, 23 predicted proteins | sample NGESurshal072012_3_FD_184461 | JGI IMG/M metagenome (GOLD analysis project Ga0208714, IMG submission 184461) | Arctic peat soil microbial communities from Barrow, Alaska - NGEE Surface sample 415-1 shallow-072012 (SPAdes) | ecosystem: Environmental > Terrestrial > Soil > Wetlands > Peat ... | reverse complement strand
CGGCGATCGAGCACAGCGCCTCGTCGGCGAACACGAGCTCGATCCCGTCGAACTGGAAGAAGCGCTGGAACTGCTTGACGAGCGCGTTGCGCGGCTCGGTCAGGATCTGCATCAGCTCGTCGCGGGAGAGCTGGTGGATCGCCGACATCACGGGCAGGCGGCCGATGAACTCGGGGATCAGCCCGTACTGGATCAGGTCCTCGGGCAGGCAGTGCTCGAAGATCTCCCCCGTGTCACGCTGCTCCTTGGATTGGATCGCGGCGCCGAAGCCGACACCCTGGTGTCCGATCCGGCGCTCGATCACGCGGTCGAGGTTGGCGAACGCGCCACCGCAGATGAACAGCACGTTCGTGGTGTCGATCGAGAGGAACTCCTGGTGGGGATGCTTGCGGCCGCCCTGGGGCGGTACCGAGGCGGTCGTTCCCTCGAGGATCTTCAGCAGCGCCTGCTGGACGCCCTCACCGGAGACGTCGCGCGTGATCGACGGGTTGTCGGCCTTCCGCGCGATCTTGTCGACCTCGTCGATGTAGATGATCCCCGTCTCGGCCTTCTTGACGTCGTAGTCGGCGGCCTGGATCAGCTTCAGGAGGATGTTCTCGACATCCTCGCCGACGTACCCGGCCTCTGTCAGCGCGGTCGCATCGGCGATCGCGAACGGGACGTTGAGAATCTTGGCCAGGGTCTGGGCGAGGAGCGTCTTGCCACACCCGGTCGGCCCCAGGAGGAGGATGTTCGACTTCTGCAGCTCGATGTCGTTGTCATCGGACTGCATCATCTGGACGCGCTTGTAGTGGTTGTAGACCGCGACGGAGAGCGAGCGCTTGGCCTGCTCCTGACCGACCACGTACTCGTTCAGGACGTCGTAGATCTCCCGCGGCTTGGGGAGGTTCTCGATGTCGAAGCTCGGCGGAGCGGTGAGCTCCTCGTCGATGATCTCGTTGCAGAGATCGATGCACTCGTCGCAGATGTAGACGCCGGGGCCGGCGATCAGCTTCTTGACCTGACGCTGCGACTTGCCGCAGAAGCTGCACAGAAGCTGTTCGTTGGAGTCCGTTGGACGCGCCATGTCAAATGCCCTCTCCCGGAGTACGGCTGTTTCAATCGCCGAGCTCTGAGGCTAAGAGTAGTCGCTCAGTGCTGCGAGATCACCCGATCGATGATTCCGTAGTCCTTGGCCTCCTCGGAGCTCATGAAGTAATCCCGTTCGGTGTCCTTCTTGACCTCCTCAACCGGCTTGCCCGTGTGGTGGGCGATGATCTCGTCCAGACGACGCCGCACGTCGATGATCTCGCGCGCGTGGATCTCGATATCGGTGGCCTGACCTTGGAAGCTCGATGACACCTGGTGGATCAGGATCTTGGCGTTCGGCAGCGCCATCCGCTTGCCGTGGGCACCGCCCGAGAGCAGCAGTGCGCCCATCGACATCGCGATGCCGACGCAGATCGTCTGCACGTCGGGCTTGATGAACTGCATCGTGTCGTAGATCGCGAGGCCCGCGTACACCGAGCCGCCCGGCGAGTTGATGTACAGCGAGATGTCCTTGTCGGGATCCTCGGACTCGAGATGCAGCAGCTGGGCCACGATCAGGTTCGCGATCTGATCGTCCACCGGAGTGCCGAGGAAGATGATCCGCTCATTGAGCAGACGGCTGTAGATGTCGAACGCGCGCTCCCCGCGGGAGGTCTGCTCGACGACCATCGGTACCAGTGGGCTCATGGTCCTCGCTCTTTCTCGCTTCCTCGGCCGGAATCCTTCAACCGCGGGCCGATCGGTCGGCCGGATCGCGGGCGCCGGTACGATTCCGGCCGCTCGCGGCGAGTCTAGCAGCGGCGAGCGGCCGTCCTACCGGGTTCAGAATCGGTCCCGGCGAGGGCCCGCGGACGCCGGAAGCGGCTCAGCTACCGGGCGTCCAGAGCTGGCCGGAGCCCTGCTCGGACGCCTCCCGCCCCGGTGTCCACAGCTTCTCCCGCGCCTGCGCCTGCTCGACGGTGATCGGCGTGGCGTCGCGCACGATCAGGTCGATCGCCTGACGGGTGGCAAGGTCGCCGCGGGCGCGCTGGAGCCGATCGGCCTTGCGCAGCTGCTCGAGCAGCTTCTGCGGCGTGGTGCCGTCACGCTCGGCGACCGGCTCCAGAGCCTCGAGCACCTCATCGTCGGTGGGCTCGATCTCCTCGGCGTCGACGATCGCGGCCAGCACGGCCTCCCGCCGGAGCTCGCTCGCGGCCTCGGGCTCGGCCTCGTGGGCCAGCGATTCCTCCTCCTTGCCCGTGATCTGGAGATACGCCTCTCTGGAGATGCCCTGGCGGGCCATGGCCGTGAGCATCTGCTCCAGCAGCTCGTGGGCGCGGGCATGGACGAGCTTGTCGGGCACCTCGATCGTAGCCTCGGCGACGGCCGCGTCGAGCACGGCCTGCTCGAACTCGCGCTCGATCGCCCGCTCATCGGCCTCGCGCAGCCGCGTGGCGATGTCCTCGCGCAGCTCGGCCAGCGTGTCGAAGCCGGCCTGCTCGGCGGCGAACTCGTCGCCCAGCTCGGGGAGCTGCTTGGCCTTGACCTCCTTCACGATCACCGCAAAGCGCGCGTCCTGGCCGCCGAGGCGAGGATAGTCGTCGGGGAAGGTGACCTCCACGGTGCGCTCCTCGCCGGCGGCCGCGCCGGTGAGCTGCTCCTCGAACCCGGGAATCAGCCGTCCGGAGCCGAGCTCCAGCAGCTGATCGCGGCCCTCGCCACCCTCGAACGGCTCGTCCCCGATGTACCCGACGTAGTCGATGACCACGTGATCGCCGGTCTCGGCCGCGCGCTCCACCGTCTCGAGCGTCGCGGACCGGTCGCGCAACGACTCGAGCTCAGCGTCGATGCGGGCGTCGTCGGCCTGCGGCTCGCGCCGGCCGACCTCGAGTCCCTTGTACTCGCCGAGCGTAGCGACAGGCCGGACGCCGATCTCGATCGAAAAGGCGAGCGGCTGGCCCTCGGCCGGCATGTCGCCGACGTCGAGGTCGGGCTCGCCGACGGGCGCGATCCCGGCGACGGCGATCGCGTCGCCGTACCAGCCGCCCAGCGAGCTGCGCAGGGCGTCTTCGAGCACGGCCTCGCGGCCGAGCCGGCGGATCACCACCGAGGGCGGCACCTTGCCCTTGCGGAAGCCCGGGATGCGCATCTGGCGGCCGAGCTCGCGAGCCGCCTGCTGGACGCGGCGCTCGACCTCCTCGGAGGGAACCTCGGCCTCGACGCGGACGCGCGACTCGGGCAGCTCGGTGACATTGGTCTTGACGGCCATCGGCTCGTGAACGATAGCTTGGGGTCGTGTCTGCGCGGATCCCCAGCCTGCCGTCGCGGATGGCCGGTCGTCTTCTGACCGGCCCCGCGGGCCATTTCGCGGCCGGCGTGATCGACTGGCTGGTGCTGCTCGTCCGCTACGGGGCGGCCCGTCTCAGCGGTCGTGACCCGTGGTGAGCGCAGCGCCGCGCCCGCGAGCCGCTACCCCGCGAGGGTCACCGACATCGCCCCCGGCACGCCCTCCAGCGTGGCGCCGCCGCGGATCAGGTTGCGCACCTCCCGCAGTGCCACCGGGAGCGTTGTGGTGTCGTAGATCCGCGACCCCTTGACGTCGGCGATCATGCCCAGGCAGCGCTCCACCGCGGCGCCGCTGCGATGCGTCCAGGCGCTGATCGCGGCCTCGCTGTCGGCGTCGCGCGGGGCGGCTTCGAGCACTTCCCGGGTGAGCGAGCGGTGCAGGCTGTAGAGGTCGTCGCGGAGCGCGGCACGGGCCAGCGCCTGCCACCGGTTGGCGCGAGGCAGCTCGAGGATCCGGTCGCGGAGCCAGTTGAGCTCGAGGCCCGACCCGAGGCCGAAGTGGGTCGCGGTCACGGCCTCCAGCGGACGCATCGTCGCGGCGGCGACCTCGACGATGTCGAGGACCGCGAGCATCGAGGGCATGCCCGCGACGCGGGCCGCGAGGGCCGGCGGCACGCCGGCGCCTTCGAGCTCGGACAGCCGGGCCTCGAAGGCGTCGCGATCGGCGCCGTCGAGCACATCCGGGAGCACGCCGGCGAGCATCGCCGAGCCACGGGCGAAGTAGGCGGTGGTGGCCGCGATGTCGATCGAGCGCGGGTTGTTGCGGACGAGCCACCGGGTGGCACGCTCGACCAGCTTGCGCGCCTCGACCAGCATCGTCAGCTGCGCCTCGGCATGCACGTGATTGTCGAGCGCCTCCACCTCGTGCCAGACGACGCGCATGTCGAAGATCTCCCGCGCGACGGCGTACGCGCGCGCCAGCAGAGACGCAGGCGCACCGGTCTCCTCGCGCAGGCGGAAGGCGAACGTCGTCCCTGCCCGGTCCACGATCTGGTTGGCGACGAGGGTGGCGATGATCTCGCGCCGCAGGCGGTGGCTGCGCATCTCCTTGGCGTAGCGCTCGGGCAGCGGTGAGGGGAAGTAGCGCTCGAGGTCGTGGCCGAGGTAGGGATCTTCGGGCAGGTCGGACTCGAGCAGGTCGGAGTAGAGGTGGATCTTGCCGTAGGCCATGACCACCGCGAGCTCCGGCGCGGTCAGACCCTGGTGGGCGAGCTTGCGCTCGCCGATGACCTCGTCGTTGGGTAGGTACTCGATCTTGCGGTTGAGGCCGGCGGTCTGCTCGAGCTGGCGAATCAGGCGCGCGTGGACGTCGAGCATCTGCGGGGCCTGGAAGCAGGCGAGGCTCATCGCCTGCGTCTGGCTGCAGCTGCTGACGAGCACCCGCTCGGCGACGGCGTCGGTCATCACCACGAGCAGCTCGTTGCGCTGCTTCTCGGTCATGTCGCCCGCGGTGACGATGGCGTCGAGCAGGATCTTGATGTTGACCTCGTGGTCGGAGCAGTTGACGCCGGCGACGTTGTCGATCGCGTCGGTGTTGATGGCGCCGCCGGCGAGCGCGTACTCGATCCGGCCGCGCTGGGTGAAGCCGAGGTTGCCGCCCTCCCCCACGACGCGGCAGCGCAGCTCGGCGCCGTCGACCCGGACGGCGTCGTTGGTCTTGTCGCCGGCGTCGGCGTGCGTCTCGGTCGAGGCCTTGACGTAGGTGCCGATGCCGCCGTTCCACAGCAGGTCGGCGGGAGCGCGCAGCAGCTCGCGGATCAGCTCGGCCGGGGCGAGCTCGGCGGCCTCGACGCCGAGCGCCTCGCGCACCTGAGGCGAGATCGGGATCGACTTGGCGGTGCGCGGGAAGACGCCGCCGCCGGGCGAGATCAACGTCTCCTCGTAATCGCTCCAGGACGAGCGCGGCAGCTCGTACAGGCGCCTGCGCTCGGCGAAGGAGGCCGCGGGATCGGGGTCGGGGTCGAGGAACACGTGCATGTGGTTGAAGGCCGCGAGCAGCCTGATGTGCTCGGAGAGCAGCATCCCGTTGCCGAACACGTCGCCGGACATGTCGCCGATGCCCACGACCGTGAAGTCCGTCGACTGGGTGTCGGTGCCGAGCTCGCGAAAGTGGCGCTTGACCGACTCCCAGGCGCCGCGGGCGGTGATGCCCATCTGCTTGTGGTCATAGCCCTGCGAGCCCCCGGACGCGAACGCGTCGCCGAGCCAGAACCCGTACTGCGCCGAGACGCCGTTGGCGATGTCCGAGAAGCTGGCCGTTCCCTTGTCGGCGGCGACGACCAGGTACGGGTCGTCCTCGTCGTAGCGGACGACCCGCGGCGGTGGCACCACGTCGGCTCCGACGATGTTGTCGGTGAGATCGAGCAACCCGCACAGGAAGGTCTCGTAGCAGGCGATCCCCTCCGCCAGCAGCGCCTCGCGGCCCCCGTCGACGGGTGGGCGCTTGACCACGAACCCGCCCTTGGAGCCGACCGGGACGATCAGCGCGTTCTTGACCATCTGCGCCTTCATCAGGCCCAGGATCTCGGTGCGGAAGTCCTCGCGCCGGTCCGACCACCGCAGGCCGCCGCGGGCGACCCGGCCGCCGCGCAGGTGCACGCCCTCGATCCGCGGCGAGTAGACGAAGATCTCGAACCGTGGACGCGGCAGCGGCAGGATCGGGATCAGCGCCGGGTCGAGCTTGAACGACAGGAACGCGCGCGGCGCGCCGGCGTGCTCGCCCTGCGCATCGGTGCGGAAGAAGTTGGTGCGGACGATGGCCCGCATGACCGTGACGAAGCTGCGCAGGATCCGGTCCTCGTCGAGGCTCTCGACCGCGTCGATCGCTGCGTCGAGCTCGGCGGTCAGCTCCTCGGCCTCCTCGGAGTCGGTGCGGTCGGGATGAAAGCGCGCCGCGAACAGCCGCACCAGCAGGATGGCGACCTCCGGGTGGTGGACGAGCGTGCGCTCCATGTAGCGGTCCGAGAACGCGATCCCGGCCTGCCGCAGGTACTTGCCCACCGCCCGCAGGATCGTGACCTCGCGGCCCGTCAGCCCCGCTCCCATCACCAGGCCGTTGAGCCCGTCGTTCTCGTACGCGCCGCCCCAGACGCCCAGGAACGCCTCCTGGAAGGCGTCGCGGACCCGCTCGACATCGTCGGCCACGCAGCGCAGCCCGAAGTCGTAGATCCAGGCAGGAGCGCTGCCGGCGGGGGTGATCTCGTACGGATGCTCGTCGACGACCTTGGCCCCCATGTGCTCGAAGGTGGGCATCACGTCCGACAGCGACACCTCATCGGCGCTGAACAGCTTGCAGCGCACGAGCCCCTCCGCGGCCTCGAGCGGCCGGTACAGACTCATGATCGGGCCGCCCGTGGTCCCCAGCTCGTCGATCCGGCGGATGTCGGTGACCGCCGAGCGGGCGACCCAGTCGGCGCGATAGCCGAGCGGGAAGGCCGAGCGGTAGCGCTTGTAGAACTCCGATCCGTGCTCCTCGCCGTGCTCCTCGACGAGCGCGTCACGCAGGTCGTCGGTCCAGGCGCGCGTCGCCCGCACGAGGCGGGCCTCGATCTCCGCCGTGTCGTAGCCCGAGGGTGGCTCCTCGCCGCAGTGAACGACGTAGTGCACGCGCACGAGGAGCGACTCCGACAGGTGCAGCTCCCAGTCCACTCGGGTACCGCCGAACTCCTCGGCCAGGATCGCTCCCACGCGCTCCCGGTTCTCGGTGTTGAAGCGGTCGCGGGGGATGAACACGAGGCAGGAGATGAACCTGTCGAGCGGGTCGCGGCGCACGAACAGCCGCACCCGCTGGCGCTCCCTGAGGCCGAGGATCCCCATCGCGACGTCGAACAGCTCGTCGGCATCGATCTGGAACAGGGAATCGCGCGGATAGGTCTCGAGGATCTCGATCAGCGCCTTGGCGTCGTGGCTGTCGGCCGGGAACCCGGTCCGCGCCAGCACCGTCTCGACCCGGTCACGCAGCAGCGGGATGTCAAGCGGGCTCGCCTTGTAGGCCGCCCCCGTGTACAGGCCGAGAAAGCGCCGCTCGCCGGTGACCGCGCCGTCGGGGCCGAAGGTCTTGACGCCGATGTAGTCGAGGTAGGCGGGCCGGTGCACGGTCGCGCGCGAGTTGGCCTTGGTGAGCACGAGCGCGTGCGGCGCGCGAGCCAGTGCCCGAGCCTTCGGCGCCAGCCGGGTGAACGGAGTCGCCGGCGGCCCGCGCAGGATCCCGATGCCCGTGTCGGCGATCGCCCGCAGCGCGTCGTCGCCGTCCTCGGTGATGAGCTCGTACTCCCGGTAGCCCAGGAACGTGAAGTGATCATCGGCGGCCCAATTCAGGAACGCCTGCACCTCGTCGACCTCGGCGGGGTCGAGCGAGTGCGCCTGGCGGCCGAGCTCGGCGGCCACCGCCTGCATCCGCTCCCGCATCGCCCCCCAGTCCTCGACCGCGGCGCGCACCTCGCCGAGCACGCGCTCGATGTTGCGGTCCAGCTCGGCGAGCGCGTCGACGTCGGCGGCGCGGTCGACCTCGAGTCCGAGGACCGACTCGCGGATCGCGTCACCGGACGCGGCACCCGGGTCGAGCACCTCGAGCAGGCGCCCCTCGGTGTCGCGCCGGACACGGATCACAGGGTGGATCACCAGGTGGATCCCGTAGCCGAGGCGACTCAGCTCCATCGTGACCGAGTCGACCAGGAACGGCATGTCGTCGATGACGACCTCGATCACCGTGTGGGCCGACTGCCACCCGTGCTGCTCGAAGTCCGGGTTGTAGACGCGGACCTTGGCCACGCCCGCGTCACGCTGGGCGGCCAGGTTCCAATGGGCCACGGCAGCGCCGTAGAGGTCGAGCGCGCTGCGGCCGGCGAGATCCTCGGGCGGGACCCAGTGGTAGTACTGGCGCACGAACGCCTCGCATGGAGGCGCCTGCTCCTCCGGAAGACGCTCGCGGACACGAGCGCAGACCGAGTCGATGAGCTCTGCCTCCAGCTCCGCCTTCACCGCCATGTGGACACCGCCTTCCTTCGTTCTCCCTCTCGTCGCCGTCCTGCCACGACTGGTCCGCGGTGCGGTCTGCCTCATCGGACGCGCGAGCGGAGCCTACTCCGCGGTGCTACCCCACGACGTTAGTCCAAAAGCCCGTGCTCACGGGCGTAGGCGACCAGGTCGGCACGCGTCGTGCGCCGGGTCTTCTGCTGGATGTGGGCGCGATGGGATTCGACCGTGCGCACGCTGAGGTAGAGACTGGAGGCGATCTCGCCGTTGGTGTGGCCGAGCGCGATCAGCTTCAGCACCTCGACCTCGCGCGCCGACAGGTCATCGGGCGGCCCGGCGGGTGCCGCCGGCTCGGCCGCCAGCCGCGCGCCGAGCTCCGGGTTCAGGTAGGTGCGTCCCTCGGCCGCCAGCCGTACGGCCTGCACCAGCTCCGTGTCGGCGGCCTCCTTGAGCACGTAGCCGACGGCGCCGGAGCGGAGCGCTTCCCGCGCGAAGGCGGGATCGCTCTGCATCGTCAGCACGACGATCGACGTCCCCGGCGATGACTCCAGGATTCGGGGAATCGCGGGCAGGCTCGGCTCCCCGGGCATGTTCAGGTCGAGCACAAGGACGTTGGGCCGATAGGCCAGCACCTTGCGCAGCGTGGTCGGCACATCGCCGGCCTCGTCGAGCACCTCGAAGCCGTCCTCGGCTTCGAGCAGCATCCGTAGCCCGGCGCGCACAACCTGGTGATCGTCGGCGATCACGATCGAGATCGTCGAAGGATCAGACCGAAGCTGCTCCATGTCGTGCACGATAGGGCCGTCGTCGGCGTTACGCATGCCCCCAGTGCTCATGAGCTGTCCTTTCGGGTTGCGAGCGCATCCGCCGCCTCGGCCGCGTGCCGGGCCAGGTACGGCGTCAGGAACCGTCCCGCCACCTTGGCGGCGACCGGCCGCTCAGGTCCGGTCGGGATTGCGCCGGCCACCGCGTCATCGCGCAGTCGTCGGCCGCGATCACCGGTCAACAGGACGCCGTCGAGGTTCGGCCGGAACGGCCGCGGCTCGATCTCGGCGCCGGCGAATGCGGCGATCGACTCCGCCGCCGCATCGGCCATCTGCGCCGCGAGCCCACCGTGCTTCATCGGATAGGACACGGCGTCACCGACGGCCCACACGCGCTCGGTGTCGCGGACCCGCTGGTGGCGATCGACGGGGATGAAGCCGCTCTCGTCGCGCGGAAGGCCCGGGATGAGGACGCCCATCGGCCGCGGCAGGGCCACGATGTGGTCGGCCTTCAGCGGCTCGCCGTCGACCTCGAGCACCAGGGTGGCTCCGCGCTGGACGAGGGCTGCGCCGGTGCGCAGGTGCACGTGGCCGGCTTGGAGCTCGTGGCGCAGCGCCTCGGAGACGCGCTCGCCGAAATCGATCAGCGGGTCGTGCTCGGACGTGATCACGCTCACCTCGATGGCGCTGCGATCCATGCTCGCCACCTGGCGCGCGGTCATCATGGCGAGCTCATAGGCCGGCACCGACCAGACGACGCCCGGGGGGATCACGAACGCGACGCTGGACGAGTACCCCTCCTCGAGGTCGCGCAGCACTCCCCCGAGCAGCTCGGGATCCGCATCGGGCGTCCAGGTCAGCGCCCGCGGCACGACCGCCTCGAGCCGGGCTCCGAGCGCCAGGAGCAGCGCGTCGTACTCGATGCCGGCGCCGCTTTCGAGCACCAGCGATTGCCAGCGGGGGGCCACGCCGGAGACCGAGTCTTGGATCAGGGTCGCGCCCGTGTCACGGGCGAGATCCTCGAGCGGAATGCGACGGGCATGGCCGAGCGCGAACGGCTCGGTCACGGTCATCGGCCGCTCGACGAACTCGGTTCCCGGGCTGACCAGCGTCAGCTCCACCAGCTCGCCGGCCAGCGCGTGCAAGGCCAGCAGTGCCTCGGCGCCGGCGATGCCACCACCGGCGACGACGACCCGCAGCCGCGCTCCGGGCTCCGGGGCGCTCTGGTCAGGTTCGGGAGTCGGTGGCTGGGAGCTCATCACGTGCCGATCATCATCTCCACGGGGAGCCCGCCGTGCGGTGCAGGCCCCAGCGGCCCCTGCGCCGTGAGGTAGGGCGCCAGGTACCGCCCTGCGATCTTAGAGGGTGGCCACCACAGCGGCCGCAGACTGACGCCCCCGCTCTCACCGTCGCCGCCCGCCAGCCCGGATTCCAGGTACCGCGGCCGGTCGCCGGTCAGCAGCATCCCCCGGATCACGGGGCGGAACGGCTCGGGATGGATCGGAACCCCGACCCGCGCGGCGATCGCCTCGGCCACCGCATCGGCCTGCAGCGCGGCGAGACCGCCGTGCTTGATCGGGAAGCTGATCGCATCGCCTGCGGCGTAGACGTCGGTCAGTCCACGCACGAGGCCATGCAGGTCGACGGGCACGAACCCGTCGCGATCGCGCGGCAGACCGCCGAGGTCGGGCCCGAGCAGCTTCGGCAGCGCGATCACGGCGTCGGCCGGGATCCGCGAGTCGCCCGGCTGCGACTGGAGCTCGCCCCACGCGACCTGCTCGGCGACCAGGCCGGGCAGGAAGTGCACCCCGTGCTCTTCGAGCTCCTCGAGCACGGCCCCGCTGGCGCGGCCCCCGAACACCGACAGCGGGGCGGGCTCGGCCGTCACGACGGTGACGGCCGCGGCGGAGCCGGCGGCGCGCAGCCGCTCGGCGCTCAGCAGCGCGAGCTCGTACAGGGCCAGCGGCCAGCCGACGAGCGCCGGCACCGCGAATACGAGCTTGCCGACGTGCCCCGCCTCGGCCTGGGCGAGGATGGCGCGAAAGCGCTCGGCGCTTCCCGGCAGGCCGAAGGTGGTCGCGCCCGGGATCGCCTCGACGGGACGCCCACCCGGGGCGACGATCAGTGCGTCGTACTCGCACGTCGGCCCGCCGGCCAGCCGCAGCGTCCGCGAACCGGCCTTGATCTCGGCGACTGTGTCCTCGGTGTAGAGCGCGTCGGCGTCGGCGGCGACGCTCGCCAGCGACAACACCGAGCTGGGCTGGGCCCCGAATGCCGCCGCCACCGCCAGCGGCCGGTAATAGAAATGAGGCTCCGGTGAGATCAGCTCGAGCTCGAGCCGCTGCCCCGCGAGCGCCCGCAATGCCAGCATCGCCTCCAATCCGGCGACACCCCCGCCCACGATCACGACTCGCGGCCGCTCTCCCTTATGCGCAACGAGGCGCATCGACATGGAGTGAGCTTAGGCGGGGGCCGATCATCGGGCCATCCGACACGCCTACCTCCCGGCGTCCGCTCTTACTACTGATCGCGGTTCAGCGAGACGCGCCGATGGCGGGTCTCGTGGGGCCGCTTAGGATCGTCCCAGTTTGAGCACCTCCGACGCACACGAACCGAATCACCGCCATCCCGACGCGGAGTTGCGGGTGCTCGTCGCCGGTGGCGGCGTCGCCGCGCTCGAGGCGATGCTCGCGCTCCGCGCGCTGGCCGGCGAGCGCGTCGAGCTGCGCCTGCTGGCCGGCTCGCCCGACTTCGTGTACCGGCCGCTGCAGGTCCTCGAGCCGTTCGAGGCGGACGCCGTGGTGCGCATCCCCTGGTCCGAGATCGCCACCTCGCTCGAGCTCACACACATCCCGGAGGAACTGGTGGACGTCGATCCCGACGCCCACACCGTGCACACGACGGGTGGTCACGTCTCCGAGTACGACGTGCTGCTGCTCGCTGTCGGCGCCGTCCGCCGGCCGGTGATCCCCGGGGCGCTGACAATCGGGGAACCGGGGACGAGCAGCGCCCTGCGCGCGCTGCTGGGCGATCCCGACGCGGCCGGGAGGCGTCGGATCGGCTTCGTCAGCCCACCCGGCGTTTCGTGGACGCTGGCCATCTACGAGCTCGCCCTGCTCACCGCGCGCTGGGCCGAGGCCGCCGGCATCGCTGCCGAGCTCGTGGTCTTCACGGCCGAGGCCCAGCCCCTCGAGGTGATGGGTGCCGACGCCAGCGAGCTCGCGCGCCGGTCGCTCGCCGATCATGGAATCCGGCTGCGCACGGGGACGCTCGCGACGGTGCTCTCCGACGGTCGCATGTGGATCGACGGCGAAGGCTCGGTCCCGGTCGACGGAGTGGTCGCGCTGCCGCGCCTGGAGGGACCGCAGATCGGCGGCGTGACCGACGGCGACGGCGGCTTCATCGTCGTCGACGAGCACGGCCGCGTCGACGGCGAGCCGGACGTGTACGCGGCCGGCGACGCCACCGACTTCCCCGTCAAGCAGGGCGGCCTCGCCACCCAGCAGGCGGACACCGTCGCGGCCCACATCGCCGCTCGCGCAGGTGCCTCGGTCGATCCGATGCCGTTCGCGCCCGTCATCCGCGCGACGCTGCTCACCGCAGATGGCTCGCGCTTCATGCGCCGCGACCTCACCCAGCGCGCACCGCGGACCGACATCGACGATCGCCCGCTGTGGTGGCCGCCGGCCAAGATCGCGGGGCAGCATCTCGCCCCGTACCTCGCGACGCTGATCTCCTGAACGGCTCGCCCACGCCGTCGCGGCCGCGCGACGCAGACGCCATTACCCCACGGGCGACGACGGCGCCTCAGCCGCCCGGCGCGTCGGCGGCCCGGGCGCTCGCGCGCCCGCCCTCGCTTTCGCGCTCCTTGTCCAGCTGAGTCAGATACGGCGCGATGAACCGGCCGGCGAGCTTGTAGGGCGGCGACCACAGGGCGTAGGTCGCGGCCGTGGACGCCGGCTCGAGCTCGTCGTCGAGCGCGTGGTGCAGATAGCGCTCGTCGCGGCCCGCGAACAGGCGCGCCCGCAGCACGGGACTGAACGGCAGCGGCTCGACCGCGGCGCCGGCGTCGGCGGCGATTCGGGCGGCGATCACGTCCGCCATCTGGGCGGCGAGCCCGCCCTGCTTGATCGGGAAGTCGGTCACGTCACCGGCCGCGAACACATCCTCGGCGCCGCGAACGCGTCCGAAGGCGTCCACGGGCAGGAACCCATCCTCATCGCAAGGAAGCCCGGGGATCCGCGGGCCCTCCATGCGCGGCACCGCGAAGGCGATGTCGACCTCCAGCTCCTCGCCGCCCATCAGCAGCAGACGGCTCTCCTGCAGGCGGACCGGGTGCGCGCTGACGAAGCGCACGCCGTGCTGGTCGAGCAGGGAAGCCACCTCGTCGCTGGCCGCCTGTCCGAACACGCCCAGCGGATCGCGCTCCGGACTGACCAGCGTCAACGGCACCGAGCCGATGTCGCGCTCGGCCAGCCACGCCGCGGTGTGCAGCGCCAGCTCGTACAGCGGCAGCGGCCAGGTCATCCCCGCGGGGACGACGAACGCGACCCGGACGTGACGCCCCGAACCCGAATCGGCCAGAAGCGCCTTGAGCCGGCCGGCGTCGCGGGCGCCGCGGAACGGGTGCGCACCGGCCACCGTGTCGACGCGAAGCGCACCGACGGCCATCACCAGCGAGTCATAGGCGCGCTCGCCCCCGGACCGCGTCCTCACCAGATGACGGTCGGGATCGACGGCGGCGATCGCATCGGCCAGGAGCCCGGCGCCGGCGTCGGCGCTGATGCGGGAGAGCGAATAGCGACGCTCGCGGCCTTCGCGAAACGGCGCCATCACCTCGTACGGAACGAGCGTCAGCTCGGCATTGGGGGCCAGCAGCTCGACCTCCAGGCGATCACCGGCGAGCGCCTGGAGGGCGAGGATCGTCTCGACGGCGGCCGGGCCGCCGCCGGCGACGATCACATGTCTGCGTTGCGGCTCCATCGCACCTCAGGTCAGGCGCCCGCCTTCGGGGGCTCGGGGGAGCTCCCGTACCAATCGCGCCAGATCAGCTTGTAGAGCGGGATCTTGCGCGGGATGTCACGGATACCGGGGAGCACGGGGACCAGGATGAAGGCCAGACTGAGCACGCCCATCACCGCCATCACGGCGATGTCCGCGTTGTCCGCCCACGAGGTCGTGAACGGCTTGATCTGATACCAGAACGTATACAGCCACAGCCACGTCTGGCCGGGGAAGCTCCCGGTCTCGTTCATCATGCCCCACTGCTCGCCGAGCAGATGCTGGGCCTGGGCGCGGTCCGAGAGGACTCCGCCGTCGGCCATGAACAGCAGCGGCTTGGTGTAATCGGTCTGGTAGAACTGCTTGTTGTTGACGAGCGCCCCGTCGAGGCCGCCGCCCTGCGCGTAGCGGAGCAGCGCGTTCATCATCACCGGCACGGGACCGTAGTTGCCGGGCTTGATCGCCAGCGCCGAGCCACCGGCGGCCGGGGTGGCATTGGCCAGCGCCTTGGTGTAAGCGTCGGTCCACGCCGTCTGGAGCTTGGCCGGCGCCGCCTCGTACACGCTCACCGCCGCCTGCGTCAACGGCTCGCCGTTGATCTGGCGCAGGGGCGTGATCACGTAGTCCTGGGCCGTGTCGATCGGGTGGTCGACGCCGAACCACTTCTGCGGGCGAATGAACGAGATGTGCTGGCCGTCCGAGTTGTGGTTGTACGGAGGTCCGTACGTGGCAATGCCGCTGGACCCGTCGAGCTCGCTCACCGCGGTGGTGACGAAATCGACCGGCGTCGCACGCGACCACTGCTGGACCGTGCTCGGCTTGTCGTCGGGCGAGGAGAACAGGATCGTCAGCACGAGCACGATCCCGATCACGACGCCGATCGCGATCGTCGCCTCCTTGATCAGGTCGTAGGACCGATAGGGGCCCTTCCAGTCACGGGCGTAGTCGTTCTCGCGCTTGCGGGCGAGCTTGCGGCTCTCGCGGCTCATGACTGGGCTCCCTCGGTCGATGAGGTCTTGATCTCGGCCGGCGGGATCTCGGCGGCTTCCCTGGCCGTGGCCTGGCCGGTCGTGGCCGGAGCGGTGGACTTGTCGGTCGGGAGCTCGAACGGCGGCACCACTCCGTGCTTACGCACGAGCAGCACGTGCACCCCCACCAGTGCGACCACGGCCATCGGCAGGAGGTAGATGTGCCAGCTGTACATCTGGCCGAAGTTGGTCAGGTTGAAGAACGAGCCGAGCCCGACCGCGTTCATCGCGTCCTTGGCCTGGGTCGAGATCCACTGGGCATCGAAGTTCTGCTGCGAGACGTACCCGGTGAGGGCGCAGGGGACGGCGACCAGGAACGTGATCGCGCCCGTGACCCAGATCCGCGTTCGGCCTCCGCGCCACGCCGCCATCCAGAACTTGCCCCACAGATGGACGACCATCACGAAGAAGAAGATCTCGACCGACCACATGTGGATGCTGTTGAAGAAGCGGCCGATCCCGGTGAAGTGCCACCAGCCCGGTCCCTTCAGGGCCAGGATCGTGCCGGAGCCGATGATCACGACGAGCGCGGCGATCGAGAGCACGCCGAACACGTAGATCCAGGACGACACGTAGGTCGGCACGCCATCCGGCAGCAGCTTGTCAGGCGGCAGCGCGCCGACGGCCTTCTCACGAACCTTGACGGTCCAGTTGGAGCCCTTGACCGCGCTCACGATGATGTGCCCCCCTCAGCGCCGCCGTGGCGCGGGAACGGAATCGCGATCGCCAGCGCGAACACGACCAGCATGAGGATGATCACGATCAGGTTCGAGACCGACATCGTGAAGAAATGCCAGTGCACCGTGTGCGCTGGGTGATTCAGGTTGAAGATCGCTGCCATGTGCCGGAGCCTCCACCATCGGGGTTCTGCTCGATCATGGGAAACTAGGCGCGGGGCGGTTCAGCGCCATCCGTATTCCTCCGCGGGGCGAGCCGGGAAGATGCCGCACTCCTCCTAAGAGGATTCTCAGGCGGTCTGACGGACCGCAGAAGAGACCGGCAGGGACACCTTCACGGTGGTGCCCTGATCGGAGCTCGAGATGTCGAGCTTGCCGTTGGCCAGCGCGACCCGCTCACGCATTCCGGTGAGCCCGAATCCCTCCGAGGGGACGTCCTCGTCGAAGCCATGACCGTCGTCGGCCACGGTCAGGGTGACGTGGCCGCGGTGCTGGACGACGCCGACGTCGACGCGCTCGGCGCGGGCGTGCCGGGCGGCGTTGGTGAGCGACTCCTGGACGATCCGGTAGACGGCGGTCTCGAGCTCGGGATCGAGCCGGCCCGTGGTGCGTCCGCGCTCGCGGTCGAGATCGAAGCGGGTCTCGATCTGGAGCCCGTGCACGAGCCGCATCCGCTCGACCAACGCCTCCAGGGCCGATCCCAGTCCGAGCTCGTCCAGCGAGGCCGGCCGCAGCTCGGTGATCAGCGCCCGCAGGCCCACGATCTCGTCGCCGATCTGTTTGACGGCGGTGTCGATCGCCTGGCGAAAGACATCGGGGTCCTCGGTGCGGCGGGCCGATGACAACAGCACCCGCAGCCCCCCGAGCGCCTGCAGGGTGTCGTCGTGCAGCTCACGTGCCCATCGTCGCCGCTCGTCCTCGGCGGCCTGCAGGCTCCGGCGCAGTCGCTCGCGCTCGACCGACTGGGCGGTCGCCACGGCGGTCGCCGCGCTGGCGGCGGCGCCCTCGAGGAGGGCTACGTCCTGAGCCGTGAAGTCGGGACCGTCGAAGCGGTCGAAGGCCTCGAGCACGCCGAGGCTGCCGCCACGGAAGCGCAGCGGCACGAACAGCCCGGCGACGGCCTTGACACCCAGATCGCCCAGGGCGAAGCGCAGCGAGCTGCCGAGATCCGTGATCCGCTCCGGCCGCCCACTCGCGACCACACGGCCGGCGACGGAGTCACCCACGGCAACGCGAGAGCCGAGCGCCTCGGGCGGGAGCTCCCCGGCCGTCGCGGCAATGACGAAATGGTCGCCGTCGAGAAGCAGGATCGCGAGGCCACGCGCCTCCACGAGTGCCCGTGAGCGCTTGGCGATCAGCTCCAGCACCCGGTCGAGCTCGGTCTCCCCGCCGACCGCGCGGGCGATTTCGGTGGTCGCCTGCAGGGCTTCGACCGAGCGCGCGAGCTCCTCGCGGCGCTGCTCGCCGCGCCGGTGCAGCCAGGCGTTCTCGATCGCGATCGCCGCCCACGCCGCGAGCACGACGGCCGACTCCTCGTCGGCCTCGTCGAACTCGCCGCCGTCCTTCTCGGTCAGGTACAGGATCCCCCACACCTCGTTGCGGACCAGGATCGGCACGCCGAGGAAGGTGACCATCGGCGGGTGGCCCTGCGGGAAGCCGTAGGAGCGGGGGTGGCTGCCGACGTTCGCAAGCCGCAACGGCGCCGGGTTGGAGATCAGCAGCCCGAGCACGCCCCGGCCGCGCGGCAGGTCGCCGATCGCCGCCCTGCCCTGGTCGTCGATCCCAACCGTGATGAAGTCGGCGAGCCGCTGCCGCGACTCGTCGAGCACGCCCAGCGCCGCGTACCGGGCGCCGGTCACATGGCGCGCGGCCTGCAGCAGACGATCGAATACCGCCTCGAGCTCCCGTTCCGCGACCACAGCGCGGGCAGCTTCGATGAGCGACCGCAGCCGGTTTTCGTCGAGTTTTGGTGCCGTCATGCTGCTGTGAACCCCAGCGTGGTTCCCCTTCCAACGATCATATCGTCATCACGACGGATTTCCTGGAGTGGATGAGAACGTGCTTAGAAGTTGCCAAACATTCATCTCCCACACAGGCTACGACCGATACAACGGACACGCCGGCCCGTCACCGCGTTCCCATGCGCTCGCATCACGCCATGAGCTCACCGACACCCGACACACCCGTCCACCCCTCGGTCCTGCTGGTCGAGGACGAGGAGTCGATCGCCGCGCCGTTCGCCCAAGCGCTCGTGCGCGGCGGTTTCCGGGCCACGGTCGCCCACACGGGCGCCGAGGCGGTGAGCATGGCCCATGACCTCGACCCGGATATCGTGCTGCTCGATCTGTCGCTGCCCGACATCGACGGCCGCGACGTGTGCCGGAGGCTGCGCCGGGACTCCGACGTGCCGATCATCATGGTCACGGCGAGCGGCACCGTGACCGATCGGGTGGTCGGACTCGAGCTCGGGGCCGACGACTACGTCGTCAAGCCGTTCGCGATCGGAGAGGTGATCTCCCGGATCCGAGCCGTGCTGCGACGGGCCCGGCCGGCGGCCAGCGAGTCGCGGGAGCTCGTCGTCAGGGACCTGCGGCTCGATTTCGCCGCTCGCCGGGCCTGGATCGCCGACCGCGAGCTTGAGCTGACGCGCAAGGAGTTCGACCTCCTCGCCCGGCTGGCCCACGACGCGGGCTGCGTGGTCACCCGCGAGGAGCTGATGACCGACGTCTGGGACATGAACTGGTTCGGCTCGACCAAGACGCTCGACGTGCACATCGCGTGGCTGCGACGCAAGCTCGGCGACGATCCGGCGGCGCCGGCTTACATCCAGACGGTGCGGGGCGTCGGCTTCCGGTTCGCGGCACCCGGGGAGCCGCTGTAAGCCTCAGGACCCGCCTGCTCGCCGCACTGGCCTACGTCCTGCTGCTGGCGATCATCGCCCTCGGCGTGCCGCTCGCCGTCAGCCTGAGCGCGCGCGTGCGGGCGGAGGTGCATTCCCAGGCGCGTGGTCAGGCCGATCTCGTGGCTGCCACCGCCGAGGATCTGCTCGCCGCGGCCTATCGCCGGCAGCTGCAGACGGTCGTGGCCACGGCGGCACGGTCGGTGCGCGGCCGCATCCTCGTCGTCGACGGCGCCGGGCGGGTGCTCGTGGACAGCGCCGGGCCCGCCCAGGTGGGCTCGAGCTACGAGGGCCGGCCGGAGATCGAGAGCGCACTGGCGGGCCACCCCGTCCAGGTGCAGCGGGCGAGCCGCACGCTCGGCCGGGACATCCTGGCCACGGCGGTGCCGATCGTCCACAACGGGCGGCCGGCCGGCGCCGTGCGGATCACCCAGAGCGTCTCCGCGGTGAATGACGCCGTACGGCGAGCGCTGCTCGGGCTGGCCGGCGTCGGCGCCGTTGTGCTCGCGCTCGGACTCGCGGCCGGTGCGCTGATCGCGGCCCAGGTGGCCCGGCCGATGCGCCGTCTGGAGCGCGTGGCGCGCCGCGTCGCCGACGGCGATCTCGAGGCGCGCGCCGAGGTCGAGGGGAGCAGCGAGCAGCGCTCGCTGGCCGCCTCGTTCAACGACATGACGGCCCGGATCGCGCGGCTCATCCACGCTCAGAGCGACTTCGTCGCCGACGCGTCGCATCAGCTCCGGACACCGCTGACCGGACTCCGGCTCCGGCTCGAGGAGGCGAAGGCCTCGGTCGACCCGCCATCGGCCGGCGACGCCGTCGCAGCGCCCGACCCCGCGGCCGCGGCGACGGAGATCGATGCCGGGATCCGTGAGGTCGACCGGCTTGCCCATACCGTCGAGGAGCTGCTGTTGCTCAGCCGCGCGGGCGAGCGGCAGCTGGCCGGCGAGGCCGTGGACCTCGACCGGGTCGCCGATTCGGCCGTGGACCGGTGGCAGGCCACGGCCCAGAGCAGGGGCATCGCGCTGACCCACGCGGCCAACGGCGCCGCGGCGACGGCGTGGTGCGCGCGCCCCGATCTCGAGCGTGCACTGGACACGCTGATCGAGAACGGAGTCCAGTACGCCCCGGCCGATACGGCGGTGACGATCGCGACCCGGCCGGGGGTGATCGAGGTTCGCGACCGCGGCCCGGGCGTCGCGCCCGAGGAGCGCGAGCTCGTGTTCGAGCGGTTCCACCGGGGGCGAGCCGGCCGCAGTGGCCCGTCCGGAAGCGGGCTCGGGCTCGCGATCGCCCGCGAGCTGGCCCGGGAATGGAACGGCGAGGTGACACTCGAGGAGCGCACCGGCGGCGGCACCGTCGCCAGGATGTCGCTGCCTCTCGGACCCGAACGGACGAGCCCGGCGCAATGAGGCGCTTTGCCGGCGCTTAACGGAGCAAGAGCTACCGTCGCCGCCATGACGCGCCGCCGGATCCTCTGGGCATGCCTGGCCGTGCTCGGCGTTGTCATTACCGCCGCGATCACCTGGAGCACGAGCCGGCTGGCCGGACAGCGGATCGGACTCGCGTCCGAGCCGCTCTCCGTGGTGAGCAGCCTGGCTCCGCCGCTGCCCGCCCCCGGACCGCATCCCACAGCAGTCGTGGGGCACGCCCCGGCTCGCTCCGCGCACCGCCACACGCCCTCGCCCCAAGCCGGGGCGAGCGCCACCGGGGCCGGCGCCGCGGCCCCGTCGTCGGTGACGCCCGTGACCGGCGCGGGCGGTGGCTCGGGCGCGGGTGGCTCCAGCACGGGCGGGGGCGGTGCCGGCGCCGGCGCACCAGTCGCCACCGTCCCCCCCGTCGTCGTCACCGCGACCACGGCCGCGCCGAGCACCGTGGGTGCCGGCTCCCGGCGATCGAGCGGCTCCTCTGGCTCGGGCTCCGGCGAGGACAACAGCGGCTCGAGCGGCTCGAGCGGCTCGAGCGCGCCCAGCGGCTCCGGCAGCCCGGGCAGCGGCTCGGGCCAGCACGACGACTGATCCCGCCCCCGCGCGAGGACCGGCGCTGAAGGCTTACGCCGATGCTCACGGCCTGAGATCCGCTCAGCTTTGCCAAAGCTTTGCCGATGATTGGCACGGGGCTGGGGGCGACCACGGCACAGTCCACGCGGACCCCGACCTGGAGGCTGTCACATGCGCAGGAGCCATACCCGGACCGCCGCTGCGATCACCGCCGTCGCCGCCGGCGGGCTCGCGGCATTCACGTTACGCCCGGCCGACACGCCGACGGCGGCGACGCTGGCCGCCAACACGCCACCGGTTGAGGTGCGCACGCAGGTGATCACCCGCACGGTGCACGTCATCCGCCACCAGGACGGGGCTCACCGTCCGGGTCGCCGCGGCGCGATCGCGACCGGCACGCCCGGGTCGGGCAAGGGAGGATCGGCAGGCGGATCGGCGGGCGGCGCGGTGCGGACGGGCGCGAGCGGATCACACAGCTCCGGCTCGGTCTACGCGAGCAGCGCCGGCACAGGCTATTCGGGCTCGGCCGCGGTGAGGACCCGCTCGAGCGGCTCGCACGTGTCCTCCGGCAGCGGCGCCCCGGCCTCCTCGTCCGCACCGGCGAGCCACAGCTCCGCTCCGGTCACCACGCGCACGAGCGGCAGCCACGCGTCCTCGGGGTCCACGAGCGGCTCCAGGTCCGGCACGAGCGGCTCGAGCAAGCCCGTCACGACCAAGAGCAGCGGCGGCAGCAGCAAGGGCGGCGGTGATGATGGCAGCCACGACAACTGAGTCCGCGACGGCCGCCGCGCCGCACGCCAGGCCGAAGCCACCGGCCACCCGCCGCCGCGCCTCCGGGCCCGACCGGCTCACGGTGGTGCTGCTCGCCACGGCGGCGTTCCTGGTCGTGCTGTCGCTGCTGGCCGGCGAGCTGCGGCCCGTGACCCGGCACGCGGCCGCGCGGCGGATCGTGCTCCGGCGCGTGATCGAGACCAAGGTGATCGAGACCGTGATCCCCACCCCGGGCGCGAACGCCACGGGCAGCTCGGTCACCTCCTCGTCGGTTTCGAGCTCCGGCTCTGGCGCCCCGGCGTACGCAAGCGGTGCGCCGGTGACGAGGACCTCATGAGCCACGCGTACGACTTCACGTTCCGGTCGATGGGCAGCGACATCCGGTTCCTGATCGGGGCGCCGCTGGTGCCCGGCACGCCGACGCCCGACGACGCCGCGCAACGGGAGCGCCGATTCGTGCTCAGCTTCGCGGCGCGGCTGTCCCGCTTCGACCCGGCGAGCGAACTGTCTCTGCTCAACCATGATCCGCGCCCCGTGGTCCCGGCGTCGGCGCTGCTGTGCGCAGCCGTCAACGCCGGTGTGTGGGCGGCGCAGCGCACCGGCGGTCTGGTCGATCCCACGCTCGTCGATGCGATCGAGCGCACGGGGTACACGAGCTCGCGCGACGAGAGCGAACCGGCCTCGCTGCGGGATGCGCTGGCTCAGGCCCCCGCCCGTGCGGCCGCGGCTCCGGCGTCTGGAGCGGTGTGGGCGCAGGTGCACGTGGACCCTGCCGAGGGCACGGTCTCGCGCCCGCCCGGGGTGAAGATCGACACCGGCGGGACCGGCAAGGGGCTGTGTGCCGACGCGGTCGCGCACCGGCTGAGCGGCTACACGCGCTACGTCGTCGACTGCGGCGGCGACATCGCCGTGGGCGGCGTCGGGGCCCGGCTCGAGCCGTACGAGATCGAGGTCGAGCATCCGCTCACGCAGCAGCCGATCGGGGCGATCCGGCTGGGCCGCGGGGGCATCGCGACCTCGGGCATGAATGTGCGCATCTGGCGCACGGAGCACGGTGACTTCGCCCATCACCTGCTCGACCCGGCCACCGGCCGTCCCGTCTGGAGCGGACTGGTCGGGGCCACCGCCGTCGCGGGCAGCGCGCTCGAAGCCGAGACGCTGTCGAAGGCCGCCCTGCTCCTCGGACCCGCCGGCGCGCGGGAGGTGCTGGCAGAGCAGGGCGGCCTGATCATCCATGACGACGGGCGCGTCGAGGCCGTCGGCCCGCTGGGACTGCGCCGCTACGACAGCTCCGCGGTCATCGCGCACGCATGACCCCGCGGGTCGATCCGCAGCCGTATCTGTGGTGGCTGGTCAGCCGAGCATCGGGGATCGTCGCGCTCGCGCTGATCTCCTGCTCCGTCCTGCTCGGATTGCTGATGGCAACGAAGCTGCTGCGGCGAAAAGGGCTGAACCGCACGCTCGTGCGTCTGCACGAGCAGCTCGCGTTGGCCGGCCTGGTGGGCATCGCGGTGCACGGAGCGTCGCTGCTCGGAGATCACTGGCTCAAGCCGGGCATCACGGGGATCCTGGTGCCGTTCGCGATCGCCTACCGGCCGCAGTACACCGGTCTCGGGATCATCGCCGGGTACCTGGCGCTGCTGCTTGGACCCAGCTACTACCTGCGCCGGCGCATCGGCACGCGCCGCTGGCGCAGCCTGCACCGCGCGACCGTGCTCGTGTGGGCGCTGGGCGTCGTCCACGCGCTCGGCGCGGGCTCGGACGGGAGCACCGTGTGGCTGCGGGCGCTCGTCATCGTCACCGGCGTCCCGATCGTCTACCTGTTCGCACTCCGGATGCTGCAGAGCGCGACCCGCGCCGCAGGCCGCCCGGCCTCCACCCCGGCCACCCGCCGGGCCGCCGTCGACCACGGTGGACGCAGCCATGCGCCCCGCGCGGCAAGGGGGAAACCTACGGATAACGAAAGGCGGAATCGCCCGGTTGACGTGCCCGTGACCGATCCATAGCTTGGAGCCACTGTCCATCGATCACGGCGGGAACATGGCACCCAGCAGCTCTCCATCGACGTCATCGAGCGGCAACGCGCACCGGACGGCGCCGTCACGCATCGCGGTCGGAGTCGACGGCTACACCCCGGGCCAGGATGCAGCGGTGCTCGGGCAAGCCCTCGCTGCCGGCGGCGCGGACCTGCTGCTCATCTCCGTGCACCCCGACCCGCTCGTCGTGATGCCGGGTGGCATGTCCTGGAAGGGCCTGCACAAGGAGGCCCGCGACAAGATGGCCCAGGTGCGGGACACGTTCGCGCCGAAGGCCGGGCTCCTGGTCGCCACCGACAGCTCCGTCGCCCGCGGCCTCGAGCGAGCGCTGCGCAGCGAGCACCGCGACCTGCTGGTCATCGGCTCCAGCCGGAAGGCCCCGGCCGGGCAGGTCGGGATCGGCAAGCGCACGCGCCAGCTGCTCGGCCACGCGGCCTGCCCGCTGGCGATCGCGCCGCTCGGCCTGCACGAGCGCCCTGACTATGCGGTCAAGCGGGTCGGCGTCGGCTACGACGGCGGCCCGGAGTCTTCCGCCGCGCTGGAGCTGGCCGCCGCGACTGCGCGAGCACTCGGCGCGGAGCTGGTCGTCCGGGCGGTCGTCGACGACCGCATCCCCGTGCCGGGGTGGGCCCGGATCTCGGAGCCGCCGATCGCCGGATGGCCCGAGGCCGTCGCCGACGAGGTCAAGGCAATGCGCGAGCGTCTCAGCGCCGCGATCGCCGAGTGCGCCTTGCCCGCCGACGGCGAGGTCCTCACCGGCCGGCCCGCGGACGCCCTGCGCACCCTGTGCGACGCGGTCGACCTGCTGGTGATCGGGTCCCGGCACTGGGGACCCGTCTCGCGCCTGATCGTCGGCAGCACCGGAGAGGCGATGATGCATGGGGCACCCTGCCCGCTCCTGCTCGTGCCGCGCCCGGCCGGCTCGTCCGAGCAGAGCTGAGGTCACGGCGCAGCGCCCGGAGGCGTGAGGCATGGCTTCGCTGGCCGACGCGGACCTGACCCAGAAGCTCCGGTCCTCCGAGGGCCAGAAGCGCCTCCTCACCGCGCAGCGTCGCCTGCTGGCGCTGCGCCTGCAGCTGGCCGGGCTGATCGGCGAGCGCCAGTTGGGTCCGCCCCTGTGCGTCGCGTTCGAGGGCTGGGACGCATCGGGTAAGGGCGGAACGATCCGGCGGCTCGTCTCGCCGCTGGATCCCCGTCACGTCCGCGTGACCGAGTTCGCGGCCCCGAGCGAGGACGAGCGGCGCCACCACTTCCTGCACCGCTTCGCGCCCGCGCTGCCCGGCTGGGGCGGCATGGCCATCCTCGATCGTTCCTGGTACGGGCGGGTGCTGGTCGAGCGCGTGGAAGGGCTGGCGAGCGAGGCCGAGCTGACCCGCGCCTATCCCCAGATCGTCGAGTTCGAGCGGGGGCTCGCAGCCGAAGGCATGATCCTGATCAAGGTCTGGCTCCACATCTCCGAGGACGAGCAGCTGCGCCGCTTCCGCGAGCGCGAGCGCGATCCGCTCAAGCGCTGGAAGCTGACCGGAGACGACTGGCGCAACCTGTCGCATCGCGCCGACTACGAGGCGGCCTCGGACCTGATGCTGGCGCGCACCGACCATCCCGATGCGCGGTGGCACGTGGTCGCCGCGGAATCCAAGCCCTATGCCCGGGTGAAGGTGATCGAGATCGTGATCGTGGCGGTGGAGGAGGCGCTGGTCGCGCTCGGCCGTGAGCCCGTGCGGCTGGAAGCGACGCTCTGAGCGGCCGGCTGGGCGCCGGCGATCCCGCTCAGGCGGGCGGCCGGCCGTCGACGGCGAGGCGGCGATTCTTGTACGCGTCCTCGCCGGTCACGTCGCGCCCGAACCAGTCCGGGGCCGAGAAGGCGTCGGCCTGCGCCTCGGAGCCGAACTCGACCTCGGCCGTCATGAGGCCGTCGAGCGGACCGTGATAGACGTCGAGCTCGATTGTCAGCCCGCCGTCGGCCGGGATCTCGTACCGCGTCTTGTCGACCCGGCGACCCTGGGTCAGATCCCACAGCCGCCCGAAGCGCTCGTCGCCGATGTCCATCTCCTCCTCGGCCCGCGAGCGCCCGCTGCCCCCCTTGACCGTGAGCACGGTCTGCTCGTCGCGGCGGCGGATCCGGACCTCGACCCCGGCCGGGTCGATGGCTACGTAGCCCTGCTGCACGTGGGAGTGGGGATGGCGCTCGAGGTCAGGCGGGGGATCCACCACCAGGAACTTGCGCTCGATCTCCCGGCCTTCGCTCACCCGGCGCACGATACCCGCGCGCGGCGGGAATGCCCGCGGCGGCATAGGCGTCGAGCTCGTCCAGCGTCTCGTTCGCGAGCAGCGCACGCGCCAGCGTGTCCAGTTGCTCTCGGTGCTCGGTCAGCGTCGCGATCGCGTGCTGGTAGCAGTCGTCGATGATGCTCCGAACCTCTTCGTCGATCAGCTCCAGCGTGCGCTGCGAGGCGGACCCCGGAGAGCCGGGCAGCACCAACGCCTCCTGGTCGGGCCGCGGCAGCGCCGACACGTGGCCGATCGTGTCCGACATTCCCCAGCGCCCGACCATCTGCCGCGCCAGTGCGGTGGCCTGCTCGAGGTCGGACTCGGCCCCGGTCGTCGTCTCGCCGTAGATGAGCTGCTCGGCGGCGGAGCCGCCGAGCGCTCCGATGATCCGGCCGCGCAGGTAGCTCTCGCCGTAGCCGTAGCGATCGGACTCCGGGCTCTGGAAGGTCACGCCGAGCGCCTGCCCACGCGGGATGATCGAGATCTTGCGGACCGGATCTGCCCCGGGCTGGAGCATCCCCAGCAGGGCGTGGCCGGACTCGTGGTACGCCGTGCGCCGGCGCTCCTCCTCGGAGAGCACGATGCGCCGCGCCGCGCCGAGCACGATCCGTTCCAGCGCGTCGGCGAAGTCGCGGCGCTGGACGGCGTCATGGCCCCGCCGGGCGGCGCTCAGCGCTGCTTCGTTGACGAGGTTCTTGAGGTCGGCGCCGACCATTCCCGGCGTCCCGGCCGCGATCACGTCGAGATCGACCTCGGGGTCGAGGGGGACGCTGCGGGTGTGGACGCGCAGGATCATCATCCGGCCCTCGCGGTCGGGCGGGTTGACCGTGATCCGGCGGTCGAAGCGGCCTGCCCGCAGCAGGGCCGCGTCGAGGATCTCGGGCCGGTTGGTCGCCGCCAGCACGATCACCCCCTCCGAGCCGGTGAAGCCGTCCATCTCGGTCAGGATCTGATTGAGCGTCTGCTCGCGCTCGTCGTTGGCCCCACTCAGAGAGCCGCCGCCGCGGGCCCGACCGATCGCGTCGAGCTCGTCGATGAACACGATCGCCGGGGCATCGTGCTTGGCCTGCTCGAACAGGTCGCGCACGCGGCTGGCCCCCACGCCGACGATCATCTCGACGAACTCCGAGGCCGAGATCGAGAAGAACGGCACGTCGGCCTCGCCCGCCACCGCCCGCGCGAGGAGCGTCTTGCCGGTGCCCGGCTGCCCCGTGAGCAGGACCCCCTTGGGGATCATGCCGCCCAGGCGCCGGTAGCGATCCGGGTTCTTGAGGAAGTCCACCACCTCGGCCAGCTCCTCAGTCGCCTCGTCGATGCCGGCCACGTCGGCGAACGTCGTGCGCTGTTCGTTGGCCTCGTAGCGGCGGGCCTTCGAACGGCCCATCCCACCGAGCATCCCTCCTGCGGACGCGGCCGCGCCGGCGGCGCGGCGCATGAACCACACGAACAGCCCGATCAGCAGGATCGTCGGCACGAACCCGACCAGCAGCGTCAGCCACACCGGCTGCGCCGAGGTCGGCGGCTTGGCGGACACGACCGTGCCCTTGCTCTCGAGCACGGCCAGCAGGTGATCGTCGGCGAAGGCGGGCCGCTCGGTCTTGAACTGCGTGCTCGAGCTGTCCTTCTTGCCCGGCGGGTACACGACGGTGTGGCGGAACGTGCCCTGGATCGAGGCCCCGGTGGCGTCGACCTCGGCCACGTTGCCCGCCTGGACCTGCCGGCTGAAGAAGCTGTAGGGAACGGTCAGCCGCAGCGGCGATGAGGACTGGATCGCCAGCGCGATCACCCAGTTCAGCGTCAGCAGCGCGACCAGCAGCAGCCAGATGCTGGGACTCCGATGGGGCAGCGTCGGCGGCGTCGGCTCGGCCTCCGCCGGCGGGCGCGCCCCTTCCACCTTCCAGGGCCGATGCGAGCCCCCCGCCCCCGGCATGTCCCGGTGGGGTTCGTGGGAGGAGTCACTGACGGGCTCAGACATCGCCACCCACAGCATCGCCGGGGCGGCGGGTGATGGCATCCGAACGGCACCCGGCACGAGGTCCGTAATTGCCACGGTGAGGGGGGGATCTACGGATCCCAGTCCGCAGTGGCCGACGATGATCTGCGGCGGCCGCGCTCCTAAGCTCGCGTCATGGCTACCACCAAGCAGGTTTCCCATCCCCACATCGGCGTCGGTGATTGGATCGAGGCCCGCGGGCTCCCCGGCTGGTCCGGCCGGCGCGGACAGGTGACCGAAGCGCTCGGCAACCCCGGCCACGAGCATTACCGCGTGCGCTGGGACGAGCAGCACGAGTCGCTCCTGTTCCCCGCCGACGGCGGCGTGGCGCTCGTGCGCCATCCGGATCCGTAGGGGCCGCTCAGCCGTCGCTACCGGCGCGATGACCCGCGCTGCGCGGGGTCACGAGCACCGGGCACGGGCACCGGTGCAACACCACATGCGAGACGCTGCCGAGCAGCACGCGTCGCAGCGGCCCGTAGCGGCGAGATCCCATGATCAGCAGGTCGAGCTCCGCCGCTTCGATCAAGCGCACGTCCGCGGGTGCTCCCGGGATCAGCTTCGGGGTGATGGCCACATCACCGCCGAGGCGCGAGACCGACTCGTGGAGCCGAGCGAGGACGTCGGGCGAGGGGTCCTCGCCGGCGGTGATCACCGCCAGCCCGGCACCGGCCTCGCGCGCGAATGCGTGCGCCAGCGCCAGGTCCCCGTCGGGCCCGGGCACGTAGGCGACGCCGAGCCGCTCGAATCGGGCCGGCACACGGTCGCGGTAGTCAAGCGGGGCCACCGCGACCGCGCACGGGGCGGCCACCAGCAGCGACTCGGCCGTAGTGCCCGGAAGCGTGCGGCCCAGGCGTCCGCGCCCGGTGGAGCCCGCGACGAGCAGGTCCGCGCCCTCGTCCTCGGCGAGCTCGTAGAGAACCCGCGCCGGCGAGGAGCCCACCGCCACACGCGTCC
>Ga0208714_1000081_pt1 | contig 29376 bp, 25 predicted proteins | sample NGESurshal072012_3_FD_184461 | JGI IMG/M metagenome (GOLD analysis project Ga0208714, IMG submission 184461) | Arctic peat soil microbial communities from Barrow, Alaska - NGEE Surface sample 415-1 shallow-072012 (SPAdes) | ecosystem: Environmental > Terrestrial > Soil > Wetlands > Peat ... | reverse complement strand
TTCGCCGGCGCCGACGGCCTCGACGCGATCAGAGCGTTGCTCGCGCAGCTGTCGGTGACCGAGCGCGTCGCGTTCGTCGCGCTCGAGGTGGGCGCCGGGCAGGCGGCCGAGGTCGCCGGCTTGGCTCGCGCGTCGGGCTATCTAACGGTCGAGTGCGTGCACGACCTTGCGGGTGTCGAGCGCGTGGTGACCGCCGAGCGCGTGCGACTATGACCCCGTTGCTGAGCAGCGAGGACGCCGAGCGCCTGCGCGCATGCGTCCTCGGCGGGGGAGTGGCCGTCTTCCCGACCGACACCGTCTACGGAATCTGCTGCGATCCCGACGATGCACCGGCCGCGCGACGCATGTACCGGCTCAAGGGCCGGCCGGCGACGCGGCCGGCTGCAGTGATGTTCTTCGCGCTCGAGCACGCGCTGGGGGCGCTGCCGGAGCTCAGCGATTTCGAGCGCGGCGCACTGAGCGCACTGCTGCCCGGACCGGTGACGGTCCTGCTGGAGAACCGCTCATCGCGCTTTCTCCCCGCCTGCCGCAGCGACCCCGCGACGGTTGGCCTGCGAGTGCCATGGCTGCCGCAGAGCCTGCACGCGCTGCGCTCGATCGCCGAGCCAGTGATGCAGTCCAGCGCCAACATCTCCGGTGGAGCCGATGCGCGAACGCTCGATGAGGTTCCTCTCAGCCTGCGCGAAGGCGCCGACGTGGTGCTCGACGGCGGCACGTTGCCGGGCACGCCCTCGACGGTCGTCGATCTGCGCGACTACGAGGCCAGCGGCAGCTGGCACGTCCTGCGCGAGGGCGCGCTGGCCGCCGAGGCCGTGCGCGAGCTGCTGCGCGGCGCCGTTTGACCGCCAGCCCCGTGCGCGAGCTGCTGCGGCGCCGGCTGACCGCCGGCCCGTGGGTGAGCTACTGCGCGGCGCGCGCTTACCGCCGATCCCGTGCTCCTGCTAGCCTCGTCAAAGCTGCCGCGACTGGCGCCTGAGGTGGGATCGACCACCGGGAAGCGGCGAGCGATACCGCCGCGCGCCTGGGCATTTTCAGTCTCCACCGCCTGCTCAAGGAGGGCGTCGTGTCCGAGCTAAGCCCCGATTACTTCAACCGCCCGCTCAGCGAGGTGGATCCAGAGATCGCCGAGGTGCTGCGCGGTGAGCTGCAGCGCGAGCAGCGCACGCTCGAGGCGATCGCCTCGGAGAACTTCGTGCCGCGCGCCGTGCTCGAGTGTCAGGGCTCGGTGCTGACGAACAAGTACGCGGAGGGCTACCCCGGTCGGCGGTACTACGGCGGCTGCGAGTGGGTCGATGTCTCCGAGCAGCTCGCAATCGATCGTGCCAAGGCGCTGTTCGGCGCCGAGCACGCCAACGTCCAGCCGCACTCCGGCGCGCAGGCCAACACGGCCGTCTATCACGCGCTGCTGGCGCCCGGCGACACGATCATGGGGCTGTCGCTGGCGCACGGCGGCCACCTCACGCACGGCATGAAGATCAACGTGTCCGGCCGGCTGTACGACATCGCCCCCTACGAGGTCGACCGCGAGAGCAGCCTGATCGACATGGACGAGGTCGCTCGCATCGCGCGCGAGCGCCGCCCGAAGATGCTGCTCGCCGGCTGGTCGGCCTACCCTCGCCAGCTCGACTTCGCGCGCTTTCGCGAGATCGCCGACGAGGTCGGCGCGCTGCTGATGGTCGACATGGCGCACTTCGCCGGGCTCGTCGCCGCCGGGCTGCACCCGAATCCGATCGACTTCGGCGCCGACGTCGTCACGACGACCACGCACAAGACGCTCGGCGGCCCGCGCGCCGGCGTCATCCTGTGCAAGGCAGAGCACGCCAAGAAGATCGACTCGGCCGTCTTTCCCGGTCAGCAGGGCGGGCCGCTGGAGCACGTGATCGCGGCCAAGGCCGTGACCTTCAAGATCGCCGCCTCAGAGCTGTTCGCCGAGCGCCAGCGGCGCACGCTCGACGGCGCGCGGGCATGGGCGCAGGAGCTGCTCGGAGCCGGACACGGCATCAACGTGCTGACCGGCGGCACCGACGTGCACCTGGTGCTCGTCGACCTGCGCGACTCAGAGCCGGCGCTCACGGGCAAGCAGGCCGAGGATCGCCTGCACGCGATCGACATCACCGTAAACCGCAATGCCGTTCCGTTCGACCCGCGCCCGCCGATGGAGGCCTCGGGGCTGCGCATCGGCACGCCGGCGCTGGCCACGCGCGGCCTGCAGCACGACGACTTCGTCGAGGTCGGTCAGATCATGGCCAGCGCGCTGACCCCCGAATACCGGTCGCGCTCGCACGAGCTAGCCGAGCGTGTGCGCGAGATCGCCGAGCGCTATCCGCTGTACGAGGAGATCGCCCAAGCCGGCGTCCTCTGAGGCGCGACCCTCCTCGCCCGGCGCTCGTGACCGCCGGCAGGTGCGGCTCTCGCCCGGCGGCCCTCGCCCGTCCGCTGCCCGGACGCTTCGCGCGGGCGCCCGCGGGTCGCACGGGCGTCCGGTCGGCGGTGTGTGCGTTTACATTCGCACAGCGTGATAGCCATCGTATATACGTCGTAAATACCATGGCGCACGCAGTCGCCAAATCGAGCGCCCGCCTGCGCTGCGGCAAATACCATGGCTATCGCTCTCCGGTGAACGACACACGCCAACCGTCAACGCCGACGCCGCGCCGTGGCCACGCCGCTCAGCTGTGTGCCAAGCGACGCCGTCCGTCGGCCTGCGGCGGCGGATTGGCGTGCGACCCCCACGCCTGCGATGCTTTTCTGAATTAGATGGGGCATCTGACCGAGCTCGACGCGCTATATGCGTTTCTCGTGGCCGCCGCCGTAACGGCGCTGCTTACGCCGCTGACGATGCGCTTTGCGAGGGCCGTCGGCGCAATCGACGAACCGCGCGAGCGGGGCCTGTCGGAAAGCCCGACGCCGCTGCTCGGCGGGCTGGCGATCTTCGCGGGAACGCTCGCCGCCGGGCTGATCTGGCTGCCGGCCGGCTATGGCTCCGAACACCAGCTGTGGCACGGGGTGCTGCTGGCCGCGGCGGTGATCACGCTCGTCGGAGCGCTCGACGATCGGTTCGAGCTGCCGCCGGTCGTCAAGCTGGCCGGCCAGATCGTCGCGGCCGTGATCGTCGTGCACTTCGGCGTGGCCGTGAAGGCGATCACGCTGCCGTTCGTCGGCACGCTCGCGTTCCCCAACGCCGGCGTCACCAACGCCGGTCCCGTGCTCACCGTGCTCGGCCTGGTGGCGATGATGAACGTCGTCAACTTCTCCGACGGCGTCGACGGGCTGGCGGCGGGCGTGTGCACGATCATCGCCGGCGCGATGACCGTGATCGCGTTCGACCTCGGCCGCCAGCAGCCCGGCGTGCTCGCGGCGATCACCGCCGGCGCGGCGCTCGGCTTCCTGCTGTACAACTTCCCGCCCGCGTCGAGCTTCATGGGCGACTGCGGCGCCAACCTGCTCGGGCTGATGATGGGCGTGATCACCGTCGAGGGCGCCATCAAGACTGCAGCCGTCGTGTCCTTCGTGCTGCCGCTGATCCTGCTCGCCGTGCCGTTCCTGGACACGACCTTCGTCGTGCTCAAGCGCCTGAAGTACAAGCAGCCGATCTACCGTCCCGACAGCGAGCACATCCACCATCGCATGGCGCGCATCGGCTTCTCCAGCCGGCGCACGATCGCCTACCTGTACGCCTGGACGCTGATGCTCGCTGGCCTCGCGCTGGCGTTGCGCTTCGTCCCCTACAGCGATCACAAAGGCCATCTGCACACCGGCTGGACGCTGGTGATGATCGGCCTCGGCCTGATCGCCGCCGCGGCGAGCGTCTACCTCGTGTACGTGCTGGAGATCCTCAAGTTCCGGCGCCTGGACGCGATGCGCCTGCGCCTGCTGCGCCCCGACGCCTCAGCGACCGAGATCGAGCAGGGGGTCGCCCACCATCTGGAAACGGGCGAGATCGATGCCGTGTCGGTGGACGAAGATGCGCACGTGAACTCGCGGGCGCGAGGGGAGGAGCAGGGGGTCGGCGAGCGGCAGGTGGATGAGGATCGCGTACGCGCAGAACAGCAGCGTCGCGGCGCGCAGCCGCCGATCGCCGCTGACCGCGGCTAGCGGCAGAGCCCAGATCGCATACCAAGGCAGCAGCCAGGCTGTCGACAGCAGCAGCGCGAGCGTCGCCCAGCCGGCGGCCACGCGCCAGTCGGCGCCTCGGGCGGTGCGCCACAGCGAGTAGCCGAGCACGGCTACGAACAGCGCGGCGAACACGTTGCGCCACCAGTCCGGCGTTCCGCTCAGGCCAAACAGCCTGGCCGTCTCGGCGGGCACGCTGTGCACGGCGACGAGCTGCTGCTGCTCGCCCACCGCGTTGAGGAAGCCCAGCGCATGCGTGCCGAAGCCGATCAGCCCGATTGCACCGAGCGCCAGCAGGCTGAGCACGGCGGCGCCCGCCACTCGCCCGCGCTCGCGCCATCGCTGCGGTGCGAGCACGAGGAACGCCAGCACCAGGCCGGCGGTTACCTTGATGCCGACGCCGACGACAAGCGCCCCGGCGGCGGCGCGAAAGCGCGGGCTGGTCCCGGCCGTCAGGGCGAGCGCCGCCGCGAGCATCATCACGATCAGCGTGTCGTTGTGCGCCCCGCCGACCGCCAGCACGAGCAGCACCGGGTTCAGCCCGACGAACGCGGCGGCCAAGCGACGCGAGTGGCCCAGCTTCCCGGCGGCGCGCGCAACCAGCGCGACGGCGGCGAGGCTCGCCGCCACGGCGACCGCCTTGAACGCCCACAGGCCGCCCGCCAGCCCGAGCGGCGCCGTGGCGTAGCTGGCGAGCGTGAACAGCGGTCCGTAGGGGGAGTGCTTGTAGGGCCAGCCGACGAACCAGAGGACTTCGTCGCCCGAGGCCTGTGCTGCCACGTGCGTGTAGGGATCGAGGCTGTGCAGGGCTCCCAGGCGCGCGAAGCCCAGATAGCCGAAGACGTCCTGGGAGATCAGCGGCGGACCCAGCAGCAGGATCACGTGCGCGGCGGCGATCGCCGCGACGAGCGCGCCCAGCGGCAGCGTGCGGGCGAGCGCCAGCACCAGCAGGTAGCTCGCGCACATGATCAGCATCAGCGTCTGAAAGCCACCCGAGCCGAGGCTCATGCCAAGGCCCGCCAGCGGCCCCGCCAGCCAACCCGGCCATCCGCCGCTGCGGCCAGGGACGTACTGCGACGGTTCTCCGGCCGCGCCGGCGGCCGTCAGGAAGACCGTCACGACGATGCCCAGCAGGGCGAGCAGGCCGAGCGCGCGCGCGATCACCGCGGAACCGCGCGCCGCCGGGCGACCGCTGCCGCTCAGGCGCCGGTCACGGCGGCGGGCAGCCTCGATCGGCACGCTGGGTACAGCCGGGGCGGACGGCATCGATCCCATTGTTACGTCTAGGAGTCAGGCAGGCGTGTGATGGGGAAGCTAGAATCCCTATGCAGCCGCGAATGCGCGTGCCCCGGGATGCCAACAGGTGTACGTGTGTGCAGCACGTCAGCCGCCCGGTCCTGGGCGCGCTGCCTTCTACATGCGACTTCACCGCCGCAAATCGACATCGCGCCGGGCCCCCGGGCCGCGTCGCGTCCTGATCCTGTCCGCGGACGTGGGCGAGGGTCACGCGGCCGCTGCGCGCGCGCTGGCCGCTCAGCTGAAGGCCGCGCCGCAGCCAACCGACGTCACCGTGATCGACGGCCTCGCAGCGATGGGTCGCGTGCTCAAACCCGTCGTCGAGGACGGCTACCGCGTGCAGCTTCGCTTCATCCCGTGGACGTACACGATCATCTACGGGCTGCTCCACCACGTTCCGCCGGTCCGCGCGCTGGCGACGCGGCTGCTGTGCCTGTTCGGGTCGCGTCCACTGGCCCGCACGATCGCCGAACACGAGCCCGACGTGGTCGTCTCCACCTACCCCGCGGTGACCGTCGTGCTCGCGCGACTGCGGCGCACCGGCGAGGTCAAGTGTCCCACCGTCGCCACGATCACCGACCTCACCGGACTGTTCTTCTGGGCGCAGCCGGGCATCGACATGCACATGGTGATGTACGGCGAGTCGCTCTCGCCGGTCGAGCGCATCGCCGGGCGCGACAGCGTTCGCCTCGTGCAGCCGCTGATCTCCGACGAGTTCCTCAAAGTCCGCTGCCCGCTGCAGGCGCGCCGTGCGCTCGGCCTGCCCGAGGAGGGCCGGATGGTCGTCGTCTCCGGTGGCGGATGGGGAGTCGGCGACGTCGAGGGCGCCGTGCGCGAGTTCATCCGCGTGCCCGAGGCGAGCAGCATCGTCGTGCTCGCCGGGCGCAACGAGCCACTGGCGGCCAGGCTGAGATGCAGCTTCGCGAGCGAGCCGCGCGTGCACGTGTACGAGTTCACCGAGAAGATGCCCGAGCTGCTCGCCGCCGCCGACGTGCTCGTGCACTCCACCGGCGGCGTGACCTGTCTGGAGGCGATGGCCGCCGGCACCCCCGTCGTCTCCTACGGGCTGCCCGTGGGCCACGCGCGGGTCAACACCCGCGCGATGGCCGGGCTCGATCTCGTGCGCCTGGCCAACGACACCACCGAGCTGCGCGAGCACGTGCGGGCGAGCTTCGCCGGGACGGCCGATGCCCCGCCGCGCCCCGCCGCCGGCGAGGGCGCGATCGCCAAGAACGCCGCCGCGGCGGACGTCGTCCTGCAGGTGCCGCGCCGCGTGCGCCCGATCCCGCGCTGGCGGCTGCGCACGGTCGCCCTGGCCACTCAGCTCGTGCTGCTGTTGGGGGTCGGCTCGTGGATGATGTCCACCGACGAGGTGACGGCGCTGGCGAGCAAGATCCTGCACGTGCACCCGCTCTCGACGGTCAAGACCAGTCAGCCGGACGTCGGCCTGATCGTGCACGTCCCCTCGCGCGACGTCTCCCCCGTCGCCTCCGAACTGGCGCGAGCCGGCATCCACGTCTCCTTCGCCGACGACGGCGGCGTTCCCTCGCCGCGGCTGATCGCCAAGCTGCGAGCGCTGGGCGACGAGGTCGTGCCGGAAGTGCCGGGGTCCTCGGCGTTTCGCTGGGTGCGCACACGCGGGCTGCTGCACGCGCAGGCTCGCGCGCTGGGCCTGCACCACCGCTTCTACTACCTGCAGCCGCGCGGCGGCCTGACGGTCGGCCAACTGGTGCTCGCGCGCACCGACGGCGCCACGCCGGTGTGCGGCGCCGAGCGCCTGAGCGCCGCCGGTCCGCTGCCTCAGCGCCCGGCGCGCGCCGGCGACGTGCTCGTCGTCGAGCTCGACGGCTCGCCCGCCTCGGTTGGCGGGCTGGAGCGGATCGTCTCCTGGCTGGGAGGCAAAGGGCTGGGCGCCGAGCCGCTGGCGTCGCTCACCCGCTCTCCCTCCATCAGCGCGACCAGCAGCGGCGAGCGTGCAAGCAGCCCGGCTCCGGCGATCAGCAGCGCCAGCGAAGCCGACAGCGGCACTCCTGCGAACGGCGTGTCGGCGAAGCTCTCGCCGAACAGCAGCGGCGCGACGACGATCGGGATCACGGTCTGAGTCACGAACACGACCGGCGCCACCTGAATCGCCGGTCGCTCCTGCAGCGCGCTCATCTCGCTCAGGATCGCGATCCCCGAGGCTGCTGCGGTCGACACGCCCCACACGGCGGCGAGCGCCACGTGTCCCTGCGCGAGGTCGTCCGATGCCAGCTTCGTCGCGATTCCGCTCCAGCCGCCCGCCAGTCCCGCGCCGACCATCGTCACACCGGCCGGCGGATGCATCACCAGGCGCAACGCGTACGGGAGCAGGCTCGCCAGGGCCAGCCCGGCGAGCACGATCGTGATCGCCAGAGCCTCTGAGCCGTGGCCGGTGGTGCGTGGCGGCGCCGCCAGGCCCGCGCCCACCACGCCGATCACGATCGCCGCCATCGCCACGTACTCCAGACGTCCGGCGTGCTCGTGCAGCATTCGCTGCGCAAGGAACATCAACACGAGCAGGCCCGCCGCGAGCGCCGGCTGCACGACCACCAGCGGCGCGAGCATCAGCGCGACGATCTGCAGCGGCCAGCCGAGGATCGACAGCGCCAGGCCCACCAGCCAGCGCCCCCGGCGCACCAGTCGCCAGACGAGTGCCAGGCGCAGATGCTGGGAGTGGGGCGCCTCCTTGGCGTCCATCGCCTGCAGGGCGATCCCTAGGCTGTAGAGGGTGGACGCGCCCACGGCCGCTCCTATGCCCAGCACCAGATCGACCATGTCTGTCCACGATCATCGCAGCCCCGGTCCCCCAATCGCCACAACGGTGGCCGCAATGGTGATCGCCGGCTACATGCTCCCCGGGCTCGCCGCCGCCGTACCCGCGCTGCGCGGACCGCTTGGAGTGGAGGACCGGACCGCCAGCGGCCTCGGCTACGCGCTGACCTTCGACGACGGCCCGCACGCACAAGGCACGCCGGCCGTGCTCGAGCTGCTGGCCGGCGCCGGCGTTGCGGCGACGTTCTTCCTCGTCGGCGAGCAGGTGCGGCGCAATCCCTCGCTGGCGCGCGAGATCGTCTCGGCCGGGCACCTCGTCGGCCTGCACTGCCACCGCCACCGCAACCTCCTGCGCCTGACGCCGCGTCAGGTGCACGCGGACATCGATCGTGCGGCAGCGGCGATCGAGGACGCGACAGGTCTCACGCCGGCGCTCTACCGTCCGCCCTACGGCGTGCTCAACGCCTCCGCACTGCGCCTGGCCAACGCGCGCGGCTGGCGCACGCTGCTGTGGAGTCACTGGGGGCGCGACTGGGAGCGGCGCGCGACGCCCGAGTCGATCGCCGCGTTGGTGACAGCGGATGCCGACGAGGGCGCCGTGCTGCTGCTGCACGACGCCGACGACTACTCGGCGCCGGGCTCATGGCGGCGCACGGCCGCCGCCCTGCCGCAGGTCCTGGCGACGCTCGCCGATCGCGGCCTGCGGCCCGTCGCGCCGTGACCGTGCACGACCCCGACCCGCGCTGAGCGGCGCTGACAGGCGGGGTAACATCGATCGCTTGTCCGGCGCCGTTTCGATCGACTCCGGCGGCTCTTCCGCCGCCGTTGGCCAGCTCGCGAGCTTCTCGCGTTCGCCCGCACGCACGCGCTGGTGGATCGAGCTGCTGGCGATCGCGTGGCTGTGCTGGGTCTACGACGCGATCACGAACCTCGCATCGCTGCGCCTGCCGGTCGCGCTGGGCAATGCGCGCGGCGTGCTGCACGTCGAGCGGCTGCTGCACATCGATCCCGAGCTGACGCTCGATCGCTGGCTGGCCGGTCATCACACGCTCGGGCTGGTCGTCTCCGATTACTACGACAACGCGCATTTCATCGTCACGCTCAGCGTGCTCGGCTGGCTGTGGTGGCGGCGCGCCGATCTCTACCGTCCGCTGCGCAACTCGCTCGTGCTCGTCAACGTGCTCGGCTTCGTCGTCTTCTGGCGCTTCCCCGTGGCACCGCCGCGGATGCTCGACGGATTCATCGACGTCGTCGCCTCCACCCACGCATTCGGCTCCTGGCACACGGGCATGCTGGCGTCGCACGCCAACCAGGTCGCGGCGATGCCGTCGCTGCACATGGCCTGGGCGGGCTGGTGCACGCTGGCACTGTGGCGCGCCAGCGAACGCCCCATCGTGCGCTTGCTCGCCGTCGCCTATCCATGCCTGACGGGATTCGCGGTTATGGCGACCGGCAACCACTTCCTGCTGGACATCGTCGGCGGGCTGGCCGTGCTGGCGATCTCCGTGCTGCTCGTCGGCTCGCCGAGCCGCATCGCCGGGCGGCTGGCGCTGCCGCGCCTGCGCCGCGCGCGACCCGCGCGGCGCTCCCAGCCCGCGACGGCGGCGTTGCGTATGTCACAAAGTTGTTACGAAGTCCAAGACACGGTAGAGTAGTCGCGCTGCCCCAGACGCCCCAGAGGCGCTCTGGAAGATGGTTCAGAGGCGCTTCGACGAGTCCGGCGCAATGCGGCGTGCGGACTCTCTGTCGGGTCTGTAGGGTGGCTCACGCACATGCCAGACTTCGACGCCAACGACGATCCACTGCGCCTGAGCGGCTCCGGCAAGGACGACGCGTCCGACCTTCCCAAGCTGACGCCGCGCTTTGCGCCGCGAGCCCGACAGCTCGCCGATCGCCAGTGCTACACGCGCCTGCAACGGCCCGGGCGTCGCGTGGGTCCGCTGCTCTTCGCGCAGGGCAGGCGCGTCGCGCGCAACGCGTGCGCTGGGCGGACCGTGCTCCTCGCAAGCCCGCCGCGCCGGCGCCGGCGTCTGTGGACGACGTGCCACGGGCGACCCCCCGGATCTGCAATCTGACGTGGTCACCCTGCGTTATCTCGACGTGTGCCTGGTGCTCGCGACGGCTCCGTTCGTGCTCGTGGGCAACCTGCCGATCGCCGGCTATCTGATCGGCGCCGGAGCATGGCTGCTGACACGTGCCGGAACGGGCTTCATCCACGCGCGCGCCCGCCGAGTCGGCGAGGCCAAGCTCCGGGCCGGGCTGCAGGTCGCGGGCATGATGGGACGCGTGTGGCTGGTGGCGCTCGCGATCATCCTCGCGCGCGTCGCCGGCGGCAAGGACGACGGCATCATGGCCGCCGCGCTCGTGCTGGCGGCGTTCACCGTGTACTTCGTGATGTCGTTCGTCACGCGCGAGAGCCCGCTGCAGGGGCCGACGGGCACGCCCGGGAGAGCGAGCCCATGATGAGTCGCCACGAGCTCGGGCTCCCACCGACCGAGGCAGGTGCGGCGGGGCGATGAACGCCACGGAGGGGGGGACCAGAACCAAGTCCAAGAGCTCCACCAAGCGGACACTGCTGATCATCGGCGGTGTGTGGCTCGGCGGCGTGATCGTCCTGGCGGCGATCTACGGGGTGCACGGCACGCGCAACAAATCGTTTGAACCGCAGAACGAGTTCAAGCTCGACAGCTGGGTGCACCTGGGCGTCTTCTCGATCAACAAGGCCGTGCTCTACCTGGTGCTCGCCGCGCTGGCGACGTGCGTCAGCATGATCTACATCGCGCGTCGCATGCAGCAGCGACCGAACAAGGTCCAAGCCGCCGTCGAGCTGCTCTACGAACTGATGCGCGACAACATCACCGCCAGCGCGATGACCGAGAAGATGGCCGCCAAGTGGTTTCCCTTCATCGGCGCGCTGTTCTTGTTCATCATGTTCTCCAACCTCGTCGGCTACATACCGCTGCCGACGAACACCGAGCACAAGATCGACGTGCTCGGCCTGCACATCCCGTCCTTCTCGCTGTACGCCGCCACGGCCAACCTGTCGATCCCGCTCGTGCTGGCGCTCGTGGTGTTCTTCTCCTACACCTTCGAAGGCCTGCGCGCGAAGGGCCCGATCGGCTACCTCAAAGGGCTCGTCCCGGGCGGCGTGCACGGCGGGATGGCCGTCGCGATCTTCTTTCTCGAGGTGCTCTCGAACCTGATGCGGATCCTCTCGCTGACGATTCGTCTGTTCGCCAACATCCTCGCCGGGCACCTGATCATCTTGTTCATGGCAGGAGCGCTTGCCGTGATTCTGGGCATCTCCGCGCTGGGCTGGTTTACGCTCCCGTTCGGCGTGCTGCTGTTTGCCTTCGAGGTGGGTCTGGTGGCAGCCCTGCAGGCGTTCATCTTTGCCACCCTCACCGCTATCTACCTCGGCGGCGCGGTCGCCGAAGACCACTAAAGGAGCCAATAGTCGTGCACATAGCTTTGATCACCCTTCTGGCGGCTGCAACCGAAGAAACCGCCAAGGCCGGCAAGTCGATCGGCCTCGGCGTCGGCGGCGGTCTCGGCGCCGTGGGCGCCGGCGTCGGCATCGGCATCATCTTCGGCAAGGCCATCGAAGCGATCACCCGTCAGCCGGAGATGCGCGACGAGATCACGCAGCTGCAGTGGCTGGGCTTCGCCTTGACCGAGGCATGCTTCTTCTACGGCCTCGTGGCCGGCCTGCTGGCCGCGTTCATCGTCTAACGCATGCCCGCAGCCCTCGCACAGCCATCCGCCCTCGTGCTCGCCGCGTCGAAGGGCAGCTTCCTGATCAAGCCGGGCATCGGCCTGATGGTGTGGACGCTGCTCGTGTTCGGGATCACGATGGTGCTGCTCTCCAAGCTCGCCTTCCCGCGCATCTCAGAGGCGCTCGAACGGCGCAAGCGCGGTATCGAAGAATCGATCGACACGGCCGAGCGCACGCGCACCGAGGCCGACGAGCTGCTCGCCGAATACCGCGAGCGGCTGAAGGAGGCACGGGCACAGGCCGAAGAGATCGTCCAGCGCGCGCGTCAGGCGGCCGACTCACACGAGCACGAGGCCAAGGAGCGCGGTCAGGAGATCGTCGCCGAGGCCGCCAAGCGCGCCGAGCGTGACATCGAGGCGGCGAGCAGACGCGCGCTCGACGACATCCGCAAGGAGGTCGCCGACCTGACGATCATGGCCACCGAGAAGGTCACGCGCAAGACGCTCGACGACGCCGACCAGAAGCGTCTGGTCGAGGAGGCGCTGAGCGAGCTGGACTTCTCGACGATCTCCTCCTCGGCGAATTGACTGTGAGACCGGAAGTCGAACACGATCTCGGGTCGCAGGACCGAACGTCCTGCGGAGGCGCTCTCTGATGGAGGAGCTCGCCGAGGTATACGCCCGTGCGCTGTTCGAGGTCGCGCGCGAGCACGCAAAGCTCGACGAGCTGCGCGAGCAGCTCGGCCAGTTCGCCGACGCGCTGCAAGCAAACCGCGAGCTCGCGGTGTTCTTCTTCTCGCCTTACTTCTCCACCAAGGAGAAGCAGGACGGGCTGGAGCGCATCCTCGACGGCGCCGACGAGGTCTTCTTGAACTTCCTCAAGCTGTTGATCGAGAACCATCGGATGCCGGTGATCTTTCGCACGCGCCAGCAGTTCGAGCACATGTGGGAGCGCGAGAACCAGCTGCTCCCGGTGGACATCACCAGTGCGATCGAGCTCGACCAGGCGACCACGGAGAGCCTCGGCCGGCGGATCGGCGAGCGCGCCGGGCGCAAGGTGCGCCTTGCCGCGCACGTCGACCCGGACATCCTCGGCGGCATCGTGCTGAGAGTGGGTAACTCGATACTCGACGCCTCTATACGCAACCGACTGGAGCAGCTGCGCAGGCACGTTGCCCAAGGAGCTTCCTAGGAAAAGACATGCAGATCAATCCAGATGAGATCACAAGCATTCTGAAGAGCCGCATCGAGGGACTCGCCGGCGGCAGCGCCGAGCTGACCGAGGTCGGGACCGTGCTGTCCGTCGCCGACGGCATCGCGCGCCTGCACGGGCTGGAGAACTGCATGTCCTTCGAGCTGCTCGAGCTGCCCCACGGCGTCACCGGGCTGGCGCTCAACCTCGAGTCCGACAACGTCGGTGCGGTGCTGTTCGGCGAGTGGGAGCACATATCCGAGGGCGACACCGTCAAGCGCACCGGCCGGCTGCTCGACATCCCCGTCGGCGAGGGGCTGCTCGGGCGGATCGTCGACCCGCTCGGACGCCCGCTCGACGGCAAGGGCGACATCGAGGTGACCGAGCGCCGGCCCGCCGAGTTCAAGGCACCGGGCGTCGTCCAGCGCCAGCCGGTCAAGGAACCGATGCAGATCGGCCTCAAGGCGATCGACGCGATGATTCCGATCGGGCGCGGTCAGCGCGAGCTGATCATCGGCGACCGCCAAACCGGAAAGACGGCGATCGCGATCGACGCGATCATCAACAACAAGGACACCGGCGTCGTGTCGGTGTACGTGGCGATCGGCCAGCGCATGTCCACGGTCGTCGCGCTGGCGCAGACGCTCGACGAGAACAACGCACTCGACAACACGATCATCGTCGCGGCTTCCGCCGACGAGGCCGCGCCGATCAAGTTCATGGCGCCGTATGCCGGATGCGCGATGGGCGAGCACTTCCTCTACAACGGCAAGCACGCGCTGGTCGTCTATGACGACCTGACCAAGCACGCCTACGCCTACCGTCAGATGTCGCTGCTGCTGCGTCGCCCGCCCGGCCGCGAGGCCTACCCGGGCGACATCTTCTACCTGCACTCGCGCCTGCTCGAGCGCGCGGTCAAGCTCAACGACGACCTCGGCGGCGGCTCGCTGACCTCGCTGCCGATCATCGAGACGCAGGCCGGCGACGTCTCCGCGTACATCCCCACGAACGTGATCTCGATCACCGACGGGCAGATCTTCCTCGAGTCCAAGCTGTTCAACTCAGGCGTCCGTCCCGCGATCAACGTCGGCATCTCCGTGTCGCGCGTCGGCGGCAACGCGCAGATCGGGCCGATGAAGAAAGTCGCCGGCCGGATCAAGCTCGAGCTCTCGCAGTACCGCGACCTGGAGGCCTTCGCGCAGTTCGGCTCAGACCTCGATGCCGACACGCAGAAAACGCTTGCGCGTGGCGAACGCCTGGTGTCGACGCTCAACCAGCACGAGCGCGAGCCGCTTGCGGTCGAGGATCAGGTAGTGCAGATCTACGCGGCCACCAACGGCTTCCTCGACCGGCTCAACGTCGAACGCGTCGGCGAGTTCCTCTCCGAGCTGACCGAACGGATGCACTCTCAGCACGGCAGCGTGCGCGAGAAGATCGCCGGCGGCGACTGGTCGGACGACACGCAGAAGGCCGTGCGCGACGCCGTCGAGCAGTTCGCCGGCGACTTCGGCTACGACCTCGATGAGGAGGGCCAGGCGCTGGAGGGCGACGAGCTGCCCAAGCAGGCCGGCCAGACGCCCGTCACGGACGCTTCGGGCGATCAGCAGAGCAGCGCCGAGCGCGAGGAGGAGCCGCAGCCGGCCTAGCGCCGGCGGCCGCCAAACGCCATGGCATCACAGCGCGACGTCAAGAGCCGGATCGCCTCGGTGAAGAACATCCAGAAGATCACGCGCGCGATGGAGATGGTCGCCGGCGCGCGCCTGCGCCGCGCCGAGCAGCGGATCGCGGCGCTGCGTCCCTACGCCGACGCGCTGCGCAGGATGACGCGCCAGGCCGCGCAGGCGGCCGGCGCCGAGGCCACGCGGCTGCCGCTGCTCTCAGAGCACGGGTCGACCGACAGAGTCGGGCTGCTGCTGGTGACCGGCGATCGCGGCCTCGCCGGCGGCTTCAACTCGCAGATCATCCGTGCCGGCGTGCGCATCTCAGACGTTTACGCCGAAGACGACGTGCAGACGGCGTGGTATGCGACCGGGCGTCGGGGGGTGTCGTCGCTGACCTTCCGCGGACACGAGCTGGACGGGAGCTACACGGGCTTCACCGACAAACCGGCCTACTCCGACGCACGCTCGATCGCCGACGATCTGATCACCGGCTACGTCGACGGCGGGCTCGACCGTGTGGAGATCATCTACAACGCCTACATCTCGCCGCTGACCCAGCAGGTCACGCGCGAGACGCTGCTGCCGCTCTCACACGCCACGATCGCCGCCGAGGAGTCCGCGGACGGCGACTCGGCCGACGCCGGCGAGCCGAGCGACCGATCGAAGATCGTCCAGCGCGCGCTCGTCGACTACGAGCCCGACCCCGAGGAGATCCTCAAGCGACTGGTGCCAGACTACGTGGAGATCTCGATCTACCGAGCGCTCGTGGAGTCGACCGCCGGCTTCTTCGGTGCCCAGATGACGGCGATGCGCAGCGCATCCGACAACGCGGGCGACATCATCACCGACTTGACGCTGCAGATGAACCGTGCCCGCCAGGCCGAGATCACGCAGGAGATCATGGAGGTCGTGGCCGGAGCCGAGGGCTTGACCTAGCCCGACACGAGAACTTGATCAAAAAAGAGGAGAATTCAAAGCAAATGGACGCAAGCATCGCCACTGAGCCCACCAGCCCCCAGGCTTCCGGCAAAGACAACGCCACAGAGCGCAACGTTGGGCGCATCGAGGAGATCCAGGGCGTCGTCATCGAGGCCGTCTTCCCCGACCGCCTGCCCGAGATCAACCACGCGATCACCGTCGCTCGTCCCGCGGCTGCCGCGGCCGAGGAGGCCGAGGGCATCAGCTCGGGCGCGGGGGAGGGCGTGCTCGTATGCGAGGTGCAGCAGCACCTCGGCGACGATCGCGTGCGCGCGGTCGCGATGGACACCACCGACGGCCTGGCGCGCGGGGTCGAGGTGATCGACACAGGCGCTCCGATCACCGTGCCCGTAGGCGAGGTCACGCTGGGTCGCATCTTCAACCTGCTCGGCGAGCCGATCGATCTCGGTGAGGCGCTACCGCCGGACACGCCGCGCAGGGCCATTCATCAGGACGCTCCGCGCGTCGAGGATCTGACGCCGACGACCGAGATGTTCGAGACGGGCATCAAGGTCGTCGACCTGCTCGCCCCGTACGCCAAGGGCGGCAAGGTCGGGCTGTTCGGCGGCGCCGGCGTCGGCAAGACCGTGCTGATCCAGGAGCTCATCCACAACCTCGCCAAGGAGCACGGCGGGCTGTCGGCGTTCTGCGGCGTCGGCGAGCGCTCGCGCGAGGGCAACGACCTGTGGCTGGAGATGAAGGAGTCGGGCGTGCTCGACAAGACGATGCTCGTCTTCGGGCAGATGAACGAGCCGCCCGGCGCGCGCATGCGCGTGGCCCTGTCGGGGCTGACGATGGCCGAATACTTCCGCGACCAGGGCCAGGACGTGCTGCTGTTCATCGACAACATCTTCCGCTTCGTGCAGGCCGGCTCCGAGGTCTCGGCGCTGCTCGGGCGGATGCCCTCGCAGGTCGGCTACCAGCCGACGCTGGAGACCGAGATGGGCCAGTTGCAGGAGCGCATCACCTCCACCAAGAGCGGCTCGGTCACCTCGATCCAGGCGATCTACGTGCCGGCCGACGACTACACCGACCCGGCCCCGGCATCGGTGTTCGCGCACCTCAACGCGACCACCGCGCTGTCGCGCTCGATCTCCGAAAAAGGCATCTACCCGGCGGTCGATCCGCTGGACTCCACCTCGACGATCCTCAAGGCCGACATCCTCGGCGAGGACCACTTCCGCGTGGCCAACGAAGTCAAGGAGATCCTGCAGCGCTACAAGGAGCTGCAGGACATCATCGCGATTCTCGGCATCGACGAGCTCTCCGACGAGGACAAGCTCACCGTCCAGCGCGCGCGCAAGATCGAGCGCTTTCTCTCCCAGCCGTTCTTCGTCGCCGAAGAGTTCACCGGCACGCCCGGCGCCTACGTGCCTATCGCCGAGACGATCAGAGGCTTCTCGGAGATCATCGAGGGCAAGCACGACGAGGTCCCCGAGAGCGCCTTCTTCCTCAAGGGCACGATCGACGAGGTCGTCGAGGCCGCGAAGAAATAATGGCCCGCACGAAGTTTCCGGTCGAGGTGCTCACGCCCGAGGGCGAGGTGTTCTCCGAGGAGGTGGAGATGCTCTCCACGCGCACGTCCGTCGGCTCGATCGGCGTGCTCGCCAATCACGAGCCCGTGCTGGCGATGCTCGAACCCACCGAGCTGCGGCTGTATCGCTCGGAGTCGGACATCGTGCGCTTCGCCCAGGCCGAGGGCTACCTGCAGTTCGCCGACAATCAGGCTCTCGTGCTGGTGGAGGAAGCGATCGCGCCGCAGTCGCTGGACCGCGAGACCTTTCAGACGCGCCTGTCCGATGCGCGCAAAGCCGCAGACAGCGCCGAGGCGGGCACCGAGCAGCAGGCTCGCGCGTTGCGCGACATCCGCCGCTACGAGACCTTCCTGGCCGTCGAGCAGTAGCTCGGAGCTCGTGCGATGGAGGCTGCCACGAGCGATCACTTCAAGCGCCCCGGCTGGTTCACCAAGAACATCTTCAACCGCATCGTCGCCGCGCTCACGCGCCTGGGCATCAGCGTGTGGGGCTCGCGCGTGTTGGAAGTGCGCGGGCGGACCAGCGGCGAATGGCGGCGCACGCCCGTCAACCTGCTCACGCTGCAGGGCGAGCGCTATCTCGTGGCGCCGCGCGGCCATACGCAGTGGGTGCGCAACATGCGCGTCAGCGGCGGTGGGCGGTTGCGCGTCGGCCCGCGCAGCGAGTCCTTCACGGCGAGCGAGCTCGACGACGCCGACAAGGTGCCCGTCCTGCGCGCGTATCTGCAGCGCTGGAAGGCCGAGGTGGGCGTGTTCTTCGACGGCGTCGGGCCAGACTCGCCCGAGCAGGAGCTGCGGCGCATCGCGCCCAAGCACCCGGTCTTCCGGCTGAGCGCTCTGGCGCCCGGCGACGCCGCCTGAGCGCCGAAGAGCGGGGCAGACGAATCTTCGCGCCCGCTCACCGGCTAGCCTTCCCCGCCTCATGAGCGCCGCACGCCAGCCAATCGGAGTCATCGGCACCGGCTACGTCGGCCTGGTCACCGCCGCCGGGTTCGCCGAGCTGGGCAGCGATGTGTGGTGCGTGGACATCGATGCCGCGAAGATCGAGCGCCTGCGCGCCGGCGAGGTGCCGATCTACGAGCCGGGCCTCGAGGAGATGCTCGCGCGCAACGCCGAGCGACTGCACTTCTCGACCTCGCTGTCAGACGCGCTGGCGCACGCGCGGTTGCTGTTCATCGCCGTCGGCACTCCGCCGACCTACTCCGGCGACGCCGACCTGTCGGCGGTCAACGCCGTGATCGACGCCATCCCGCCGTCCAAGGACCACGCGCTGGTGATGAAGTCGACGGTGCCGTCGGGCACCGGCGTGGCGGTCAAGCGCAGGTTCGACGAGCAGGGCAAGGACAGGCTGGGCTACGTGTCGTGCCCCGAGTTCCTCAAGGAGGGCTCGGCGATCAAGGATTTCATGCACCCCGATCGGGTGGTCATCGGCGATGTCGGCGACTGGGCCGGCGACGCCGTCGTCGAGCTGTATGCGCCGCTGGACGCACCGCTGGTGCGCACGGACATCGCCAGCGCCGAGATGGTCAAGCTCGCCTCAAACGCCTTCCTGGCGACGAAGATCTCGTTCATCAACGAGATCGCCAACGTCTGCGAGGAGACCGGCGCCGACGTCGTCGAGGTGGCGCGCGGGATGGGCCTCGACGACCGCATCGGGCCGAAGTTCCTGCAGGCCGGGATCGGCTTCGGCGGAAGCTGCTTCCCCAAGGACGTCGACGCGCTCAAGCAGCTCGCCGGCAACTCCGGCTATCACTTCCAGCTGCTGACCTCCGTGATCGAGGTCAACGAACTGCAGAAGCGCCGCGTGATCGGCAAGTTGCACAAGCACCTCGGCGGGCTCGTCGGCAAGCGCGTCGCGCTGTTCGGCCTGGCCTTCAAGCCGAACACCGACGACATGCGCGAGGCTTCCTCGCTCGTGCTCTCGGCGCGCCTGAACGCCGACGGTGCGGCCGTCGTCGCGTATGACCCGGTGGCCGAGGAGCAGGCGCGCAAGCTCGTCAGCGGCATCGACTTCGCCGGCTCGCCGCTGGAGGCGGCCAAGGACGCCGATGCCGTCGTGCTGGTCACCGAGTGGCCGGAGTTCCTGGAGCTCGACTGGCAGCTCGTCGCCGAGACGATGCAAGGCAATCTCGTGATCGACGGGCGCAACGCGCTGGACCCCGACGCGCTGCGCGCCGCCGGACTCGTCTACGAGGGCGTCGGGCGCAGCGACAGGCGCCGGGAGCGTCGGAGCTGATGCAGGCTGTGATTCTCGTCGGCGGGGAGGGCACGCGGCTGCGCCCGCTGACCTCGACCGTGCCCAAGCCCGTGGTGCCGCTGGTCGATCGCCCGTTCATCTCGTTCATGCTCGAGTGGTTGGGCAAGCACGGAATCGACGACGTGATCATGTCTTGCGGCTTTCTCGCGACCAGCGTACGCAACGTGCTCGGCGACGGGAGCGGGCTGGGGATCCGCCTGCGCTTCGTCGAGGAGCCCGACCCGCGCGGCACCGCAGGCGCCTTGAAGTTCGCCGAGCCGATGCTCGACGAGCGCTTCCTGATGCTCAACGGCGACGTTCTCACCGACATCGACCTCAGCGCGCAGATCGCCCAGCACGAGCGGACCGGGGCCAAGGCGACGCTCTCGCTCGTGCCGGTGGCCGATCCGAGCGCGTATGGGCTGGTGCATCTGAACGAGGACCGCTCGGTGCGCGACTTCGTCGAGAAGCCGAGCCCGGATGCGATCGACACGAACCTGATCAGCGCGGGCGCGTACGTGCTGCAGCGCGAGATCCTGCAGCTCGTGCCGCCCGGGCGCAACGTCTCGATCGAGCGCGAGGTGTGGCCGCTGCTGATCGGCAACGGCCTGTACGGTTTCCCCTCGGAGAGCTACTGGCTGGACATCGGCTCGCCCGACCGCTACCTGCAGGGCACCTTCGACATCATCGAGGGAAACGTGCAGACGGCCGTCGTACAGCGCCTGGGCAGCGACTGGCTGGCGATCGACGACAGCGCCGAGATCGCCGGTCGCGTTATTCCCCCGGCGGTGATCGAGCGTGGCGTGCGCGTCGGCGACGGCGCACACGTGGGCAGCCTGGTCGTGCTCGGCGAAGACGTCACGATCGCGGCGGGGGCGACGGTGGAGCGCGCGGTCATCCTCAACGGGACGCAGATCGGCGAGGGCTGCCGGCTGCGCGACTGCATCGTCGCGGCCGGCTGTCGCATCGGCGCACGCACCACGGTGACGGGCGGGGCGGTGCTCGGAGAGGGCGTGACCGTCGGGGCGGACAACGTGATCGCCCATGGGGCGCGTATCTTCCCGGGTGTAGCGTTGCCGGACGGCGCGATCAAGTTCTAGCCTTCAGCCCTCATCCCGACCCCGCAGTCACGCCGATAGCCGTCCGATTCCCGCAGTTGCCGGTATCTCAACCGAAAGTCCGACAGGAGGCGAGCAGCACATGAGCGAAGGCGCCGCCAGCGCCACACCCACCGCCGAGGCGCTCTCGCGCGAGGCGATCGCGCGCGTCGACCTCTCCGGCCAGCTCGGCGATGTGCTCGCGCTGCCCGAGCACCTGCGCGACGCGCTGTGGCGCGTGGAGTCGGCGATCATGCAGGACTTCGACACGTCCGCCGGGCTGGTCGTCGCGGGCATGGGCGGCTCGGCGATCGGCGGCGCGCTGGCGCGCGCCGCATTGAGCGACCACGCGACCCGGCCGATCTTCGTGACTCGCGCCTACGGCCTGCCGCCGTGGACGACGCCGGACACGATGGTGCTGTGCGCGAGCTACTCCGGCGACACCGAGGAGACGCTTGCCTGCTACGAGTCCGCCGGGGCGCTCGGCGCGCGGCGCACCGTGGCAACGACCGGCGGGCGGCTGGCCGAGATGGCGCGCGCCGACGGCGTTCCGGTGATCCCGCTGCCCGGCGGCTTTCAACCGCGCGCGGCCGTCGCCTACATGACGGTCGCGGCGCTCGAGGTCGCGGCACTGTGCGGCGCCGGTCCGCGGCTGACCTCGGAGATCGACGTCGCCGCCTCGCACACCGAGCAGCTCGTCGCCGAGTGGGGCCCGGACGCGCCCGAGGACTCGCTGGCAAAGGACGTGGCGCGCGGTCTTCTCGGCACCACGCCGGTGATCGCCGGCGCTGGGCTGACGACGCCGATCGCCAATCGCTGGAAGACGCAGATCAACGAGAACGCCAAGCAGCCCGCCTTCTGGAACGAACTGCCCGAGCTCGACCACAACGAGATCGCCGGCTGGGAAGGCGCCCAGGACGTCGGACGCTTCGCCGCCGTGTTCCTCGACGACTCCGACGCCCACCCGCGCGTGAAGGAGCGCATGGACCTGACCGAGCAGAGCATCGCCGCCAACGCCGTCGCCAGCTTCCGTCTGGAGACGCGCGGCGAAACGACGATCGAGCGCGTCATCTCGCTCGTGCTGCTCGGCGATCTCGTCTCGATCTATCTCGCCACGCTGCGTGGCGTGGACCCCGGTCCGGTGAAGGTGATCGACGACCTGAAGGCCGCGCTTACACCACGCTGAGCGAGGCGAGTGGTGTGATACCTTCGAGGTCGGCCGAGGAGCGCTGCGACGGGTTGCGATCCGCCACGCTCGGCTTTTCGTCAGCAGCAAGGGCGCTCACCTGACCGGACAGGAGGCTTCGTCATGTCCGCAATGACCCCAACCGCCGTCGCCACAGAGACCGATTTCAAGGTCGCCGACCTCTCGCTCGCCGAGTTTGGTCGCAAGGAGATCGTCCTCGCCGAGCACGAGATGCCGGGCCTGATGTCGATTCGCCGCGAGTTCGCCGACGCCCAGCCGCTGAAGGGCGCACGGATCACCGGCTCGCTGCACATGACCATCCAGACGGCCGTGCTGATCGAGACGCTGACCGCGCTCGGCGCCGAGGTCCGCTGGTGCAGCTGCAACATCTTCTCCACGCAGGACCACGCCGCCGCGGCCGTCGCCGCTGGCCCGCAGGGAACCGCCGAGGACCCGCAGGGCGTGCCCGTGTTCGCGTGGAAGGGCGAGACGCTGGAGGAGTACTGGTGGTGCACGGAGCAGGTGCTGCGCTGGCCGGAGGGCGATGACGGCTCGACCGGTCCGAACATGATCCTCGACGACGGCGGCGACGCCACGCTGCTGGTGCACAAGGGCACCGAGTACGAGAGGGCGGGCGCCGTGCCCGACCCCGCAAGCGCCGACTCCGAGGAGCTGCAGGTGATCCTCTCTACGCTCACCCGCTCGCTCGCCGAGGACCCCCAGCGCTGGACGCGCGTCGGCCAGGGCATCAAAGGCGTCACCGAGGAGACCACCACCGGCGTGCACCGCCTGTATGAGATGGTCGAGACCGGCGAGCTGCTGTTCCCGGCGATCAACGTCAACGACTCGGTGACGAAGTCCAAGTTCGACAACCTGTACGGCTGCCGCCACTCGCTGATCGACGGCATCAACCGCGCGACCGACGTGATGATCGGCGGCAAGGTCGCCGTCGTGTGCGGCTTCGGCGATGTCGGCAAGGGCTGCGCCGAATCGCTGCGCGGGCAGGGTGCGCGGGTGATCGTCACCGAGATCGACCCGATCTGCGCGCTGCAGGCGTCGATGCAGGGCTACGAGGTCAAGACGCTGCAGGACGTCATCGACACGGCCGACATCTTCATCACGACGACCGGCAACAAGGACATCATTACCGCCGACGACATGAGCCGGATGAAGCATCAGGCGATCGTCGGCAACATCGGGCACTTCGACAACGAGATCGACATCGCCGGCCTGGGGCGCATCGCGGGTATCGAGCGCGTGAACATCAAGCCGCAGGTCGACAAGTGGGTCTTCCCCGACGGCCACGCGATCATCATGCTCTCCGAGGGTCGCCTGCTGAACCTCGGCAACGCCACCGGCCATCCGAGCTTTGTCATGAGCAACTCGTTCTCCAACCAGACGATCGCCCAGATCGAGCTGTTCACCAAGAACGACGAGTACGAGAAGAAGGTCTACGTGCTGCCCAAGCACCTCGACGAGAAGGTCGCACGGCTGCATCTGGACGCGCTCGGCGTGAAGCTGACCAGGCTCTCAGACGAGCAGGCCGCGTACATCGGCGTCCCTATGGGAGGGCCATATAAGCCCGACCACTACCGGTATTAGCCGAGCGCAGGCCGTCCGATGAAGGCAATGGTGCTTGCGGCGGGGCTGGGCACGCGCCTGCGTCCGCTGACCTACGAGATCACCAAGCCGATGGTGCCGGTGCTCGATCGCCCGGTGATGGAGCACATCGTCGATCTGATCGACAGGCACTCCTTCGACGGGGTGATCGCCAACCTGCACTACTTCCCCGAGACGATTCGCGAGTACTTTGGCGAACGGATCTCATACCGCTTCGAGGAGCAGCTGCTCGGCACCGCCGGCGGCGTCCGGGCTTGCGCTGAGTTCTTCGGCGACGAACCGTTCCTGGTGATCTCCGGCGACGCGCTGACGGACATCGACCTGACGGCGTTCGCCGCCAGGCACCGCGAAACGGGCGGGATCGCCACGCTGGCGGTCAAGCAGGTGCCCGACACGCGCGAGTACGGCGTCGTGCTGCACGATCGCGCCGGGCGCATCACCGGCTTTCAGGAGAAGCCGCAGCCCGACGAGGCGCTGTCGGACCTCGGCAACTGCGGCATCTACATGTTCGAGCCATCCATCTTCGACTACTTCCCCGACCGGCCGTTCGTCGACTGGGCCAAAGACGTCTTCCCGGCGCTGCTGGAGAACGACGTGCCGTTTCACATCCACGAGGTGCGCGAGTACTGGAACGACGTCGGCTCGCTCGGCGAGCTGCGTCAGGGAACCTTCGATGCCCTGAACGGCGAGCTGCGCCTGGAGATGGAGGGCAGCGAGGTGCAACCGGGCGTGACCGTCGCGGGCCCATCGCCGCTTCGCCAGGACACCGACGTCGAGGGGTCGATGTGGATCGGGCACGACGTGCAGATCGGTACCGGCGTTCGGCTGATGGGCCCGATCGTGCTCGGCGACGGTGCGCGGATCGGCGACGGCGCGCAGCTGCGCGAGAGCATCATCTTTCCGGGGACCGAGGTTGCGCCGGAGTCGATCCTGATCGGCGCGATCGCCGGGCATGGCGGCATCCTGCAGAGCCTGCGCCGCCGCACCGCTTAACGAGAAGAGGCCCGCCGAAACGAGCCCCTTCCCGGAAAGTGAGGCATATGACAGTTGTCAGCATAGCACAGGCTCAGGCGTAGGCACAGGCAGAGGCACAGGAGGGGGATCAGGCGACTTCGTAGCGCTCGCGCCGCTGCTGCTCGCGCTCTGACTCGGTGAGCGCGCGCATGAACAGGACGACGAGCGCGACCCCCATCACAAGCGACTGCTCGACGGCCATGATGAAGCCGGCGATCGACTGGTCGTCGTGCGCCGAGATGCCCCACACGCGAGCGTGGTGGACGTAGTAGGCGTAGAGCGCCGTCGGAGCGAACGCCAGCCCCATCCCCAGCGCGCCGACGAACAGCTTCGTCGAGGCCATGTAGACGATCGGCCCCATGCCGCCGAGCCGCATGCGCGCGCGGATCGGCGACAGCAGATGCCACCAGTACAGCGAGCCGGCGATCAGGAAGCTGACGTGCTCGAGCACGTGCACGATCGGATGGCGCAGCGCCACGTCGTAGGCGGCCGGGACGTGCCACAGCCAGATCACGCCCACATACAGGACGACCGCGAAGGCCGGGCTCGCCAGGGCGCCGGCGCGCTGCTCGAGATCGTGCACGGCTCGCGTGACCGGCCGCAGGATCACCTTCGTGAAGCCGAGGATCGCGAGGATCGGCACGAGGTCGAGCAGCAGCACGTGCTGGATCATGTGCATGAGGAACAGCTGGTCGGCGAGCGCGTCGATCGGCGACACCAGCGCGATCAGCGTGCAAAGCAGCGAACCGACGAAACAGCACAGCCGCCACACCGGCGCGTCGGCGGCCGGGCGCGCGGAGCTGCCTGTCCTGACCTCGCGCCAGCGCGCGACGTACACGCCGCCGCCGATCGCCACGCCGATCAGCACACCCGGCTCCAGCGTCCACGACAGGTCCGCGCTCACCGCACGGATTCTCGCACCACAGTCGCGTCGCGCGCGGGCGCAGGCCGCCCGTCGCCATCGCGGCGGGTGTGGACGAACGACCTAAATATCCGATCCCGATGGACATCCGCCAGTCACGGGCGTAGCATCTTCCTCAGCGCCAGACAACAGCCGACCAAAGGAGCCTGTGATGCAGATTGACATCAAGGGTCGCAATGTCCCGGTCACCGACGAGATCCGCGAGCACGCGGCCCGTCGCCTGGACAAGGTCGCGCGGCAGGTGTCCGAGCTCGCTCGGATCGAGATCGAGATCTTCAAGGAGCCCAACCCCCGGGTGTCCGACTGCCACGTCGCCGAGGCAACGCTGTATCTCAAGGGCGTGACGCTGCGCGCTCGCGACCGCTCTCCGGAGATGCTGCACTCGCTGAACCTGATGGTCGACGAGCTCGCGCGCCAGGTCAAGCGCCACCGCGACAAACGGCGCCACCGTCGCGAGGCCCGCGCCGCGGCGGTCGATCGGCGGATGGCGGCCGAGGCGGCGCGCACGATGGGGCTTGCAGCGACGCAGCCGACGATGTAACGGCGCGTCGGCGGCCTTGCGCCGCCGACGCCCATGTTTGTCCGTTTGTCCCGATGGGTACAGACAGCGTCGTTCTGTTGTCTGTTCTTGAGGGGTGAGTCGCTTTGGGGTCAGTCGCTCGGCGGGTCGGGCAGTCATCGGTTGTTCGCGCGGGGCTGCGAGCGGCGGCAATAGTGCTCGTTCGACCAGTTCCAGGCGGGCGAGCACCTGACGCTGGCGCTCAACGACGAATACGCGCCGGCGGCCGCCTTCCTGGGGACGGAAACGATCGACGCCGATCCGCCGCATGTCACGTACGTGTACAACCCGACGACGGACTTCCCGGCCGACGGCACGGCCGCCGGCCACGCCTACTGGGTCTATGACGTCGCGCTGCGCGACTCCAGCCCAGCGGCGCCGCTGGGCAAGGTCGACGTGCGCTCACGGGGCTTTGGCGTCGGCGATCAGGTCCCCGGGGCGACCCAGCATGGTGCGGGCGCGCTCATCGGTGGGCAGATCCCGGCGATCCCCCACACCAGCCAGAGCAAGGCGTGGGGCGCGGCGCCCAGCGAGCCGGCGAGCGACGCGCTGAACATCACGGCGACGAACGTCGCGCACGTGACAATCGACGCGGCGCGCGCGCGAGTCGACTGCACGGCGCAGTTGAACGTGACAACGGATGGGCCGCTGGCGATCACGCTGGAGGACTGTCACGGCGGCGGACACAAGACCGTCACCGCCAGCTTCGGCTGACCGCGCGGGCGGCCGGCGCTCGCCTCGGGTGGGTAGACGGCGCGCGCGCGGGAGCTATCCTTGGGCCGATGCCCTCTCTGCTCGATCGCGCGCTGAACGTCGGCGAGGCGAAGAAGTACAAGACCTACCAGAAGCGCGTAGCGCTGATCAACGCCTTCGAGCCTGAGCTCGAGCACGACTCAGACGCCGAGCTGCGCGAGCGGATGGACGTCCTGCGCGAGCGTGCCGCCGACGGCGAGTCGCTGGAAGCACTGCTCCCGGAGTGCTTTGCGATCGTGCGCGAGACGGGCAAGCGTCAGATGGGGATGCGCCATTTCGACGTGCAGATGATCGGCGCGATGGCCCTGCACGACGGTCAGATCGCCGAGATGAAGACCGGCGAGGGAAAGACGCTGACGGCCACGCTCGCCGTCGTGCTCAACTCGCTCGCCGTGCGCGATGGTGGCTCGCAAACAGACCCGCCCGAGCGCAGGGGCGTGCATCTGGTCACCGTCAACGACTACCTGGCCAGGCGCGACGCGGAATGGATGAGCCCGATCTACGACGCCCTCGGCGTGACCGTCGGCGTGCTGGCGAACATGCAGCCGTTCGAGGAGAAGCACCAGGCCTACGCATGCGACGTCGTCTACGGGACCAACTCGGAGTTCGGCTTTGACTACTTGCGCGACAACATGGCGACGGACCTCGGCGAAAAGGTCCAGCGCGGCCATCCGTTTGCGATCGTCGACGAGGTCGACAACATCCTGATCGACGAGGCGCGCACGCCGCTGATCATCTCCGGTGCGCCCGAACAGGCTGCCGACCTGTACGTCAAGTTTGCGCGCCTGGCGCCGCAGATGACCGCCGGCAAGACGCCCGAAGGGATGGATCCGCGCTCGAAGAAGCAGTTCGTCGCCGACTTCGACTACGAGATCGAGGAGAAGCACAAGACGGTCTCGATCACCGAGCAGGGTGTCGCCAAGGCCGAGCGCTTCCTGCGCATCGACCACCTCTACCGCGCTGAGAACGGCCACCTCGTCAACCACCTGATCCAGGCGTTGCGCGCCGAGTCGCTGTACAAGCGCGACGTCGACTACGCGGTGATCGACGGCGAGGTCAAGATCATCGACGAGTTCACCGGGCGCATCCTCGATGGCCGGCGCTGGTCGGAGGGGCTGCACCAGGCGGTCGAGGCCAAGGAGGGCGTCTCCGTGCAGGAGGAGAACCAGACGCTCGCGACGATCACCTACCAGAACTTCTTCCGCCTCTACGACAAGCTCTCGGGGATGACCGGAACGGCGCTGACTGAGGCGACCGAGTTCATGAAGATCTACGAGCTGCCGGTCGTGCAGGTGCCGACGAACATGCAGATGGTGCGCGCCGACCGCAACGACCAGATCTACAAGACCAAGGAGGGCAAGTGGAACGCGGTGGTCAAAGAGATCTCCGCGCGTCACGAGAACAAGCAGCCGGTGCTCGTGGGCACGATCTCCGTCGAGGTCTCTGAGCTGCTGGGCGAACGACTGAAGCAGCGCGGCGTCGCGCATACGGTGCTCAACGCCAAGCCCGAGCACGCCGCCCGCGAGGCGGAGATCGTCGCCGAGGCGGGCCAGCCGGGCGCGGTGACGATCGCGACGAACATGGCCGGACGCGGCGTCGACATCAAGCTCGGCGGCAATCCCGAGCATCTCGTGCGCCTCGAGCTGGCGCGACAGGGCGTCGACCCCGACTCCGAGGAGTACGAGCGTCGCATGGCCGAGGAGCTGCCGGCCATCGAGCGGATCGTCGAGGAGAACCGCGAGCACGTGATGGCTGCCGGCGGGCTGTTCATCTGTGGCACCGAGCGCCACGAGTCACGGCGCATCGACAACCAGCTGCGCGGTCGCGCCGGGCGCCAAGGCGACCCTGGCGAGAGCCGCTTCTTCCTGTCCGCCGAGGACGACCTCGTGCGGCTGTTCGCCGGCGATCGCATCTACAAGATCCTCGACAAACTCGGCGGCGTCGACGAGGAGGGCAACGAGGAGCCGATCGAGGCGGGGATGCTCTCCAAGCAGATCGAGAAAGCGCAGAAGAAGGTCGAGGAGCAGAACTTCCTGATCCGCAAACGCGTGCTCGAGTACGACGACGTGATGAACGAGCAGCGCCGCGTGATCTACGCCTATCGCGACGAGGTGCTCGAAGGCCAGAGCATCGGCGAGGAGGCGCGCCGCGAAGTCGCCAGCGTGATCGAGCGCACCGTCGACCAGTACACGCCCGGCGACTTCATGGAGGACTGGGACGTGGACGGGCTGTTCACCGCGCTCGCACAGTTCTTCCCGCTCGACCTCGATGACCACGACCTCGACCCCGAGACGGTCGATCGCCTGACGCTCACCGAGCGCATCACCGCGATGGCGGCAGAGCGCTACGACGCGCGCGAGCAGACGCTCGGCGAGGAGCTGATGGGCGCGCTCGAGCGCTTCCTGCTGCTGCAGATCATCGACGAACGCTGGCGCGAGCACCTGTTCGACATGGACTACCTGCGCGAGGGCATCCACCTGCGCGGCTTCGCCCAGATCGACCCGCTCGTCGCATACAAGAACGAGGCCTTCACGTTGTTCGGCGACCTGATGAACAGCGTCTGGACCGACTACGCGCGGATGATCTTCAACGTGGAGGTCAACGTCGAGGGCGAGAACGGCGGCGCAGCCGCGCCGCAGATGACGCCGTTCGCGCCCGCCGGCAGCTCGACGCGCGCCGGGCGCGTCTCATACTCCGGCGGAGAAAGC
>Ga0208714_1000080_pt1 | contig 29699 bp, 18 predicted proteins | sample NGESurshal072012_3_FD_184461 | JGI IMG/M metagenome (GOLD analysis project Ga0208714, IMG submission 184461) | Arctic peat soil microbial communities from Barrow, Alaska - NGEE Surface sample 415-1 shallow-072012 (SPAdes) | ecosystem: Environmental > Terrestrial > Soil > Wetlands > Peat ... | reverse complement strand
CCATGGCCACTCCGCCGTCCTGCGCCAGGGCGCCGAGGGCGCTGGGCATGACGCGCTGCAGGCGCATGGCAGACTCTTCGGTCCACCAGCGGGCCATGGCTCCACCCAGCAGGTTGCGGAAGTTTGTCTTGGCGTCGGGCGACTGCACTGTAACCATCCAACCATCGCCGTAGGGGTCTTTGGTCGCCAGCGACGGATCGCTTGCCAAAGCTTCGTTGATGTCGGCCACGCTGCCTTCGATCGGCGAAACCATGTCAACTTTGACGCCGTTGCGTACGATGCTCCACACCTTCTGGCCTTGGCGGATCCACTGCCCGCGTTGCGGCAGCACCACGCGCTCGATCTTGCCAGTCAGCTTGGAAGCGAAATCGTCCATGCCGATGCGGACCAGGTTGGGGCTCTCGCTCAGTGCCCAGGTGTGTCCCGGGTGATAGCGTAGGTTGTCAGGCACCGAGAAACCACCGACCACGCTGGGCCGCAGCCGAGGCAGTGCCGCACCTTCCGCTTTGCTCATCGCAGGCGCTACTTGCAGCACCGGATGTTTGGCCTTGGAGTAGAAGAAATCAATCGTTAGGAAGATGGCGAAGGTTGCAAGAACTAATAGGACTGTCATGGCGGGCCTCCTGTTTTGCTTTAGCGCCTAGAACTGACGCTTTACACCCATCTCTAAGGCATTCAGTGTGCCAAACTCCAGACGCACGACTGATTGCGGCGTCCGGTGTTGCAACTTGATGCGTTTTGAAGGGGTTACGGCGGAGCGTTGCGAAATTCCACAACGTGGTAGTGGCGATTTGCAACGCGCCTGTTTGTTGCGTTCCACATCGCAAACCTAGGTTGCGTCGAGGAATGGCAGTCCAGTTGGTGACGTATGCACTTGAGCGTCAGTGGGTTACGCGGAAACGATGCCGGCATTTTGGACTGTGGCAAATCTCATCAGCACCGATGCGCTCTGCAACATCTCACCAAGGTTCCGTATCGAAGACGAAGGGCCATCGCAAAGAATATTTTCTGCTTGGTGGACATTCGATCGGCTCATGCAACAATCCCTGATCCGTCGGACTTGCTCGGTCGTGTGTCCCTGGAGCGAAATATCAGGTTTTCGGTCTTTGTTGACGTGGCGGCGGGCAGTCTGACGTGAATCCTACCGGCCAACAGGGGGTGCGGGATGGAACCTGAACCGGCAACATCGCAGAATGATTGACATTCGCCTTTTCTTCGCTAACAATGGTGGCGGAGGCACCGTATTAGTATGGCTCTCACCCGCCGCCAAAAACAGGTGTATGACTTTCTCGCCCTGTTCGTCGAGGAACATGGCTATTCGCCGTCGTTTGAAGAGATCGGCGATGGACTCGGACTGAGTTCGCTGGCCACCGTCCATAAGCACGTCAGCAATCTGGAAGAGAAAGGGCTGCTGAAGCGCGACTACAACCGCAGCCGCTCCATCGACCTGCTGAAACCTCGCGGACGCATGAAGCAGGTGCTAGCGGGAGCTGCCGTCACCGGTTCGGGATTGACGCTGCCGCTGATGGGACGCATCGCGGCCGGGCGCCCGGTCGAGGCGATGGAAAATCCCGAAACCATTTCGCTGGCGGACTTTACTCGCTCCAAAGATGTTTATGTGCTGCAGGTGACCGGCGAGAGCATGCAGGACGAGCACATCGTCGATGGCGATTACGTGCTGGTGGAGAAAACCAATACGGCGCGCGATGGGGAGATCGTGGTGGCGCTGGTGAACGGATCCGACGCCACTTTGAAGCGCATGTTCCGGGAAGGCGACAAGATCCGGCTGCAGCCTTCGAATTCTGCCATGACGCCGATCGTGGTGGCGGCGGCGACGATGCAGATCCAGGGCCGTGTCATCGGAGTGTTGCGCAAGTACTGAACTGATCGCCGCTCCGCGGCCTGCTAACTCTAGTGGCTTGCCTACCCCGCGCGGGCATGCCAGACGACCGGCGCAGCCGCCGCTGCGCGGCTCGATGGTTGGAGTTTTGTCCTTCCTCGCCGGACGAACATTCGTCTAGCGTAGGGTCTGCTCACAAATCCATCGTTCCATTGACGGGCAGTCGCTTGCAAGCGAAAAGGCGCGGACTCAGCCGCGCCAGAGGAAACATCCAACCGGTTTACAGGTTCTTATCGAGCGCCTTTTCGATTACGTCGCGCGATACGTAGCCGACGATCTGCTCTTTCACCTGTCCGCCCTTGAAGATCAGCAACGTGGGAATGCCGCGGACGCCATAGCGCTGCGGGGTGGAGATGTTTTTGTCCACATCCATTTTGCCGATCTTCACGCGACCGCTATAGCTTTGCGCCACTTCGTCCACGATAGGGGCCAGCGCCCTGCACGGGCCGCACCAGGTTGCCCAGAAGTCGATCAGGACCGGCTGGTCCGACTTGAGCACTGACTGATCAAAATTCGCGTCCGTCACTTCCATGATTGCATCACTTGCCATGTATCCTCCTGAGGGGTCGCTGCCGAGCAGCGCGGCAGAAGCCGAGCCACATTTCTCATCCTACCATTCGACTGATTCGTGTCGGGAACCAGTACTTAGATGCGGCGCGCACAGCATGGTTGCAGGGCAGCGCCGATCGTTGCAGAGTGCGGGAGATATTGACCGAAGGTTCGCAGACAGGAGCCACATGGCCATTCAGAGAATGACCCAAAATCAAAAGCGCTCCGCGTCAAACACGGAGCGCCTAGCAGGCAGCCCTCCCCCAGAACTGCCTAACTACGCATCGGATTTTGCGCCGAAATCGGCGGGCTGTAAATACACCTTAAGTAACTAAAAAGTAATTACTGGTAACTAGCTGCTTGTGACATATCTACTACAAAATATTGGATTTCCCAGTTTTGGAATTTCCATCTTTCACAAAATAGCCTATTTTGGCTAGTTACTATACATCACCGTAGTTACCATCCAAGGGTACTTTCCAGCATTTCTGCCGGATGAAAGACCGTACGCCCCATTCCGGCCATCAATTGCTCATGACAAGACACCCCGCTGGCTACCAGGATGCGCGGGCCTCCGTCCTGCTCGGCTTGGCGCACCTGGGCAAACAGGTCCGCTCCAACAGCCATACTGAGCTCGTAGTAATCATGCTTGTATCCGAAGCTTCCCGCCATGCCGCAGCACTCAACCGATGAGGTCACAACGTCAAAGCCTGCCGTCCGGAGGAGCTCGATGGTCTGCGAGGATGCATTGCAGGTCCGCTGCTGGCAGTGAGCGTGGTAGAACAGCCTGGATCCATAACGCGACCTGGCTGCGGGAAACAGTTTCGCAACATCGAGACCGCCTTCGCTGGCGATGTCCCACGCGGCCTGCAGCGGCTCGAAGCTGTTCGCCGCCAGCGCCGTGATGACTGCTTCGTCGTCGAGGAGGTGCTTGAAGTCGAACCGCAACATCGCCAGCACGCTGGGTTCGACGACGACGATCTTTTTGCCGGCATCGAGGTAGGGCCGAAGCATGTTGGCCATGTCACGGGCCTGCAGTCTCGCGGTGTCGATCATGCCCTGCGACATGGCGGCGCGCCCGTCGGGGATCGACCGACTCAGGTCCACGTCAATGCCAACCGCGCGCAGCACACGCACCGCCGCCATTCCGCGCTGGGGCGAACCGTAATTGGTAAAGGTGTCGGCCAGCATCACGACGCCCGGTTTGATCGTGCTTGCCTTTACGCCACGCTGCTGCTCTCTGTGAAACAGCTGCTCCCAAGTCTTGGCGGGGAAGGCCGGCAATTCGCGTCGGTGGTCCACGCCAAAAATCTTCTCCATGACATCCCGGGCCATGGGCAGGCGCGCAGATCGGTTGGCCAGCGATGCGAACTGCGTGCCCCACTTGCCCACGCTGTGATAGTTGGCGAAGAACTGCTTCTGCAGGGGCACGGCCCGGTCTTGCGGCGCGCTGCCGGTGAGGGAGCCGAAGAGCGACTTCACCGGGAAGTTCTCCTGCGCCTGGTTCATGCGCTGGCGCAGGTTCTGATTGAGCCAGGGAATGTCGATGCGTACCGGGCATTGCGGCACGCAGCGCGAGCATCCGGTACACAGCTCGCTGAAGCGCGCATTCATCAGCTTGCCGGTGCCGGCTTCCCACGAGCCTCCGATGCCGCCGGAATAGGTTTCGCCGCCGAAGGCGTGGCCGCCAACGGTTTCAAAATTGGCGCACACGTTGAGACAGGCGCTGCAGCGAATGCAGTACAGGGCCTCGTGCAACACCGGATCCTCGCGCATCGCGCTGCGCCCGTTGTCGATGAGCACCATATGAAACTCGCGCGGTTGCTCCGTCTTGCCAGGCGCAACGAACGGCAGCGCCGGTAGCGGCGGACGGAGAATGCTGACGTACGAAGTCAATTGCTGGCCGGTCGCGCTGGCCGGAAGCAACTCGATGAACGATTGAAAATCGGAACGCGATGGCACCACTTTTTCGACCCCTGCAATCGCGATATGCACCGGCGGAAGTGTCGTGGTCATGCGAATGTTGCCTTCGCTCTCCACCAGCATGAGCGATCCGCTGTCGGCCGCAATGAGATTGGCACCCGTAATTCCAGCATCGGCGGCGATGAACTTCTGCCGTAGAATTTCGCGCGCGAAGCGGGTGAGTTCCTCGCCGGTATCGAGCGGCAGATCGGTGTCGAACTTGCATTTGAAGAGCGCGGTAATGCGTTCGCGCGAGTAGTGCAGCGCGGGCGCGACGTTATGCGAGGGCTGCTCGTCGGCCACCTGCAGGATGAATTCCGCGAGGTCGCTCTCGGCCACGGTGATGCCGGCGGCCTCGAGCGCGGGATTGAGACGGATTTCCTCCGAGGTAATGCTCTTGCCTTTCACCACCAGCTTGACCCGGTGTTGCTGCAGCACATCGAGGATGTAGCGATTGGCATCGGCGGCGGTCTTGGCCAGGAAGAAGCGGCCTCCGTTGGCGACGACGCTGGCCTCCAGTTGCCGCAGCAACGCTGGCAGATTGGCGATAGCTTTCTCTTTGATCGCGCGAGCGCGGTCTTTCATGGCATCGTAATCGGCGATGCGGGCCACCGCGGTGTAACGGTTTCGATTGAAGGTCTGCGTATTGTGGCGGATGGCAGCGCTCTGTACGTCGAGAGTCATACGGAGTGCTTCGGCCAGTGCTTGCTTGCGGCTCTTGTTGGCGACCTGCCGGGGTGTGATGTCGCTCGGGTTTAGGGGGAGGACTGCCATAGTCACCTCAAAGCGTCACTGCGGTACTTCACTTCAATACGAGAATGTGCAAACGGTGCGGGCCGTGAACTCCGCGGACCAGCGGGCCCATATCAGCGGTAGCGCTGGGGCCGGTGATGAACACGAAGTTGCGCAGCAGCCCCTTGCCGTCCAAGACGTCATCGCGAAACAGGTCGCGCGGCTGCGGCACGATGGTTTCCGCCGCGACCACCGCGATGTGCAACGGAGCCAGCAGGCTCGCCATGCCCGTCTTCTGAAAACCGACATCGACGCAGACTGATCCGGTGCGCGCCACTCCGGCAAACGCCTCGGTAACGCCAGCCGGGGAGTTCACCATTTCGTCGGGAGTGGGATCGGTCTTGACCCGGGGATCGCGCACGAAGTCAGCGAACAACTCCACAGGGAGATCCTGGGGCGGGGCAAACAGAATGCGATCAGCATCGCCCACGGCCCGCAAAAGAGCGGCGGACAAAGTCGCCGCCGTCGGGTCGATGACTTCCACGGTGGCCACGGCGGCAATTGCTGCTGCCACGAATTGTTCTAGCTTGGTAAGGGCAGCCGACACCGTTTCATTAGCTGGCATAGCCCGTAATGCTATCAACTGACATGGCTCAATCCAGTGCGGAATGTCACAAAATTCCTGAATTTCTGCACAGCCCCAAAGCCGGCTTTGGCGGAATCGGCCGGCAGCAAAGCGCTGCCACCGCCTGGTCAACTACAATCTTCTCGAAGGCCAGCGCGTCGTTCGCGGCCGCACCGGTGCCCCTGAATGTCCTCCTGGAACGAAGCATCGGGCCGTACATTCCGGCGGTTGATCCGTCCCATGGCGGCGATGCTCCTGGTGATGTACCTGATCCCGTTCGCGGTCTCACAGTCAGGCACTGGCACATCGGACCAGGACCAACCGACTGGCGCGCATGACATGTCAGCCCTGAACATGGAGATGCCGGACCACACGCCCACCAATTCGGGCATGCCCGCGAGCGAAATGTCCTTTATGGGCGAGTCATCCGGTACCGCCGTGCAACCCTCAGCCTGGCCCATGCCAATGGTGATGACCAACGCCGGCTCGTGGAGCTTGCTGTGGATGGGTCAGGCTTTCCTGGTGAGCACCCAGCAAACCGGGCCTCTGGGCGCAGACAAGCTATATTCCACAAACTGGGGGATGCTGGGTGCGATGCACCGCCTGGGCGGCGGCGGCATCATGCTGCGCACTATGCTCAGCCTGGAACCTGCCACCATTACCGAGCGCCGCTATCCCCTTCTTTTCCAGACCGGCGAGACGGCGTTCGGCAATCCCATTACCAACGCGCAGCATCCGCATGATTTTGTGATGGAACTGAGCGCGCAGTACTCCCACAGCGTGGGAGAGCATGCCACTGCCGTCTTGTACTACGCTGTGGTAGGTGATGTCGCGCTGGGGCCGGTGGCGTATCCGCATCGCGCTTCGGCCGCGGAAATCCCGCAGGCCACACTCGGCCATCACTGGCAGGACTCCACCCACATCGCAGACAACGTCCTGACCGGCGTGCTGGCCTTCAAGTCCGCTCGCTTGGAGGTTTCTGGTTTCCATGGCGCCGAACCTAACGAAAACCGCTGGAATTTTGATTTCGGCCCGATGGACTCCTATTCCGGCCGCATCACTTTCACGCCCACTCCGCGTTGGGCAGCGCAAGTGTCGGCGGGACGATTGACGCATCCGGAAGGGCTGGAGCCAGGCGACGTGGTCCGCACGACTGCGTCGGTCGAGTACGTGGTCCCACGTCCGCGAGGAAACTGGTGGGCGACGAGCTTCATCTGGGGACGCAATTGGAAGACCGCCCCGAAGTACGGCTCCAACGCCGTGCTGGCGGAGACCGTGGTTCCCTTTCGCGACAAGAACTTCATCACGGGACGCTACGAGTGGTCGCAACGCGATGAACTGTTCGCCGACAATCCGGAACTCGCCGCACAACTTGCCACGACCACGGGCGCGCGGTGGTTCGACGTCAATGCCTACACCATCGGATACACGCGGGACTTGGGCGTCTTCTCCGGCGCACAGACGGGACTAGGCGCAAATATCTCGCTCTACGGCATCCCCGACTCGATCAAACCCTACTACGGCGACCATCCGCTGGGCGTTAATGTCTACCTACGGATACGATTGAAGTAAGCGGCCGCAGCCAATAGACCGCGAATTAAGCACAGCTTCAGCTTCCAAGCGGTAACTATGATATGACTGCACTTGGTATCGGGTGCGACAGTATCAAAAGGCGGGAAATGCGCGTACTGATCGTGGAAGACGAGCGGCGGTTGGCGGAAAACATCGCCCGCAGTCTGCGCGAAAGCGCTGGCTATGCCGTGGATGTGGCCCTCGACGGCGAAGACGGCCTCTACATGGCGCAGTCGAATCCGTACGATTTGCTGATCCTCGACCTGATGTTGCCGCGAATCGATGGGCTTACGCTTTTGACGCAGTTGCGCAGCGGTGGCGGCGAGGTCCCTGTGCTGGTCCTGACCGCTCGTGATGAGAAGGAGTCGATCATCGCCCTCCTCAACTCTGGAGCTGACGATTATGTGGCCAAGCCGTTTGATCTCGGCGAACTGCTGGCGCGGGCCAAGGCATTGATTCGGCGCGGCAAAGGCCAAAGCGCCGCCGTACTGAAGGTGGGCGACATCGAGATCAGCACCGCCGACCTCACTGTACGGCGCAAGGGAGATATCGTCGCCCTCACTGCCATGGAGTATCGGGTGCTCGAATATCTGGCTCATCGTCCCGGCGCAGTGGTCTCGAAGACCGAACTGCTGGAGCACCTTTACGACTTCAACTGGGAACGCTTCAGCAACGTGATCGAAGTCTATATCTCAGGTCTGAGGCGCAAGCTGGAAGACGACGAAACAAAACTCATCCACACTCTGCGCGGTCAGGGATACATACTGCGGGCTTGACATGGCGAAGACTTCAATCCAGCGCCGGCTCATCGCTGTCATCGTCATCTCGCAATTGGTGCTGGCGATTGGCCTGATCGACGTGGCCGTCTTCGTCACCCGGGCGCAGTTGCGCAGCGCCTTTGACGTCGCCCTGCACGGACGCGCCATGAGCATCGCAGCCCTCGTGCGCTATTCCGAGGACGACTCGCACAAATTGATCTTTGAGAGCGATCTCGTCCCTCCTCCCCTCCAACAGGGAGTTCCGGATCTTTACGAGGTTTTCGCAGACAATCACACCCTGATCGCGCGGTCGCCCAATTGGCCTGCAAAAGTGGGGGTAAGTCCGCCCAGGGGTAAGCAATGGATCGCGACCTACGCGATCCATGGCATTCCCTACCGCGCACTTCGTCTGGAACGCGTTCCGGTCCTCGATCGCGAAGGTGACGCGCCCTCATCGGATTTCCTTACCGTCACGTACGCGTCCCCGGTCGATCCTGTTATGCGGGCAGTCAGCGAAGTATTCCTGTATATCGTGATTGGCAGCCTGGTGTTGCTTGTCATTTCGGGAGGCTTTGCCTTCTGGGCGTTGCGGCGGAGCCTTCGGCCGCTGTCTGCGCTGGCGACCAGCGCGGGCGCAATTTCAACGTCCAACTGGGAGCTGAATCCGCCGGAAGAAGCCCTCGAGACGCGCGAACTCGCGCCGCTGACCCATGCCATGACCTCGATGCTCGAAGGCCTCCATCAGTCGTTCACCCAGCAACGAGAGTTTCTCGCCAATGCGGCCCATGAACTCAAGACGCCGGTGGCCATCCTCAAGTCCACGCTGCAATCGCTACTGCAGCGTCCCCGCACCTCCGACGAATACCGCGCCGGGCTTGAGGAAGCGCTTGATGACATGGCCCGCCTGGAGAAACTGTTGCACTCGATGTTGCGTCTGGCGCGCGCCGAGCAGTGGGCCGCCGGCACTCTTCGTCGCGATCTCACACCCATAGACGTCGGCTTGACCTGCCACCTGGCGATCGAGCGGCTGCAGGCAGTGGCGCAGCAACGCGGCGTCAAGATCGACTTCACTGCCAATGGCCCCATCCGTCTGTCCGCCGATCCCGACGATTTGGAATTGGTTTGGTCAAACCTGTTGGAGAACGCGATTCGCTTTAGTCCGGAAGGAGAGACGGTGTGGATGAGAGTACACTCCGACAACGGCCGCGGCTCCATTGAGGTCGCCGATCGGGGACCCGGCATTCCGGCCTCTGAGTTGCCACGCATCTTTGAGCGCTTCCACCGCGCGGATACCTCGCGTGCCCGCAACACCGGCGGTTATGGCCTCGGCCTGGCAATTTCCAAGGCGTTGGTGGAAGCCTACGGCGGCACTATCGAACCGCATAGCAGCCTGGGCGAAGGCACACGCATGGTGGTCACGCTACCAGTGCAACGCTGAGGACACGCGTTTCCTTAACCATTCTTAACTGCCTTCGGGTTTGGTTCAGGTTTACTTAAGGAGTGGACTAGGATTCTGGTGGGAGAGATGCACCTGTGAACCGCAAACTCGCGTTGATAATCATTGCATTGCTCGTGCTGCCAGCGGTGCAGGCGCAGGCTCCTGCGTCAATACCGGCTGGTACCGCGATGCCGGCGCAGTCGGCTCCAGTGGTGTTGTCGCTGGCGGACGCGCTGGCGCGCGCCAAGGCGAACAGTCCGCAGTTTCAAGCGGCGGTCACCGAATTGGGGCTGGCTCGCGAAGACCGCTACCAGTCGCGCGCCGCGTTGTTGCCTGGCGTGGACTACAACAATAGCTTCCTTTACACCCAGGGAAACGGCACTACGACCGGACGCTTTATCGGCAGCAATGGCGTGCACGAATACATCAGCCAGGGTGTTGCGCACGAAGCGATCGGAGCCGCCCAGGTCCTCGACTACCAGCGTTCCGCGGCGGCCCACGCGCTGGCGAAGGCGCGTGCCGAAATCGCCGCACGAGGACTAACCGTGACGGTGGCGCAGTCGTTTTACGGGTTGCTGGCGGCCCAGACCAGGACGGTCAACGCGGAACGCGCCTTTGTCGAAGGACAGCATTTTCTGGAACTCAGCCAGAAACTCGAGCAAGGTGGCGAGGTGGCGCACTCCGACACCATCAAGGCCCAGATTCAGGCCAACGACTTGCAACGGGCACGCGACGAAGCCAAGCTGGCCGAGCAGAACGCGCACCTAACGCTGGCCGTGCTGATCTTCCCAAACTTTTTTCAGGACTTCACACTGGTCAACGATCTGAGTGCCGCTCCTGCGGTGCCTCCGATGAACGAGTTGCAGGAGATGGCAGCCAGAAACAATCCTGAATTACAGGCTGCCTTCGCCGCGCTGGCGGTCGCCAATAAAGAGGTTGGCGTGGCACGCGCAGGCTACTTACCGACACTCTCCGTCGACATGTTTTACGGGATCGACGCCGCGCAATTTGCCAAGCGCGCGCCGGATGGAATCCAGAACCTAGGCTACGCCGGGACGGCGACGCTGAATGTTCCCGTGTGGAACTGGGGCGCGACACAAAGCAAGGTACGGCAGGCGGAGCTGGTGCGCCATCAGGCACAGGTGGAATTGAGTGCGGCCCAGCGCCAGGCCATCGCCGATTTGCAATCGTTTTACGCGGAGGCCCAGTTGGCATATCAGCAATTGCGGACCCTTCAACAGACCGCCGATTTGGCAGAGCAGAGCTTGCGCCTCACCAATCTGCGCTACCAGGCGGGAGAAGCCAGTGCGCTGGAAGTGGTGGACGCGCAAAACACCCTGACCGCCGCTGGCAACAGCTATCACGACGGCGAAGCGCGCTACCACCTCGCCATTGCTAACTTGCAGACGTTGACGGGGACCTTCTAGATGAAAGCTCACGGCATTTTCCCGGCCATTAGCTTGTCTTTCATTGTGGGAGTAGGCCTTCTGTATCTGACCTCGTGCTCGAAGACTGAGCAGGAAACAGTGCCTGAAGTTGCGGTTCAGGCCGCCAAGGCGGAGAAGCAATCTATTCGGCAGGTCATTCGCAGCGAAGCGGTGCTGTTTCCCAAGAGTCAAGCTGCGATTACGCCGAAGATCGTCGCACCCGTAAAGAAGTTTTACGTCAATCGCGGAAGCCGCGTGCATACGGGTCAACTGTTGGCGGTGTTGGAGAACCGCGACCTGGCGGCCGCCGAGACGGAGAACAAGGGCTCGTACCAGCAGGCGCAAGCGAACTACGGTATCGAGACTTCATCGGCCCTGCCGGAGGAATGGCAGAAGGCCGAATACGATCTGAAAGCCGCCAAGGAATCCTACGAAGGTCAGCAGAAGATCTATGACAGCCGCAAGAAGTTGTTTGAGGAAGGCGCACTGCCCCGCAAGGAATTCGATGCGTCGGCGGTAGCGCTGATCCAAGCCAAATCCCAATACGAGATTGCCGCCATGCACATGGCGGCGCTGCAAAAAGCCGGGAAGAAGCAACAGAAGCAAGCAGCGGAAGGGCAACTCACATCGGCCAAGGGCAAGTACGAAGGGGCGGCGGCGCTGCTTGCGTATTCGGAAGTCCGCAGTCCCATCGATGGTGTGGTCACCGACCGCCCAACCTATGAGGGCGAAACCCCCGCACCCGGAAGCCCGCTGTTAACGATCATGGACATCTCGTCGGTGATTGCGCGCACTCACATTCAGCAGGACCAGGCTGTGCAGTTGAAGCCTGGCGACGCCGCCACAATCCACGCGTCCGGCGACATCGAAGTCGGAGGCAAAGTCACGCTGGTCAGCCCTGCGCTCGATCCCAACAGCACCACCGACGAAGTTTGGATCGAAGTTCCGAACCCCGATGGACGCCTGCGCCCAGGCACAACGGTGACGGTTGAAATGCTGGCGCGAACGGTCAACGATGCGATCGTAATCCCGGCTTCGGCGCTGCTGAAGACGCCCGAAGGCGCCATCACGGTGATGATCGTCAAGGACGGACACGCACAACAAGTCGAAGTGGAGACGGGCATTCGTGAAGAAGACCGCGTCCAAATCACGAAGGGGCTCTCCGGTGGCGAGACCATCATCGTCCGGGGAGCCTACGGTCTGCCCGATAAAGCCAAGGTGAAGATTGCCGATGCGCAGGTCAGCCTGCCTGATAAGCCAGGCGCCGCCAAGACTGCGGCTGAAGAAGAGAAGAAGTAGATGCGCGAGCGGCTCAAATCCATGCTGGATCGGATGCGGTCCACGGGTGCTCCCGATACTCGCTGCTGGTTCACGCGCTATGCGAAGTCGCTGATCTTCCTGGTTCTCGTGCTTGTGGCAGCCGGCATCTACCTCGCCTTCACCATTCCGATTTCGGTCTTCCCCACCACTGACTTTCCGCGCGTATTGATTGGCGTGGACAACGGCGTGATGCCGATCGAACAGATGATGGTCACCATCACGCGACCCATCGAGCAATCGGTGAACGCTGTGCCGGGTCTGCGCCAAGTGCGATCGATTACGAGCCGCGGTTCCGCGGAAATCGATTTGTTCTTCGACTGGAACGTGAACATGGTCACGACTCTGCAACTCGTGGATGCGGCGCTAGCCAACACCCGGAACACGTTGCCGCCGACGGCCATGATCCAGACGCATCGCCTGACATTCGCTAGCTTCCCGATCCTTGGCTATAGCCTGACTTCTGACACGGTTCCGCAGACCGAGCTTTGGAAGACGGCCACCTACGACCTGAAGCCTCGATTGAACCGCCTCGATGGAGTAGCGACCGTGCTGGTGCAAGGTGGGCAGGAGCCCGAGTTTCACATCACTCCCGACCCGGCCAAGTTGCTCGCGGCGAGTGTCACAGTGTCAGATATCCTCGAGGCGGTGCGGCGGACTAACCTGATCGATTCTCCGGGACTTCTGGAGCAGAATCATCAGCTCTTCCTGTCACTGGTGGACGCGCAGGTGCACGATCCCCAACAACTCGGCCAGATCGTGGTCAAGACGACCCCTGCCGGTGTCCCGGTGCGTATCAGCGACGTCGCGGCGGTGGGTCCCAGCGTGAAGCCGGTTTATACCATCGTCACCGCCAACGGAAAGCCGGCCGTGTTGGTTAGTGTCAACCGCCAGCCCGACAGCAATACGGTTGAAGTTGCGAACGAGGTCCACGCCGAAGTCGAACGCATCCGGCAATCGCTGCCGCCCGGCATCCACCTCGAACCGTTCTACGACCAGTCCGGCCTGGTCACGGATTCCATCCATAGCGTGCGCGACGCCATTCTGATTGGCATCGTGCTGGCATCGCTGATCATGGTGCTGTTCCTGCGCGACTGGGGGACCTCGATCGTCGCGGTGCTGGTGATCCCCGCGACAGTATTCATCACGTTCATCGCACTCAAGTTGCTGAATCAGAGCTTTAACCTGATGACGCTGGGCGGACTGGCCGCCGCCGTCGGGCTGGTGATCGACGACGCCATCGTGGTGGTGGAAAACGTCGCATTGCACCGCGATGCGGGACAAGGAAGGCTGGAAGCCATCCGCAGCGCGTTGAAGGAGATCACCGTCCCGCTGATTGGCTCGACCATTACGCCGATCGTGGTTTTTCTGCCGCTGATCGCGATCAGCGGCGTCACCGGCGTGTTCTTTCGCGCGCTGGCCATCACGGTGGCCGTGTCGCTGCTGACCTCGCTGGCGCTGGCGCTAACCTGGACGCCCACACTGAGCCAGTACTTCATTCGCGGGCATCAGGGTGACGCAACGGTGCCCGACGATTCGACCGATGCTGGTTTGACCGACAAGGAAAAGCTGCTGTCTGCCGAAGAGGCGGCCCTGGACGGGGGCTTCCGGCGGGTTGTCGAGTTTTACGAACGCTGGCTGCGTTTCGCCTTGGATCGTCCACGGTGGATCGCGATCTTTGCAGCGGTGCTAGTGATCGCGTCATACGGCTGCTATCAACTGCTCGGCACCGACCTGTTGCCGGAGATGGACGAAGGCGGCTTCATTGTTGACTATCTCTCACCAGCCGGCAGTTCCCTGCAGGAAACCAATCGCATGGTCAGCCACATCGAGCAGATGCTGCGCGACATTCCCGAGGTGGAGAGCACTTCACGCCGCACTGGATTGGAGCTGGGGCTGGCGGCGGTGACCGAGGCAAACCGCGGGGACATCGCAGTGAAGCTGAAGAACAAGCGCAGCCGAAGCGGACAAGAGATCATTTCAGAGCTGCGCAGCCGCGTGGAAAGAGAAGAGCCCGGACTGGAAGTCGAATACGTGCAGGTACTGCAGGACATGATCGGCGATTTGTCGAACGCGCCCGAGCCCGTCCAGATCAAACTTTTTGCGCCGGACGCCGCGTTGCTGGCGCTTTGGGCGCCGAAAGTGGGCGACGCCATTCACGACATCAAGGGCGTGGTGGACATGCGCAACGGCATTGAGAACACCATCAGTGGACCCGCCACGGTCTTCCATGTCAATCCCACGGTGTCGGCGCGCGCGGGATTTACGCCCGAAGAAGTTGCCGTCAACGCCAGTGCAATTCTGGAAGGCGAGCCCGCAGCCACTCCGGTCATCCAAGAAGACATTGCCTACACCGTGCGGGTGCGCTATCCGGAAGTCAATCGGGGATCGCTGGCGGCAATGAGCAACACGTTGCTGAACAGCTCGTCTGGTCACACCGCCACGCTGGGTTCTCTCGCAGATATTAAGGAACTGCCAGGGCAGACGGAGATCCGGCGGGAAAACCTGCAGCGGGTCGTGGCGGTCACCGCCCGCCTGGAAGGCCTCGACCTGGGCAGCGGGATCGCTGCAGTCCAAAAAGCGGTCAATGGATTACACATCCCGTCGTCGATCCGCGTGGTTTACGGTGGAACCTACGAGGAGCAGCAGCAGTCGTTTCATGACCTGATGCTGGTACTATTATTGGCGGTCTTGCTAGTGTTTCTGGTCTTGCTGTTTGAGTTCCGCACTCTGGCGGCTCCAATTTCAATTTTGGCCTCGGCGCTGCTTTCGACTTCCGGAGTCTTCCTGGCGCTGCTCATCACGCGCACTACGTTCAACATCGCTTCGTTCATGGGTCTGATCATGGTCATCGGCATCGTGGCCAAAAACGGCATCCTGCTGCTTGATGCCGACCAGAAATTTCGTAGCCTTGGTCAATCGGCGCACGATGCGATGATCCAGGCCGGACGCCGCCGTCTCCGTCCTATCCTGATGACTGCGCTGGCTGCCGCCGCCGGCATGCTGCCCCTGGCACTCGCGTTGGGCGCAGGATCGCAGATGCTGCAACCGCTGGCCATAGCTGTCATTGGCGGAATCACGATCTCCATGGTGCTCTCGCTGATCATTACTCCAGCAGTGCACTACTACCTCAGTCATGCGGAAACCAAACTGCACTAAGTTAGAAGAAGGAGAAGTTATGAAACGAATTCTTGCCCTCATCCTTGCGGCCGCGACGCTGGTTGCGATTCCTGCAGCCGCTCAAAAGTCGTTCAAACTCGCTGAACGCGTGAAACTCGGCGGCGAAGGCGGCTGGGACTATCTGGTCTTCGATAACGATGCCAACCGTTTGTTCATCACCCGAGGAACTCACGTCATGGTGGTGGACGCCAAAACGTTGAAGGCCACCGGCGACATCCCGGACCTTTCCGGCGTGCATGGCGTGGCGCTGGCTCCCGAACTGGGCCGCGGCTTCATCACCAGCGGTGGCGACAACATGCTCGCCATCTTCGACCTCAAGACGCTGAAGGTGCTCGACAAGGTGAAAGTGGGCGAGCGGCCCGATGCCGTCCTGTACGATGCGTCTGCGAAGCACGTGTACACCTTCAATGCCAAGAGCCAGGACAGCACTGTGGTTGATGCCGCCACCGGAAAGGTCGTGGGGACGGTTGCACTCGGCGGAAAGCCTGAAACCGGCGTCACCGATGGCAAGGGAAATGTTTATGTGAACATCGAAGACCGCAGTGAGATCGTTCGCATTGATACCGCCAAGCTCACGGTGGCGGAGCACTATCCCATGGCGGGCTGCGACGAGCCCAGCGCGCTGGTGATCGATGTGGCGCATCGCCGCCTCTTCGCCGGCTGTGGCAGCAAGATCATGGCGGTGGTCGATCCCGACGCCGGCAAGCTTGTCACTACGGTGGACATCGGCGCAGGCGTGGATGCCGGAGCATTCAATCCCAAGAGCCAGCAGATTTTCATGTCGTGCGGCGAGGGTGTGCTGACAGTCATCCACGAAGACAGCCCTAACAAATACTCGGTAGTGCAAAGCGTACCGACGGTCAAAGGCGCGCGCACGATGGCCTTGGATGCATCGACAAACACGGTGTACTCAGTTACGGCGCAATACGATCCCAAGCCGCCGGCTCCCAACCAGAGGCGTGCGGTCTTGCCCGGAACGTTCGAATTGCTGGTTATTCGGCCGGAGTACTCTGCGGCTCTAGAAAAATAAAGGATTGAGGCAGGGCGACGTGATATGCCGCTCTGTTCGCTTCGAGGCTAATCCATTCCCACCGATGGTGGAGGCACGGCCCGCGCGGGACGCAGCGTGATATCCACCCCATAGGCGAAAAATCCACCGGCGATCAGCAGGACGCCAACCAGCAGGCTGCTCATCCCGAGGATATGTTCGCTATCGCCGCGGACAATCGAAAAACCCAGCAGCAGCATCGGGAAGACGCCCACCAGCACGGCGCCAATCATCCCACCGGGGACCTTGAACGGTCGCGGCAGGTTAGGCTCCTTCACGCGTAACACGACCAGCGCAATGAACTCGAGAAGCAAACTGCTTCCGTAAATCAGGATGTCGATGGTGACCAACCGCTCGAAGCCCAGACCCAGGCACAGGGCCCATCCGGTCGCCAGCACCAGGATGGCCACCCACGGCGCGCCGGTGCGTTTCGTCACCTTGCTGAACACGGCGGGCAGCATCCCATCCTGTGCCATCGCCAATGGCAGGCGCGAGTAGCTCATCACCAGCGCGTTGAACATGCCAAAAGCGCTCATCATTCCGCCAGCCACCAACGCGATGCGCAGCACCGGGCCGCCAACCAGTCCGGCAACATCAGCCCACGAGCCGGTCTCCCACGCTGTGGGACTCAGCTTAGTCATGGCCATGGCTGCCACGGGCAGGATGTAGGTCAGCGAGACCAGCGCGACCGCCGCCATCAAGGCGCGGGGGTAAGTGCGCTGCGGCTGCCTCACTTCGGCAGCGATGGTCGAGGCGTTGTCCCATCCCATGTAGTTCCACATGGCGATCAACAAGCCGCCGATAATATCGACATGCGACGTTGTGGGAGTGGTGACCCCGTTGGCCAGCGCTCCGTACTTGAACGGGGCCAGGATGACGATGAATACAAAGGGAGCGGAGAGCAGAAAGAACAGCCAGACTGACGTGGTTGCGACCACGCGAATGCCGGCGATGTTCAGCGCGGCGCAGACGATCACCACCGCGAGGCCAACAAATATCCCACGATTATTCACTCCAAACCACGGAAACAACCGCGACAAATACAAAACAAACAAAGTGGGATAAATGGCCATGTCGAAAACGCTGGCCACCAGCGACAGCCACGCCTCTTGAAATCCCCAGAAATCTCCCATCGCGCGACGTACCCAGGCGTAGAAGCCGCCTTCTTCCGGGAGCGCGCTCGACAGTTCCCCGATCATGTAGGCGGTGGGCAGGCTCCACAGAATGGGGGTCAGCAGCAAAATCAGGATGGCGCGGCCATAGCCTGCGCCGTGCACCACGTCCTCGATGCCATAGGTCCCGCCCGAGACCATGAAAAAGGTCGCGGCGACCAGCGGCCACAGGGTCAGCTTGGCAGATCTTCTTCTGGGGACCGAAGACGAACCGGTGGATGCGGCGCTCTTCCGCGTCAAGGCAGGGACGTTAGCTACGGCCAATTTCGATGGGTGCCTCCCTTACGGTTGGCTGCCTGCATAGGCAGGCGCCTGCGCTGTGGAAAACGTCTCTTTAGAATAGAGACTGTCGATCCGCGCGTAAAGCGAAAATCGATCCTATGACGAAAACAATTTTGCGGTGCAAATATTGGCTGTCCTGGCCTTTACGACGCGAGCGATGGCCCGGCAGCAGACTGAAATTAGACGGGCGCCGCACGCCAATTTTGGCGGCGGCGCCCTGATGGTACGCGATGGTGATAGGCGCTACTTTCCTTTGGTTCCGAAAGCGAAGCCAAGCCCGGTAGTAAAGATGATGTTGTTGTTCTTATTCCCCAGCACCGGCCGGCTGACGTATTGATCGTTGAAGTTCGCGTTGGCGGTCAGCCAGTTATTCAGCTTCGTCGCAATGCCAAAATTGAAGTTCACCCGATAATTGCTCGTGTTGTTCAGTGACGGCAGGTAATACAGATTCTGCGTGATCGAAGTTGTCTTGGTGAACTTGTGCGCAAACTCGTTACCCACGGTCGCGGTGAGTAGATTGTTGATGGTTCCGTCGTAGTAGCTTTCACGGGTGTAGCCCAAGCCGCCTAGCAGATCCAGGGTGGTGGTACTCGAGGCAATGGCATGATACCCAATGCCGCCGCCCGGCATGATGCGATAGTTCAGGTCTTGCAACGCGTCATACATGCCGGCAAACGCGCCGAAGGCGAACCAGCGCTTGTTGAGATTGTGGTCGTAGCGAATCAAGCCTCCCAACGCGTTGGCCGTGGTGGCATTCAGCTTGTTATCGGTCGAGTAGATTGAGGTCGCATTCACCACCCAGGCGTCGGTGTTGGTCTTGCGCAGTGCGTTGAATCCCAGTGCCACGTTAGTCGTTTCGCTGTTGCCGCGGGCGAGTGCGAAGCCCAGGCTACCGCCGCCTGTCCATCCTTCCATCATGCCAGGGTGCAGCGACTTCTCATAGGCTGCCTGGTCGGCGGGCGAACGCATGGTGGACACGTCGGCGCGCGGAACACGCTGCACTCCTTGTGCCGTGGTCACCATCACGTCGGAGCCCTCAGCCGCTACCGTACCCGAAACCAATTGCTTGTCGGCCTTGGTAACCACCAGGGGTTGCTTGTCCGAGGAGAACTGGCTCACTTCCGCCCAGTCGATGGAGACCTCCCCGGCATACGTGGTCTTCAGGACGAGCTTCTTGCCGTCCATGCTGACAATCGCTCCACTCAGGTGGTCGCCGTTCTTTAGCGACACCTCTTCTGCCTGCACCGCTGCGGCACCGCAGATCAGCGTTACGAATACCAATGACCAAACTTTTTTCAACACTTCGAGCCTCTTTTCATTCTTGGGATTGAGAGCGGAAAATTGGCCCACGGGGGAGAGCCTTGTGTTCCTGCTCCTGTTGCTACTCAAAAATCATTACGCGTAGCAAATGGCCAGCTTCGCGCGTCAGTTTGGTAGATCACTTTCGGGGGGCGAGTCACGTACACCGCTTGTATCCATCAACGTGGTTTTCGGCAGGCAGCCTGGAATCAACACTCTCGAATTTGCGGACCGCCCCGCCTCACACTGCACGATTGGAGATAGCACGTAGCCGTGGAACATCAGCCAATCGCCAGCGCACTTCAACTGCTCCACTCAATGATACCGACTTTGAGTCCGTTTCGTCTCGCAAAAGCTCTCCCTTTTGTCGGCGCATGGAGCCCAGTTGTACCTCGCCGTGCAACATGCACAGCCGCTAAGCGAGGCCTTTGCAGCCCGGAGTTCCATTTACACGCGCAGTTCCAACCCCGCTGGACGCTGGTAAGTTCGTAACGAAACCCGTAGTCTGTAGTTATCCGCGTACCCCTATGTTCGGCAGCGCGAGCGGTTTGCCGCGAGCCAGAATGCGCCAAGCCCGCATTTTGGACACTCTGGACGAGCCTGAGGAAGGCGCGGTGGAGATTGTGCGTCAGCGCCGAGATACAGGAATTGACTATGAGAGCTTCTTTTAGCGATGCGAGTTGGTTTCGTGCCCAAGCCGGTCTACTGGCTGGACTGATTCTTTTTTCTTCACTACCGGGAAACGCCCAGCAAGCGCCGCCTGCCAAGAAGCGGCCCACTCTCGGCCTCGCATTGCAGGGCGGAGGCGCGCTCGGCCTGGCCCACGTGGGCGTCATCACGTGGATGGAGGAGCACCATATCCCCATTGATTACATCGCCGGCACCAGCATGGGTGGACTGGTCGGCGGAGTGTACGCCACCGGGCATAACGCCCCGGAAATGCGGAAGGTCGTCAATGGCATCAGTTGGGATGAGGTGATGGCCGGGCAAGTTCCCTTCGACGATCTTTCTTTCCGCCGCAAGGAGGACGCCCGCGATTATCCCAATCGACTTCAGTTTGGACTGCGCCAGGGGCTGCGATTCCCCGAAGGATTCAACACCGGCCAGCAGGTCTCTCTGATTCTCGACCATGTGGCCCTTCCCTACAGCGAAATTAAGAGCTTCAATGATCTGCCGATCCCATTCGCCTGCGTGGCCACGGACCTGGTGAGCGGCAAGGCCCGCACGTTCCGTGACGGGTCGCTGTCGCTGGCCCTGCGCGCCACCATGTCGCTGCCCGGCATCTTCACGCCCGTCCGGACAGAAAATGCCATCTATGCCGACGGCGGGTTGCTGGAGAACCTTCCGGTGCAAGCGGTGAAGAAGATGGGAGCCGATGTGGTACTCGCCATCCACCTGGCGGAGGCCCCGATAAAACCCGATGCGACTCTCTCCTCTTTTGGGGTACTGGGCCAATCGATCTCGGTCATGATTGGCGCCAACGAGCTTAGGAGCATGGAATTGGCCGACATGATGGTTTCGGTCCCGGTGGAGAAGTGGGGCGCGTTGAGTTTTGACGACGCAGACGCGATCATCAAGGCCGGTTATGATGCGGCCGCAGCCAAGTCCAAGGTTCTGCTGACGCTCGCCGTAGACGACGCGACCTGGAATGAGTACATCGCCGAGCGCAATGCCCGCCGCATCGTCAATGCTCCTGTGCCGACGTTCGTTGCGGTGGAAGGCTCCGACGGGCATCTCGCGAAAAAGGTAGAACGGCAGATGGCTGGGTTGGTCGGCCAGCCAATCGACTTCGAGAAGCTGGACTCCCAGATCATGCGCTTGCGCGGCATCGGGCGATTCTCTGTCTTGAACTATCAGATGACGGAAAAGAACGGCCAGCCGGGACTGTTGATCAAGACGGAGGAAAGCGTTTACGGTCCGCCTTTCGTTCTTCCCCTGATTTTCGTGGATGGCGCCAGCCTTAGCAACGTTCAGTTCAACCTCGGGGCAAGAGTCAACTGGCTCGATATCGGAGGCTTCCGTTCGGAATGGCGCACGGACATTGTCCTATTCTCCCAGTACGGGTTGCGGTCGGAGTATTACCATCCGTTCACGCCAACCACCCATTGGTTTGTCGCACCCAGGGGAGAGGTCGATAGCAATCCCTTTTATATCTTCCAGGACAATCAACTCATCTCGACCTATCGAAGAAACATAGTTGGGGGTGGCCTCGACGTAGGCTACCAGTTCGGCAATGTTGGCGAGCTGCGCGTGGGTTATGAGGGCGGGTGGGAAGGCTTCGAACTGGAGACTGGCAACCCGAATCAGCTGCCGAGCTTCTCCGGCGCCTATGGCGACGCCAAAGTCCAATACCGTTTAAATACCTATGACAATGCTGTGATCCCTCGTAAGGGGTCTATCCTTGATGGCACGTTCCTGTGGTCAAACACGAATCCACTGGTCACAAATCAGTACCCGGTGCTCGAAGTCGGCTCACGACACTTCTTCAAGATCAACGAACCGTCTTCAGTGTTCGTAGGCGGATTCGTCGGGACGACGTTCAACCACGCCACTGGTATTCCGCAGTTTTCTCTCGGAGGTTCGCAGCGCCTGGTGGCTTACGGCACCAACGAATTGTTGATGAACCAGTACTTCCTCTTTCAGCTGGGATACCTACGGCAGCTGGCGAGATTGCCTCCTCTGCTGGGCAGCGGCATCTACTTTCTGGGTTTGTATGAGGGAGCACAGGTTTACAATCAACCTGCCACGGCGCTGAACAAGGCCTCGGGCTTCCCCACTGATGGAGCGCTGGGCGTGGTCGTCAACACCATCTTCGGGCCGGTGGAAGCCGCCTACGCCTACGGCGACACCGGCCATCGCAGGTTCTTCTTCCGTATCGGACGCCTGTTTTAGAGGTTGTACGGCGCAACTTGGTCGGAATTCAGGTGGCGAAATCCTTGCCGGATTCGCCACCATTTTTCTGCGGCACTCATCCCGTATTGTGCAGACCGGCGGCGATTCCATTCATGGTCGCTCCGATGGCGTAGTCCAACTCGGCGCTCTGTTCCCCGCTGCGCTTTCTCCGCAGCAGTTCAACCTGGATCAGGCTCATGGGATCGACGTAGGGATTGCGGAGCCGGATCGAGCGGGAAAGCACGGGATTGCGCTCCAGGAACTCCTGCTGGCCAGTGACCAGAAGAATCATGCGCCGGGCGCGATGAAACTCTTCCGCCAGCATCTGGTACACGGACTCCCGCAAACTAGCATCGTCAACCAGCGATGCATACAGCTGCGCGATGGAGAAGTCTGCCTTGGCCATAGCAATCTCGACATTGCGAACTAAGTCCGAGAACAGCGGGAATCCAGCGGCCATCTCTCTTAGCTGCTGTTCCTGGTGCGAACCCTGTGCAGCAAATTGTTCCAACGCATACCCCACTCCAAACCACGCGGGCACCGCGTGGCGGCTCTGCATCCAGCCGAAGACCCACGGAATGGCCCGCAGGTCTTCCAGTTTGCGGCTACTGCTTCGGCGCGCCGGCCGCGATCCGATGCGCGCCAACTCCAGTTCGTTGACCGGCGTGGCCTGCTCGAAATAGCGCAGCACGTCAGGATTGTCGGCAACGTTACGGCGGTAGTAGCCGAACGCCGCTTGCGACAATTGCTCCATCGGGTCACACCACTTCGCCTCGACATCGGCAGAAGAGTTGCCAGGACGGACCAGCGCCTCCAGGCACGCCGCGATCATGATTTCCAGATTCCACTCCGCCAGCACCGGATCGGCGTACTTCCAGTTCAGCACCTCCCCCTGCTCGGTGATACGGATATGTCCGGAGAAATCTCCCACAGGCTGTGCCAGAATGGCCGAGTGGGTCGGGCCTCCGCCGCGGCCCACGGTGCCGCCCCGTCCGTGAAAGACGCGCAACCTCACTCCGCACTCGCGCGCCACGTGATGCAGCCCTCGATGGGCCTTGTGCAGTTCCCACGTGCTGGTGAGCATGCCGCCATCTTTGTTGGAGTCCGAGTAGCCGAGCATGACCTCCTGCCAGCCATGCCATGACGGCAGCAATTCGCGATACTCCGGCGAAGTCCATACCCTCCGCATGACCTCCGGCGCACCCTGCAGAGCTTCGATCGATTCAAACAATGGAACCGGCATCACGCCGGGATCGCCTTCCGCCCCGGCGGCCCGTAACCCCGACAGGACAGCCAGGCGGAGCACTGCAAGAATGTCGTCCTCCGACTCCGCTCCGCTGACGATGTAGCGAGTTATGGCCTCGGAATCGTAGTTGTTCTTTGACTCTGCAATCGTGCGGCACGTATCGAGCAACTCAGTGCTCTCCGCGGAAAGCCCCGCCAACGTCTGCGAGGATGGCTGCGGCGCCGAGATCTGCGCAATCTCGCTGATCGCACCGCGATGCACTCGTGCATGCTGCCGGATGTCCAGCGTGTGCAGGCGGAAGCCGAAGGTGCGCAGCTTGCAGATCAGCGGATCGAGCATCCCGCTCGCCAGCCGCTCGCCGCCGCTCTGGCAAAGACTGCGCCGGATGATTTCCAGATCGTCGTGGAATTCCGCCGCAGACTTATATGCAGCGGGAGTGGATCGATGATCGCGCGTGCAACGAAGCCGAGAACCCATCATCAGTAGCAAGCGCCGATAGGCCTCGGCCTCTGGCGTCCGGGACAAATCCGCTACTGGCTCGGCGACGCTCTGTTCATACTGCAATCGGCGATCACGCAGCTCCTCCGACTCCTGCACCTGGTGCGTGGAAACCGTCAGGCGACGCGCCAACTGGGCCACCTCCTCGATGTAGTGCGACAACACCAGCGATCTCGCCAGTTCCAGCGCTTCCCGTGTGCACTGCGGCGACACGTAGGGATTACCGTCGCGGTCACCCCCAATCCACGATCCGAAGCTCACACAAATGGGCAGCGAAACCATGTCCAACTCCGCGTCGTACACCTCGCGGAATTCCGCGGCGATTGCTTCATAGATCTTCGGGACGGTCTCGAACAGCGTCATCGAGTAATAGCTGAGGCCGGTGCGGATTTCGTCCGCGACTGTGGGCTTCTGCAACCGCACTTCGTCGGTCTGCCACAGGGCCGTGATCTCGCCGAGAATGGTGTCCTCGCAAGCTTGTGCCTGGGAATCCGGCAGTGGAAGCCGATCGAGCTTCTCCAGTTCCCGTGCAATGCGCCCTCGCTTCAACAAAACCGCGCGGCGCGTGATTTCCGTGGGATGCGCAGTGAAGACCGGCTGCACCTCAATCTCGCTGAGCGCAGCTAGAGCTTGCTCCAGCGTGATGCCCGCATTCCTCATGCGCAACAGTGTTCCGCGAAACGACCCCGGCAACGGCACCTCGTCTGCGTGCAGTTCGGCAGCTCGTCGCCGCCGCTTGCGATGGTTGGTCTCGGCCAGGTTGGTCAGTTCAAAGTAGGATGCGAATGCCTTGGTCACCCGGTAGGCGGTGGCAACGTCGAGCGAAGCAACAGCGGACTTGCCTTCATGTAAGAGTGCTTCGGGGTTATCCGCAGAAGGGGACGAACCTTTCTCGCGGTTCTGAATCAGCAATCGCCGCAACCGTTCAACCGTCTCGAACAGCGCCGGTCCCACCTGCTCCACCAGTACGCGGCCCAGCAGGACGCCCAGCGAGCGCACGTCGCGACGTAGCGGCGCTTCTTTGTTGGCGTCAGACGTCTTTGCCGTCAACTCGGCCATTCGGTCCGGTTGATTCGGCGCTCTCCACAGTGGCGGGACAGGCTCCATCCATGTAGTGTATGGGGGAATCGATATCCCCGGAAGAGCATGCCTCGAACTTGTTCCGCGTTCGCCTTGCTACAATTCCGGAGCACGCTCGACGATGTCGGTCCCGGCGTATTGGCTTATGAAACTAAAACCAGGCCAACTCACCTATCACCTTGTTGCCTGCGCGCTGATATTTGCAGCGCTGTGGCCCGCAGCGGCGGCGCAGCAGCTCGCGTTGCGCGACAACTCGAGGCTGCTCGCGCCAACGCCACCCATGGGCTGGAACAGTTGGGATTCCTACGGCGAAACCATCACCGAGGCCCAGGTGCGTGCCAATGCCGAATGGATGGCCAGCCATTTGAAGCAGTTTGGCTGGCAATATGTCGTCATCGATGAAGGCTGGTATGTGGCGAACCCCGGAGCCAAACCGGCGGATGTGAAGTTCACTCTCGACGAGTCCGGCCGTTTCATTCCAACGGTGGACCGCTACCCGTCGGCTGCAGGCGGAGCGGGCTTCAAGCCGCTCGCAGACTATGTTCACTCGCTCGGCCTGAAGTTCGGCATTCACATCCTGCGAGGTATCCCGCGTGAAGCCGTGGCCAAAAACCTTCGCATCGCGGTCTCGCCCTACACTGCTTCGGAGGCGGCCGACACCGACGACACCTGCCCTTGGAGCACTTACATGTATGGACTGCAAAACGCGCCCGCGGGCCAGGCTTATTACAACTCGATTGCGCAACTGTATGCCAGTTGGGGCGTGGACTTCATCAAGACCGATTGCATTTCCGACCATCCCTACAAACCCGACGAGATTCGCATGATCAGCCTCGCCATGAAACTGTCGGGACGCAACATGGTGTTGAGCCTCTCACCCGGTCCCACCGCGCTCGACAGAGCGGATGAGGTCTCCCGCTTCGCAGAAATGTGGCGCATCTCCGACGACTTCTGGGACCACTGGGCGCCGCTACCAGATAAAGACAAAGCCTGGTCGCAAGGCGTGCTGGCCCAGTTTGCTGCGACCGCCAAGTGGGCCTCGTTTCACGAGCCCGGCAGGTGGCCTGATGCCGATATGCTGCCACTCGGAAGAATTGGTCCGCACCCCGGCGACGGCGGCGAGTCCCGCAACACGAATCTCACGCACGATGAGCAGGTCACCCTGATGACCCTGTGGAGCATCTTTCGTTCGCCCCTCTTCATGGGCGGAGACCTTCCGTCCAGCGATGACTGGACCACGAAACTCCTTACCAACCCCGAGGTGCTGGCTGTTAATCAGCATTCCATCGACCATCGACCCGTCATTTCTACGGAGAGCGCGGTGGTATGGACATCGCAGCCAGACGATGGACGCGGCTACTATGTCGCGCTGTTCAATCTGGCCGACAAGGAGCAGACTCTGACGTTCGACTGGACGAAACTCGATCTGCCCAAGTCGAACTACTTGGTGCGCGATCTTTGGAATTTGCAGGACCTGGGAAACGCCGCCGCGCTAAGGGTAATGCTGCGCCCGCATGCGGCGGCGCTTTACCGGGTCATGAGCAATCCATGATTCTTCGGTCGCCGCGAAGCGCAATGGAGCTTCGTCGTGCGTCCGTCCGAGCAGTTGCATTCTAAGTGGCATGATTCGCGATTTCGTGAGACAGATTTAGGAACACACCATTGGCAGTTCGAGCTTGATCGCTGCACCTTCCTCGGAGCTTTTGGATGCACCCGTTAAAACCAGATATGCGAGCCAACAGCCGCATAGCAGCTTGGGTGCTGAGCCTGTTTATTCTGGTCTGCGGAAATCTCTCAGCCACGGAAGCCAACCGCATTTCGGGTAAAGTTCTGGATCCGAAGGGCGCTACCGTAGCGGGAGCGCAAGTCACGCTGACCAACGCCGCGGGCGCTGCGATCCGCCAAGCCACAAGTGACGCATAAGGGAATTTCGTTCTCGAAAACATTGATCCCGGCCAATACCAGTTGGCCGCTGAAGCGACTTCGTTTCTGACCGTCATCTCCAACGTGTCCGTCGCCGCGGGGCAGCCCACCAGCTTAGATTTGCAATTCCAGCAAGTTGCCTCGTCTATTCAGGCCGTCACGGTGGTAGCCTCGGAACCCTCATCCCTGACGCCCGATCCCGCGCAGAGCATTATTATCCATGACCAGGTGCTCGACGCAAATCCCGGTCGTCCTGGTGCCCCAATCTCAATCCCGGGACTCCCCATTGAGACCGCTTCGGGCGGGATCAAGGCTCCGCAGTATTTCGCGCCGGGAGTTGCGGGGGACCACGGCGAACCGATCGGACAATTCTTTCAGATCGGCACTTTCCTGTTTCCCAACAACCTGCCCGCCAACGCGCACGGAAATGGTTACGCTGATCCGAACACCCTGATCCCGCTTACGATTGATGGCGTCACAGTGGACGGCGGCGCCTTCAATGTTCGCGAGGGGAACAACTCTATCGATCTCGCAGCCACCTACATCCCAAGGCAGCGTGTAAGCAGCTTCGTCCAACTCACCGGAGATTACCGTAATGTAGACCTGATCGCCGGTTGGAGCCCCAGCAACCCGCAGACAAATGCCTGGATCGCGATGGAGGTCGCTTTCGGCAACGGACTCCTTGATCGCCCGGAACACCGCCAGCAGTACAAGCTGAACGGATTTCGCCAGTTCAATTTCGGGCGCCATCAGCTGAGTTTATTTGGCACCGGCTATTACGGATCGTCATATATACCGGGACTGATTCCCATCGATGTGCATGTTCCCGGAGACACCATCGACAATCGTCAACTCGACTACACACATAATTTTCTCGCGCTGGCGACCGACAATTGGAAGCTCAGCGAACAACGCCAGTTATCGTTCTCGGGATTCTTTCGCAATTACGGACTCATTCTGCGATCGAATTTTGGCAGCGGCCTGATTCAGCAGAGCGAGACACGCAATGTTGTCGGCGGCGAGACATTGTTTATTCAGAGTGTCCGGTCCTGGCTGGCCTTTATGGTAGGAATTGATCTCCGCCGCGATGCTCCGCGCAACCTGGACTTGAAGCACGTCGACGACAACGGCGTCTTCCAGCCCGTGACGAGCAACAATGTGACTCTCTCGTTCGTCGAGCCGTTTGTTTCGCTGGATGGGACAGCCAGCAAATACCTGCACTTTAACCTGGGATTTCGTCAGGCAGATGTCTGGATGGACAACCAGGACCTAATCAATCCGCAGAACTCGTTCAACAAATTGGCTATGGTGACTCTGCCCAAGGGTACGATCACGCTGCTTCCACCGCACAAGACCTATCTTCCCACCGTGTCATTCAGCTTCGGAGAGGCGTTTCATACCAACGATCCGCGAATCGGCAATGGCACCGATCAGACTACATTGCTGGCAACGTCGCGTGGGTATCAGCTTGTGTTTTCTGAGGTGATCAAGCAGACACAGTTCTATGTCACGCTAAGGCGGGTATCGAACTCGCTGGAGTTGGCGAAGATCGATCCCGATACCGGCTTACAGGAAGTAGTCGGCCCGTCACTCAATAAGGTTCTGTCGGTATCACTGCAGAGAAACTTCTCTGCTGGCGCGATTTACATCTCTTGGGCACAGGCCGATGGCAGGGACCGGGAGACAGGCCAGCCTGTTCCAGAGGCTCCACGGAGGATTTGGGACGAAGTCGGCTCCTACAACAATTTGCCGTTTCACTTGCGGGCGCGCGGCGAGTTTGAATTCGTCAAGGCCAAGCCGCTGGGCACTGGTTTCGTCGGCGTGCCGGTCACCGAGATCCGAGGTGCGTTGCTCCGTCCGTTCCTTGAGGATCGCATGTCGGTCGCTGCCAACTTACTCATCGCCCACGGCTATACGGGACAGACTGTTGCAAACGTGGCGCTTCCTTCCGATCCCATGCCCTTCGACCGCGTCGTGGGTGTGCCACTGAGGTCGTATGTTTCCTTGAGTTTGACCTACTACTTCAAGAGGTAGTGCGAATTCCGGCACCTGATAGTCAGTCGTTTCTTGTTCGCCGACAAGCTGGATTGGCAGCACTCTCACCGCTGTGCGATACTAAATTGCACTGCAAAGACGGGCACCTCGCGCAAATACCGCGCCCGGAACCGCTCAACCCCTGCAGTAGCGCGCCGTACTTCCAGTTCATACGGCAATGATTTGGCAACGCCGGGATGGCGGAACTGGCAGACGCAGCGGACTCAAAATCCGCCGAGGTTTACCCCTCGTGGGGGTTCGACCCCCCCTCCCGGCACCAAATTAACTACTTATGAATGTGCGACTTGCTGGCTTTTTGGGCTCCACGGTGTAAGCGCCCGGAAATGTCTCCTAAACCCCGAACGTGACGTAAACGTGATGTGACGGATGAGTTTCCATCGGAGATGGATTTCGTTTTCTTTCGGCTGGATACTGGCGGCGAGGATGGCTGGGCATCTCGCACCTGGCCAACCTTGGCCGCTAGCGCCTGTGAGTGGCGAATTGCTATTTCGCCCATGATTCCTTAGGATTTCCCGTCCTGCTACCATTCTTCGATGCGCAATCTGGCCGTTCTTTTTATCCACTCGCTCGCCACCCTGGCTCGGTTGCTCGGTCCTGGCGGCGTCCGTTCCCTCGTCGCGGAGTCGCTTCTCCTCAAACACCAGCTCCTGATCCTGAATCGCTCCCGGCAACGATCGCCCAATCTATCCACGTGGGACCGCATCCTTGCCGGCTGGCTGGCGCTCTGGGTGCGTCCCACCCGTC
>Ga0208714_1000079_pt1 | contig 30189 bp, 29 predicted proteins | sample NGESurshal072012_3_FD_184461 | JGI IMG/M metagenome (GOLD analysis project Ga0208714, IMG submission 184461) | Arctic peat soil microbial communities from Barrow, Alaska - NGEE Surface sample 415-1 shallow-072012 (SPAdes) | ecosystem: Environmental > Terrestrial > Soil > Wetlands > Peat ... | reverse complement strand
GAGCCGGCGGCGCATGCGCCGCCGGCGGGAGCGTGCATGCTCGCTCCCGAGCAGCAGCCGCATGCGGCTGCTGCCGTCAGATGAGAGATCCGTCGAGCATGCGGGCCTGCGCTTACTGCGACAGCTCGATCGAGGCGATGCCGATCGGCTCGACCGGGCGGTCGCTGCCGTCGGTCTGCACGCCCTCGAGCTTGTCGACGACGTCGAGGCCGTCGGTGACCTGCCCGAAGACCGTGTGCTTGCCGTCCAGCCACGGCGCGGCGTCGGTGGTGACGATGAAGAACTGCGAGCCGTTGGTGTTCGGCCCGGCGTTGGCCATCGCCAGCGCCCCGCGCACGATCTTGTGCGAGTTGAACTCGTCCTCGAAGGTGTAGCCGGGACCGCCGGTGCCGGTGCCCTGCGGACAACCGCCCTGGATCATGAAGTCCTTGATCACGCGGTGGAAGGTGAGGCCGTCGTAGAAGCCGTCGGCGGCGAGCTTGCGGAAGTTCTCGACGGTCTTCGGCGCGTCGGCGTCGAACAGCTCGAAGACGATCGGCCCTTCGGTTGTTTGCATCGTGGCAGTTGACATGCGTGTGCTCCTCGGCGAGACGGCGCGTCTCGCGGTTGTTTGCGATGGCAGGCGCCCAGCGCCCTGATGCTGCGGCTAGGAGGCCTCGACGCGCTGCATGCTGAGCGTTCGCCCGCGCACCTCGCGGCCGTTGAGCAAGTCGATCACGCGGTCGGCCTCGCCGGCTGGCACCGACAGGAAGGAGAAGCGGTCGAGCACGAGCACGTCGCGCACGGCCTCGCCGTCGAGGTCGGCCGAGGAGGTGACGGCGGAGACGATGTCGGCGACGCGCAGGCCCGACGCGCGGCCGCCGCCGAGCACGAGCTTGACGTAGGGCTCCTGCTCGTCGCGGCGCGAGATCTGCGGCTTGGAGTGCCGGCGCGGGCGCTCCTTGACGGGGGTCGGCGCCGCGACGGCGCCCTGCTCCCACGTGGCGACCGCCGTGCCGATGTGGCGTTCGATCGCCTCCAGCTCGCGCTTCTGGCGCGACTCGACGAACGTGATCGCGCGCCCGGAGCGCCCGACGCGCCCGGTGCGTCCGATGCGGTGCACGTAGGTGTCCGGCGAGGTGGGCACGTCGTAGTTGATCACGTGCGTGACCGTCGAGATGTCCAGGCCGCGCGCGGCGACGTCGGTGGCGACGAGGATCGGCACGCGCCCGCCCTTGAACGCCAGCATGACGCCGTCGCGCGAGCCCTGGGACATGTCGCCGTGCAGCGCCCTGACGTTCATGCCGCGGTCGCGCAGCGTGCGGTAGAGCTGATCGCAGCGGATCTTCGTGCGCACGAACACGATCGCCTGCTCGGGCGCCTCCGAGCGCAGCACTTCGACGAGCTTGTCCGCCTTGTCCTTGGCGTCGACCGGCAGCTGGAACTGCGCGACGGTGTCTATCGTCAGCGTCGCCGCCTCGACCTGGATGATCACCGGGTCGTACATGTAGCGGTCGGCGAGTTTGCGGATCGGCGGCGGCATCGTCGCCGAGAACAGCGCCGTCTGACGGCTGGACGGCGTTAGCGAGAGGATCTTCTCGACGTCCTCCAAGAAGCCCAGGTCGAGCATCTCGTCAGCCTCGTCGAGCACGAGAAAGCGGCACGCGTGCAGCACGAGCGAGTGGCGCGAGATCAGGTCGAGCACGCGCCCGACGGTGCCGACGACGACGTGCCCGCCGGCGCGCAGCTGCGCCTGCTGGGAGCGAATCGGCGCGCCGCCGAACACCGCCACGACGTCGATGCCGGTGTGCGCCCCGTAGGTGCGCAGGGCTTGCGTGACCTGGATGCACAGCTCGCGCGTCGGCGTGAGCACGAGCGCCTGCACCTCCGGGTCGGACGAGTCGATGTACTCCATGATCGGCAGCCCGAACGCAGCCGTCTTGCCGGTTCCCGTCTGCGCCTGGCCGATCACGTCGCTGCCCGCCAGCAGCGACGGGATCGCCTGCTCCTGGATCGGACTTGGCGACTCGTAGCCGACGTCGGCGAGCGCTTGCAGTGTGGACTCGGAGAGACCGAGATCGGCGAAGGACATGGCCATTGCTAGGAAGACTGCAGCTTACGCATCGCGCGCCGGCGCCGGGCGGTGGGCACGCTCATGCTGCCGGGTCGAGCAGCAGCTTGCCCGTCGTGCGCCGCTCGCGCAGGTCGATGTGCGCCTGGGCGGCGCGCTCCAGCGGGTAGGTGCCGCCGATGATCGTACGCAGCTCGCCGCGCACGGCGCGCGCGAACAGGTCCGACAGCGCGTCGGCGACGAGCGCCGGGCGCTCCAGGCAGTGGAAAAGATAGAAGCCGACCACGCTGCGCGAGTGGCGCAGCAGCGAGCCTGTGCGCACCTCGTTGGGCTCTTGCGAGGCGATCCCGCAGACGACGATCCGCCCGAAGTGCGCGAGCGCCGCGTAGGAGGCGTCGAACACAGCGCCGCCGGCCATGTCGAAGACGACGTCCACGCCGCGCCCGTCGTTGGCGTCCAGCAACCGCTGCTGCAGGTTCTCGGCCGAGGAGTCGATCGCCACGTCGGCGCCGAGCTCCAGCGCGAGCGCGCGCTTGTCGGCGCTGGAGGCCGAGGCGATCACGCGCCCGGCGCCCAGCGGGTGCCCGAGCTGCACCGCCAGCGAGCCGACGCCGCCGGCGCCAGAGTGCACCACCACGCTCTCGCCGTCGGCCACGCGAGCGGCCGTGCGGTACAGGTGCCACGCGGTCAGCCCCTGGACGACGATCGCCAGCGCCGCCCCGTCGTCGAGCTCGTCGGGGATCGCAAAGACGAGCTCCTGCGGCGCGACCGCATACTCGGCGTAGCCGCCGTCGCCGACCAGCGCGACGACGCGCTCGCCGGTGTCCTCGCGCACGCCCGCCACCTCGCCGCCGGGGACCAGCGGCAGCGTCGCCTTGCGCACGTAGGAGTTCGTGCGCGTGTGCGTGTCGGCGAAGTTCAGCCCCGCGCGCGCCACCCTGATCAGCACCTCGCCAGGGCCCGGATCGGGCCGTGGCAGCTCGGCCAGCGTGAGCACCTCCGGGCCGCCGAACTCGGTCATCTGAATCGCGCGCATCGGCGGTGAGGCTAGCGGAGGCCCCGCGAGCGCCCGGGGCGAGCGTGCTCTAAGGTGCGCGCCCATGTCAATCACCGTTGTCGGATCGATCGCCTATGACACCGTCAAGACGCCGTTCGGCGAGCGCGAGCGGATGCTCGGCGGCGCGGCCGTGCATTTCGCGCTGGCGGCGGCGTTCTTCGACGAGGTGCGCGTCGTCGGCCCGGTCGGCGACGACTTCGGCGAGGCAGAGCTCGACGTGATGCGCCGGCGTGGCGTGGACATCGTCGACGTCGAGCGCATCGCCGGCGGCAAGACGTTCTTCTGGCACGGCGAGTACGGCTGGGACCTGAACTCACGCGAGACCCACGACACGCAGCTCGGCGTGTTCGAGGGCTTTGCGCCGAAGCTGTCGCCGGGCTCGCGCGCCAGCGACGTGCTGTTCCTGGCGAACATCCAGCCCGACCTGCAGCGCGAGGTGCGCGCGCAACTGCCCGATGCGAAGTTCGTCGCGCTCGACTCGATGAACCTGTGGATCGACATCGCGCGCGACTCGCTCGTCAGCGCGATCGAGAACGTCGATTGCGTCGTGCTCAACGACGCCGAGCTGCGCCAGCTCACCGGCAAGCCCAACCTCATCTCCGCGGCCCGCGAGGTTCTCGCGTGGAAGCCGGCCGAGGGCGGCGCGCGCGGGCCGAGCGTGATCATCGCCAAGCAGGGCGAGTACGGGGCGGCGCTGGTCACGCAGGACGGCTTCTTCGCGCTGCCGGCGTATCCGCTGGAGACGGTGATCGACCCGACCGGCGCCGGCGACACGTTCGCCGGCGGCTTCGTCGGCTTCATCGCCGCCAACCTGCAGGCCGGCCTTTCCGACGGACTGCTGCGCCGCGCGATGGCCCACGCGACGGTGCTCGCGTCGTTCAACGTCGAGGAGTTCGGCACCGAGCGCGTGCAGCGCCTGACGCAGCCGGAGATCGCCGCGCGCATGGACGAGCTGCACGCGATCACGCAGTTCAGCGGCTCGCGCTGAACTGCTCGATGGGCGCTCGGGCTGCGAACACGAGGGGGCGGTGTTCTCGCGCAGGCCTAGTGATAGCCATCGTATATACACCGTAGATACGATGGCTATCGCAACACAAAAAGACGAGCTCCACGACTCTGCGTAGGTTGTACTGATCCTCGACCGTGGGTTGTACTGATCCTCGACCGTGGGTTGTACTGATCCTCGACCGTGGGTTGTACTGATCCTCGACCGTAGGTTGTACTGATCCTCGACCGGGTATACGATCGAGAGAAGTGGACACGTGGACGTTCATCTGGCTGATGTTCCTGTTGAAGATTCCGATCGTCGCGCTCTTCTTGCTCGTGCGCTGGGCGGTGCGCGAGGCGCCGGAGCCGGCGACGGGAGAAGACGGCGGCATCGGTCCGCGCGCTCGGCCGCTGCATCCGCATCACCCGCGCCCGCGGCGGCCGCGGCCACCGAGACGCGGTCCACACGGCGAGCCGCCGGCACCGTCGCCGCGACGCGTTCGCACGATTGCCGCGCACAAGCGCCTGCCCCATCGCTGAGGCCCGTCCAGAGCGGCGGAGACGTCTCGACGAGCATCGTCGTGCCAGCAGCGATGCCGACCGCCGGGTCCGGGGCCACGTTGGCGCATAATCGGAGACGGCGAGATTCCAGAACCTGTCGATAGGAGAAGCAGATGAGCAGCGAGACCGAGGCGGACGCGAAGGGCCAGGTCGCCGGCGGGGCGGCGACTTCGAACGCGGCGGCGAGCGACGGCGCGGCCTCGGGCAACGGCGCGGCGGCGGCGGACACGCTGACTGTCACCGACAACCGCACCGGGCGCAGCTACGAGCTGCCGGTCACCGACGGCACGCTGCGCGCGACCGACCTGCGCCAGATCAAGGTCGACCCTGACGAATTCGGGCTGATGTCCTACGACCCGGCGTACATGAACACGGCGTCGTGTCGCAGCGCGATCACCTACATCGACGGCGATGCGGGGATCCTGCAGCATCGCGGCTACCCGATCGAGCAGCTGTGCGAGCACTCGACCTACCTGGAGGTGGCCTACCTGCTGATCAACGGCAGGCTCCCCACCCAGGTCGAGCTGACCGGCTGGGTCGACGAGATCACGATCCACACGTTCGTGCACGAGAACGTCAAGGACTTCATGGAGGGCTTTCGCTACGACGCCAACCCGATGGGCATGCTCGTGGCCTCGGTCGGCGCGCTGTCGACGTTCTACCCGGACGCCAACAAGATCCGCGAGGAGCGCGTGCGGGCGATCCAGATCATCCGCCTGCTGGCGAAGATGCCCACGCTGGCGGCGTTCGCGTTCCGCCACAACATGGGCCAGCCCTACGTCTACCCCGACAACGACCTCGACTACGCCGGCAACTTCCTCGGGATGATGTACAAAATGACCGAACTCAAATACGAGCCCGATCCGCGTCTGTCGCGAGCGCTGGACGTGCTGTTCATCCTCCACGCCGACCACGAACAGAACGCCTCGACGAGCGCCGTGCGCTCGGTCGGCTCGACGCACGTCGACCCCTACTCGGCGGTCGCCGCCGGCGTCGCCGCGCTGTACGGGCCGCTGCACGGCGGAGCCAACGAGGCGGCGCTGCGGATGCTCGAGCGAATCGGCAGCGTGGAGAACATCCCGGACTTCCTCGAGGGCGTCAAGCAGGGCAAGGAGCGCCTGATGGGCTTCGGCCACCGCGTGTACAAGAACTACGATCCGCGCGCGCGGATTATCAAGAAATACCTCGACGACGTGTTCGAGGTGCGCGGCAAGAGCCCGCTGCTGGATGTCGCCACCGAGCTGGAGAAGCGCGCGCTCGACGACGACTACTTCACCTCGCGCAAGCTCTACCCCAACGTCGACTTCTACTCCGGCCTGATCTACGAGGCGCTCGGCCTGCCCGTCGCGATGTTCCCCGTGATGTTCGCGATCGGGCGCACCAGCGGCTGGATCGCCCAGTGGCTGGAGATGGTCGAGGACTCAGAGCAGAAGATCGCCCGCCCGCGCCAGATCTACACGGGCGACCGCGATCTCGACTACATCCCGATCGATCAGCGTGGCTAGAGCACGAGCGTCGCGCCGTTGACGCGCAGCCACTCGCGGTCCTCGCGGTAGTCGGGCCACCAGCGCTCCAGCAGCGACCAGTAGCGCGGCGAGTGGTCGAGGACCTGCAGGTGGCAGACCTCGTGCCAGACGACGTAGTCGAGCACGCGCGCCGGCGCCAGCAGCAGCCGCCAGTTGAAGCTCATGCTGCCGTTGGCCGAGCACGACGCCCAGCGGGTGCGCTGGGCGCGGATCGACAGCTCGCGGTAGGGGGTGCCGGCGAGCGCCGCCGCGCGATCCAGGCGCGGGGCGATCTCCGCGCGCGCGGCGCGCCGATAGAAGCGCTCGATCGCCGCGCCGGGTTCCTGCTCGGGCACGAGCAGGCGCTCGCCGTCGCGGTGCACGCGCGTGCGGCTGGGCTGCGGGACGAGCGCCAGCGAGTTGTCGAGATACGGCAGCGTGCCGGCGCGCGCGGCGACGCGCGCGAGCGCTTCCTGCGCCTCGCCGAGGCGGCGCTCGATCCACGGGCGCAGCTCGCGCACGGCCGTCGCGGCCGCCCGCTCGGGGGCGCGCGCGGGCAGCACGACTTCGACGCCCGCGTGGGCGTGGACGTTGACGCGCACGCGCCGCGCGCGCGAGGAGCGGCGCACGGTGTAGGCGATCTCGCTCACGCCGCAGAGAGTACGCGTCGCGCCGGGTGCATAATCCGCGGGCGATGAAATCCAAGGTGAAGCTGCCGCGCGACGTGCGCGAGCCATACCAGGTGTATCTCAACGGCGTCCCGCAGCAGCTCGGGGCGGACTTCTCCGTGCGCGAAGGCTCGCTGGTGTTCGAGCAGGACCTGCGCAAGGACAAGATCAGCGGCTGGCGCTGGCTGCTCGGGGCGTGGGGCGTCGGCACCTACCGCCAGAACGACTCCGTCGACGTGCGCTACGAGGCGCCCGACGGCTCGCCGCGCGTGGCCGAGGGGCTGGAGATCGAAGCCGGGTAGATCGCCCGCTCCCACGGCCGCGCCAGCTTCAGCGCGCTGACGATCGCGCGCGTGGCCGGCGAGCGGTTGAGCGTGTAGAAGTGGATTCCCGGCGCGCCCGCCGCGAGCAGCTCCGCGCACTGCAGCGTCGCGTACGCCACGCCGAAGTCGAGCACCGCCTCGGCGTCGTCCTCGCGCGCGTGCAGCTCGGCGCGCAGGCCGTCGGGAATCGCCGAGCCGCACATCGTCGCCATCCGCTCCACCTGGCCCACCTTGGTGATCGGCATGATCCCCGCGATGATCGGCACCGCGATGCCCGCCCCACGCGCACGCCGCACGAAATCAAAATAGAAATCGTTGCCGAAGAACATCTGCGTGATCAGGAAGTCCACGCCCGCGTCGACCTTCTCGGCCAGGTAGCGCAGGTCGCTGTCTGCGCTCTCGGCGTGGATGTGCGTCTCCGGGAAGCACGCCGCGCCGATCGCGAAGTCGTAATCGCTGCCGATCAGCGCCACCAGCTCGCGCGAGTACTCAAGGCCCCCGTCGGTCTTCGTCCAGTCCTGCTGGCCCTCCGGCGGATCGCCACGCAGCGCCAGCACGTTGTCGATCCCCGCCTCGCGCATCTCATCCAGCGTCGCGCGCAGCTCCGGCACGGTCGCGCCGACGCACGTGAAGTGCGCCATCGCCTCCAGGCCGAAGTCCTCCTTGATGCGCTTGACGATCTCGATCGTCTTGGAGCGGCTGGAGCCGCCCGCCCCGTAGGTCACCGACACGAACGACGGCTGTAGCGGCTTGAGCTCGCTCAGCGCCTTGTACAGGTTCTGCTCGCCCGCCTGCGTCTTCGGCGGGAAGAACTCAAAGGAGAAGACCGGCGTCTCCGCGGCGAGGATCTCGTTGATGCGCATCTGTCAATTATGCAGTCCAGCGCTCCGGCTCACCGGCAACCAGGCGCGCGCGGCCAAGCGCCTGCAGGTGCGTGAGGTAGCTGAGGATCTTCGACAGCAGCCAGTGGGCGTTCTGCTGGGAGATCGTGTCGCCGTACACGTGCGGCACGATCTCAAAGGCGCTCAGCGGACCTTGCTGCAGCGCGGCCGACACGCTCTCCAGGCGTTCGTGCACGAGCTTGCGGTTGCCCTCGATGTGCGCGTGCACGTCGGCGAACGTGCGCCCGTGTCCCGGCAGGCACAGGCGCGCGCCGAGCTTCTGCACCACGTCCAGCGAGTGCAGGAACTCGCCGACCGGGTCCGGCGAGGAGCCGTACTCGAAGTACAGCGAGATGCGCCCCAGCAGGTGATCGCCGGAGATCAGCAGGCGCCGCTCGGGCTGGAACAGGCAGACGTGCGACGGCGCGTGGCCGGGCGTCTCATACACCGTCCACGGGCCCAGCGCCGTTTCGATCGTCACGCCCGTCAGCAGGTCGCGGTCGGGCTCGATCACCGCCGCAATGCCCGTTTCGCTGGTGCGGCGCTGCGCGGCGTAGCGTTGCAGTGGCTCCTCCGGCACGCCGCTCTGGCGCGCGACCTCCAGCCGCCGCGCGAGCATCGCGTCGGGGTCCTCGGCCATCCGCGTCATGTGCGCGTGGTTGGGGTGCATCCACAGCTCGCAGCCCGCTCGCGCAACGATCGTCGCCGCCTGGCCGTAGTGGTCGGAGTGCGCGTGCGTGCACACCACCAGGCGCGCTTGCTGCAGTCGCAGCCCGCACATCGCCAGCGCGCGTTCGAGGTTCTCCATCGAGTCCGGCTGGTGCATGCCCGTGTCGAACAGCACGAAGCCGTCGTCCGCGGCCACCGCCCAGGCGTTGCAGTGGGGAACACCCGGCCACGGCAACGGCAGGCGCAGGCGGTAGACGCCGCGCAGCACCGTTTCGCCTCTGCCCAGCTCGCGCTTGGCCTCGGCGCGCGACGCCCTCGGCGCGCTTGTGCGATTGCCCGCCTCGGCCACGCGCCGGAGACTAGACTACGAGCCCGCGAGCGACACAGGGAGGAGCAGGCATGGCTGACCAGGAGAGCGACAGCGAGAGCAAGGCCGCCACGAAGGTCCAGGAGGCTGCCGCCAACGTCCGTCAAGCGAGATCGCCCCGCAAGCGCATCACCAACAGCTCCGCCGAGTCGGTCGCGCGGCGCTACTTCGAGGCGATCGCCGCGCGCGACCTCGATACCGCCGTGGGCCTGTGGGCCCAGGGCGGGCGCGACAACATCCGCGGGCAGATGGACGTGCTCGCGCCGGAGGGCGTGCGCGCGTTCCTCGGCGAAGTGCTCGACTCCTCGCCCGATCTCCTGTTCGAGGTCCTCTCGACGACCACGCAGGAGGAGCGCTGCGCCGTGCAGTGGCGCATGAGCGGAACGTTCGCCGGCCCCGGCTCGCTCAGCGGCATACAGCCCACCGGCGACCGCTTCGCGATCGAGGGCATCGACCTGCTGACCGTCAGCGACGGCCTGATCCAGTCCAACGAGGCCTTCCCCGACTCGATCGCGCTGCCTCGCCAGCTCGGCATGATCCCGCCGCAGGGCTCGCTCGCCGACCAGCGGCTGACGGGCGCGTTCAACGCCAAGACGCGCCTGACCGCGCGCCTGTCGGCCGGCGACGCGCAGATGATCGCCACCGGCGTGTGGGTCGTGCAGGGTCAGCCCGGGCGCTGCAACGTGTACCTGATCGAGGACGAAGGCGGCGTGACGATGTTCGACGCCGGCGCGCGCACGATGACGCGCTCGCTCGCGCGGGCCGGCGCGAAGCTCGGCGGGATCCGCCGGATCGTGCTCGGCCACGGGCACACCGACCATCGCGGAGCCGCGCCGGGGATCGGCGCGCCGGTCTTCTGCCACCCCGCCGAGGTCCAGGACGCCGAAGGCAGCGGCGGCTTTCGCTACTGGCCGCAGGGACTCCCAGACCTACCGTTTCCACAGCGCCAGCTGCACAAGCTGATGCACCGCTTCGCCTGGGACGGCGGGCCGGTCGACATCGCCGGCACGCTCTCCGAGGGCGACGAGGTGGCCGGCTTCACCGTCGTCGAGATTCCCGGCCACGCGCCCGGCCAGATCGCGCTGTGGCGCGAGTCCGACCGCCTGGCGCTCGTCAGCGACTGCTTCTACACCATCGACATGTGGGGTCGCGACTCAGAGCCGCACCTGCCGCTGGCGATGTACAACCTCGACACCGAGCAGGCGCGCGCGAGCATGCTCAAGCTCGCAGCGCTGGAGCCCGCCGCGGCGTGGCCCGGGCACGCCAAGCCGCTCACCGGCGACGTGCGCTCGCAGCTGGAGCGCGCCGCCGAGCTCTGAGCGAAGCGGCGGCGAGGGTGGGCAAGCGTTCACGCGGCAGAGAGCGGCTGCGCGCCCCGAGCAGCGACTACGCCGACGCCGACGGCAACGTGCTCACGCTGCGCGGCTCGCTGACGCCGGCCGCGCGGCTCCAGTACGCGCAGACGCTAGCCGGCAGCGGCGCGCGAGCCGCGGCCACCCAGGAGGACGCCTGGCAGCGCGCCGTCGAGCTGTTGTTCGAGCGCCTGGCCGTGCGCTGGACGATCGCCGGCGCTCCGATCGAGCGCCAGCGCGAGCTGCTCGCGCGCCTTCGCGCCGCCTCGCCCCAGGAGCGCGCGTGGGTGCGTGCGACGTTGCGCGAGCATTGCGCCGAGCACTTTCCCGACGTGCACGCGCCCTAGCCGTCGCCGAGCAGCTCCAGGCGCGGACCCTGCCCGCTGGCCGCTGAGACGAATCGCGCAGTCGCCGGGCTGAGCGCGAACTGCAGCGTCTCTCCGCCCTCCGCCAGCACTTCCACGAGCCGGCCGTCGTCGCGTACGGCCACCACCGTGCCGTTCTCGCGGCCGCCCCCGAAATGCGCGATGCGCGCCTTGGCGCCGACTCGCGGGACGGGACGCGTGGGACCGAGCATGGATCGATGCTAGGGCCCGCAGATGCTGGGCGCGCAGCCGGCGCGACGGGGCCGTGCGGCGGACGCGCTGTGCCGCCGCGACCGCTACCGTGGCTGCGATGCGCCGCACCAAGATCGTCGCCACCATCGGACCGGCCTCGCGCGAGCCGGAGACGCTGCTGCGCATGATCGAGGCCGGCATGGACGTCGCCCGCCTGAACTACTCGCACGGCACGCTCGACGAGCACGCCGAGACCGTGCGCCGCGTGCGCGACGCGGCCGGCCAGGCGGGCCGGCCGGTCGCGATCCTGCAAGACCTTCCCGGCCCGAAGCTGCGCATCGGGCCGCTGCGCGAGGACATCGTCGAGCTGACCGCAGGCGAACGGCTGACGTTCATCGCCGGCGGCGAGGAGATCGAGGGCGACGCGCACCGCATGAGCGTCTCCTTCGCCGGCTTGCCCGATGCGCTGGAGAAGGACTCGGTGCTGTATCTCGCCGACGGCTCCGTGCGCCTGCGCGTGCGCGAGGTGCGTGCTTCCAGCCACGAGGTCGAAGTGGAGATCGAGGCCGGCGGCGCAGTGGCCTCGCGCCAGGGCCTGAACATCCCCGGCGAGGTCGAGGCGCTCCCGGCGGTGCCCGAGGAGGACTTCGAGCTGCTGCGCCACGGCGAGTCGATCGGCGTCGACATGGTCGCGCTGTCCTTCGTGCAGCGGCCCGAGGACGTCGAATCGGTGCGCGAGCACACGCGGCTGCCGCTCGTCGCCAAGATGGAGAAGCCCCAAGCCGTCGAACGCGCTGCCGAGATCCTCAAAGCCGCCGACTGCGTGATGGTCGCGCGCGGCGACCTCGGCATCGAGCTGCCGATCGAGCGCGTGCCGATCGTGCAGAAGCAGCTGCTCGAGCTCGCCGGCTGGATGGCGCGGCCGTCGATCACCGCGACGCAGATGCTCGACTCGATGGTCGTCTCCTCGCGCCCGACGCGCGCTGAGGTTGCCGACGTCGCCAACGCGATCCTCGATGGGACCGACGCGGTGATGCTCTCGCAGGAGACCGCCGTCGGCGCCTACCCCGTCGAGGCGATCGCGATGATGGCCGCCGTCGCCGTGCAGGCCGAGGCGATCGCGCCGTATGAGCGTTGGAACGACTCGCGCGTTCGCCGCACCGAGTCCGACCCCGCGTACACGATCGCGCACAACCTGAGCCTCGCCGCGCGCGAGCTGCACCTGGATGCACTAATCGTGCCGACGCTGTCCGGGCGCTCGGCGCGGCTGGTCTCTGCGCACCGCCCGACGGTGCCGATCTACGCGCTGTCACCGGGCAAAGAGACGGTGCGACGGTGCGCGCTGATGTGGGGCGTTCAGGCGGCCTCCATGCGCCGCCACGAGACGACCGAGGCGCTGATCGCCGATGCGGCGCGGCGCGTCGTCGAGCTCGGCTGGTGCAAAACCGGCGCGCGCGTGGGAATCACCGCGGGCCTGCCCTCCGGCCGCCCGGGGACGACGAGCCTCGTGCAGATCCAGGTTATCTGAGCCCAGCCCACGGGCGGCTTGCGTCTTGGCGCGGGCAGCGCTAGGCGACGCGCGGCAGCTCGAACCAGACTTTCGTGTCGCCGCGGGACTCGACCCCCCAGCGCGCGGCGACTTTCTCCAGCAGGTAGAGCCCGTAGCCGTCGTGCGTGCGCTCCGGATCGCGCGGGCGCGGGGTGAACCCCCTGCCGCCGTCGGTCACCGTGACGCGAATCGTCTCGGCGCCGAAGCTCGCGACCAGCTCGATCGACCCGGCCGGGTCACCCGCAGAATGGCGCACGGCGTTGCTGACGACCTCGGAGACGAGCAGGATCAGCGACTGCGCCAGCGAGCCGTCGAGCTCGAGTTCCTCACAGCGCCGCGACACGGCGGCGCGCGCGAGCGCCGGCGCCTGCACGGTGCGCTTCAGCTCCAGCTCGACTCGCGGGCTGCGTGCGCCCGGCTTGGTGCGCGCGTCTTCAGAGGAGCGCGGCATCACGCCCGACTCGACTTCTCGGCAAATGGCAGGTTCGCCTCCAGGCCGCTGACCACAAACACCGTCATCGCCTGCTCCCGCGGGCGAATCAGGCTGAGCCGCCAGCCCTCCGCGACGGCGCGCTGATGCAGGACGACGAACAGGCGCAAACCCGAGGAGTCGATGAAGCTGAGGCCGCTCAGATCGACGATCAGCGTCCGCACGCCCTGTGCGAGCGTCGCGTCGACCGCCCGTTCCACGCGCGCCACCGTCGCCAGATCGAGCTCGCCCGACAGGGCAAGGCGCCCGGTCTCGGCGTCGCTGGTGGTGTCGATCTCAAATGATGCGTGGGCCACAGTCCACCTCTTACCCGTTTCCTTGCACGCGCACGCCCTAGCGCCCCCCGGAGCCCTCGCCGTCCGGTGAATGCTCGCCGAAGCGCATGATCACTACCGCAGTATCGTCAGCCTGCGCGCCAACCTGAAACTCCTCAAGTGCCTGCGCGAGCCGCGTGCGCAGCGCCGCCGGCGCGGCGTCCGCAGCGGCCGCCAGCGATTCGCGCAAGCGCTCTGTTCCCCAGCGCTCGCCGTCCTCGCCCAACGCGTCGGTGACGCCGTCGGTGAACGCCACGAGCGTCTCCCCCGCCCGCAACGCGATCTCCGATTCCGGCCAGCGCGTGGGCTGCAGCGCCCCGAGCAGCGTGCCGTGCTCGCCGACCTCCTCCACGCCGCCCTCGCCGACGCGCAGCGGCAGCGGATGCCCGGCGACCGCGAGCGTCGCGCCCTCGTGCGAGAGCCGCAGGCACAGGGCGGTGCACAGCGAGATCGACGGGCGCCGCCGCAGCGCCGCGTCGATCCGCGCGAGGATCTGGCTCGGACGCGTGTCGAATTCCGAGGCGGCCCGCGCGGTGTAGCGCGCCAGCGACGTGACCGCCGCCGCGCCGACGCCCTTGCCGGTGACGTCGCCGATCATCATCAGCCACTCATCCCCGACGTCCCAGAAGTCATAGAAGTCACCGCCGACCTCGCTCCCGTGGCCCGCCGGGCGGTACAGCGCCGCTACCTCCCAGCCGGGGATCTCAGGGATCGCCTCGGGCCGCAGGCTGCTCTGCAGCGTCCGTGCGATCGTCGAGCGCTCGCTGTACAGGCGCGCGCTCTCGACGGCCACCGCCGCCCGCGCGGCGATCTGCGCGGCGAACTCGACGTCGCCCGCATCGAAGCTGCGCCCGGATTCCGCGTTGACCATCGTCAGCGCGCCGATCGTGCGACTGCCGATCGTCAGCGGCACGATCAGCACCGCGCGCATGCCGACCTCGCGCAGCAACCGCAGGTGCTCGTCATCGACCGCCGCCGCGACGAGCAGCTCGTCGCGGATCTCCGTGACCACCAGCGGTTCGCCGGTGCGGCGGACCCTCCCCAGGCCCTGGGCGGGGTCCAGCCGCTCGGGTTCGTAGCTGCGCAGGCGCGCGGCCGTGTCCAGTTTGGCCGGCTTGCAATGCGCGATCGCCACCGGTTCGCGCCCGCCGTCGGCGTCGAACAGGTCGACCGCGCACCAGTCGGCGATCTGCGGCACGGCCAGCCCGGCGACGTTACGCAGCGTCTGCTGGTAGTCCATCGACGACGCCAGCAGCTCGCCGACGCGTGCCAGGAACTCGACACGCAGCGTGGCGCGCGTGGCCGCGGTCACGTCGGCGATGATCGTCACCGCCGATTCGATCTGTCCCGCCGCGTCGCGCACTGCCGCCGCCTTCAGCAGCACCCACGACTCCTCGCCGCTTGACCGATTCACCGAACGCATCAGCAGCGGCTCGGGCTGTTCGCCGCGCAGCAGCTTCACCGACGGCAGGTCGTCCATGCGAATCTCGCCGCCGTGCTCGTCGGTCGTCTCATACGGTCCCATCAGCGCCCGCGGATCGGCGTCGCGCAGGTCGGAGATCGAGGCGAAGCCGAGACGGTCAAGCGCCGCCTGATTCGCGTACACCAAGTGGTTGTTCAGCGCGCGAATCGTCACCGCCTCGGCGAGCGCGTCGAGGATCACCGCAAGGCGCTCGTCGAGCATCGCGCGCTCGGTCTCGCCTTTCATGATTTCGATTATCCCTGCAAACGCTCAGAGCGCGCCGACGCCGCTGCGGCCGTAGAACTCGGCCTCCTGGGTCCCGAGCTCGGTGACCGGCTCATCGCCGTACATCCACTCGCGGGCGATCCTGTGCCAGTTGGCGCTCGCGTGCAGCTGTGAGAGCACCGCCAGAGTGAGCATCTCCATGCGCCTGCCGAACAGATGCTCGGGGCGCATGTCCTGGTGGCGCATCTCGCGAAAGTGGGTCGAGCGCGGGTCCGAGCTCTCGAGCATCACCTGCGTGGCGATCTCCGGCGCCAGCTGCACGGTCTCGTCGGTCGTGTACCACCAGATCGCCGCGTCGATGAACGCGAACAGGTGCTCGGGGTCCACGCGCGCGGGGTCCGGCAGGAACCCCGACTCGGCGAGCAGGCGATGAAGCGCCGGCGCGTCGCGTTCGACGACCGCCCTCTGCGCCGCCAGCTCCAGCTCGACCGGCTTGGCGTCCAGGCGCTTGAACAGCCCGAAGTCCAGGAACGCCACGCGGCCGTCGTCCTGCAGCAGGAAGTTCCCCGGATGCGGATCGCCGGAGAACTGGCGGTGGCGGTACAGGCAGCCGAGGAAGAAGCGAAAGACGATCTCGCCGAGCCTGTCGCGCTCGGCCTGCGAGCGTTGCTTGAGCTCCTCGAAGCCGACGCCGCGCACGAACTCGCCGACGAGCACGCGCTCGCGCGAGAGCGACGTGACGACGTCGGGGACGACGATGAACGGGTGACCGGCGAAGATGCGCGCGAGCGAGCGCTGGTTCTGCGCCTCCAGCTCGTAGTCGAGCTCCTCGACGATGCGCTCTTTGATCTCTTGCGCGATCGCCTTGACGTCGAGGCCCGGCGTCATGCGCTTGAGCAGGCGCATGATCATGTCCAGGTTCTGCAGATCCGCGCGCACCGCGCTGGCGACGCCCGGGTACTGCACCTTGACGGCCACCTCACGGCCGTCGTGCAGCGTTGCGCGATAGACCTGACCGATCGACGCCGCCGCGATCGGCTCCTCGTCAAACGACGCAAACGCCTCGTCGATCGGCTCTTCCAGATCGTCCTCGATGACCTTGCGCATCTGCTTGAAGGAGACAGTCGGCGCGGCGTCGCGCAGCTTGGCCAGCTCGCGCTGAAACTCCTCGCGGTGCTGCTCGGGCACCAGGCCGACGTCGAGGAAGGACATGACCTGCCCCAGCTTCATCGCCGCGCCCTTCATCGTCCCCAGCGCCGCGACGATCTGCTTGGCGGTCTCCAGCTGACGCCTGGCCATCGCCTCCTCAGAGGCCTCCTCGCCGCGCGTGACGTTCGCGGCGCGCGTACCGAACTGCTTCACGGCCTCCCCCGCCGCCAGCGATGCGACGGTCGCCGTGCGCCGCACGCGCGAGGTCGGGATCTTCTCGCTCTCGCGTGCCATACACCTGCATCCTAGGCCCCGTGGAGCGTCCTGGAGCGTCGGTGGAGCGTCGTCGAGTGTCGGTGGAGCGTCGGTGAAGCGCCGAGGGCGGCGGGCGGGGCGCTCGACGAGGCGGGCGGTGTGTACGTCGTCTTACGTTTTCAGTGCGCCATCGTATCTACAGCGTATATACCATGGCTACCGCTCTTCGCAAAAGCGAACACACATCACGCCGCGCAGCCGGCTCTCGTGCGTTCGCAGGCGGTCTGCCGAGCGCCGGCTCTGGACGGAGGGCTCCAGCTGGCTCTAACCCTGACGCTCGACGCGCGAGCCCGGCACGATGTCATCGGCGCCGTCCTTCCAGCGCACCCATGCCTTCGTGCCGCCGTCGTAGTCCTGGCCGAGCAGCACCAGCGTCGCCGGCTCGCCGAGCGCCACACAGGGCTCTGCGCCCTCGGGGTCCAGACCGCGCCACACGCGGATGAAGCTGTTGGAGTCCCACTCCTGCCCAACCGACGTCGGCTCGGAGTGGCCCGGGTAGATGATGGTCTCGGGCGGAAGCTCCATCAACGTCCCCATGATCGAGTCGCGCAGGTCGGTGTAGGTCGTGTGACCCGGCGCTTTGACGCCTCCGACGGAGTTCTTGAACAACGTGTCGCCGGTGAACACGACGGCCTCGCCGCCACTGAACCCGCCGGGCGCGGCGCTGGAGCCGGGACGCTTGGAGGAGCCTTTGCTCGGCGCGGGCCCGGAGCGATCGCCGACGAGGAAGGAGAGCATCCCGGCGGTGTGCCCGGGCGTGTTCAGCGGGCAGACCTCGAGCGTCCCGAATCGCAGCGTCTCGCCGGCCTGCACCGAGCCGATGCGCTCGGCGCCGGACTCGCCGTCGCCGTCTCCCTCGCCCGCGGCGGCGCCCATCAGGTCGCTCTCGATCGGATTGATCACGACCTCCAGCGCCGGCCAGCGCTTGCGCAGCTTGTCGACGTCGCAGACGTGGTCGTAGTGGTGATGGGTGAGCAGCACGTGCGTCGGCGTCAGCCCCAGCCGCTCGGCGGCGGCGATCAGCGGCTCGACGGGACCGCCGGCGTCGATGAAGAAGGCCGGCCCGCCCTCGCCATCGGCGACGAGGTAGGTGTTCGACAGAAACTGGGGATTGCTGGCCGTCTCGACGATCACTGGCGCAATCCTTGCACGATGGCCGTCACGCCGACCGAACGAGACCGCTCAGGCCCTGCAGGTAGCGCTCGTCGCCGACGTCGCGCCGCCACTGCAGCATGCCGACCGAGCTCGCCAGCTCGACGATCCGCGCGTGCGCCTCGCGCAGGCCCGGCGCGGTCGTGACGAGCGCCACGGCGCGCGAGGTTCCGACGGTGCGGTAGGTGTTGTCGGCGACGTGCACGGCCGAGGAGAAGAACACGTTGCAGCCGGCCCGCTCCATCGCCGCCACGTCGAGCTCGAACTCATACGGCGTCGGCGCCGCTGCGCCGCGCGGGAGCGCGTAGTCGGGTGAGACGAGATAGAGCACGAGCGAGGCTTCGTCGCGCAGGCGCACGTCCTCGCGCGTCAGCTCGCCGGCGCAGATGCGCTCCATCACGCGCGTCCAGTCGCCGTCGAACAGGGCCATGATGTTCATGCACTCGGGGTCGCCGAAGCGCGCGTTGAACTCGATCACCTGCACGCCTGAGGCGGTCGCGAAGAAGCCGCTGTTCATCACGCCGCTGAAGCGCCGCCCTTCGGCCGACAGCCGCGCGATGACGCGCTCGACGATCGAGCACGCCTGCGTGTAGTGCTCGGCCGACATGAACGGAAGCGTGGCCTCGGCCATCGAGAGCGAGCCCATGCCGCCAGTGCCCGGGCCCTCGTCGCCGTCGAAGCGATACGGGTAGTCGTAGGTGGAGTTGGGAAACACGACCGTCCGCCCGTCGCTGATCGCCTGGATCGTGAACTCCGCGCCGACGATCTTCTCCTCGATCAGCACCGACTCGCCGGCCCCGTCGCCGGCGAGCAGGCTCAGCGCGTAGTCGCGGGCCTCGGAGTGACTTGCCAGATGGGGTCCCATGACCTTGACGCCCTTGCCGCCGGTGAGGCCCGAGGGCTTGACTACGACCGGCGTCGAGCCGAACGACGCGATCGCCTCGTCGACCTCCTCGGCGCGGCGCGCCACGCGCAGGCGCGGCGTCGCCTCCGGTGCGACCTCGAGCAGCAGCGAGCGGGCGAACGTCTTGTTCCACTCGATCTCGGCGCCGGCGCGCGTGGGGCCTACCGCGCGCGTGCCCTGGGCGAGCAGCGCGTCGACGACGCCCGACTCCAGCGGTTCGTCGGCGCTGACCATCGCCATGTCGATCTCGTTGGCGCGCGCGAACTCGGCGACGGCCTGTGCGTCGCACACGTCGCCGATCTGGATCCTCCCGCCGGAAGCACGTGCGTAGCGCACGAGCGACGGGTTGAGATGGCCCGCAAACGCGTACAGCTCGCTGTGCTCCGCCATGCGGGAGGCGAGGGCGCTCTCTCGCCCGCCGTGACCGACGATCATGGTTCGCACGCGCGCCGAGTATAGGGTCGCCCGGACTGTCTCGCGCTGCCGCGCGCGTTCTCCTAGACTCCCGCTCATGGCGCTGATCCACACCTGCTATCGGATCACCGACGTCGACCGCTCGGTGGCCTTCTACGAGGCGCTCGGCTTCCAGGAGGTCGGTCGCCTGCCGATCAAAGACGAGGCGATCAACGTGTTCATGAACCAGCCCGGCGACGGCGACATGCCGCGCCTGGAGCTGACGCACAACTTCGGCGTGGACTCATATGAGATCGGCACCGGCTACGGCCACATCGCGATCACCTCAGACGATCTCGACGCGACGCTCGCGCGGCTGGCCGAGCAGGGCATCGAGCCCGAGAAGCCCCCCTACTCCGTGCGCGAAGGCGGCTCGCGGCTGTGCTTCGTGCGCGATCCGGATAACTACCGGATCGAGATCATCGAGCAGCCGAGCGTCAGCGAGACGCAGGGCTAGCTGACGACGACCGCGGCGTGCCGCGCGAGCCCTCACGGCGCCCGCCACACGAACACGCCACCGACCTCCCACCCGGCAAGCCCCAGCTCGATGACGGCCTCGCGCACGCCCGGGTAGTCGGGGTGCGTGTAGTCGTGAAAGACCGCGACGGCATCCGGCGCGAGCGCGTCGCGCCAGGTGCGAAAGGCGGCGAGCACCGGCTCGCGCTCGTGCTCGGAGTCGATGAACAGCAGCTGGACGGGCGGATCGCCGAGGTGGGGTCCGCGGGTGTCGGGCTCGGCGCGCAGCTCGATGCGCTCGCGCGCTTGGCGGCCTGCGAGATCGAGGTAGGCCTCGCGCTCGGCGCGCACGCTCGGGTCGTAGCTGACGATTTGCCGCGTTCGATCGTCGAGCGCCAGCGCGATCGCACTCCATGCCGTGCCGGTGCCGAGCTCGACGACGGCCTCGCGGCCCTCGGCCAGCGCCAGCAGCTCTGCGAGCTCTCCCGGACGGGCAGCGGAGGCCAGGCTGAAGTGGTCGGCGCTGCGCAGCGCGTGCCGGCGCGCGCGCCAGTAGAAGCGCGCGACGCGCCAGGGCAGCACGCGCAGCGAGAGCAGCAGGCGGAGGTTGGCGCGCATCGTGTGGTTAGGCCGCGGGCGACGGGGCGGTGTTCGCGATGACGTGGAGTGTCACGAGAGCACGCGGCTGGAGAACTTGCGCAGGCCGAGCGTGAGGAAGGTCGCGCAGAAGCCGATGAGCACGGGGTAAATGATGTACAGGTGCATGTGCTGGGCGTGCGTAAGCCCGGCGCGCATGCCCTCGGTGACGTAGATGAGCGGGTTCACGAGCACGAGCATCTGCAACCAGTGGATGCCGCCGACCTGCACGGGGGCGAGCTTGGTCCACTGGTAGTAGGTGCCGCCGAGGAAGGTCAGTGGCAGCACGACGAAGCCGAACATCAGGCCGAGGTTGCGCGCCTCGAACAAGGTGCCGAGCAGCAGCCCGAGCGAGGTCATGGTCACGCAGGCGAGCGGGATCAGCGTGAGCACGACGGCCCAGTGGACGGAGAGGTGGGCTTCGACGCCCTTGGCATGGATGACTGCGGCGATCGGGAAGACGATCAGCGCGGCGATCAGGCCTTGGGTGGCGCCGGAGAGCACCTTGGCGACGCCGACGAGCCAGATCGGGCACGGCGCCTGCACGCGATCCTCGATCTCGCGCGTGTAGCCGAACTCCTGGGCCATCACCATGGCGACGGCCTGGATGCCTTGGAACATGATCGAGATGCCGACGACGCCGGCGACGAGCACGGTCGCGAAGGCCGACTCGGCGGCCTTGCCGCCTCCGCCGCCGATCCCCTGGCCGATCGTGGGGAACACGTAGAGGAAGACGAACACGAGCAGGAACGGCTGCACGAGCGTGCGGATGACGAACTCGCCGAAGTTCTTCCTCAGCACGACGAGATCGCGCAGGATCAGCGCGCGCAGCGCCGAGCGGCTGGCGGCGAACGTCGAGCGGGTCGGCTCGATCGAGATGCGGGCGGGCGTCGAGGGGATCGGCGGCGCGGCGGCGGCCATCAGTCGCGCAGCTCCTTGCCGGTGAGGCTGATGAAGACGGTCTCGAGGCTCGGCTCGGAGACCGACAGGTCGGCGAGCTCGAAGCCGGCGTCGTCGGCGGCGCCGACCACGCGCGGCACCAGCCGTTGAGCCTGTTTGACGTGCAGCTCGACGCCGCCGTCGACGGGACGCGTGTTGGCGACCTCGGGGATCGCCTCGGCCAGCCGGCGCGCGAGCACGCCCAGGTCGCCGTCGGCCCTGACGGTGACGATCGTGTCGGCGCCGAGCGAGCGCTTGAGCGCGGCGGGGGTGTCGAGCGCGAGGATCTTGCCGTGGTCCATGATCGCGACGCGGCTGCACAGCTCGTCGGCCTCCTCCATGTAGTGCGTCGTCAGGAGGATCGTCTGGCCCTCGCGGTTGAGCTCGCCGAGGATCTCCCACAGCGCCAGGCGGCTCTGCGGATCGAGGCCGGCGGTGGGCTCGTCGAGGAACAGCACGGCCGGGCGGTGGAAGATCGCGCGCGCCATCATCAGCCGCTGGGCCATGCCGCCGGACAGCGCGTAGACGGACGCCTTGGCCCATTTGGACAGGCGCAGCTTCTCCAGCAGCTCGTCGGCGATGCGGCGCGACTCGCCGGCGGAGATGCCGAACAGGCGCCCGTGGAAGTACAGGTTCTCCCACACGTTGAGCTGGCGGTCGAGCGTGTTCTGCTGGGAGACGATGCCGATCAGCTGCTTGGCGAGCGCCGGCTGGGCGACGACGTCGATCGCGCCGACGTGCGCGGTGCCGGAGGTCGGGATGACGCGCGTGGTGAGCATGCCGGCGGTGGTCGTCTTGCCGGCGCCGTTGGGGCCGAGCAGGCCGAAGATCTCGCCGGCGTGCACGCTGAGGTCGAGGCCGTCGACGGCGGCGAAGTCGGCGCCGGCGTAGACCTTGCGCAGGGCGACCGTGCGGATCACCTCGCCACCGGCGCCGTCCGGCGGCGTCGCCCCGTCGGGGACCGGCGGGACCTGCAGTGGCTGCGCTTGGCTCATCTGTTCTCAATCTACTGCGCCCGCGCTACCCTCCGTGAGGCGATGTCGAGCACGGGCAAGATCGCGAAGAACCTCGAGCGCTTCGCCCAGGCGGTGGCGGCGCACGACCGCGAGAACCCTACGCATACTGCGCACGGGATCGGCCTGGCGCACTTCGACATGGAGCGGTTGGGCTTCGACGAGGGCGAGGAGATCCTGCCGGGCATCACGATCCACGGCGACAGCGGCGTGACGGGCAACTTCCGCGTGCTGTGCGACGGCGAGCACGACGAGGAGCTCCAGGAGGCCGAGCAGGAAGTCGTCGAGGCGGTCTCCAGCGAGCCCGTGCCGGCGGTCGCTCCGGCCGCCGCGCCGTTCCCCTTCGAGCGCTGACCGGACTACGTCTTCTCTTGGAGGGCCGCTTGCGCGGCCAGTCTTGTCGCGCGTCTCAATGCCGGACGGCGATTTTGGACGACCGGCCAACGGCAAGCGACCGCCGCGCACGCGAGACTCAGGCGTCGTGGCCGTGACCGTCTCGCCCTCGGATCCGCAGGTCTACCGCGACTGGGTCGGGCACGTGATCGTGTGCGGCCTCAACGACGTCGCGCTGCGCACGGTCGAGCAGCTGCATCTGGCGGGCGCGCGCACGGTGGTGCTCAGCGACGAGCCCGACGAGCGGCTGATCCGCATCGTGCGCGGCTGGGGCATTCCCCACCTGCCACGCGGCGGGCACCTGTCAGAGCCGCTGTTCGACGCGGGCGTCTCCGGAGCGCTGGCGGTGGTGTGCGCGGAGAGCACCGATCTGCGCACGCTGGAGACGGTGCTGCAGATTCGCGACCTGCGACCGGATGTGCGCGTCGTGGCCGACCTGGACAACCCGTCGGTCGCGCACGCGGTCGAGGGAGTGCTGAGCTCGGTCGGCGTGCTCGACGTCGCCGCGCTGTTCGCGCCGGCGGTCGTGGAAACGTGCCTGGGGCGCCGCGCGAGGAAGATCGAGCTCGGGGAAACGGAGTTCGTCGCGGCGGAGGTGATCGCGCCGCGCGACGCGACGCTGCGCGAGCTGTACGGGAGCCTCGCGCCGATCGGCGTGGTGACGGAGGCCGAGGAGGTGATCGCGTGCCCCGGGCGCGATCAGGCGGTGTCGGCGGGCGACCGCGTGACGCTGCTGGGCACGCACGCCGAGCTCGACGCCGCCGGGCTCGACCAGCGCGAGCCGCGAGCGGGAGCGACGTCGCAGCTGTCCGCGCGCGCGCGCAGCTTCCTCAGGCGTCTGTCGGGAGCGGTCACGGGGGTCGTCGATCGTCCGCTGCGCATCGCGCTGGCGCTCGGCCTGGTGCTGCTGGTCATATCGACCGTCGTCTTGCACTTCGGCTACCGCGAGCCGCTCGGGCGCTCGCAGCTGCCGCTGCTCGACTCGGCCTACTTCACGGTCGAGACGATCGCGACGGTCGGCTTCGGCGACTACTCCTTTGCCGCTCAGCCGACCGGCATGGTGATCTTCGGGATCCTGCTGATCGTCGCCGGCACGACGCTCGTGACGACGATGTTCGCGCTGCTGACCAACGCGCTCGTCAGCCGCCGCCTCGCGCAATCGCTCGGCCACGGACGGATCCCGGGCATGCGCGGGCACGTCGTGCTCGTGGGGCTCGGCAGCGTGGGCATGGAGGTGCTCGAAGGCCTGCTGGCGGCCGGCGCGGAGGTGGTGGTGATCGAGCGCATGGAGAGCAATCCGCATCTCACCGAGGCGCGCGCGCTGCAGGCGCCGCTGGTGCTCGGCGACGCGACGCTCGCGCGCACGCTCGACGCGGTCAACCTCGCCGAGGCGGCGGCCGTGGCGATTCTCACCTCCGACGACCTGACGAACATCGAGACGGGGCTTGCCATCCGCGACCACCTCGGCGAGCGCTGGGCAGACGTGCCGGTCGTGCTGCGCGTGTTCGATCGCCAGCTCGGCCATCGCCTGGAGCAGAGCTTCGGCTTTCGCCACGTGTGGTCGACCTCCGCGATCGCCGCCCCGTGGTTCGTCGGCGGGGCGCTCGGCCTGCACGTGCTGTTCACGTTCTACGTCGGCAACCACCCGTTCCTGCTGGCGCGCCTGCGCGTGAGCGCCGGCGGCGGCCTGGACGGCCTGGCGATGCGCGAGCTGCCGGGCACCGTGCGCGTCGTGGCGATCCGTCGCGCGTCGAGCGCCAACGCGCTCGAGCATCCGCCGCGACGCGACACGCGCCTGGCGCCCCAGGACGACGCCTACCTGGTCGGCCCTTACGCCGAGCTGCTGGAGGTGCTGCGCCACGACCGCACGGGGTATGCGGGCGGCAGTTGAGGCACGCCGGCAGCAGTCGATTTATTTGCCACTCCCATCGATGTCGTCAGCACCTTTTCGATGTCGTTCCTCGGCATCGGACTCTTTCCACCGCTCGTCGTAGAGCTTGCGCAAGAGCAGCACGTCGCTGATGTCGTCCAGGTACACGGCCGTGATAACGGGATTGCGTGCTCGCCGAGCGAAATAGATCGCTCGGTCGGCGGTTTCGCCTTTGCACACGATCCGCATATGGCGGCTGTGGCGCCACGGATCGATGGTTGTGACCTTCAGCTTCTCCTGTCCATAGGCTTCGCAGAGCGCATCGCGCTTGGTGTCGAATGCGAGCAGCAGGTGAATCTGACCCGCGCGCTCGAGCTTGGGCATGAAGTCGTCCCTGAGCAACCAGTCCGCCGTCTCGGAGCTGATGTAGACGTGATCGCCCTCACCTATGCGGTTCAGCAACAGGCGCGTATACGCCTCAAGCGACGTGGCGGTTGGAAGCGTCATCGGCCTCCTGAACGCCTTTGAGCAGACGCGATCGTCGCGCATGTGAAGCTCGATCTCGGACTCTTCCTGGATCTGCTCGAAGGTTTCGCGGAGGCTGCTCGTCGAGTCGCTGTCCGAGTTCGTGTTCTTCACACGCACCATTACGTGCTCGGCAAGCGCCTCCGGGTCGAATCGATGAAGCACCTGCGTATCGCGACGGTCTTGTTCGTTGACGCTCCTTGCGGCATCCGCATCGAGGGGCCGGAGACCCTTCCGGCTGACGAGCACGTCTGGATTGTCCTGTCCCTCGATCAACCCCGCGGCCGAACAGAGCGCCGGCCAGCTCTCGCCCGTGCCCTTCGTTAGTCGCCGAAAGTCGTCGAAATAGCGTGCCGGCCGGTCGAGCACCAGAGGGCCAAGCTGGAGGAGCCCCCGCGCCTTGGCACCCGCGAGCGCGAGCTCGAGAATCGTGCGTCGCCTCGTGTACTCGATCACCTCGAGCTCCGCCCACTGGGGCGCGGGCGCGGACCTCGAGGTCACGATCTCTGGGCCGAGCAGCTGCGCGACTACTTCATGTCGCCGAACCGATCTGAACCGCACCAGGCCGCCGCTTTCACTATCGTCGTCGCCCCTCGCAGCCCGGCGGGCAAGCGTATCGGTGAGAACCTTCAGCAGCCTGTCGCAATTGTGTTTGGGTATCTGGCACTCATGGAGCCATACGCCGACCGTCGACTTGTACTCCGGCTTCGTCCTTGACCGCCTCCTTCGAGCGGTTCCGTTGATCTCAGCGATCTCCGGCCATTCGCTTTTGCGGACTTCGTCGATCTTCCGGCTCACAGAGTGCTCCAGGGGCTCCAAGCTCAGGTTGAAGACATCGAGCGTCTGGGGAATCCCGAGCACCTGCTGAAGATCGAACGTGTCCAGGCCGGACCCGACGTTGGCGACGACGCAGTGCTCCGCGTGGAGAAGCTCTCTTACGACGTTGGAAATGCGATCCGGGATCGAGTAATAGGAGTCCGGCGTGAACCTCAGGCTGTCTGGCTCACTAGCGGTACCGTGCAGCTTGACGTACAGCGGGATGTAGTCGGCGGCGGAGGGATCGAGCTGCAGGTCATTGCAATCACGCTCGGATATGACGTGTTTGTACTCGCTGGCGTCGAGCTCGTCGTCCAGAGAGCGATCGAGCAGCTCGTCGAAGTTGCAGCTGATGATCGCGTCGATGAACCGGTGCTTCAGCAGGTGTGCAAGCAGCTCGTAAACAAGCAGCGTCGGGTGCTTGAGGCCGTACTTTTCCGAGATCGTTTTCCGCACCTCACGCATTGTGTCGGGGTTCTTGCTCAGTGCGATTAGCCGCGTCTCGAAGTCCTCTACGTCGAGGTCGTACACAAGGGACAGCCGGTTCAGCTCGGTGTCGTCTCGTTCAAACCTTTCCTCGAGCTCGTCGGCTAGGTCGTTGGCTCGGTCGACGAGCGGAGCGCTCGCACCTGCACCGACAATTGCCACACAGTGCATGTCACGCTCGACAAATGCCGGACGCTCGAGAGACTCCTTCAGATCTTGTGAGAGCGCCGCCCGAGCCATACTGTCTGGTATCGCGACGCGCACATGCCTGGCCATCAGCATGTCGGCCAGCCGAGTGATACTGGCTTTGGTCTGCTTGCTGCCAGGCATCTCTCCGGCGCCGTTCTGAAAAGGCGGGGTCGCCGGGCTGCCGTTAATCGGGCGCACCTGGACAGCTTGCCTGCCTACGACCTTACTTCCATTACCGTTCTTCATTGGCTCCTCCTGAGCACGCTTCCCCGCCGCTGCCGCACTTACACATACGGCAAGACGTCAGCGTCGTCTCCATCCGTAACGAGAGGCCAGCTTATAGCACAATCATGACTATTGGAACTTGATGTCTGTGAACACGCCCGTCTCGGTAGCCAGCAAAATCGCGCACCTCCGCTGGCTGTGTCACTTACTCGACGCCCTCCACGCGGGCGAGGATCGTCGCGACCAGCCGCTCGATCGTCGGGCAGTGGATCCCGTGGCGCTTGCCCGCGCGCAGCACCGATCCGGGGATCGCGTCGATCTCGGGTTCGCGCCCGGCGGCGATGTCGCGCTGCATCGAGCTGCCGAGCGTGTCGTGCGCGCGCTCCAGCTCGCCGAGCGCCTTGTGCGGATCGACGTCGTCGGCGCCCTCCGCCCGCCCGACGGCGCATGCCTCCTCGATCGCGCCCTCCAGATCGGCGCGCAGCGCCGGCGTGGAGCGGATCTCGCCGAGCAGCTTGTCGTAGGCGCTGGTCGTGCAGGCCAGCGCGTTCAGGCGCACCAGCTTGGACCACATCACCTGCGCCTCCGAGCGCGCGGAGATCGGCCAGTCGCCGCGGGCTTTCACGCCCGCGCGTTGCAGCGCGAGCGCCAGCTCGCCCATGCCGGCGCGCGCGGAGTCGTGGCGGCTGGCCATTTCCACGAGCAGAAACGGGCTCGTGTGCACGATCACGCCAGGCTGCGGCCGGTCGGCCTCCACGCGAATCGTCCCCGCGAGCACGCTCGCCGGGTCAAAGCGCTCGCGCAGCAGCGCGATGTGGTCGAGCCCGTTGAGCAGCGGCAGCACCAGCGTCGGGCGGGCGTCGATGCGCGCCAGCGCATCGGTCAGACCGGCTGCCTTGGTGGCGACGATCAACACGTCGACCGGCTCTGTCAACCGCGCGACGGCGCGCGGTTGCGCGGTGAAGTCGCCGAGCGTCACGCTGCTCACGCGCACGCCCTGCGCCGAGATCGTCTCGGCGGTCGACTCGCGCGCAACGACGGTCACGGTCTCGCCGGCGCGATCCAGCGCCGCCGCGAGCAGGCCGCCGACGCCGCCGGGCCCGAGCACGGCGACGTTCATCGCGCGCAGGCCGCCCGCGCGCCGCGATCGACCGACACGCGCGCGCTCACGGCGGGCGATTCCGCGGGATCGATCAGCACGCCGGGGTTCATCACGGCCTGCGGATCGACCGCCGCCTTGGCGCCGGCGAACGCCGCCGCGAATGGGTCCGGGCGCTGGCGGTCATACCACCGGCGGTGATCGCGCCCGACGGCGTGGTGATGGGTGATCGTGCCGCCCTCGGCGATGATCGCATCGGACACCGCCGCCTTGATCTGCGCCCACTGCTCGACCTCCTCGCCGCGGCGTGCCGGCGCGATCACGGTGAAGTAGACCGCCGGACCGTTCGGGTAGACGTGCGTGAAGCGCGCCGTCACGCGCCCACCCTCGCCGCACACCTCCTCCAGCGCCTGCTCGCCGGCCGCTTTGACGCGCTCGTGAAAGCCCGCGAAGCGCTCCCACGTGATCGCCGTCTCGAACGTCTCCGCGAGCACGCCCATCGCCACGAGCACGTCGCGCACGTACGGCGCGCCGAGAAACGCCTCGCGCCAGGAGCCGACCGCGTCCTCGCCGCCACTCGCTCCGCCGCCGCCCGAGCCACCCGAGCCGCCGCCCGAGCCGCCGCCGCCGCGCGGCTCGCCGGGCAGCTCGCCGCCGTGCTCGGCGCAGATCGCAAGCGCTCGCGACATCGCCTCGTCGACGGGGTGGTCGGTCGACTCGAAGCCGAGCACGAGCAGCGCGCGTGTCCCGTCGGCGGCCATCGTCATCGCCGCCTCGCGCGCGTCGATCAGGCGGCAGTTCGCCGGACTCAGCCCGGACTGACCGAGCGCACGCACGCACTCCGCGCCAGCGGAGAATCGAGAGAAGAGAACGCCAGCCGAGCGACGGTGCTGCGGGCGCGGCTGCACGCGCACCCACGCCTCGGTGATCAACCCGAGGGCGCCCTCCGAGCCCGCGAGCATCCGATCTGGGCTGACGCCGGCCCCCGAGCCGGGCAGCCTGCGCGACTGCCACACGCCGACCGGCGTGATCGCGCGCGCCGACTCGACGAAGTCCTCGATGTGCGTCCACACGGTCGCGAAGTGCCCGGCCGCACGCGTGGCGATCCAGCCGCCGAGCGTCGAGTACTCAAACGACTGCGGGAAGTGGCGCAGCGTCAGGCCGTGCTCGCCCAGCTGCGCCTCCAGGCTCGGGCCGGTGGCCCCTCCCTGGATGCGCGCCGAGCGCGACACGGCGTCGACCTCGAGCACGCGATCCAGCGCGCGCAGATCGATCGCGATCGCGCCGTTGTAGGAGCCGGGCACGTCGGCTGTCACCCCGCCGACGACCGACGTGCCTCCGCCGAATCCGATCGCCGCGACGCGCTCTGAGCAGCACCACTCCAGCAACCGCTCGACGTCCGCCTCCTCGCGCGGGCGAGCGACGAAGTCCGGCGGGTGTGCGAAGCGCCCGCGAAAGCCGTTGACGACGTCCGTGTAGGACTTGCCCAACGCGTGCGAGGCGCGCGCGTGGTCGTCGCTCGCGCAGATCTCCGCCAGCGCCGCCGGCGGGCGCACGCGCGCGCTGCGCAGCTCGACCTGCTCCAGCGCCACCGGCTGCTCGATCTCGCCGAGCTCCAGTCCCAGGTGCTCGGCCGCGAACGACGCCGTCTGGCGCAGCGCGTCCGGCGTCGGCTGCTGATCCTCATAGCCCCAGCCCCAGTGCTTGTGGCGACGAATGTTCACGCGCGCGAGTCTATGCTCACTAGCGTTAGCGCTGCGCAAATCGGCGCACCGAGCGAATGTCCGCACGCCCCGAGCCAACATCCAGCGAACAGCCGCAGATACTCGCGCGCGGGCCGTGGGAGCTCGACCGGGTCACGGCACACTGGCGCTCTGAGCAGTTCGAGCCCCCGCCCGCGCACTCCGCCGCCGCCGATGAGGCGATCAGGGGACTGCGCGACCGCGGCTCGCCCAGCCACGACGGCGTCGCCGCGCGACTGGTCGACTTTCGCGCCGATGCCGACGGGATCGCGATCGAGCTGCAGCCGCTGCGCTGGGCGCTGCGGCTGGTCGCCGGCGACGCCTCGCACAGCGTCGCCGCGCTGTGCGTCACGCGCTCGGCCGACGGCCGCTGGCTGGCCGGGCGCCGCGCTCCGTGGGTCTCCTCCTGGGCCGGTCGCTGGGCGCTCGGCGCCGGCGGCGCCGTCGACCTCGGCGAGAGCCCCGCCGAGACGCTCGTGCGCGAGCTCGACGAGGAGTGGTCGGTGTCGCCCGAGCGCGTGCGCGGCGAGGCGCTGATCTCGCTGCCGCAGAAGATGGTCATGTTCGTCGGCCAGGCGTGGATCGCCGCCGGCGACGAGCAGGCGGTGACGCCCGATCACGAGCACGACGAGTACGCGTGGTGGCCGCGCGACATCGACGACTGGCCGGCGCAGGCCGGAGACGCCCTGCCGCGCATGGCGCGCTGGCTGTCGCAGTGATCGACGCCGCGCGCCCCGGCGCCACCGGTCCGGACGCCGCAGCCCGCTCCGCCGCCGCAGCCCGCTCCGCCTCCCCGCGCGAGGCCGCCGG
>Ga0208714_1000077_pt1 | contig 30862 bp, 29 predicted proteins | sample NGESurshal072012_3_FD_184461 | JGI IMG/M metagenome (GOLD analysis project Ga0208714, IMG submission 184461) | Arctic peat soil microbial communities from Barrow, Alaska - NGEE Surface sample 415-1 shallow-072012 (SPAdes) | ecosystem: Environmental > Terrestrial > Soil > Wetlands > Peat ... | reverse complement strand
ACCAGGCGCTTGCCCGCGATCACCTCCGGCAGCGGGTTGAACTTCAGCCGCAGGCCGTGCTTGCGCAGCTCCTGGCCGGGCTGGATGAACGTTCGCGCGACATAGCGGTTCTTGACGAAGCCGTCGTCCTGGGGAAGCCCGGCGGCGCGCGCCAGCCCGCGCGCGGCCGGGTTGCCGGAGTCGGGCACCGCGATCACCAGGTCGGCCTCGACGGGCGCCTCCTTCCACAGGATCTCGCCCATGCGACCGCGCGCGACCTGCAGCACCTGGTCGTTCATGCGCGAGTCCGGGCGCGCGAAGTAGATGTACTCGAACACGCAGAACGCGCGCCTGCCTCCGGGCGCGACCATGCGGCTGGACAGGCCCTCCTCGCCGAGCGTGACGAGCTCGCCCGGCTGCACGTCGCGCAGCAGCTTGGCGCCGATGATGTCAAAGGCGCACGACTCGCTGGCGACGCAGTAGCGCGTCTCGCCGTCGGACTCGCCCGTCCCGTCATCGGGAAGCATGCCGATCGACAGCGGGCGCAGCCCGTGCGGATCGCGGAAGGCGAGCACGCGGTCCTTGGTCATGACGACCGTCGAGAAGGCGCCGCGCAGGCGCGGCATCACCTCGGCGATCGCGTCCTCGACACGCTCGGCCGGGTGCGTGGCGATCAGCGCGGCGATGATCTCGGAGTCGGAGGTGGAGCTGAACGTGACGCCCGCCTCGAGCATCTCGTTGTGCAGCTGCACGGCGTTGATCAGATTGCCGTTGTGCGCCAGCGCGACCTCGCGGCGCGATCCGTTGGTGCCCTGCGAGCGCTGCACCGGCTGGGAGTTCTCCCAGGCGTTGGAGCCCGTCGTGGAGTAGCGCACGTGCCCGATCGCCAGCTCACCGGCCAGCGTTCGCAGGTCGTTCTCGTTGAACACCTGGTTGACCAGCCCGAGCTCGCGGCGCGTGATGATGTGCCCGTTGCGGTCCGCCGCCGCGATCCCCGCCGACTCCTGCCCGCGGTGCTGCAGCGCGTACAGGGCGAAGTACGACAGACGCGACACCTCGTGACCGGGCGCATACAGTCCGAAAACTCCGCACTCGTCGCGCGGTCCCTCACGCATTAGCAGACCACGCTAGCAGGGGCCGCGATGCGGGCTCCGGCGGGCCCGTTTGGCGTGAGATCGCTCGTACTTGTGAATACCATCGCTATCGCAGTCTCCGTTTCAAGAGAACAGCTCCTCGAGGCTCGCGTGCGCCCGCGCCAGCTGCTGCAGCGAGATCGCGACCGACAGCTGGTCGTCGCCGGCAATCGTCAGCGCGTCGCCGCCGACGCGGCCGAGGCGGCGCACGGTCGCGTGTTCGCCCAGCTCGCCCAGCGCGGCGCTCGGTCCGCTCACCACGAAGCCGCCGGGACCCTCGCCGAACAGAGCGGCGCTCACGCGCGCGGCGGCCGGGGAGAGCGCGCGCAGGCGCGGCGCGGCGCGCGCCGTGGCCTGCCAGAAATCCTCGCCGAGCGCCACCCGCGCGCCGATGCCGCCCGCCAGGCAGCACTCGGCCAGCGCGATCGCCAAGCCACCCTCGGCGATGTCGTGCGCGCTGGAGATCGCCCGCGCGCGCACCGCCTCGCGGATCGCCATGTGGGCGCCGCGCACCGCCGCGACGTCGACCTCGGCCAAGCCGTCCGGCAGCTGCTCGCCGCGCAGCTTCGCCAGCTCGCTCGCGTCTGCTGACGGGTCAAACGGCCCGACCAGCGCGATCTCCTCGCCCTCGCGCGCAAAGCCCAGGCTCCCGGCCGCGTGGGCGTCGGGCAGCCGGCCGACCATGCCGATCACCGGCGTCGGGTAGATCGGGCCGGTCGCTCCCTCGTTGTACAGCGACACGTTGCCGCCGACGATCGGCGCCTGCAGCGCCCGGCAGGCGTCGCCGAGGCCGCGCACCGCTTCTGAGAGCTGCCAGGCGATGTGCGGCTTCTCCGGGTTGCCGAAGTTGAGGTTGTTCGTCGTCCCCAGCGGCTCGGCGCCTACGCACGCGAGGTTCGCCGCGCACTCCAGCACCGTCTCCACCGTGCCGCGATAGGGATCCGCCGCCACGCGGCGTCCGTTGCAGTCGATGCTCACCGCAAGGGCACTGCCGTCGGCCAGCGCGAGCACCGCCGCGTCGGCCTGCTCGGGACGGCGCACCGTGCGCGACTGCACGATCGCGTCGTACTGCTCGAACAGCGGCCTGCGCGAGGCGATGTTCGGACAGCCGAGCAGCGCGAGCAGCGTCTGCTCGGCTGTCGCCTGCGCAGCGAGCGTCGCCGCCGGCGCCGGGTACACCGGCTGTGCGGGCTTCTGCGGGCTCAGGTCATACAACGGGCAGTCGTCGACCAGCGCGCGCACCGGCATGTCGCCGACCTGCACGCCGCCGGCCAGCACGCGCACGCGCCCGCTGTCGGTGACCGAGCCGATCGCCGTCCCGCCGACCTCCCACTTCTCGCACAGCGCCAGCACCGCATCGACGTTCCCCGGCTCCACCACGCACAGCATCCGCTCCTGGGACTCCGAGACCATCACCTCGAACGGCTCCATGTCGGCCTCGCGCAGCGGAACGCGCTGCACGTCGATCTCGATCCCGACCTCGCCCTTGGAGGCCATCTCCGCCGCCGACGACGTCAGGCCCGCCGCACCGAGGTCCTGCAGCGAGACGAGCAGGTCGCGCTGCAACAGCTCCAGCGAGCACTCCAACAGCTTCTTCTCCTCGAACGGATCGCCGACCTGCACGGTCGGGCGCTTGTCCGAGTCGCTGCCCGCGCTCGTGTCGCCGACCGCCAGCTCGGCCGAGGCGAGCACCGACGCCCCGCCGATCCCGTCGCGTCCGGTCGATGCCCCGAACAGCACCAGCACGTTGCCCTCGCCGGCCGCCGCGCTGCGCACCAGGCGCGCGCGCTCGACCAGCCCGAGGGCCATCGCGTTGACCAGGCAGTTGTGCTCGTAGGGACCCTCGAAGTAGACCTCGCCGCCGACCGTCGGCACGCCGATCGAGTTGCCGTAGTGCCCGATCCCCGACACCGCGCCGTCGAGCAGGTAGCGCGTGCGCGTGCCCGACTCGCCGGCCGGCTCGCCGAAGCGCAGCGAGTCGAGCACGGCGATCGGCCGCGCGCCGATCGCGAAGATGTCGCGCAGGATGCCCCCGACCCCGGTCGCCGCGCCCTGGAAGGGCTCGACCGCGCTCGGATGGTTGTGCGACTCGACCTTGAACGCGCACGCCAGCCCGCCCCCCACGTCGACGGCCCCGGCGTTCTCGCCCGGCCCCATCACCACGTAGCGGCCCTCCGTCGGCAGCGTGCGCAAGAGCTTCTTGGAGTGCTTGTAGGCGCAGTGCTCGCTCCACAGCAGCGAGTACATCGCCAGCTCGAGCACGTTCGGCGGCCCGTCCTGCTTCTCACACACGAGCGCGTACTCGTCAGCCGTCAGTCCGAGCGCGAGTGCGTCCTGCAGCGTCGGCAACGTCGAGGCGGCGGCGGCGGACATCACGCCGAGGCCGAGGGGAGGAGGTGTGTGTGTCCGATTACAGAGTGCGTATAACCATGGCTATACGCAGTGCGCGAAAGCAACACCACAGCGTGCCTGCGGTAAATACCATCGCTATCAAAACTATTAATCATAAATATTAATTCCGTACGGATGCAAAGCCACGATCGTCATACGGCGGCCCCGTCGACGGCAAGGCGCATCGACTGAAAGATCTTCAGCCCGTCGGCCGAGCCGCCCGTCAGCTGATCGACGGCGTGCTCGGGATGGGGCATCAGGCCGAACACGTTGCCCGCCTCGTTGCACACGCCGGCGATGTCGGCCAGCGAGCCGTTGAAGTTCTGCCCGGCGGCGTAGCGCAGCACGACCTGGCCGCGCTCGTGCATCATCTGCAGCGACTGCTCGTCGGCGTAGTAGCGACCCCACGCATGCTTGGCGGGGATGCTCAGGCGCTCGCCCTCGACGCACGCGCGGGTGAACGATGTGCTCGCGTTGACCACCTCTAGCTCCAGCTGGCGGAAGGTGAAGCGGCGGTTGGCGTTGACCAGCAGCGCCCCCGGCAGCAGTCGCGCCTCGCAGAGCACCTGAAAGCCGTTGCAGATGCCCAGCACCGGCCCGCCTTCGCGCGCGAACTCGATCACCGACTCCATCGCCGGCGCGAAGCGCGCGATCGCCCCGGCGCGCAAGTAGTCGCCGTAGGAGAAGCCGCCCGGGACGACGATCGCGTCGGCGCCGCGCAGGTCGCGGTCGCCGTGCCAGATCAGCTCGGCCTCGCCGACACGCTCGGCGGCCGTCAGCGCGTCGACCTCGTCACAGCTGCCGGGGAACTGGAGTACGCCGAACTTCACGTCGCGTCAGCCGCTGCCGTCGAGTAGCTGCACCTCGTAGTCCTCAACGAGTGGGTTGGCGAGCAGCTTGTCGCACATCGGCGCCAGCTGCTCGGCGTCCTCGATGTCCAGCTCGACCAGGCGCCCGACGTGCACGTTGGCCACGCCGCTGAAGCCGAGCGCGGGAAGCGCGCGCTGCACCGCCACGCCCTGCGGGTCGAGGATGCCCTGCTTGGGGCGGATCAGCACGCGCGCTCTCATGCCGAGTCCGTCCGTGCCAGCCACGCGTGAAACGGCTCGCCGGCGATCAGCTCGTAGGCCTCGACGTAGCGCGCGCGTGTGCCGGCGACGACGTCCTCGGGAATCGCCGGCGCCGGCGGCTTCTTGTCCCAGCCGCTGGACGCCGCCCAGTCACGCACGTACTGCTTGTCGAAGCTCGGCTGTCCGCGACCGACCTCGAAGCCGTCCGCCGGCCAGTAGCGCGAGGAGTCGGGCGTGAGCACCTCGTCGCCGAGCACCAGCTCGCCGCGATCGTTCAGGCCGAACTCGAACTTCGTGTCGGCGAGGATCACGCCGCGCTCGCGCGCATGCTCAGCCGCGAAGGAGTACAGCTGGATCGACACGTCGCGCACGCGCTCCATCAGCGCGCGTTCGCCGACGATCTCGGCCGACTGATCGAAGTCGATCGCCTCGTCGTGACCGTGCTCGGCCTTCGTGCTCGGCGTGAAGATCGGCTCGGGCAGCTGCTCGGACTCGCGCAGCCCGGCCGGCAATGGGATGCCGGAGACCGACCCGCTGGCCTGGTAGTCCTTCCAGCCCGAGCCGGTTATGTAGCCGCGCACGACGCACTCGACGGGCAGCATCAACAGGCGGCGCACGACGAGCCCGCGTCCAAGCGCCTCCTCCGGCACGCCGTCGGTCGCCGAGATCAGGTGGTTGGCGACGATCTGCGCGGTCTTTGCGAACCAGAACACCGACAGCCCGGTGAGCACCTTGCCCTTGTCGGGGATCGGCGTCGGATGGACAGCGTCGTAGGTCGAGATGCGGTCGCTGGCGACCATCAGCAGCGGCGCCGAGTCGGCGATGTCGAGGTCCGCCAGTTCGTACATCTCGCGCACCTTCCCGCGGGCGATCAGGGGCAGGTCGGCGAGCGTCGTCACTTGCTTCGATGCTACCAACGCCAGCGGAGACCGGACAACCGGCTCAGTCGATCTCGTCGATCCGCGCGAGCACGCTGTTCAGGCGCCCGACGATCTCGTGCGAGTAGCGCACGTAGTGGTCGTAGGCGAAGATCTCATCGAGGTCGAGCTCCAGCGCACGCACGCGCTCGTCGCCGGCGAGCAGGTCGCGCAGCGGGGTGCCCTCGTCCCACGCCTCTTGCGCCAGCTCCTGCACGACGCGGTAGGCGTCGTCGCGGGCCATGCCGCCCCCCACGAGCGCGAGCAGCACGCGCTGGGAGAACAGCGCGCCGTGCGTCAGCTCGAGATTCTCGCGCATGCGCTGCGCATCGACGGTCATCCCTTCGACGAGCGCCGTCGCGCGATGCTGCAGGTAGTCGAGCAGGATCGTCGAGTCGGGCAGGATCACGCGCTCGACCGAGGAGTGGCTGATGTCTCGCTCGTGCCACAGCGCGACGTTCTCCAGCCCCGCCTGCGCGTTGGCGCGCAGCACGCGCGCCAGCCCCGAGATCTGCTCGGCCTTGATCGGGTTTCGCTTGTGCGGCATCGCCGACGATCCCTTCTGGCCTGCGCGAAACGGCTCCTGCACCTCGCGCACCTCCGTGCGCTGCAGGTGCCTGACCTCCGTCGCCAGGCGCTCCAGACCGGCACCGGCGAGCGCGATCGCCGACAGCAGCTCGGCGTGGCGGTCGCGCGCGACGACCTGCGTGGAGACGTCCTCGCGCGCAAGGCCCAGGCGCGCGAGCACGCGCATCTCGAAATCCGGGCTGGTCGCCGCGTAGGTGCCGACGGCGCCGGAGATCGCGCCGACGGCCACCTGCTCGAACGCACGCTGCAGCCGCTGCGCGTTGCGGTGCGCCTCGAATGCGAAGCCGGCGAGCTTGACGCCGAACGTCGTCGGCTCGGCGTGCACGCCATGCGTCCTGCCGACGGACAGCGTGTCGACGTGCTCGCGCGCGCGTGCGTGAAGCGCTGCGACGAGCCCGTAGGAGCCGGGAAGGATCACGTCGCCGACCGCGCGCAGCTGCAGCGCGAGCGCCGTGTCGAGGACGTCAGAGGAGGTCAGGCCGAAGTGAATCCAGCGCCCGGCGTGACCGGCCGACGCGCCGAGCACGTCGACGAACGCCGCGACGTCGTGGTCAGTCACGCGCTCGCGCTCGCTGACCGCCGCCACGCTGAACGTCGACCCGCGGATCGCCTCCAGCTCACCGCTCGTCGGGCCCTCGCCGGCGCCGAGCAGCTCGGGCATCTCCTCGCACGCCGCCACCTCGACGCGGCGCCAGCTCTCCATGCGCGCCTCGTCGGTCCACAGGCGCCCGAGCTCGTCGCGCGTGTAGCGCGCGATCATCGCCCGCGCGCCTGGCCCCTGCCGCGGGATTCGCCGTCGCCGACCACGATCTTGCGCGTCACGCTGCGAGAATCTGCGCAGCGAGGATTGCCGCGTTGCGCGCGTTGTCCAGGCCGACGCACGCGACGGGCACGCCCGGCGGCATCTGCACGATCGAGAGGATCGCGTCGAGACCGCCCGCGGCGGTCAGCCGTCCCGACAGCGGCACGCCGATCACCGGCAGGTCGGTGTGCGCGGCGACGGCGCCCGGCAGCGCCGCGGAGATCCCTGCGCCGGCGATGATCACGCGCAGGCCGCGCATGTGCGCGTTCTTGGCGTACTCGGCAACGGCGTCCGCTTCGCGATGCGCGGACATCACGCGGATCTCGTGCAGGATCCCGCGCTCTTCCAGCTCGTGCGCGGCCTTCTCCATCGCCTCCATATCGCTCTTGGAGCCCATCACGATGCCCACGCGCGGGGCGTCGACGTCGATGTCGTCGAGCTGCGCCTGGACTTCCGCCTCCTCCATCGGCTCGGGCACCAGGGAGATGCCCGGACCGGCGTCCGGCTGTCCCTCTCGAGCCGCTGGGCCCTGCTGCTCGTGCTCGGTCATGCGCCCGCAGCATACGCCGAGCCACGGGCGGAGCGGAGCGCGGGTGCCGCGTCAGAGCGCGGCGATGAACTCCTCGATGCCGATCGCCGCCAGCGTCTCGTAGCGTCCGGTGCCGCGCGAGCCGAGCTCGAGCGAGACGCGCGCCATCGTCGTCTCGTCGGGCGCCTCGATGACAGAGATGAAGTCGACGTGCCCGAGCGTCGCCCACTGCGCCTTGACGCTCGCGCCGAGCTGCTCGACCTCCTTGTTGACCTCGCGAATCCGCTCGGGGTTGTTCTTGACCGTCTGCACGCCCTCGGGGGTGAGGGTCGAGAGCATGATGTAGGTGGGCATGTGGCTCCTCCGTCTGTAGGCTGGTGCGCGCGCGTGCGCCGTGGCCTTGGTCCTACCCGATTGGATAGGGCTCCGTGCTGGGGTGCTCCATCTAGACGCATTTCGGATCGAGCCTGAGGAGGCAATAATGAAACGGATACGGGCACATTTGACCTACGCCAACGCGACTGCGACGTTGGCGCTGCTGTTTGCATTGAGCGGCGGCGCGATCGCTGCGACGGGAGGCTTCTCCAGCGGCGGCAAACTACAGGCGTGCGTGAACGAAGAAGGTGGCCTTAAGCTGCTGAAGGCGGGAAAGCATTGCAAAAGAGGTCAGAAAACCGTTGCGTGGAACGTGACCGGTCCAGCCGGCGTGACCGGTCCAGCCGGCGCGAAAGGCGCACAGGGTGCTGCTGGCGCTGCCGGGGCGCAGGGCAAAGAAGGGGCGAAAGGGCCAGATGGAACGGCCGTCGCATTTGCTCACATCACCGGCGTCAGCGAACCGAAAGCGATCCTGGACACGGCAAACTCCAAGAACGTCTCAGCGGCGAGCGAAGGCCAACCCGGCGTGTACTGCATCACAACGACGGTTCCGATCAAGAACATCTCGGGGGTCGTCGATCCTGCGAACGAGAGCAAAGCCTCTAACCCTCAGACGGTACAGGCCAACTTCACCCTGATACCGCTCGCGATCGCCCTGAAAGTCTGCCCGGCCTCGACGAACCTGATCATCGAGACGCCGAACAACGCCGGCACGGCCGAAAAGACCGACTTCTGGGTCAACTTCAACTAGAGAGCGCACTGGGACGGCAGGGGCGCGCTGTTCGCGCCGCTGCCGCCCACCGCTCCGGCGCGAGCGCGGGGGCCGAGTCCGGCAGCACAGCAACGATACGCCGGCCTCACCCCGCCGGACGGCTTGCATCCGGTGGAGGTCAGCCTGCGGTTGGCGCCGGCACGGGCGTCGACTCGATCGCCAGCTCGCCGTCGACGGCATCGACCGTCACCTCGTCGCCCTCGCGCAGCTCTCCTTGCAGCAGCGCCAGCGCGAGTCGGTCGGTGAGCTGCTTCTGGATCACGCGCCGCAGCGGCCGCGCGCCGTAGGTCGGGTCATAGCCCATGTCGACTCCGCAATGCGGGGCCGCTGCCCGCGTGAGAGTAGGGTTTCGCGTCCCACAAAGCGATCTACCCGGGGGTAACGATGCGTAGACATCTCAACTACGCCAACGTGACGGCGACGTTGGCGCTCGTGTTCGCGATGAGCGGCGGCGCGCTGGCCGCCAAGCACTACCTGGTCAGCTCGCCGAAGCAGATCAGCCCGAAGGTGCTCAAATCGTTCGCCAACACGGACACGGCGCTGTTCAAGAAGCTGTCCAAGAGCGTCACGGTGACGAAAGCCACGAGCGCAACGACGGCGACGAGCGCGACGACGGCCGGCTCGGCGACCAGCGCCACGAACGCTACCAACGCCACCAACGCCACCAACGCCACCAACGCCACCAACGCAACCAACGCGACGCACGCAGGCACCGCGGGAACGGCCGATTCCGCCAATGCGCTGAACGGGATTCAGATCGTCGCCGGACCCAAAGAACAGAACCCGCACGAATCACAGAACGGGGGGGAAGCGGTCTGTCCCGCCGGCATGCACGCGATTGGAGGCGGTGTGGTCGATAGTGGCGGCACGGAGCAGAGCGTCAACGAACTGAACATCGAAAGCTCGTCGGCGACGACGAAAAACGACAGCTACTTCGCCCGGGTGAACAACACGAGCGCGGTCAAAAACGACACGTTCAACGTGTGGGCGATCTGCGCTACGGCGTCCGTCTCCGGAGAACCGTTCGCGAAATAGCGAGAGTTGGGGGGACGCGAACGCTCTAGAGCGTGCGAGGTCCAGCTCCGTCACCGTGTTGACCGCGGTGACGGAGCCCACGGCGCATCTGCCCGGCCATGCTTCAGACGGCGGCTGTCTGCGCGGACGCGCCGGTCGTCTGCAGCGCCAGCTCCCCGTCGACAACGTCCACCGTCACCTCGTCGCCTTCGTGCAGCTCGCCCTGCAGCAGCGCGAGCGCGAGTCGGTCGGTGAGCTGCTTCTGGATCACGCGGCGCAGCGGGCGCGCGCCGTAGGTTGGGTCATAGCCCATGTCGCCGAGCAGCTGCTTGGCGTCGTCGGTGAGCGCCAGGTGCACGCCGCGCTCGGCGACGCGCGCGATCACCAGATCGACCTGCAGCTCGACGATCTCCGATAGCTGCTCGCGACTCAGCGACTGGAAACGGACGATGTCGTCGAGGCGGTTGATGAACTCGGGCTTGAAGTAGTCGAGCAGTTCGCCGCGCAGGCGCGCGTCGGCGCTCGCGGCGGCGTGCGGGTCGCCGTCATCGCCGGCGGCAGCGTCGGCGGCGACGGGGATGTTCGAGGTCATGATCAGCACGGTGTTCTTGAAGTCGACGGTGCGACCCTGGCCGTCGGTGAGGCGGCCGTCGTCCATCACCTGCAGCAGCGTGTTGAAGACGTCGGAGTGGGCCTTCTCGATCTCGTCGAGCAGCACGACGGCGTACGGGCGCCGGCGCACGGCCTCGGTCAGCTGGCCGCCCTCTTCGTAGCCGACGTAGCCGGGAGGCGCGCCGACGAGCCGCGACACGGAGTGTTTCTCCATGTACTCGGACATGTCGATGCGGATCATCGCTTCCTGGGAGTCGAACATGAACTCGGCGAGCGCGCGCGCGAGCTCGGTCTTGCCGACGCCGGTAGGGCCGAGGAACAGGAACGAGCCGATCGGGCGGTTGGGATCCTGCAGCCCGGCGCGCGAGCGGCGCAGCGCCGTGGCGACCGCCTCGATCGCGGTGTCCTGGCCGACTACGCGCTCGTGCAGGCGCTCCTCCATGTGCACGAGCTTCTCCGTTTCGCCCTCCAGCAGGCGGCTGACGGGGATGCCGGTCCAGCGCGCGACGACCTCGGCGATGTCGTCGGCGTCGACCTCCTCTTTGAGGAACACCGGCGCCTGGCCGTCACCGCGCTCGCGCTCGGCCGATTCGTACTCGGCGACCCTGCGCTCGAGCTCGGGGATCTCGCCGTAGCGCAGCTCGGCGGCGCGCTGCAGGTCGGACTCGCGTTCGGCGCGTTCCATCTCCACGCGCGCGGCGTCGAGCTGCTCGCGGGTCTCTGAGATGCCGGCGATCGCCTGCTTCTCGCTTTCCCACTGCGCGGTCATCTCACTCTCGCGCGCTTGCAGCTCTGAGACCTCCCCCTCGATCGCCTTGCGCCGCTCCTTGGCGGCGTCGTCCTTCTCCTTGCGCAGCGACTCGAGCTCGATCTTCAGCTGCATCGTGCGCCTTTTGACCTCGTCGATCTCGGTCGGCAGCGAGTCGATCTCGATGCGGATCTTCGAGGCGGCCTCGTCGACCAGGTCGATCGCCTTGTCGGGGAGGAAGCGGTCGGCGATGTAGCGGTGCGAGAGCGTTGCGGCGGCGATCAGCGCGCTGTCCTGGATGGTCACGTGGTGGTGCACCTCATAGCGCTCCTTCAGACCGCGCAGGATGGCGATCGTGTCCTGCACGCTCGGCTCGCCGACGGTCACCGGCTGAAAGCGCCGCTCCAGTGCGGCGTCCTTCTCGATGTACTTGGTGTACTCGTCGAGCGTCGTCGCGCCGACGGCGCGCAGTTCGCCGCGCGCGAGCATCGGCTTGAGCAGGTTCGAGGCGTCGACCGAGCCCTGCGCGGCTCCGGCGCCGACGATCGTGTGCAGCTCGTCGAGGAACAGAATGATCGCCCCCTGGGCGTCTGAGACCTCCTTGAGCACGCCCTTGAGGCGTTCCTCGAACTCGCCGCGGTAGGCGGCGCCGGCGATCAGCGCGCCCATGTCCAGCGCGATCACGCGCCGGTCGCGCAGCGACTCGGGCACGTCCTTGGAGACGATCCGCTGGGCGAGGCCCTCGACGATGGCGGTCTTGCCGACGCCGGGCTCGCCGATCAGCACGGGGTTGTTCTTGGTGCGCCGCGAGAGCACCTGGATGACGCGGCGGATCTCCTCGTCGCGGCCGATCACCGGGTCGAGCTTTCCAAGCTCTGCGATCTCGGTCAGATCGCGCCCGAAGCGCTGCAGCGGGCTCTGCTCCTCCTCAGGCGGCTGTGCGGCGGGGTTGCTGGGGTTAGCTGCCATCGGGTCTCCTGTCAGCCGGGCGGATGGTCGGGCGTTCAAACGGCGAGCGCGCGTCTGCGGCGCGCACGATCTCGCCGCTGCGATAGGGCACGAGCTCGGCGCGGAAGGAGCGGCGGACCTGCTCGAGCTCTTCGGCGAGCTGCACCTGGACGCGCAGCGCCTTGACCTCGAGGTCCTCGATCCGCGCGTGCATCTCGTCGACCTGCGCCTCCAGCGCGAGCACGCGCTCGACGCCGGCGAGGTTGAGGCCGAGGTCGGTGGTCATCTCCTGGATGCGGCGCAGCCGGTCGACGTCCTCCTGGGAGTACAGGCGCGTGCCCTTGGGCGAGCGCTTGGGCTCGATCAGGCCGCGCGCCTCGTACACGCGCAGCGTCTGCGGATGCATCTGCGCGAGCTCGGCGGCGACGGAGATCATGAACACGCCGCGGCCGCTCTCGACGGACACACGTGTGATGCGGGTGACGCTAGGACGCGCCATCGCCGGCCTCCTTCGCGCCGGCTCCCGCCGTGGCGCCGGCGCGCGTCGACGCGCTGCCGGCGAACAGCCGCGCGCGCGGATCGCCGTTGAACACCTTGGACATCTGCTCGACGGCGCTCTGCTGGTCGGAGCTCAGATCCTTGGGCACGTCGATGACGAAGCGGTAGTGCAGGTCACCGCGCGCCGGCGGAGAGCCCGAGCCGAGCTTCGGCGGGCCCTCGCCGCGCAGGCGCTGGACGGTGCCGTGCGCCGTGCCCGGCGCCACGCGCAGCGTCTTCACACCGTCGAGCGTCGGCACCTGCACCTCGGCGCCGCGCAGCGCCTCGGGAATCGTCAGCGGTACCTCGACCTCGAAGTTGTTGCCCTTGCGCTTGAACACGGGCGACTGTGAGACGTGCGTGATCAGGTAGAGGTCGCCGGGCGGGCCACCGTTTCGCCCCGGCTCGCCCTTGCCGGCGAGGCGGATGCGGCTGCCGTCGCGCACGCCGGCGGGGATGTTCACGCGCAGGCGCTTGACGGTGCGCACGGCGCCGGAGCCGTGGCACGTCGGGCAGGGGTCCTCGATGATCGTGCCCGAGCCGCCGCAGCGAGAGCACGGCTGAGAGATGGAGAAGGCGCCCTGGCCTTGGGTCTCCACGCCGCGGCCTTCGCAGCGCGGGCAGACGGTCGGCGTCGTGCCGGGCTTGGCGCCGGTTCCATGACAGGTGTCGCAGCGGGCCTGCATCGGCACCTGCAGTGGAACCTGCGCGCCGGAGACGGCCTGGTCAAAGGAGATCGACACCTGCGCCTCGAGGTCGGCGCCGCGTTCGGCGCGCACGCGCTGGCGCGCGCCGCGCCCGCCGCCGCCGGAGGCGCCGCCGAACAGGTTGGAGAGGATGTCGCCCATCGAGGAGGCGTCGAAGTCGAAGTTGCCGAAGCCGCCGAAGCCGCCGCCGGGGCCGGCGCCGGTGGCGAACGGACCGCTGGCGCTGTCGTACTGCTTGCGCTTCTCCGGGTCGCCGAGGACGTCGTGGGCCTGGGAGATCTCCTTGAAGCGCGCCTCGGCGTCCTTGTCGCCGGGGTTGCGATCAGGGTGGTACTGCCGCGCGAGCTTGCGGTAGGCCTTCTTGATCTCGTCGGGTGTCGCCTTCTTGTCGACCCCGAGCGTCTTGTAGTAGTCGGGTCGCGTTGCCATATGTGTGCTCCTCCGGCCTAGGCGGCGACGACCACGCGCGCTGGGCGGATGACGCTCTCGCCGAGCCGGTAGCCGGGCTGATAGACCTCGACGACGAGCCCGCTCGCGGCACCGGCCTCGGCGGGCTGGGGGACTGTCGCCATCGCCTCGTGCACGGCCGGGTCGAACGTCTCGCCGAGCGGCGAGAAGGACTCGACGCCCAGACGCGCCAGTGCGGCGCTGAGTTCCGAGCGCACGAGACGCACGCCGTCGAGCAGCGGATCGTCGGTGGCGGCGGCGTCGAGCGCGCGGTCGAGGTTGTCGATCGCCGGCAACAGCTCCTTGGCGAGCTTGGCCACGCCGCGCTCCTGCGCGAGCGCCGACTCGCGCGCCACGCGCTTGCGATAGTTCTCGAAGTCGGCCTGCGTGCGCTGCGCGAGCGCGAGGTAGTCGTCGCGCTGCTGGGCTACGGCGACGAGCTCGTCGAGGTCGCCCTCGACCTCGGTGGCGTCGTCGCGGTCGGCCGCACCCGCGGCTCCCACCGCGCGATCGCCATCGAGCGCGCTCGCCGCCTCGCTCGAGCGCTCGGGCTCAGCCCCCGGCGCGGATGCGCCGGGGGACTGCGCCTGCTGCTCGTCGTCGAGCTGTGAGCGGTCGACCGTCTGCTTGGAGTCGGACATCGCGCGCTATGCCTTTGGCTCGTCGACTACCTCGGCGTCGACCACGTCCTCGTCGTCCGTGCTCGAGCTCTCGCCGGATGGCGCGGCGCCGTTGCCGTCGGCCGCAGCAGCCTCCTGCGCACGCTGGTACATCGCCTCGGAGATCGCGTGAAAGGCGGTCTGCAGGGCCTCGGTCTTGGCATTTATCTCCGCCGGATCCTCGGCCTGCAGCGAGTCGCGGACCTCCTTGATGGCGGCCTGTATGCGCTCCTTGGAGTCGCTGTCGACCTGATCGCCGAGATCGGCGAGCTGTTTCTCGGCCTGGTAGGCGGCGTTCTCGCCGTTGTTGCGCGCCTCGGCGAGCTCGCGTGCGCGGCGGTCCTCATCGGCGTGGGACTCGGCGTCGGAGACCATGTTCTTGATCTCGTCCTCGGAGAGCCCCGAGCCGGCCTTGATCTCGATCTTCTGCTCCTTGCCGGTGCCGAGATCCTTGGCGGACACGTTGAGAATGCCGTTGGCGTCGATGTCGAAGGCGACCTCGACCTGCGGTATTCCTCGCGGCGCCGGCGGGATGCCGGTGAGCTGGAACTTGCCAAGCGACTTGTTGTACTGAGCCATCTCGCGCTCGCCCTGGAGCACGTGGATCTCCACCGACGGCTGGTTGTCCTCGGCGGTCGAGAACACCTCGCCCTTGCGCGTGGGGATCGTCGTGTTGCGCTCGATCAGCTTGGTCATCACACCGCCCTTGGTCTCGATGCCGAGCGTGAGCGGGGTGACGTCGAGCAGCAGCACGTCCTTGACGTCGCCGGCGAGCACGCCGGCCTGGATGGCTGCGCCGACGGCGACGACCTCGTCGGGGTTGACGCCGCGGTGGGGCTCCTTGTGCGTGAGCTCCTTGACCTTCTCCTGCACGGCGGGCATGCGCGTCATGCCGCCGACGAGCACGACGTGCTCGATCTCCTTGACGCCCTTGTCTTTGGCGTCGTCGATCGCCTGCTTGACCGGCGACACGACGCGGTCGAGCAGGTCGGAGGTCAGCTCGGCCATCTTCGCTCGCGTCAAGCGCGTGTCGAGGTGCTTGGGCCCGGAGGCGTCGGCGGTGATGAACGGCAGGTTGATCTGCGTCTCCTGCGTGGTCGACAGCTCGATCTTGGCCTTCTCGGAAGCCTCGTAGAGGCGCTGCAACGCCATCGGGTCGGCGCTCAGGTCGATGCCCTGGGACTTCTTGAACTCCGACACGAGCCAATCGACGATCGCCTTGTCGAAGTTGTCGCCGCCGAGGTGGTTGTCGCCGGCGGTCGACTTGACCTCGAACACGCCGTCGCCGATCTCCAGCACGGACACGTCGAAGGTGCCGCCGCCGAGGTCGAACACGAGGATCGTCTGGTCGTCCTCCTTGTCGAGGCCGTAGGCCAGCGACGCGGCGGTCGGCTCGTTGATGATGCGCTTGACGTCCAGGCCGGCGATCTTGCCGGCGTCCTTGGTCGCCTGACGCTGGTCGTCGTTGAAGTAGGCGGGAACGGTGATGACGGCAGAGTCGACGGCCTCGCCCAAATACGCTTCGGCGTCGGTCTTGAGCTTCTGCAGGATCATCGCGGAGATCTCCGGCGGGGAGAACTGCTCGCCGTTCGCTTCGACGCGGGCGTCGCCGTTGGGGCCGGAGACGACCTTGTAGGGAACGATCGACTCCTCCTCGCGGACCTCGCCCTCCTTGCGGCCCATGAAGCGCTTGATCGAGAAGACCGTGTTCTGCGGGTTGGTAACGGCCTGGCGCTTGGCCACCGTGCCGACGAGACGCTCGCCGGAGGCCGTGAATGCGACGACCGACGGGGTCGTGCGACCGCCCTCTGAGTTCTCGATCACGGTGGGCTCGCCGCCCTCGAGCACGGCCATGCACGAGTTGGTCGTGCCGAGGTCGATGCCTATGGTCTTGGCCATGTGGGACTGCTCCTTACATACGCGGTATAAATCTGAGTCACAGTGTGACAGATTTTCTATAGGCTTTCAAGCGCCTCGGGCGTTGCCAAAGCGCCATCACACGGGCGGCGAACGGCGCGCAGCATCGTGGCCCACGTGATTGTCGACCTATTTATGAACAACAGGGGGTTCACGCGGTACCTTGTTGCAATGGCCACGATAGCGACGACGGTCAGCGAGGCTGTGGAGGTCAAGCCGCGCCTGCGCGGGGTCTCCCACCAGTACGCGTTCTTCGTCTCGATCGGCTGCGGAGTAGGCCTGATTCTCGCCGCCTCCGAAGGCCGCGCGCGCCTCGCCGCGAGCATCTACGCGGTCGCCGTGTCGGCGCTGCTGGGAACGAGCGCGCTGTACCACCGCGTGACGTGGCGCCCGAGCGCGCGGCGCTGGATGCGCCGGCTGGACCATTCGATGATCTTCGTGCTGATCGCCGGCACGTACACGCCGGTGGCGCTAGTGGCGCTGAAGGGGACGCTGGCGAGCACGATCCTGATCGTGCTGTGGGCGGGCGCGCTCGGCGGCGTGATCTTCAAGCTGGCGTGGATCGACGCTCCGAAGTGGCTGCTCGCGATGGTGTACGTCACGATGGGGCTGGTTACGGCGGCGGTGTTCGGCGAGCTCCCCGCGGCGATCGGCTGGCTCGGCGCGATCGGCATCGCGCTCGGCGGCGTGCTTTACCTGTTCGGCGCGGTGATCTACGCGAGCGGCAAGCCGAACCCGTGGCCGAAGGTGTTCGGCTACCACGAGGTCTTCCACGCGCTCGTGCTCACGGCGGCGGGGCTGCACTACGCGGTGATCGCCTTCGCCGTCCTGCCGCACGGCTGAGCGCTCAGCGAAACAACGAGCTGCTCGGGCACATGCGGGCGAGCGCGCAGCTCGAGCATTCGGGCGAGCGCGCGTGGCAGGTGCGCCGCCCGTGGCGCAGCAGGTTGACGTGCAGCTCGAGCTCGTGCCCGGGCGGGGTGAGCGCGAGCATCTGGTCGTGCAGGCGCTGCAACGGCGCGCCGCCCTGCAGCAGGTGCAGGCGCGCGCCGACGCGCGAGACGTGCGTGTCGACGGGCACGTCGCGCAGGCCGTAGGCGAACAGCAGCACGCAGGCGGCGGTCTTGCGCCCGACGCCGGGCAGCGCGACTAGGTAGTCGCGCGCCTGCAGCAAGGGCGCGCGGGGCAGCCAGTCCAGCGACAGCTCGTGCGGGGACCGATCGGAGATCGGCCGTCGGGGATCGTCTGAGATCGCGCGCAGGATCGCCTGGATGCGCACGGACTTGACCTTGGAGATGCCGCCCGGGCGGATCGCCTCCTCGAGCTCGGCGACGGGCGCGTCGCGCACCGCCTCCCACGACGGGAAGCGGGTGCGCAGGCGCAGGAAGGCGACGTCGCGGTTGCGGTCGTTGGTCGACTGCGACAGCACGGTGAGCACGAGCTCGGCGATCGGATGGCCGTGGGGGCGCATCAACGGGATGCCGTAGACGTCGCGCAGGCGGTCGCGAACGCGCAGGACGCGGGCGCGGGACGGCGGCTTCCAGGGGGCGGCGGGCGGCTTGGAGCGGGCGCCCTTGGTGTCGCTGGGAGGCACCGCATCACGGTATCCGCCACGCCACGCCGGTAGTGCCTCGCGCGAGCCGCGAGGCCGGCAGCGTGACCCTGGCCGGCGCGGCCCAGATATCCTCGCGCGGTGCCTGAGGCGACCGACCACGACGGCGAGATCGACGGGCGGCCGATCTTCTGGCGCGGCGCCTCGCTCGCCGGGGGCGCGAACGGAGCCTCCGCGGCGCCACCGGGGACGGGTGCGCGCGACGGTGCGGTGCCGCTGTACCTGCACGGAGTGCCGGACAACTCGGACCTGTGGCTGGCGTTCCTCGCACGCAGCGGCGGTCTGGCGCCGGACCTGCCGGGCTTCGGGCGCTCGGGCAAGCCGGGCTCGCTGCGCTTCACGATCGAGGAGTACGCGGACTTCCTCGAGGCGTTCCTGGAGCTGGTCGGCGTCGAGCGCGTGAGCATGGTCGTGCACGACTGGGGCGCGGTCGGGCTCGCGTTCGCGCAGCGCCACCCCGAGCGCATCGAGCGCCTGGTGGTGATCAACGCGGTGCCTTTTCTGCCCGGCTACCGCTGGCATCGCACGGCGCGGATCTGGCGCACGCCGGTGCTCGGCGAGTTGGCGATGGGCACGATCAACGAGCGCACGCTGCGCTTTCTGTCAAAGGAGTCCAACGCAACTGCGGGGCCGATGCCGCAGGCTTGGCGCGAGAGCGTGCTCGACCACTTCGATCAGGGCACCCAGCGGGCGATCCTGCGCCTCTATCGCAGCTCTCCGCCGGAGGTCCTGGAGGCGGCCGGCGAGCAGCTGGGCGAGCTGGACGTTCCGGCGCTCGTCGTGTGGGGCCAGCGCGACCCGTACATCCCGGCTCGCTTTGGCAAGGCGTACGCCGACGTGCTCGGCGCCGAGCTGCTGGAGCTCCCCGACGCGGGTCATTGGCCGTGGCTGGACCGCCCGGACACGATCGATCGCGTGGTGGGGTTCGTCGGCGCCGCGTCGGGGTGAGCGCGCTCGAGCGCACGTCGCGCCGAGCGTTCCCGGCGTGGGCGATCACGGCGGCGTTCGGTCTGTTGTATGTGATCGTCGCGCCACCGAGCGCCGATCTGGCGGCGGCGGGCTATCGCAGTGAACTGCTGAAGCGCGCAGGGTTCACGCTGTGGGACAACGGCTGGTATGGCGGTCACCATCTGCCCGCCTACTCGTTGCTGGCGCCGGCACTCGGCGCGCTGATCGGGGTGCAGCTGCTGGCCGCCCTCTCGATGACGCTGGCCGCGGCTCTGTTCACGCGATTGCTGGACGGCGCCTTTGCGGCGCGCGCGACGCGCGTCGCCTCGCTGTGGTTCGCGTTCGGCGCGGCGATCGGCCTGCTCGCCAACCGGGTTCCGTTCGATCTCGGGCTGGCGATCGGCATCGGCGCCCTGGTGGCGGCGCGGTCGTCGACGCACTGCTCGGGAACGCCCTGCGTCCGCCGGCGAGGATTCGCGGCCGTGCTGGCCGTCGTGTGCACCCTGGCCAGTCCGATCGCCGGGGCGTTCCTGGCGCTCGCTGCGATCGCCTGGGCGCTGGCCGGGCGATCATCGACGGAGCCGTCGACGGAGCGCTCGTTCGCCCTCGCGCTGGCGGCCGCGGCGCTCGTGCCGATCGCGCTGCTCGTGCTCGCGTTTCCGGAAGGGGGCCCACAGCCGTTTGTCGCGTCGGCGTTCTACCCGACGCTGGCGGGCATGTTGCTGATCGTCGCTCTGATGCCGGGCGAGCAGCGCCTGCTGCGCACCGGGGCGGTGCTCTACACAGCGGCCTTGATCGGTGCCTTCCTGATCCCTACGGCGATCGGCGGCAACGTCGATCGCCTCGGCGCGCTGATGGCCGGGCCGCTGGCCGCCGCCTGCGCCCTCGCCGGTCGCTCTCGCGCGGACTCCGAGCAGCGCACGGATGCTGACGCCGGCCGGCGCGACGCGGGCGCAAGGTGGCGCGTGCGGGCACTGATCGTGTTTGCGCCGCTGCTCGTCTACTGGCAGTGCAACGCGCCGATCGGCAACTACGCCTCGGCGGCGGACGACCGGGCGGCCAATGCCTCCTTCTACACCCCGCTGCTGCACGAGCTGCGCTCGCTGGGCGTCGGCTACGGCCCGCGGCCAGCGCGCATCGAGGTCGTCCCGACGCGCGACCACGCCGAGGCGCGCTGGGTCGCGCCACACGTGATGATCGCTCGCGGATGGGAGCGCCAGCTCGACGTCGATCGCAACGAGCTGTTCTACAGGACGCCTTTGCGCGAGGACGAGTACGAGGACTGGCTGTCCTATGCGGCGGTCGCGTACGTCGCACTCCCGGACGCGCCGCTGGACTACTCCGGGCGCGCGGAGGGGCGCCTGGTGGGAGGGGCTCCGTCCTATCTGCGCGAAGTCTGGCGATCGCGCCACTGGCGGCTGTTCGAAGTGCTCAGAGCCACTCCTCTGGCACCGCTCCCGAGCGCTGTTACGCAACTCGACAGCGATTCCTTCACGCTGCGGACTCCGCGCGCCGGGACCTACGACGTTCGCGTGCGCTTCACGCCCTACTGGGCGCTCGCCGGCGGACACGGGTGCGTGCGTCGTGCCCCCGGAGGCTGGACGGACGTGCAGACGCGCAGCGGCGGCGACGCGCAGGTCGTGATCGACTTCTCGCTCTTGCGCGTGTTCGATCACGGCCCGCGCTGTCGCTGACCCCATCGCCTCGTGTCGACTAGGCTTGTCAGCGATGCTCGCCCGCGCTCGTCTCCTGCAGGCGCGCGTCCTGCCGCATGGCTGGCTCGACGCGCTGCGGCAGGTCTCGCTCTTCGCCGCCGCGTATGTCGCCTACCGGCTCGTGCGCGGACTGGTCGAGGGCGACGCCAACGCGGCGTTCGCTCACGCCCGCGATGTGATCTCGATCGAGAGCAAGCTGCACCTGTTCATCGAGCCGAGCGTGCAGGCCTGGGCATCGAGTAGCCACCTGGTGATGGTGAGCGCGAGTTGGCTGTACGTCAACGCGCAGACGTCGATCACGCTGAGCGCGCTGCTGTATCTGTATCTGCGCCACAACCGCTCGTTCTACTTCGTGCGCAACATGTTCATGATCGCGATGGCGATCGCGCTGATCGCCTACATCGTGTTCCCGACGGCGCCGCCGCGCTTCATGCCCGAGTGGGGCTTCATCGACAGCGTGTCGGACTTCACGGGCGTGCGCGTGTCGCATGCGAGCGGCTCGATGACAGCGCTGTTCAACCCGTACGCGGCGGTCCCGTCGATGCACGTGGCCTTCGCGCTGATGATCGGCTGGCCGCTGGCGCGCCTGGCCCAGCACCGAGCCGTGCGCGTGCTGTGGCTGGTGTACCCGTTCCTGATGACGTTCGTGATCGTCGTCACGGCCAACCACTTCATCGTCGACGCGCTGCTCGGAGCGCTGACCGCCGGCGCGTCGGCATACGGCGCGCGCTGGCTGGCGCGCGCCCGGCCGAGCGTGTGGCGCTTCTCGACCGTCCCGTCCGCGCACGTGCGGGCGAGCGGGTAGGCGCGACGGCGCCAAGCATGGCTCCCAGACAGCATGCCTCGCCCAGGCGCTCGCGCCGCGGCGGCTACCGCTCGGGCCGCAAGTCCGGCCAGCGCCGCGCGCGCGCGCCGATCGGCTCGGGCGAACGCCGCAAGCTGGTGCGCAACCGCTTGATCGAGTCGCGCCTGACGCCGAACGCGATCTCGCTGACGGGCCTGGCGCTGAACATCGTCGCGGCGGTGCTCGTGTGGGAAAGGCTGTTCTTCCTCGGCGGGATCGCCTTCGTGGTCGGCTCGGTGATGGATACGCTCGACGGCCGCTACTCGCGCATGTCGGGCAAGGGCACTCCGTTCGGCGCGTTCTTGGACTCGACGCTGGACCGCGTCGAGGAGGGGATCGTGCTGACGGCGGTCGCCGGCTACTTCGCGCTGAACGGAAACCGCGCGGCGGCGGCTGCGGTGGTCGTCGCGGTGCTCGCGTCGCTGATGGTCAGCTACACGCGCGCTCGCGCGGAGGCGCTGGGCGTGGAGTGCAAGGTGGGAATCGCCACGCGCCCGGTGCGCGTTGTGATCCTGGCGATCGGCCTGATCTTCGCGCGCGGCGCCTCGCTCGGCGACTTCGAGCTGCTGCAGCCGGCCGTGTACGTGCTCGCGGCGCTCAGCCTGGTGACGGTCGGCCAGCGCATCTGGCACGTGCGGCGCGAGCTCGTCGGTGTGACCTAGCGCGGGCGGCGGAGTAGTCTCCGCTAAGCCAACAAACCTTCCTTGACCGCGCCTCGGCTCCAGCGCCGAGCCCTCAAAAAAAGGACATTTCTCTCGTGATCGAGAAGCACTCAAACGGCGGCGCCTCCACCGACGGCGCGGCCTCCAAGAACGGCGCCGCGCGCTACCAGTCCGACAAGGTCCGCGTCGCGATCGTCGGCGTCGGCAACTGCGCCTCGGCGTTCGTGCAGGGCGTCAACTACTACCGCGACGCCGACCCCAACGAGCGCGTCCCCGGCCTGATGCACGTCGACCTCGGCGGCTACCACGTGCGCGACATCGAGTTCACGGCCGCCTTCGACATCGACGCCACGAAGGTCGGCAAGGACCTCGGCGAAGCGATCTGGGCGGGACAGAACAACACGATTAAGTTCGCCAAGGTCCCGAAGAAGCTCGGTGTGCCCGTCTACCGCGGGATGACGCACGACGGCTTGGGCAAGTACCTCAAGGAGAAGATCGTCAAGGCCCCCGGCGAGACCGCCGACATCGTGAAGATCCTCAAGGACACGCACACCGACGTGGTGGTCTCCTACCTGCCGGTCGGCTCTGAGCAGGCGACGAAGTGGTACGTCGAGCAGGTGCTCGAGGCCGGCTGCGGCTTGGTCAACTGCATCCCGGTGTTCATCGCGCGCGAGAACTACTGGGACAACCGCTTCAAGGCGGCGCGCCTGCCGATCGTCGGCGACGACATCAAGTCGCAGGTCGGCGCGACGATCGTGCATCGCACGCTTGCCCGCCTGTTCGCCGACCGCGGCGTGGAGATCGAGCGCACCTCGCAGCTGAACGTCGGCGGCAACATGGACTTCTACAACATGCTCGAGCGCGAGCGCCTGGAGTCCAAGAAGATCTCCAAGACAAACGCCGTCACCTCGATCATGGACCACGAGCTGGCACCCGGCGACATCCACGTCGGCCCGTCGGACTACGTGCCGTGGCTGACCGACCGCAAGTGGGCGCACATCCGGATCGAGGGCCAGGCCTTCGGCGACGTGCCGCTGAACCTCGAGCTGAAGCTCGAGGTGTGGGACTCGCCGAACTCGGCGGGGATCGTGATCGACGCTGTGCGCTGCTGCAAGCTGGCGCTCAACCACGGCCTCGGCGGCCAGCTCGACGGACCGTCCTCCTACCTGATGAAGTCGCCGCACAACCAGCGCCCGGATGACCAGGCGCGCACGGACACGGAGAAGTTCATCGCCAAGTACGGGCGGCCCGGAGCGTCGGGCAAACGCGTGGCGGCCAAGACGCCGGCACGCGCCAAAGCGAAAGCCGTCAAAGCGTCCGCCGCCAAGTAATCCCCCGCCGCGGGCGCGGGCAGCGGGCATAATCGTGGAGCCGATGGCCCCGTCGTTCTCGATCGCCCACGTCAGCCCGTATCCGTGGGAGGCGCAGGACAACGAGGTCAACGCGCACGTGCTGCGCGTGTGCACGGAGCTTTCGCGACGCGGGCACCGCGTGCTGGTGCTCGCGCCATCGCACTCGCAGGAGCGCGTTCGCGAGTCGCGCAAGGCGCTGCGCGCTGCGCGCGGCAGGCCGCAGGACCTGCTCAAGGGCACCGACGGCGGGACGCCGCGCGTGATCGCCGTCGGCGAGGTGCTCGACGTCCCGTCGAGCGCTCGACGGCGCGCGCCGTCGCTGTCGATCGATGTCGCGCGCACGATCGAGGAACTGCTGAGCACGGTCGAGCTGGACTTCGTGCACGTGCACGAGCCGTTCGCGCCGAGCACGTCCAACGCCGCGCTGCGTCACTCGCGGGCGCTGAACGTCGGCTCGTTTCACTCCTCCAGCGAACGGCTGCTGTCGACGCTCGTGGCGAGGCGCTTCGTGGAGAGCTTCTTCGGGCGCCTGGACGCACGCACGGCGAGCCTGCCGGCGACGGCGGAGCTGATGGATCGCCACTTCCCGGGCGACTACCGGGCGATCGCCGACGACGACGGCGCGGCGGCGCGCTTCGAGCTCCTCTACGGCGAGCTCGCCGCCCGGCGCCACCCCCGCGCGGGCGACGCGGAGCTCGCGCACGAGCTGTCGCAGCGGCCGCTGATCGACGTCGACCTGCACATGCACACCGATCACTCGCACGACTGCGCGACGCCGGTGGAGGTGCTGCTGGCGACCGCGCGCGCGCAGGGCCTGGGCGCGATCGCGGTGACCGACCACAACGAGATATCGGGCGCGCTGGAGGCACGTGCCCAGGCCGAGGCGGCCGGCGTGAAGGTGATCGTCGGCGAGGAGGTCAAGACGGCCGGGCAGGGCGAGGTGATCGGGCTGTTCATCGAGGAGAAGATCCCGCGCGGGCTGTCGCTGGCGGAGACGGTCGCCGAGATCAAGCGCCAGGGCGGCCTGGTGTACGTGCCGCACCCGTTCGATCGCATGCACTCGGTGCCCGACTACGAGCACCTGCTGACGATCCTCGACGACGTGGACGCGATCGAGGTGTTCAACCCGCGCGTGGCGATCGGCGCATTCAACGACGAGGCCGAGCGCTTTGCCGCGAAGTACCGCATCGTGGCCGGCGCGGGCTCAGACTCGCATGTGGCCCAGGGGCTGGGCTCGGCGCGCATTCGCATGCACGATTTCGACGGTCCGCGCGAGTTCCTGCAGTCGCTGCGCGACGCCGAGATCGTCAGCGGGCGCTCGTCGCTGCTGTATGTGCAAGCGCTGAAGTTCCTGCAGACGCGGGCCACGCCCGCCTCGGCGCAGCGCGCCAGCCGCGCGCGTCGCGTCAAGCGCGTACGCCGCTCGGCGGGAGGCCGCGGCCGCGGCTGACGGGCAGCTCGCACGCGTTTGCTCGCGCAAGGACTGATGCACAGCCAAGGACAACCATCGGCGTCGTCAAATCCCTCGGGGTCGATGCCCGTGACCGATGACGAGATCCGCGAGAAGTACCTGGAGCGCGCAATCCGCGAGCTGAACACGCTCACGCGCGAGCTGCAGTCCTGCCCACACTGCCCGCGCGGCAACCTGATGCCGGTGCTCGGCTCCGGGCACCCGCAGGCCGACATCATGCTGCTGAAGCACGCGCCGCTGCCGTCGGAGATCGAGGAGGGCGTCGCCTTCTACGGCCGCGCCGGCGGGGCGCTGATGAAGTCGCTCAAGCGCCTGCAGATCGATCCGCTGGCGGTGTACGGGACGCTGTGCGTGAAGTGCCCGCTCAGCGACGCCTCGCTGGCCGATCCGGCGTGCATCTCGCGCGTCGTCGGCGAGCTGGCGATCGTGCAGCCGAAGATCGTCGTCGTGATGGGCCCGGACGCGCTGGCGGCGCTCAACGAGATGGAGATCCCGCTCGCGCACGCCGTCGAGCCGCGCCTCGGCGAGATCCAGCAGATGACGCCGACGATCGACGCGCTGTACGTGCCGAACATCGACGAGTCACTGGACGAGCAGGACGCCAAGCGCGCCTTCTGGGCGGCGTTTCGCGCGCTGGGCGACTGGTACTCGTCACAGCCGCCTTATTAGACGATCTTGACCGTGCCGCTGTCGATTTCGTAGACGGCCGAGACGACGCGCAGCGTGCCTGCGGCGATCGCGGCGGGAATGATCGGGCCGCTGGCGGCGAGCACGGAGGCCTGGCGGCGCGCGTTGGCGACGATCGAGGCCTGCAGCGTGCGCACGGTGGGATCGAGTCCTTCGATGGCGGGGACGACGGCGTCGACCACCGCGCCGATCGCGCCGTATTTGGAGGCGGGATAGGCCTTGCGTCCCTCGGCCACCTCGATTGCCGACTTGACGGCACCGCAGTCTGAGTGGCCGAGCACGACGATCACGTGGACGCCTAGCACGGCCACGCTGTACTCGAGGCTGCCGAGCGACCCGGTGTCGATGCTGTTGCCGGCGACGTGCGCCGCGAACAGGTTGCCGCGCTCTACATCGAACACCAGCGGCGGCGACACGCGCGAGTCCGCGCAGGCGAGGATCGACGCGAACGGCTTCTGTTCGACCGCACGGCGTTCGCCGACCGGCGAGTAGTCGCGGCGTTCCCAGCGGCCGCGACGGTAGCGCCGGTTACCTTCGACGAGCGCCCGCAGGGCGGCGTCCGGAGTCGATGGGCGCGCGTAGGCAGCGCGCGCATCGACCGCGCCGAGCAGCTCGCCGCCGAGCAGCGCCCCGCCAGCCGCGGCGCCGGCCCTGCCGAGAAACGAGCGCCGTGAGAGTGGTCGCTGCTCTTCGCCGGACATTCAGCCTCCGATCACGATGACGATCTTGCCGAGCTTGCCGCCGGCGGCGAAGCGGTCGTAGGCCGCCGCCGCGTCGTCGAGCGCGAACGTCTCGGCGACGGGCACGCTGAGCGCGCCGGCGTCGAACAGCGGCAGCACCTCGTGCTCGACCAGTCGTGCGACGAGCGCTTTCTCCTCCAGCGGGCGCGCGCGCAGCGTCGAGCCGTGGATGCGCGCGCGCTTGCCCATCAGCGCGAGCAGGTTGAGCTCGGACTTGGCGCCGGCGGAGACGCCGATCACGGCGATGCGCCCGCCGGGGGCGAGCGCATGCAAGTTGTCGGGCATGTTCGGCGCGCCGACGAGCTCGAGGATCACGTCGAACGGTCCCTGCTCGGCAAAGCCCTCGGGCGCGATCACGCTCGCGCCGAGCTCGCCGACCTGACCGCGCAGCTGCTCGTTGCGCACGGTCGCCGTCACGCGCGCGCCGGCCGCATGCGCGAGCTGGATCGCCGCGGTGCCGACGCCGCCCGCGCCGCCGTGCACGAGCAGGTGCTCGCCCGGCCGCAGTTCGCCCTGAGTGAACAGCGCGTCGTGGGCTGTGGCGTAGACCTCCGGCAGCCCACCGGCAGCCGTCCAATCGAGGGACTCAGGGACGGGCATCAGCTGGCGCTCGTGCACGACGCACAGCTCGGCCTGCGCGCCGCCGCCGACGATCGCCATCACGCGCTCGCCGAGCGCGAAGCGTTCGGCGCCGGGTCCGAGCGCCGCGACCTCGCCGGCGAGCTCCATGCCGGGAATGTCCTGCGGCGAGCCCGGTGGCGCCGGATACAGCCCGCGCCGCTGCATCATGTCCGCGCCGTTGAGCCCGGCGGCGTGCACGCGCACGAGCACCTCGCCGACCCCGGCCTGCGGATCGGGATGCTGCTCGATCAAGATCTCCTTGTCGCGGATCGTCGCGGCGCGCATCGAGCGCGAGCCTAGCTGCGTTCGAGGACGGCTACACACTCGATGTGGTGAGTCTGCGGGAACATGTCGACGGGCCGCACCTTGCGCAGGACCCAGCCGGCGTCGACGAGTTCGGCGGCGTTGGGCGCGAGCGTGGTGGGGTTGCAGGAGACGTAGACGATGCGCTTGGGCGCGCAGTCGATGATCCGGTGCACGACCTTCTTCGACAGGCCGGCGCGCGGAGGGTCGACGACGAGCACGTCCGGGCGCCCGGCGCGCGTGAGCAGCTCGGGAAGCGCCAGGCGGGCGTCGCCGGCGAAGAATTTGGCCTTGGTGATGCCGTTGGCGCGCGCGCCGTCGATCGCGTCGGCGACGGCCGCCTCGATCAGCTCGATGCCCCACAGCTCGCCGGCGCGCGGAGCGAGCGTGAGCGCGATCGTGCCGATCCCGCTGTACAGGTCGTACACGCGCTCCCAGCCCTCCAGCGCGGCGTACTCGGCGACGATCTCATACAGGCGCTCGGCCATCTCGGTGTTGGTCTGAAAGAACGCCTCGGCGGAGATCTGCAGGTCGAGCTCGCCGAGTCGCTCGGGCAGCTTGGCCTCGCCCCACACGAGCTCGGTCTCGCCGCCGCCGGTCGTCTCGGCGAGGCTCGACGAGCGCGTCCATAGCACGCCGGAGAGGCTCTTGCCGAGCCGCTCGCTGAGCATTGCCGCCAGCGAGCCCACCTCCAGCTCGCCGTCGGTGGTCACGATGCGGACTTGAAGCTGGCCGCTGCGGCGTCCTTCGCGCACGACGAGGTTGCGCAGGCGCGCGCGTCCATCGGGCGCCGGGCCGATGCGCTCCTCGCGCCGGTGATCGCGCCGGCCGCGCCGCTCGCGTCCGCCGCGCTGGCCGCCCTCGCGAGGCCTGACGGGCTCGACGGCCGGCGGACGGCCGCGATCCCAAGCCGTGAGGCCCTCGGCGCGACACCAGCGCAGGGCGACCTCGCGGGCGAGGTTGCCGCGCTCGGAGGCGAGCAGGCAGTCGTCCATCGGCGTCACGCGATTGCCGCCGGCGGGTGCGTGAAAGCCGCACAGCAGCTCGCCGGGCGCGCCATCGCCGTCGCCGACGGCCTCGCCGAAGGAGTACTCGAGCTTGTTGCGGTAGCGCCACGGCTGCACGGCGGGAACGATCTCCTGCAGCTCGTAGCCGTCGAGGTGGCCGATGCGCTTGAGCGCCTCGTCGACCTGCTCGCGCTTGATCTGCAGCTGGCGCTCGTACGGCAGCACCTGCCACGGCACGCCGGGGTGGTGGGCGACGGGAGCGATGCGCTCGGCGCTTGGCTTGAGCACCTCCAGCGTGCGCGCGTGCGCGTAGCTTCGCTTGCGCTTGTGCACTACGGCGCGCACGAGGTCGCCGGGGATCGCGCCGGCGACGAACACCACATAGCCACCGTCGCCGAGACGCGCGACGCCCTCGCCGCCGAAGGCGAGCGACTCGATGCGCAGCTCCAGCTCGTCGCCACGCTGTGGGCGCGGCGACGGCGGCGTCGTCGTCGCGTCGGGGGGGTCGGGGACGTGGGTGGGGGTCGTGTTCATGGAGTTGGTGCGCGAACGTATATACACAGACTTCCGACCGTAAATACCATCGCGCACGTTGGGTGCGAAGCGAACAACGGCACGCGCGCCTTGACGTTCATGCGCTCTCGACGAGCAGCTCGAGCAGGGCCTTTTGTGCGTGGCGGCGGTTCTCGGCCTGGTCCCAGATGCGCTGGCGGTCGCCGTAGAGGACCTCGGCGGTGATCTCCTCGCCGGGGTGCGCGGGCAGGTCGTGCATGGCGAAGGCGCCGGGCGCTGCGGCGTCGAGCAGCGCGTCGTCGAGGCGATAGTCGGCGAGCGCGGCGCGGCGCGCGTCGGCGGTGTGCTCGTCGCCCATGCTCACCCAGACGTCGGTGTAGACGGCGCAGGCCCCGTCGACGGCCTCGCGCGGATCGGCGTACAGCGTGAGCGACCCGCGGGCATCGGCGGGCAGCGCGAGATCGTCCTCGAGCGCGTAGCCGGCGGGCGAGGCGACGGCGACGTCGAGCCCGGCGAGCGAGCCGAGGATGGCGAGCGAGCGAGCGACGTTGTTGCCGTCGCCGACATAGGCCACGCGCAGGCCGGCGAGCGAGTCGTGGGCCTCGCGCAGGGTGAGCAGGTCGGCGAGCGCCTGGCAGGGGTGGTGCAGGTTGGTGAGCATGTTGATGACGGGGATCGCGCTGTGCTCGGCGAGCTGCTCGAGCATCTCGTGCGGGCCGGTGCGCACGCCGACGGCGGCGACGTGGCGCGAGAGCACGAGCACGGTGTCGCGCAGCGCCTCGCCGCGCGAGAGCTGCAGCTCGTCGGAGCGCAGCACGACGGCATGGCCGCCGAGCTCGTCGATGCCGACCTCGAAGGAGATTCGCGTGCGCGTGGAGGGCTTCTGGAAGATCAGCGCGACGCTGCGTCGGTCGAGCGCGCGCGAGGACAGCGGCGCCGCCTTGAGCTCCAGGGCGCGGTCGAGCAGCGCCGCGAGCTCGCTCGCGGACAGCTCGGCTCCGGTCAGAAATTGCCGTGGCATGGACGAGCCAGTCTAGGCTAGGGTTGCTCCACCGATGGGCCGCCGCCTCGCCACGCTCGCTGTGTGCACCGCGCTGGCGGCTGTGGCCGGATGCGGATCGTCGAGCAGCTCGTCGTCGTCGAGCTCGGGCGCCGCGAGCACGAAGCCCGCGACGACGGCGACCGGCAGCCTGAAAGTGACGACGACGCCGAAGTTCGTGCCGGCGAGCGGTCCGGTGAAGAGCGGCACGGTGCAGATCGCCTACCGCAACATCGCGATCGCCCCGGACGCGCTCAGGGTGAAGGTCGGCAGCACGATCAAGTGGACGAACTTCGACGCTGTCGCGCACAACGTGACCAGCGAGGGCGGGCCGCAGAAGTTCGCGTCCAAGGACTTCGGCGAAAGCGGCACGTTCGAGCTCAAGGCGCTGAAGCCCGGCGTGATCCACTACGAGTGCACGTTCCATCCGGCCTCGATGAACGGGACGATCGAAGTCGTCAGCTGATTCTCTGAGCGGATCGCGGAGCGCTCGCGACGGTCGCAGGTAGGCAGGCCAGGCGCTCAGACGGGCCCGAGGTCGGGCAGGCCCTCGTCGGGGGTGGAGGCGGTGGCGTACAGCCGGCGCGGGATACGCCCGGCGGTACGCGCGAGACGGCCGGCCTGGACGGCGGCGCGCATCGCTGCGGCCATGCGCACGGGGTCCTGCGCCCGCGAGATGGCCGACGCGGCGAGCACGGCGTCGCAGCCGAGCTCCATGGCGAGCGCAGCATCGGAGGCCGTGCCGATGCCGGCGTCGAGCACGACGGGCACGCTGACGCGTTCGCGAATGAGCGCGATGTTGTACGGGTTGCGGATGCCCATGCCGCTGCCGATCGGCGAGCCGAGTGGCATGACGGCGGCGCAGCCGATGTCGGCGAGCCGGCGCGCGAGCACGGGATCGTCGGTGGTGTAGGGGAGCACGACGAAGCCGTCGTCGACGAGCTGCTCGGCGGCGCGCAGCAGCTCGGGCGCGTCGGGCAGCAGCGTGTCCTCGTCGCCGATCACCTCGAGCTTGATCCAGTCGGTCGCAAACGCCTCGCGCGCCAGACGCGCGGTGAGCACGGCGTCGCGCGCGGTGTGACAGCCGGCTGTGTTCGGCAGCAACTCCACGCCGGCGTCGGAGAGCACGTCGATCAGCGACCCGCGCGCGGCTGGATCGACGCGGCGCAGGGCGACGGTGACGAGCTCGCAGCCGCTGGCGGC
>Ga0208714_1000075_pt1 | contig 30983 bp, 37 predicted proteins | sample NGESurshal072012_3_FD_184461 | JGI IMG/M metagenome (GOLD analysis project Ga0208714, IMG submission 184461) | Arctic peat soil microbial communities from Barrow, Alaska - NGEE Surface sample 415-1 shallow-072012 (SPAdes) | ecosystem: Environmental > Terrestrial > Soil > Wetlands > Peat ... | reverse complement strand
GAGGGTCCCGGCAGCGAGTCGGTGCTCACGCTCGATCAGCTCATCGCCCGAGGCAGGGAGATCCCCGAGGACGCGGTCGACGAGCGCGTGGCGAGCGTCTCACCCGAGGACCTCGCGACGCTGGTGTACACGTCGGGGACCACCGGGCCGCCGAAGGCGTGCATGCTGACCCACAGCAACTTCATGGTGGCGATCCATACGCTCGAGGAGCGCCTCGACCTGGCCCGGGCCGACGCCCCGGTGCGCTTCTTCATGTTCCTGCCGCTGGCCCACGTGTTCGCGCGCATCGTCGAGGTGTTCACGCTCGACATCGGCGGCACGCTCGTGTACTGGCAGCGTGACCAGAAGCGGCTGCTCGAGGACTTCAAGGAGGCGCGTCCGACCTACTTCGCGTCCGTCCCGCGTGTGTGGGAGAAGGTTTATTCGGCCGCGACGAGCGGGGTGGCCGATCAGCCCATGCCCAAGCGCGCCATCTTCAAGTGGTCGATCGGCGTCGGACGACGCGTGCGCGCGCACGAGCGCAGCGGGCGCGCCCCCGGCCGCGCCCTGAGGATCGAGCACAGCCTCGCCGACAAGCTAGTGCTCTCGAAGGTCAGGAACCTGTTCGGCGGCCGGCTCGTGCTCGCGGTCACCGCCGCGGCGCCGATCGCCGAGGAGGTAATCGAGTTCTTCGACTCCTGCGGGATCGTGCTCGTGGAGGCCTGGGGCATGACGGAGACCTGCGCGGCGGGCACGATCAATACCGAGGTCGAGATGAAGCTCGGCACGGTCGGCAAGCCGGTCGGGGGACTCGAGATGCGCGTCGCCGACGACGGCGAGCTGCTGGCCCGCGGCGGGAACATCTTCACCGGCTACTTCAAGGACCCGGCCGCGACCGCCGACGCGCTCACCGACGGCTGGCTGACGACGGGCGACCTCGGCACGATCGACGCGGACGGCTTCGTGACGATCACGGGCCGCAAGAAGGACCTGATCATCACCTCGAGCGGCAAGAACGTGGCGCCATCCAACATGGAGAACGCGCTCAAGCAGTGCCGCTGGATCTCGGAGGCGGTCCTGTTCGGAGATCGGCGTCCCTACCTGGTGGCGCTGCTCACACTCGACCCCGAGGAGGCGCCCAAGCTCGCCGAGCAGCTCGGCGTGCCGGCCGACCCGGCCGCGATGGCCCACGATGCTCGCATCCGGGCCGAGATCCAGCGGGTGCTCGACGAGATCAACGTCCGCTACGCCCGCATCGAGCAGGTCAAGCGCTTCGCGATTCTCGATCGTGAGCTGACCCAGGCCGACGGGGAGCTGACGCCGACGCTGAAGATCAAGCGCGCCAAGATCTATGACGAGTTCGCCGAGGCGTTCGCCGGCCTGTACGAAGGGTGAGTCCGAATCCGGTCTGGAGCTCGCTGCTCAGCAGGCGCCGAGGAACGAGCTCCAGAACGGCGGCAGCGTGTCGTACCACATGCCGAAGTACCCGTAGCCCAGCCGCTGCGGCGCGAGCAAGGTGCAGGCCGACGCGTCGGGCGCCTCGTACACGAGCGCGGCGAAGTCGCCGGCCGGGGAGGCCCACTCCCAGCTCGCCTGTGTCCAAGCTCTGTAGGGGTTGGAGCCGGGCGTGTCGTAGGAGCCCTCGAAGGTGACCACGAGGTCCGCGGTGCGAGTCCGGCCGGCGGAGAGCATCCACCCCGACGCCGGGGTCTGGCCGAAAGTTGAACGCGTTGTCATAGAGCGGGATCAGCTCGTCGCGATGGCGCGTGGCCGCACCGGCCACGGCGGGGGCACGCCGGCGATCGCGATCGCGATCGTGGCGTTCGGCAGCAGTGGCATGTGGAGGCGGAAGCGCATCGGCGCAGTCTCTCGCCGCAGGCCTGTTCGCGACACCGAACGGCTCGGTCATCTTGTGTTCACGAGCGTGAACGACGCCGACGGCGCCCCGATCGCCGGCAGGGCGGCAGGGGCCGGACCGCTCGGCACCGCGTACGCTCGCGTTCACGCGCCGACATGAGAAACATCACATGTTGTCGAGCGCGCAATTACTTGCGCACGATCGATGCCGGTGGTACGTTCGCGCCCAAGGCGTGTTTGTCGCTCGGGGCAAGCAACACACGGAGAGGTAGGACGCTGAGCGATCGCCCCATGCGGTCGGGTAGGCGTCGTGTCCACCTGCGGGATTCGTGCGGCCGGCGCGAGCGTTGCGAGCGGCAGGGGGAGGGGCGAGCACGTCACCCCATCAACGGTGATCTCATCATCCGTCCAAGGAGACCGTCCATGTCCGCAGTGACATCCGCTCGCCGCCGCACGAGTCATCGTGCCCGCGCGCTGCTGGTGACCGCCGCGCTCGCCTCGGGTGCCGTACTCGGCGCCGGTGTGCTCGCCGGTAGCGCCACCGCCCAGACCACGTACACGTTCCACACTTACGACAACGCCTCCGACCCGACCTTCAACCAGTTGCTCGGCATCAACCTCGACGGCGTGATCGCCGGGTACTTCGGCTCCGGCAACCAGGGCAAACCGAACCAGGGATACCTGCTCTATCCGCCCTACGCGCCGGGCAGCTACGTCAGCGAGAACGTCCCCGGATCGGTCCAGACCCAGGTGACCGGGCTCAACGACTTCGGCGTCACCGTCGGGTTCTCGTCCGGGCAGAACAACGCCAACAACGTCAACGAGAACGACGGCTTCTACCGCGTCCGTAACCACGCGTTCCACACCGTCCGGTTCCCGACCAAGGACAACTCGACCCCGCCGGTCAACCAGCTGCTCGGCGTCAACGACAACTACCTCGCCGTCGGCTTCTACACCGATGCGGCAGGCAATGCCCACGGGTACAAGTTCAACCTCCGCAACAACCACTACCGGGCGATCAAGCTCCCGGGCAAGCCGACGGCGACGACGGCGGCCGGGATCAACAACCACAACGACATCGCGGGCTTCGAGACCGTCGACGGCGTGACGCAGGCGTTCCTGCTGCGCTCGGGCGGTCACTTCCGGGCCCTCAAGTTCCCGGGCGCGACGGCAACGAATGCCTTTGGCGTCAACGACTACGACGAGGTGGTCGGGTCGTACACGGTGGGCAGCGGCACGACGGCCGTGACGCACGGGTTCACCTGGACCCCACAGCATGGCTTCAGCACGGTCGATGACCCGAACGGCGCGGGCACGACCACGATCAACGGCGTCGACGACTTCGGCGAGCTGGTCGGGTTCTACGTCGACGGCGCCGGCAACACGGACGGCATGCTCGCCGTGCCGAACTGAGCTCAGGCCGCGCGGGGTCGGAGACCCCGTCCCCCTCTCGGACGAGGCCGGGCGTCCGCCCGGCCTCGTCCGCTCTCTGACCGGACCGTCCCGCCGGCAGACGGCTCAGGCCCGCCGAGCTGCTGAGAGCCGCCGACTGCGCGAGCGCGGTTAGTGTTCGAGGCGCCGGTCAGGACGGACGAAGCACGTCGGCGCGCATCGGCGCCACGAACTGGCGCTCGCCCGGCTGCTCGCCGGCCTCGCCCAGCTCCGCCAACGCTTCGGCCAGCTCCCGCTCGCGTGCGTCGAAGATCGCCGCTCGCTCCGAATCGACGCTGACCATCCGGTGGCGCAGGGCGTCGTGATCGGCGATGCGAACCCGCACGTCGTAGTCGACCGTCAGCGACCGCTGCAGGCCGGCGCGCGAGGACTCGGAGAGCGCGGCCTGCACCGCGCTCCGCGCCTCGAGCTCATCCTCGACCAGGCTGGTGAGGGCGAAGAAGTCGCCCTCGGCCAACGGCTCGGCGACGTACACGATCCCGTCCGGGCGCAGCACCCGGCGCGCCTCGCGCAGCGAGCGCGTGAGATCCGCCGCGGGCACGTGATGCAGCGAGCGCATGAACACGACGACGTCGACCGAGGCATCCTCGAGCGGCAGCACCTGCGCGCGTCCGACGAGATACTTCGCTCCGCTACCGCCGTCATGGGCGATCGCGGGCGCGAGCTGTTCCTCGGAGATCTCGACGCCGACCACACCGGCGCCGCGGCTCCTCAGTTCGCGGGCGAGCGCCCCGCCCCCGCAGCCGACGTCGACGATGTCCCGGCCGGGCAACTCGACCAGCCGCTCGAGCACGGCCAGATCGGAGGTCTCCTCGCGGAAGCTCATGCGGCGCCGGACGCGACCGAGCCGGCACGGTGGCGGGCGCTCTCGAAGCACGCGAGGATCGCCCGAGCCGAGATGTCGATGTCCTCGGGCGTCGTCTGCCAGCTGACGACCGAGATTCGCATCACGTCCTGCCCGCGAAACGTGCTGCCGCCGCACCAGCACGTCCCATCGCGCTGGACGCGGTCGATGACCTCCGCCGTAACCTCGTCGCTGTCCTCGAAGCGGACCACCACCTGATCGAGCACGACATCGTTGAGCACGTCGACGCCGTCGTGGCGCGACAGCGCCGACGCCATGCGCTGGGCGTGGTCGCAGCAGCCGTCGATCATCTGGCGGACGCCCGCGCGTCCGAGGGAGCGCAGCGCCGCGTACACCGCCACCCCACGCGCCCGGCGGGAGAACTCCGGCGTCCAGTCAAAGCCCCACGGGATGTCGTCGCCATGGGACGGGATGTACGCGGAGCTCGAGGTCATCGCGGCTCGGTGCGCGGAGGCATCGGCAACGGCGGCGATGCCGCAGTCATAGGGAACGTTGAGCCATTTGTGGGCGTCGGTCGCCCACGAGTCAGCCCGCTCGAACCCGTCGAGGAGGCGGCGGCGCGACGGGCTGACGGCCGCCCACAGGCCGAAGGCGCCATCGATGTGGCACCACGCGCCGGCCTCGCGGCAGATCTCGACGATCTCGGCGAAGGGATCGAACGACCCCGTGTTGATCTCCCCGGCCTGCGCACACACGATCTTTGGACCGTCGTGCTCGGCGAGCGCGGCCCGGAGCTCCGACGGCAGCGTCCGGCCCTGATCGTCCACCGCGACGAAGCGGATGCGCTCGGCGCCGAGTCCGAGGATCCGGCAGGCGACCTTGACCGTCACGTGGGCCTGCTCGCCCGCGAACACACGCAGCTCTGGCGCACCCTGCAGTCCGTCCGCCTCCACATCCCAGCCGGCATCGCGCAGAACAGCGTGGCGTGCCGCGGCGAGACACGTGACGTGCGCCATCTGGCAGCCGGTCACGAAGCCGACGCTGCACGAGGTGGGCAGTCCGAGCAGCTCGCGGAGCCATCCGGCCGCCACTTCCTCGGCCACCGACAGGGCGGGCGCGACGACGTACCCGCCGGCGTTCTGATCCCACGCCGCGGTGAGCCAGTCGGCGGCAACCGCCGCGGGGAGTGAGCCACCGATGACGAAGCCGAAGTAACGCGGCCCCGCCGAGGCGACCACACCGGGCTCCACGTCGCGCGCGAGGGCGGCGATCACCTCCCGAGGGTCCACCCCGTCCTCCGCCAGCGGCCGGCCGAGAGCGGCGCGCAGCGCATCGATGTCCGCCGTGGCATGCACGGGTCGCGAGGGCAGGCTGTTGATGAAATCACGCGCCAAACGGGCGGCATCGTCAAGCACGTCGTAGCGAGCATCCATGCCCTCACTCTAACCCGGGGGCCAACCCCGCTAGGGTTGCCTAACGGCATTCCGCCGTAAACACCTAGGAGACAACGATGGCCAAGAACGAAACTGACCTGTTTGACCGCCTGCGCAAGGTTGGTGTGCGTAGGCAAGTTGCCAAGACGCTCAGCGACATCGGTGACGGCGCCAGCAAGAAGGCTGTGAAGGCTGCGCAGGGTGCCGCCGCCGAACTGCGTTCGCTGGCCGATGAGATCGAGCGTCGCCTGCCGCACTCCTCGGCAGCGAAGGCCAGGAGCAGCGCGAGCTCCCGTCGGGCGGCAGCGCCCGCGCCCCGGACCCGCAGTGCGGCACCCGCGCCCAGGCGCACGGCTGCCACGCGCAGCGCCGCCGCCTCGAGCAACGGCGCCCGCGCGCCCCGCGGTCAGAACAAGGCCAAGATCCTGGCCTCGCTCAAGACCGGCCCCAAGACCGCGTCCGAGATCGCCAAGGAGACGGGCATCGGCACCGGCACCGTCGGCAGCACGCTCAGCAAGATGGCCACGGCCGGCGAGGTCCGCAAGGCCGAGCGCGGGTACGGGCTCCCGAGCTGAGCGCGTCCTTCGCCACGGCGGCCCTGGAGCGGCTGCGAGCGCTCACCGCTGACGAGCGCTCGCGGTTCCGGCCGGGCCAACTCGAGGCGATCCACGACGTCGTCCTGGATCGGGCGCGCGTGTTGTGCGTCCAGCGCACCGGTTGGGGGAAGTCGGCGGTGTACTTCGTCGCGACGGCGTTGTTGCGGGAGGCCGGCGCCGGACCGACGCTGATCGTCAGCCCGTTGCTGGCGTTGATGCGCAACCAGATCGCCGCCGCCGAGCGGCTCGGGTTGCGTGCGCACACCGTCAACAGCACCAACCGCGAGGAGTGGGACGAGGTGCGCGATCGGCTCGCTGCCGACACCGTCGACCTGTTGCTGATCAGTCCCGAGCGACTCAACAACCCGCGCTTCCGCGAGGCCATGCTGCCGTTGTTCGCCGCATCGGTGGGGCTGCTGGTGATCGACGAGGCCCATTGCATCTCCGACTGGGGGCATGACTTCCGGCCCGACTACCGGCGGGTCAAGGACATGCTCGATGCGCTGGCGCCCGGCGTTGCGGTTCTCGGTACCACCGCCACCGCCAACGATCGCGTCGTGGGTGATGTGCTCGAGCAGCTCGCCAGTCCGGGCGGCGAGCCGTTGCGCTCCTACCGCGGTCCGCTGGCCCGGACGAGCCTACGCCTCGAGGTGCTCGAGCTGCCGCGGCCGGCGCAGCGGCTGGCCTGGCTCGTCGAGTACCTGCCCACGCTGCCGGGCTCGGGCATCGTGTACACGCTGACCAAGCGCGACGCCGAGCAGGTCGCCGCATTCCTTTCGGACAACGGCGTTGCCGCGCTGGCCTACAGCGGCGAGCAGGAGACCGAGGACCGGATTGCCACCGAGGAGCGCCTGTTGCGCAACGAGGTCAAGGCCGTCGTCGCCACCAGCGCATTGGGGATGGGCTACGACAAGGCCGACATGACGTTCGTCGTGCACTACCAGGCACCGGGATCGGTCGTGTCCTATTACCAGCAGGTCGGTCGCGCCGGTCGCGGAGTGGACCACGCCGACATCGTGCTGCTGCGCGGCGGCGAGGACCGCCGCATCCAGGACTTCTTCATCGAGCAGGCCTTCCCGGCCCGCGAGCGGGTCGCGGCGGTTCTGGCCGAGCTGAGCGGCGCCGGCGACGAAGGGCGCACGACGCGCGAGCTGATGGCGGTGGTGAACCTGGGCATGGGCCGGATCGAGGCGATGCTGAAGATCCTCGACGTCGAGGGCGCGGTGCGCCGCCAGGGCACGCGCTGGCACATCGTCCCCGACGCGGACTGGACCTACGACGCCGAGCGCTATGCCCAGGTGACCGCCCTGCGCCGCGCCGAGCAGCAGGCCATGGCGTCGTTCGGCACCGACGGCCGCTGTCTGATGCGGGCCCTGCAGGAGGAGCTCGACGACCCGGATGCGCGCGACTGCGGCCGCTGCTCGGTCTGCACCGCGCCACGGTTCGGCCGGCCTCCGGACCGGGCCCTGGTCGAGCTGGCCGGACGTCACCTGCGCTCGACGCCGATCGTGCTCGAGGCCAAGAAGATGGCGCCCGACGCCGGCGGCACGATGCGCAAGATCCCCGAGGACGCCCGCCTCGAGGCGGGGTGGGCACTCGCGCGCTTCGGCGACGGTGGCTGGTGGGCCGCCGTCGAGCGCGGACTCCGCACCGGTTCGTTCGAGGAGGAAGTGGTGCTCGCGCTGGCCGACATCGTTCGCCGCGCCGGTGACGGGAGCGACCCGGTGGCGTGGATCACCGCGGTCCCCTCCGCGCGCCTCGGCGACGCGATGCCGCGGCTGGCCGAACGCGTCGCCGCCGCGTTGGGGATCCCCCACGTCGAGCTCATCCGCCGCACCGAAGATCGACCGCCGCAGCGCGAGATGGCCAATGCCGTGCAGCAGGCCGCCAACGTCCGCGGCGCCTTCACGATCATCGCTGCGCCCCCACCGGGCACCGGCGCCCTGCTCGACGATCGTCGCAGCTCGGGCTGGACGCTGGCGATGGCCGGCGGCCAGCTGCGGCGCGCCGGCGCCGAGCGCGTGGTGCCGCTGGCGCTCGGAACGCTCGGCTAAGGACCTAAGGCTCGCGCGGCGGGTCGGGCGCGACCGCGGCGAGCCGCTCGGCGCGCTGGCGGATCCCCTGCAACATCTTGCGCTCCATCACCAGCGAGCCCGGTTCCATCGGCAGCATGCCGATGCGCGCGGCCAGGGTCGGGAGACGGAAGCGGTTGCGGCTGATCAGCCGCGTGCGTCCGGCGCGCTCCTCGAGCACGAACGTCCACACCCAGTTGCCATCCTCGGAGCGCCACGCGAGCACGCGCTCGGGCTCCATTTGCTCGAGTCGCATCCGGTTCGGGCCGAAGCCGATCGTCTCGCCCACCTCGGGGTGCTGGAACTCGGGCAGCACGCGGTCGACGCTGTGCATGTCGAGCCCGAGCAGGTTCTCGATCCAGTCGTAGGTGTAGGCGCCGCCGCGAGGGGCCGGTCCAATCTGCGCGATCCACGGCCACACGGCGGCGGCCGGCGCATCGATCTCGATCGCCCGGGTGGAGATGCCGTCGGCGTCCGCGAGGAGATCGTCGCCGGGGAGGCGCGCTGCCGCCTCGGCGGCGGTCGCCCCCCAGGTCAGGATCGGCCGCCGCAGCAACGCCCAGTAGAGCGTGCATGACCCGGCGCTGAGGACGAAGACGAGGCGCAGCGGGTGGCGCATGAGCACATCGTGGACGATCGTGGGGCCGCCGGTATCGGCAGCTTCCGGCAGCTGGGGTGTGGGCGACTACGCACCGGCCCCGCGTGGTTCCGCGGTTGTGGATCGCGGAGCCGGTTGCGAGCCTGGGTGCAACGATGACCCGCGCCTGCCGGCTGACCGGACTGCTCGCGTTCTCGCTCGGCGCCTACGGGATCCTCGCGCGGCCGCGATTGCTGCGCTGGGGCGCGAGCGATGCGGAGGTGGACGAGACGTTTCCGGGCGCCGGCCTGATCCCCGGCGGCACGCGTACCGCAACGATGGCGGTGACGATCGACGCGCCACCGTCACGGGTGTGGCCGTGGCTGGCGCAGATGGGCTGCAATCGCGCCGGCTGGTACAGCTGGGACCACCTGGACAACGGCGGCAGCACAAGCGCGCACGAGATTCGACCCGAGTGGCAGCAGATCGCGGTCGGCGACCGTCTTGCCTCGAGTCCGAGCGGGCGCGGATGGTTCGAGGTCGCCGCCGTGGAGCCCGAACGCTTCCTCGCCCTGCGCGCGCCGCTCGATCTGCGCGGCAAGCCCTTCGACACCACCGCTCCCCGACCGCGCTGCCATGTCGACTCGCTGTGGGCGTTCCGGCTCGCCGAGCGGCCGGAGGGGAGGACCCGTCTCGTGGTCAGCGGCTACGCCTCCTCACACCCGGCGACCGCTGACCGCGATCGGCGAGTTCCTGTTCTGGGAGCCCGCTCATTGGATCATGCAAGCGCGGCAGTTCACCAATCTCAAGCGCCGGGCGGGGCGGTCACAGCAACCTTTGATGTTGCCACCAGCGCCAGCTTGGCCGACCGGGACAGCCGCTTGATGCGCGCCTCCTCGCGCCGCGCCGCTGTGCGATCGGGCATCGGGATCGCCAGTTCGAGCTCGACCGGGAGCCGGCTCGCGGTGTAGCGGCTCGCCCGGCCCGCACGGTGACGCGCCAGCCGGCGCTCGAGATCGACCGTCCAGCCCGCGTAGAGCGAGCCGTCGCGACAGCGCAGGAGATAGACCCAGGCCTCAGGCATGACACCCAGTTCGCCGGAGGTCAGCCAGGTGCCTGCGGGAAGAGCGACAACCGAACCCTGAAGTACCTTGAGGGTTCGTGCCTGAACCGGTACGCAGCAGTCAGCGGTACATGCCGGGACTCGACGGCCTCCGGGCGGTGGCGGTCCTGGTCGTCATTGCCTACCACCTGGGGCTGAGCTGGGCGCCGGGTGGGCTGCTCGGCGTCGGGGTCTTCTTCACGCTCAGCGGCTATCTGATCACCGACCTGCTGCTGGCTCAATGGGCCCGGAACCGGGACCACCTCGGGCTCGGCGACTTCTGGCTGCGGCGCGCGCGCCGGCTCCTGCCCGCCCTGTTCCTGATGCTGGTCGTGGTCACGGTGTGGGTCTCGATCGCCGACCGCTCACAGATGCCGACGGTGCGGGGCCAAGTCGGCGCCGCGACGGTGTACGTGAGCAACTGGTGGCAGATCTTCCAGCACATGTCGTACTTCGCCCGCTTCGGGCCGCCGTCACCGCTCAACCACCTGTGGTCGCTGGCGGTCGAGGAGCAGTTCTACCTGTTATGGCCGTGGATCCTGCTGCTCGGCGTCACGTGCGTGCGCGAGCGCAAGCGCCCGATCCAGATCCGCCCCCGGCTCGCCGGGGTGACGCTGGCGCTGGCCCTGGCCTCGGCGATCGAGATGGCGGTGCTCTATCACCCGTCGTTCGATCCCTCGCGGGTCTACGACGGCACGGACACCCGGGCGTTCGGCCTGCTCATCGGCGCCGCCCTGGCGATGGTGTGGCCCAGCCGGTCGCTGACCGACCGCGTCAATGCGCGGGCGCGCGGGATTCTCGACGGCGCCGGGGCGGTCGGGCTCGTGGTGATCGCGCTCCTGATCTGGCGCACCAACCAGTACTCGAGCTTCCTCTACCACGGGGGGATCGCGCTGCTGTCGATTGCCTCCGTGATCGTGGTCGCCGCGCTCGCGCACCCGGCCACCCGGCTCGGCCACGCGCTGGGGTGGGCTCCACTGCGCTGGATCGGCGTGCGCTCGTACGGCATCTACCTGTGGGCGGTGCCGATCATCGTGCTCACCACGCCGACACCGAACCGCGGCGTGGACGCGCTCCGGGCCGTGCTCCAACTCACCGCCATCTTCGCCGTATCCGCGCTGTCGTGGCGCTACGTCGAGGAGCCGATCCGCCACGGTGCGCTGAACCGGCTGTGGGGCCACGCCCGGTCGGCCGGCTGGCAGCCCCGATCGATGCCGCGGCGTGTCCGCGTGGTGCTCATCGCGGCGGCGGTGGCCCTCGTGCTCGCCGCCGCCGGATTGGCGGGCGTCGGCCCGCCCGCTCCCGTCAGCTCCGCCCTGGCGGGGATCAGCGTCGAGCCGACCAACATCGGGAGAGCGACCGCTGGGACGAGTCGGGGCGCGGCCGCCGGCGCCGGCACCGCCGCCCGGGAGCGACACCCGGCGGCGTCGGGCGTCCCCGGCCCAGCCGGCCCGCGGATCGTGTCCACGCGATCGTCCTGCCACGGCGTGGCCCACATCGGCGACTCGACCTCCGAGGGGTTGATCTCCAGCGACTACCTGCCCGACCCCAGCCAACGGATCGGAGCGCAGTACGCGCGGGTCGGGGCCACCGATCAGCGGCTCGAGATCACCGGCGCAACATCGATCGTCGAGACACTGCCCGGCGGCACCAATGCCGAGGCGGTCGCCCGTGCCCTGCAGAGCGGCGGCTACCGGGGGTGCTGGGTGATCGCGCTCGGCACCAACGACTCGGCCGACATCTACGTGGGGTCCTCGGTGAGCCTGAGCACCCGGATCGCGCGGATGATGGCGGCGATCGGCAACGTACCGGTGATGTGGGTCAACGCCAAGTCGCTCGTGGGAGGTGGCCCGTATTCCGAGTCCAACATGCAGCTCTGGAACGCGGCGCTGACCCGGGCCTGTGCCAGGTACCCCAACATGCGGGTCTTCGACTGGGCTTCGGTGGCGCAGGACAACTGGTTCATCGCCGACGGGATCCACTACACCTCGGCGGGCTACGCCGCGCGCGCACAGCTGATCGCCACGGCCCTCGCGCAGGCGTTCCCGGCCTCAGGGCACTCCCCCGGGTCGAGCTGCGTCGTGCGGGTTCCGCCGGCGTTCCCGCGCGTCCTCGGAGTGCCGGGCCAGACGACCACGCCGGCGAACACGAGCACGAGCGGGCAGACGAGCACGCCGGGTTAGACTCCCCCCGCACACCGGCCCGCACCCACGGAGGACGCCATGTCCAGCCTGCTCGATTACACGGTTCAGGGCGACGTCGGCACGATCAGCGACGAATCGAAGCTGCCTCATGTCAAGCTGATGGCGCCGCTGGATCTGTACCAGCTGTGGGAGCGCCAGAACTGGGTCTCGCACGAGATCGGCCTCGACCAGGACCGGCGCGACTGGGAAGCGCTGCCCGGGGATTTGCGCGACGAGATGCTGTGGGGGCTGTCGGCATTCTTCGTCGGCGAGGAGCGCGTCACGAGCCAGTTCTCCGGACTCGTGCTCGCGGCCGAGGATAAGCACGAGGAGGCGTTCCTGATCACCCAGCAGGTCGACGAGGCCCGCCACGCACAGCACTTCAATCGCCTCTACGAGGAGGTATTCGAGTTCGACGGCAGCTTCGAGGATCGCCTGGAGCGCGCCCGGCGGGACCTCACCCCGGATTACTTCACGCTGTTCGACGGCCACCTCGTCGACGACCACCGGGCCCTGCTGGCCGATCCGACCAGCGTCGAGGCCAAGGTCGACTTCGTGACCACATACCACATGGTGATCGAGGGCACGCTCGCACTGACGGGCCAGTACTTCCAGTCCGACAACATGGAGCGCCGCGGGATCCTGCCCGGGCATCTGAACGCGTTCAATCTGATCTCGCAGGACGAGCACCGGCACGTGGCCTACGGCACGTGGTTCTTGCAGCAGAAGGCACGTGATCCTGAACTCGCCCGGCGCATCCAGGCCAAGCTCGTCGAGACCCTCCCCGCGGCGGCCGGCGTGCTCGTGCCGCCGGGCGCACAGCTCGGTGAGGAGTACACGTACCTCGGCTATACCGCGCAGGCCATGAACGAGTTCGCGTTCACGGCCCTGTCGCGCCGCCTGAAGGTGATCGGCGTCGGCCTGCCGGCCGTCGCGGCGTAGCCCGGGCCTACGTCGCTACCTCGTAGGACACGCCGATGAACCCCACCGTGTGCCCGAGGTCGTCCTCGACCGTCGCCTCATAGACATAGGCGAGGAACCTGCTGGCGTCCTTGCGGGAGAGCCAGAACTCACCCTCCCAGGTTCCCGTCTCAGCCAGCCCGTCGCGGATCTGCTCGCAGATGCTCCGATCCTCGGGCGTGAAGATCAGCTCGCACAACGAACGGTCGACGGCCTCCGCACGGGCGTAGTGGTACAGCGCCTCCGCGCCCGCACTCCAAAGGGTGACCACGCCGGCGAGATCGATCACGATCACCGCCGCATCGCCTACGCGCTCATCGATCGCCGCCAGGTCGGCCGCTCGCCACTTCAGTCCCGGCTCGGGAACCGCGTCCAGGCCGCCCAGGAGCGCGGCAGCTTCGCGCCGCAACTCCTCCGCGGCGCCATTCAGCTCATCCGGCTCCTCACCCCGCATGGTGCAGACCAAGTCCCGCAGCTCGATCGTTTGACGGTAAGCGGCAGAACGGAGCCTATCCGACGCGCTCGCGCTCGCGCCGACGGGGTCGCCCTGACGTTCATCCTGGAGCTGTGACGGATCGCTCGACCGTCCCACGCGGATGACCCGCGATCGTGGGAACTCGCGCGAGGTGAGATGAGTTTTCCACCCGCCGACCGTCTTACGGTTGTCATCCCACCTAGAGGAGGTTGTCGTGCCCAGCACCAAGACCCGCATCAAGAAGATTGCCACCGTGATCGTCCCGGTCGACGACGTCGACCGGGCGATCGAGTTCTACGTCGACAAGCTCGGCTTCGAGAAGCGCGTCGATATCCCGTTCGGCGGGGCCTACCGCTGGGTCGAGGTGTCCCCGGCCGACGCGGACACCACGGTCGCGATCTGCCAGCCGCCCCCGGGCAAGTCGGCGGGCAACGCCGAGACCGGCATCAGCCTGCAGACCGACGACATCGATGCCGTCCACGCCGAGCTCAAAGCCAGCGGCGTCGACGTCGACGACGAGGTCAGCCGCATGGGTGCCCCGGTCCCGCCGATGGTGTGGCTCCGCGACCCCGCGGGCAATGTGCTCATGATCGTCGAGGCCACGACCTGAGCGGCGATGGTCGTTGTGGTGAGGCGACGGGCGCACGGCCGCCCGTCGCCTCGGTGGGGGTGCTCCCGCTCCTCAGCCGAGCGCGACCATCTCGTGCAGCGTCGTGCCGCTGCGCTCGAGCACCTCGCCGTCGGTCTCGACCCGCAGGTGGAAGTCCGTCGGCGAAGCCGCAGCGCTTGCCGGAGAAGACGTTCGTAGACGAGCGTGATGTCATCGGCGTAGACGCGGCCCCAGTACCAGTGGTCGACGATCCGCGGCATGTTCCCCACGCCCCAGTTGTGGTCGTGATAGCCGACACCCCGCACCGCGAGCGTCTCGCCCTCCTTCACCCAGGCGTGGTTGTAGCCGACGTGGATGTCGCAGCGCCGGCTCGAGGCCTGGACGGCCGGCTCGGGGTAGCGGCGCGGGGACGGCACCCGGCGCCACGCAGTTGCTCCGTCAGCGGCGCGACCTCGCGCTGCAAAGATGCTGCGATCCGTGTCCCGACTGACTCATGCACGTTCCGCCGTCGCGTCGGCTTGGCGGGCCGCGGCACCGGCCCTGGCAACAGCGGTCCTTGCCGGCGGACCGCTCGCCGCCTGGGGTGCCGATACGTCCTCGCCGGCGGTGGGGACGTTCACGCCTCATACCCCCGGCGTCCTCACCGTCGCGACCTCGTCCGTGCCCAGCGCCGGGTTCTGGGAAGGGACGCCAAGCCACCCGACGGGCGGGTTCGAGTACGAACTGGCCCGGGATCTCGCCGATCGCTTCGGTCTCGGGTCGGTCCGCGTGAAGCTCGTCCACTTCCACCAGATCGTGTCCGGGCGGCTGGACGGCGCCGACCTCGCACTGGCGCTCATCACTCCGACCGCCGAGCGTGGTCAGTTCCTCGATTTCTCCGCTCCGTACCTGGACGCCGCGCCGACCGTGATCGTGCGGCGCGGAACCGCGGTGCCGGATCTCTCGACCGCCCAGGATCTCCGCTGGGGAGCGGTTCGCGCGACGACGTTCGTGTCGACCATCAAAACCGCAATCGCACCCGCCCTGTCGCTTCGATCTATGACAGCAGCGCCGAGATGCTCGCTGCCCTGAAGAATCACGAGATCGATGCGGCGTTGCTCGACATGCCTCAGGCCGTGGTGACGGCTCAGCGGTCCCGCGGCGCCTTGGCGGCGGTGGCGCAGCTGCCCGAGTCGGAGAGCATCGCGGCCCCGCTCCCCAAGGGCTCGAGCAACGGCGAGGCTGTCGACTCGGCCATGCGGGCGTTCACGGCCGATGGGACGCTGACCAGCCTGCTGCGGCGCTGGGTCGGGCCGGCGGCGGCCGACGCCCAATCATCGATCCCGCTGCTGCACAGCACCCGATGATCGGCCCCGCACCTGGTCCCGCTCTCGATCGCCGGCATCTCGGTCAAGTCCCCATCCGGACCGGCCTGGGAATTCCTCGTGCTGTTCGTGGTCGTGATCATCGGCCCGCCACTCCTGCGGCGTGCCCGGTTGCCGGGCATCATCGGGCTGTTGCTGGGCGGCTTCCTGATCGGGCCGCACGGACTGGACCTGATCGGCGCCGGCAACACGACTGTCCCCGAGCTGGGACAGCTCGGGTTGCTCTACCTGATGTTCGTGGCCGGCGTCGAGCTGGATCTCGCGCTGCTGCGCGTCCACCGCCGGGCGGTCATCGCGTTCGGATTGATCACGTTTGCGATTCCGATGACGCTGGGCACCGTGATCGGCTTCTCGCAGCACTGGGAGCTTCCGGCCGCGCTGCTCCTCGGATCGTTGCTCGCGTCCCACACGTTGCTCGTGTATCCGACGGTGAGGGACGCCGGCCTCTCCACCCACGCCGCGGTGGCAACTGCGGTCGGAGCGACCGTGCTCACCGACACAGCCTCGCTCGTCGTACTCGCCGCGGTGTCCGGGTCCCAGCTCGACGGCGGCTCGGCGGGGACGATCGGCCTACAGATCGCATTGGGCCTCGGCGTTCTGATCATCTTTACCCTGGTCGTCCTTCCGCGGGTGGCTCGGCTGGCCTTCCGGCAGCTGGGTACCGACCGCGTCGTCCGTTACCTGCTCGCGATCGCCTCGTTCCTGGCCGCCGCCACGCTCGCGGACAGCTTCGGCATCGAAGGCATCGTCGGGCCTTCTTCGCCGGCCTGGGCATGAATCGGCTCGTCCCCAACGAGGGCCCGCTGATGGACCGGATCGACTTCTTCGGCGCGGCCGTCTTCATCCCGATATTCCTCGTCACCGTCGGAATGCTGCTGGGTCCCCGCGTCATGTTCGAGGCGGAGCGCTGAAGCTCGCGGCCCTGTTCATCATCGCCTCAATCGGTGGAAAGACCCTCGCCGCCGGCGTCGCGAGAGCCGGCCTGGGCTTCTCGACCTCCGAGGCGGAGCTGATGCTCGGACTCACGATTCCCCAGGCCGCGGCGACTCTTGCCGCCACCGTGATCGGGTTCAACATCGGCTTGTTCGACCAGACGGTCGTGAACGCCGTTCTCGTCCTGATCCTCGCATCCATCGTCACCGCGACACTGATCGTCGATCGAGCGAAGAAGCGCGTGCCCCCGGCGGCGGCGTCCAGCCACACGATCGGCAAGCGGGTTCTCGTCGCCCTCGACGACCCCGTCCTGGCCCGGCTCGGATTCGCGATCGGCGCTCACCTCGCCGCCCCGGACAGCGGCGTCGTCAGGGGGCTACTCGCGTGCTCCCCCGACGACGCCCGCGCCGCCAAGGCGGGCCTGGCACAGCTTCGCGCCGCCGGCTTCACCGTCGGACTCGACACAGACCCGGCGCTCCTCGTGGACCCGTCGTTCGTGGACGGGGTGATCAATGTGGTCGCCGCACAAGAGCCCTCGTTCGTGCTGATCGGCCAACGACGCGCCTCGACGGGCCCGGCCTTCGGGACCTCGGGCGAAGCGGTAGCCGCGTCGATCACCGCGCCGGTCGCAATCGTGATCGGTGACGCGACGGCGATCGGGGAAGTCGTCCTGTTCGCGACCGAGCACGCTCCCGACGACGAGCGGCACGGCGCGAGCGCGGGGTTCGCGGCAGAACTGGCAACCAGGATCGCCGGCAATGCGGTCGCGTTCCCCGACGGGACCGACTCACCCCCGGCGAGCGACCTCGCTCCGGGCCAGCTCGGCATCGCGCAGGCCGCCTCCTGGGACGTGCTCGCCGCTCTTGACCCACCGGCCGGATCGGCTCTTCTCCTCGTGCTCGAGCCACCGCCCACCGCAGCCGTCAATGGACGTGACGGAGTCGAACCGTCGACCCCGCCCTGATCGGCTCCCATTACCGTCCCCGCCATGTAGGGTGCCGGTTCACGCAGGGCTCCTGCTCGAACCCTGCAGCTGAGCTACTACGTGTGCGGCCGGGGAGCCTGCGAGACCCACACGCGCTGAGTCAATCCCTACTCGCTTCTCGTCGCCCGAATCGAGCCGGCCAGTGCCTGAGCAGCGACGGCGAGTGCGCTCAACGCGTTCGCCACGTCGGAGGCGCTCCCGTATCCAATCGCCCCGCGCAGCGCGTCGTTCGCACTGCCGAATTCGTTCCACAGGTCGTGGTCGCCGAACCGACTGACCGGCGCGGACGCCTCACCGAGACTCGTCGGCACCCTCCCCGGCATCGTTTGGTCACTTGTCGCCTCCCGCATACCCATCGGGATCTCATACGAGATCCCGATGCACGCGGCCGGGCGCTCATCGTCGTCCTCGACCGTCGTGCCCGACACGTAGACGAGGAACCTCGTCCCGTCCTTGTGACGCACCCAGAAGTCACTTTCCCATGTTCCGGTGCGGTGCAGGCAATCCCGCATGCGCTCACCGATCGGACGATCCTGCGACGCGACGATCAAGTCCAACAGCACCCGACCGACGGCCTCATCCGTCGCGTACCCGTACAGGTCCTCCGCACCAGCGCCCCAATGGGTGACCACGCCGCCAAGGTCGACCACGATCACGGCTGCATCCTTCAGCAGCGCATCAATCGTGGTCAGGTCCCGCAGGTGCCACGGCGCTCCGCGATCAGTTGCCGCACGCGCGACCCCGAGGCGCTCGGCCGCGTCAGGGCGCAACTCCTCGGCAACGCCGTCCGGTTCCGACTCCTGGGCCGCCATCAGGCGATCATGCCCGCGATCCGTGTCACGTAACATAAGAGGGAGAACGATTGGTCAGCCAGATGACCCGAGCCGTGCGCTTGCCCGTCATCCCTCCGACCATCGTGGGCGCGGATGCCGTGGCTCGTACAGAGTGAGTTCGCCGCCGCCCGGAGTTTGAATGCCGTGGTCAGCCCCCACCGTTCTTCGTCGATGCCTCGGCTGAACTCGACGCCCTTCCGCTCCAGGTCCTCGACGGTTGCGTGGATGTCATCACACATCAGGTACAGCTCGTGATGCGGAGGCCCGTCCGTCAGGTGCGCCGCCAGCTCGGCGGGCGGAAGCGCGAAGATCGACCAGCCACCGCCGGCATCAACGGCCGGGAGGTCGAGCGTGTCGCCGAAGAAACCGCGAACAGCGCTTGCGTTCTCACTGAAGATGATCGCGTGGACACCGTTGATCACGGCCCGGCAAGCATAATCGAGTGGAGCGGCGAGATGAGCGGACAGCTCCGTCGTCCCCGCGCTCGCGATTGCCGTCGTCAGGGTGCTTGGAGCGGCCAGGGGTTGGAGGTTGGGCGCCGGGCCAAACGACACCGCCACGCTCGAGGCTCAGGTGATGGCCTGCAGCCCGTCGCTCGTCAGGAGGTACGCAGGTTCGAGGGTGGCGGCATCTGTCCTGACCAGCTTGACCACCGCGGCGCCGGCGGCCTCTGGAGTGAGCGGCTCGCCGAACCGGCGCGCGTACTCCTCCTCGGTCTGGCCGCTGCGAGCAGCGTAGGCGCGGACCGCCGGCCGGCCAAGATCGGTCAGCGGCGTGATCCGTGGCAATACCGCGGTGAAGGAGATGCCCAGCCCGGCGCGATCTGCCTCATCCTGGGCGTAGGCGGCGATCAGGCGCTGCGTGGCCTTGGCGCCGGCGTATCCGCCGCTGAGCGGCGAGCCGGCTATCGCGGCACCGCTGCTGATCACGACCACTCGGCTGCCGGGCGGCAGGGGCTGGACCAGCACCTCGCGAAGCCAGTGGAACGCGATCCGGACGTCGGTGTGCCAATTGACCGAGAACGTCTCCCATGTCTGGTCCTGCAGCGGAGCTATCGTGGGGTTGGCGCCGGCAACCAGAACCACCGTGTCCGGGCGATAGCGGTCGATCAGGCTGGCGGCCACGGTTGCGTCGGTGGCATCGGCGATCTCGGTCCGGATGTTCGCGCTCGTGCCCGCGAGCTCGCTGAGTGCGGCGGCCGTGCGAGCCACGGCGACGACCGGTGTGCCGGCCTCGGCGAGCGCCGTGGCGATCCCGCGGCCGAGGCCGCGGCTCGCTCCGACGACGATGGTGGTCTTGCCTGGCGTATCACTCATGGCCGTTGCTCTCCTTTGCCGGCTGATTCGGCCGGCGGTCGTACTCGTCGTGGCGGCGCCACCAGAAGCTGGTCTCGTTGCGACCTAGAGGTGCGCGATCGAGCCACTGGTACATGCCCCCAGAGGCCGTCGATCCCTCGCTCGTACGCCGAGTAGGTGTGGTAAACGGCTCCATCGGCGAGCGCAAACGCGCTCATGCCGGGCCCTTCTCGCCTGTAGGTCGCGAAGTCGGTCCCAACGCTCGAACCGAACTCCGCCGCCACTGGGCTCTGCTCGGCGGGCCGAAAGTCCACGGTTCGGTAGTTGTACGCAACGGCTCCTGACCGCCACTCCTCGCCGGTGTGCGACACGTGGAAGTCGTAATTGAAGTCGCTGTCGAACGACGATGCCCACGGGAAGCTCCAGCCCATCCGCCGCTTGTAGCCCTGCAGTTGCGCGAGCGGGGCCCGCGACACCGCGTAGAACGCGACGTCGTGGTTGATGAGATGGACGACCGACCCGTCGAAGCCGTCCGCGATCGCCGAGCACGACGGACAGCCGGCCGCGTAATCCGGCCCGAACATGAAGTGGTAGACCAGCAGCTGGCTGCGGCCATCGAACAGCTGCGCCAGCGTGCGCGTGCCCTCGTCGGTCTCGAAGCGGTACTCCTTGTCGATGCGCACCCATGGCAGCTCCCGGCGCCGCTGCGCCAGCTCATCGGCACGGCGCGTCAGCTCCTTCTCGGCCGCGAGCAGCTCCAGCCGTGCGACCAGCCATTCCTCACGTGTCCCTGTCCTGTGCTCAGTCACTGTTCCTCCTCTTCGTGTCGTTGTCGCAGCAATGCGGAGTTCGGGGCGCGGACCCGGGCCCAGCGCCCCCAACTCCTCCCACTCATGCCGCGACCGGCTGCGCTTGGACGATCACAGCGCTCTCGCGCTCGAACGCCTTGACGGCACCGTTGCGCCAGCCATCGGCCAGCGACGCCGACATCGGGTCCGGGAAGATGTCCTCGTCTCCGGCCTCGACCCCCTCGAAGATCGCTCGCGCGACGGACTCGGGAGATGCCTTGGGGATCTCGAAGCCGCGGGTCATATCGGTGTCGGTGCGGCCGGTCAGGACGGCGTGCACCTGGACGCCACGCCCGGCCAGCAGCGCGCGCAGAGACTGGGTCAGGTTGAACGCCGCCGCCTTCGAGACCGCGTAGGCCGGTGTGAGCGGGAGAGGGGCGAGCGCCATCATCGACACGTTGTTGACGATCGCTCCCCGAGACTCGGTGAGCAGCGGCAGGAAGGCCTGCGTCACCCTCCACGGGTCTTGACGGCCAGGCTCTGTTCGAGCGCGGCCCGATCGGTGAGGTCGTCGTAGAGCGCGAGGCCGGCGTTGTTGATGAGGAGGTCGAGCGAGTCGACGGTCTCGACCGCCGCCTCGATCTGCCCCTGATCGGTCACGTCCAGCGTCACGGACGTGACGCGCGGATCCGGGTGAGCCAAGGGCCGACGGGTGCCGGCGTAGACCCGCTTCGCCCCTCGCCTCAGTGCCTCCTCGATCAGCGCCTGCCCGATGCCGCGATTGCTCCCGGTCACCAGAGCTGTCTTGCCTTCGATGGTCATGGGCTTCTCCGATGTAGGTGGTTCGCGGTCGCAACGCCGCGGTTGCCAGTAGAGATCCGGTTGCATCGCGAAATCCAACGGGGCGGGTCGGACACGACCGCGGGTGCGCGCCGGCGTTGGATTTCTGCACCTGGGCGGATCTGCGTTGGTGCACGGCCAAGGTCGCCGACAGATACAGCGAGGAGAGCAATGAACCCCGCCGAACGAGCGCGACGGGAGACGACGGCTTCAACGCGGGCGCGGGTCGTCCACCTTGAGCTGCACACCGGCGACCTGCCCCGTGCCCGCGCGCTCTGCGCCAACCTGTGCGGCTGGCGCACCGAGCAGATCGCGACCGGGATCGGTTCCTACCTAGCGCTCGAGCTTGGCGGCGATCTCGGGGCCGGGATCGTCGAGTGCGGCGTCGGCCGCGCGACCTGGCTGCCGTATGTCGAGGTCACCCGGATCGATACGGCGACCGATCTGGCTCGACGGCTCGGAGCATCGGTGCTCCTGGAGCCGCGAGAGGGCCCGGCGGGTTGGCGTAGTGTGATTTCGACGCGCGAGGCCGGAGAGATCGCGCTCTGGCAGCAGAAAGGATGGCGGCTGTGACCGACCGCGAAGACCACCTGCTCGACGCCGCCCGCCACCACGATGCAGACGCGTTCAGCCGACTGATCGGGCCGCATCGCGCGGCGCTGCACGCCCACTGCTACCGGATGCTCGGCTCACTGCAGGACGCCGAGGACGCGCTTCAGGAGTCGCTGCTGAACGCATGGCGGTCCCTGCCCCGATTCGAGGGCCGCAGCTCGCTCAAATCGTGGCTCTACCGGATCGCGACCAACGCCTGTCTGAAGATGATCGAGCGGCGGCCCAGGCGAGTGCTGCCGATCGACTACGGCCCCGCGACCGACCCTCACGGTCCGCTGGCGCCCCCGCTCGCCGAGTCCGTCTGGCTCGAGCCCTATCCAGACTCCGGCCTCGAGCTGGAGGACGGGCTCGCCTCGCCAGACGCCCGCTATGAGCAGCGCGAGGCCGTCGAGCTCGCGTTCGTCGCGGCGCTACAGCACATCCCGGCGAAGCAGCGCGCGGTCCTGATCCTCCGGGATGTGCTCGGCTTCTCGGCACGAGAGGTGGCCGAGACGCTCGAGATGACACCTGCCGCGGTGGACACCGCGCTGCAGCGCGCGCACAAGACAGTCGACGACCGACTGCCCGCACGAAGCCAGCAGGCCACGTTGCAAGCCGTCGGCGACGAGCGGTTGCGCGAACTGGTCGACGGCTTCGTTGACGCCTGGGAGCGCGCGGACGTCGACGCCGTGGTCGCCATGCTCGCCCACGACGCAACGATCACGATGCCGCCCCGACCGGCGTGGTTCCGCGGACGGGATTCGGTCGAGACCTTCCTCCGCACCATCGCCCTCGCCCCCGGAGTGCGTTGGCGATTGCGGCAGGTCGTCGCCAATGGGCAGCTCGCTTTCGGCGAGTACAGATGGAACGAGACGACGGCCCACTTCGTGGCTGAGGCGGTGACGGTGCTGACGCTCGCAGACGCGCTGATCGCCGACATCACCGCCTTCCGCGGCCCAGCGCTCTTCGCCCACTTCGGCCTGTCGGAGCTGCTGGAGCCGTGACGGCTCAATCGAGGTCGAACGCGGCGTGAATCGCGTTTGGTGAGTCGCTGCCCACGACGCCGAGATCCTCGCCAAGACCGGCCCCGATTCCGATTTTGCCGGTCTCGCCGCGGGTAGCACGCCGATGGACCAGCCGAGGCTGTGGCCCGGTACCGCTGCGCTGACTCGGACGCCCGTGGCCGACGACTTCGCTCTGGCCGTCGGTATCGACCGCGACGATCTCGCCCGTTCCCCAGTGCGCGAACCACAGCCGACCGTCGTGCCAGCGCGGGGATTCGACGTAAGCGAGTCCGTCCACGAGGACTTTCGGCTCAGGCAACGACCTGGTGCTTGACATCAGTTCCTCCCGAGATCGCGCTCACGCCTGCTGAGACTGCAACCCAGACAGGTACTCACCGGTCGCCCTTCACGACGACGCCGGCGCCCTCGTATCGGTGACGGAGAAGGCATTCCCGTCGGGGTCGCGGAAGGCGAACATTGCCGGGACTCCGGGCCAGCGCAGGATCTCATCGGTTTCGACACCGGCGGCTTGCAGGTCGGCGTGCGCGGCTTCGGCGTCGTCGGTGGTGAATCGGATGCCGATGGCGCCGCGGCTCACATCGGGTGCGGCAGGTTCGAGCGTGATGATCACGTGTCGGTACCGGGAGCGAGTTCGATCCATCGGCCGCCGTTGGGCGTGGGGTTGTCCCGCAGCGTGGTGAAGCCGAGGGTGTCGACGTAGAAGCGCAGCGCGGCGTCTTGGTCGTCGACCGGGATGCTGACGGTTCGGACTCCGGTGATGTGGGTCTTCGTGGCTTTCATCGGGTGCTCCGACGCGGGGTGGGTGGGATGCGTTCGTCGAGGTGGACAGTGATTGCGTCGCCGGCGTCCTTGCCGATCTGTTTGCGCACGTCTGCGGGGACGGCGAGTTTGTGGGTGCCGTCGCCGAGGGCCATGAACGACCCGCGGAACGGGTGGCCGTCGATGCTCCCGCGGATGCGGACGAGGCCGCGGGTGCCGAAGTACTCCGCCGATCCGGGCATGACGACGTAGGTCCAGCCGCCCTTGTTCGGGCTGCGCCGTAGAACTGCCGTGAACGTCTTGTCGAGGGTGGTCATTGCGTTCCTCCGTACATGAGCAAGCCGGGTGTCGTGAGTACTTGTCCGGTCTCGAGCCACGTCTTGAGCCCGGACAGGATCATCGGCCAGCCGCCGTAGAGGTGCTCGTCGGCGTCCTCGCGTAGTTGGTCGTGCGTGACGGTCAGCCGGCACGAGTCACCGATCGGCTCGATCTCCCAGGTGACCCGGCTGGTGCCTTCGGCAGCGACAGCGTCGTCCCACACCGCTCGGAAGGACTGCACCAGCCGACTCGGCGGATCGATCTCGAGGTTCTCGCCCTCGATGAGCGGACCAGACATCCCGGCGTGCTCGACCTGGTAACTCGACCCGGTCGCCCAATCGGACGTGATTCGGGCGCCGAACTGGTAGCGCGCTCGGGCCTCCGGGTCGGTGATCGCCTGCCACAGTCGTTCCGGGGTGGTCCGGATGTAGATCTCGAATACCTTCTCCACGTGCGCCTCCAGGTCGTGTTTGAGGTCGACGAGGCCGGCGGCCCAGGCCTCGGTGTACTTGTTCACCCAGCGGTCGTAGACAAGCCGGATCGGCACCGAATTGAGGTAGTGCAGCTTCTCCCGGCCACGGCGGCGGGTTGCGACCAGCCCCGCCCCTTCCAGCAGACGCAGGTGCTTGGCCACCGCCACTCGCGTCATCGCGAATCCGCCCGCCAGTGCTCCCAGCGTCTGCCCGTCGTGTCGGAACAGCTCGTCGAGCAGTGCACGCCGCGTCGGATCGGCAAGCGCCTTGAACACCGGTTCCATGCACCCATATTAGGAAACCAAATGGTTACATGTCAAGGAGGCCGGCGCATATCGCCACCTGCGGCACGATCTTCCTTGCCGGGCGTCGACGACGTGCGGGGCCCCCGGGCCGAAGCGTTGCAACTCAGTTCCGGGGGCCGGAACTCAGTTGCAACGCTTCCCCGAGCGTGCGGCGAGAGTGTGTGCCGGCGCGTGCCGAGAGCGCACCATGAGTGTGGCGGGCGGGTCCCGATTGCTCGGTCATATCTATTGACCGACCGTCCGCCCGTGCCGGAACCCGCCGCTGTAGCCGGCCGGCGGGCCCTCCTGCGCCCCGAGCGCCGGCTCGAATGCGACGGCGTAGCGCTCGAACCGTGACTGCCACTCCACGCCGTCGAGCCCGACGAGCCGGTCGAGGCAGGTGTCCCAACCGGCGGCGTTGCGAGCCGCAGCGCCGGCGAAGAGCTCGTCGATCAGCACCAGTCGTGTGCCGCCGTCCTTCGGTGAGAGCTCGAAGCGCAGCGCCTCCTCTCCCCAGGTGAACGCGAGCGTGTGCGGCTCATGGACCGTGAGCACTTCGCCGGTGAGCGTCATGTCGATGACCTCGAGCGGGAACCGAAAGGTGAGCGCCGCGCCGACGACCCACTCGCCGCCGTCGACGACAACGTCGGACGGAAACCAGGACCGCAGCTGATCGCGCTCGGTCAGCGCTCGCCATACGACCGGGCGGGTCGGCGAATACGCGCTCGAGCCGAATCGCGGGTTGGGCACCTTCGAGTATCAGCGTCGCATCGGTCATGTCGTTCTCCGTTGGTCCAGATGCTCTTCCAGGCGGTCAAGCCGGGTCGTCCAGAGCTTGCGGTACGAGGTCAGCCACGCGTCGAGATCGGCCAGCGGCTCGGGGCGTATCCGGTAGAGCCGGCGCTGCGCATCGATGCGCGCCTCGACCAGTCCGGCGTTACGCAGGACCCGCAGGTGCTTGGAAACCGCGGGCTGGCTGAGGCTGAGACTCTGCACGAGTTCGCCGACCGGTCGCTCGCCGTCTCGCAGCAGCTCGAGGATCTCGAGCCGGCGAGGCTCGGCGAGCACTTGGAGCGCTGGAAGCGTCTTCACTCGTCTGAGTATGCCCATCACGTTATATACCTGTCAAGGCAAGCTCGTCGGCGCGTCGCCGAGCCGACGACGCTCCCCCAGGCGTTGCCGGCCGCCGGATGGCACGATCTGACGGCCGAGGATGGGATCGTCGCACTCGACCTCAACAAGGTCGTCTACGTGCTGGTCGATCACGAGGAGCGCCGGGTCGGGTTCGGGACCTGAGGTCCTCGCCGACCCGGCGCCTGTTGCGCCTGCTACATCGCGATCGCTTCGTACACGTCGACCGTGCCGCCGATCTCGAGGACCGGGCAGCCCTTCGCGAGCTCCACCGCCGAATCGAGGCTGTCGGCCGACACGAGCGAGTAGCCGGTCAGGCCACGCGAGCCGCCATCGCGCACCGAGCCGCCCGGGCCCGCCGTCTTCGCGGTCCCGGTCGCGGCGCCGCCGTCGACGACGGCCGAACCGAGCTCTCCGAACCAGTGGCCCCACTTGGCCATCTGCGCGTTGCGCTCGCCCTCGTCGGTTGCTGTTTATGCGGGGGCGTGTTCCACTGGTGTTCCACGGTATCTGACGTGCGCCGGCGAGGTTCTCAGGTATCGACTCCGGGGAAGCGGTGCAGCCGTCTTCTTACACTGGCGTAGGCGTCTTGTGACGCCGCCACTCGGAGCCTCCCCGCACCGGGAGTCGCGTCGGCCGGGTCGGTACGATCGCGAGGCGATGATCGGCTGGCCCACGCGTTCGGACGCCGCCAAGCTGAGCGACGAGCAGATCTTGGAGAAGCTCCAGGGGTTCGGTCTGGAGGTGGACCGCGCCGAGCTTGAGCGGCTGTGCGAGGGGGCGCTGTCGGCCGAGGAGGTCGCGCACCCGTTGCTCGACCGCTGCGGTGCCGGCGCCAGGGCGGGGCGACCGCACGAGGACTGGATCTGGCTGTGCCTGCTCGAGCTGTGGCGGCGGTGGTGGCCCGAGCGGGTGTGCGTCGAGTTCCTCGGCGACAAGATTCAGGCGGGCTACGACGCGCTCGAGCGCCGGGAGGCGGCCAGCGCAGCCGCGATCTGGCTCGACGCGTGGTCCGACGTCGTGCGTCTCTGCGATCTGACCGGGATCGACTCGATCCGGGTGTTCGACGACCGCTTCTCGATGTACCAGTCGCTGTTCAACTGGAGCCAGGACCTGGAGGACACGCTGTGGAACGCCGGGCGCGAGGATCCAGAGCTCCTGCGCGCGAGGATCGCGGTGTGCGAGGAGGCGCAGCGGCGGTTCCCAGACGAGCACGAGCTGATGGTCGAGAACCGCCGCCGCGCGGTGGCCGAGTCGTACTTCGAGCTCGGCGAGACCGACAAGGCCGAGGCGCTGTTCGAGCAGTGGCTCACGGCCGACCCTCGCTGGGGTTGGGGGTGGATCGGGTGGGCCGACCTCCACTTCTTCACGAACAACCGGCCGAAGGACTACAGCCGGGCCGGTGAGCTGCTCCGCCGCGGCTACTCGACGCCCGGCGTCAGCGACCGGGAGGACATCGCCGACCGGCTCGTGCTGCTATATCGAGAGACCGGGCGTGACGAGGAGGCCGAGGCACTCGCAGCCGAGGCCAAGCGAACCAGCCGTTCGAACGCTGCCGTGAGCGTCCGACGGACGATCGACCGGGAGGACGCCCGCGACCGCGCCGTCCTCCGCGACACGACAACTGCCACCTTTGAAGATGACGGGTTCCCGCTCGACCGGATGACGGAGATCGTCGAGGCACTCGACGCTGCGACGCCTTCGATAGGTCCGAGGCGAGCAACCAAGGTCGGACGCAACGCTCCGTGTCCGTGCGGGAGCGGCCGGAAGTACAAGAGGTGCTGCGGCTCTGGCTCTGAATGAAAGACGTTGTTGACTAGGCGCGTGGACGCGTCGGCCGAGACTTCCGGACCTGCGGGAGGCAGCGCTTCGCGGCCGACACGGCCGGGAGCCCGGTCGCTGAAGGGCGGCTCAGGCTGCGCGCGCCGTTGCGCAGCGCCGCGGCGACGACGACGCTCAGGTCGCTGCCGCGTGATAGCACGCTCCTCCGCAAGTAACGCTTCTTACGGTGTAATTTCGGTGATACACTCGGCGTATGGCGAAGGCAGCCCCGTTCAGCATGCGCCTGTCAGATGTGACGGACCGGCTCGTGAGCGAGGAGGCGAAGCGGACGCGGCGGACGAAGGGCGCGGTCGTCGAAGCGCTCGCCGAGGAGGCGCTCCGAACCCGCCGGTTTCCCGGGATCGCATTTCGCGGCAGCGACTGGAACCGTCGTACCTGGGTGATCGGCACGGCGCTCGACGTGTGGGAGATCGTCGCGGCTTCACGCTTGTATGACACGCAGAGCGAGCTGGTTGCTGCGAGCGACCTGACGGAGTCGCAGGTCCGGCTGGCGCTCGCCTACTACCGCGAGTTTCCAGAGGAAGTCGACGCGGCGATCGTTGAGAATGAGCGTCCGCTCGCTGAGCTTCAGCGCCAGTATCCGACGATCGACACGATCGCTGTCGGCGAGTAGCGACCGTGAGGCTGTTCCTCGACGCGCATGTCTCGGCGCGCCGAGTCGCGACGGCGCTGCGCGAGCGGCACGATGTGCGGGCTGCCGACGAGGAGCGCGAGCTCGACGGATGGGATGACGAGCGGCTGCTGGAGCTCGCCACCGAAGAGGGGCGGATCATGGTGACGTTCAACGTCGCAGACTTCGCGCGGGTCGCGACGGATTGGGCGGCCGCGAGCAGGTCTCACGCCGGCTGCCTGCTGATCGTCGGGATCGATCACGCCGAGTTCGGCCTGATCCTGCGCGTCATCGAGCATGCGCTCTCGACTCGCGGCGACCAAGACGCCTGGATTGACTACACCGCGTGGGGCACGAGATCGAAGACTTCGTAACACCGTCCGCCCTCGGCGATCACCGATCGGCCGGGCCGCGGGCCGCCCGACTGCGCGGCGGATCTTCCCGGTCCGGAGGGGTCGCTGATCTGGTGGACGGAACTGCGAGGGGGTCGGCGGAATGTCGAATCGCCGCGTCTACGGGCAAGTTCGAGCAGATCGCAACTCGCGCTTGCGCGCGGTGGATGGGAAACGGACGGAACGGACGTGTGAACGTCCACGCTCCTGCCTGCTACTGCTCGTGTGCCGTCAGCTGCTCGATCTGGGCGAGCGTGTCGCGATCTAGGCCATCCGGATCTCGGAGTCTATTGGCGAGTAGCTTCAGCCGTGCCGCTGGCTCATCGTCGGCGAGAGGTGGCTTCTCTGTGGCTGGGACCGAGCTGGCGCCGGGGAGCCGGAGCAGCACTTACTCTCATCAAAGCGCTCGTCGATCCAGGCGGTGAGGATCTGACGTGGTGGGCCAGCTGGCGAGTTCGCGGCCGACACGAGCACGTTGGGGTCCAGGACGGCGCGCACGCGCCGCTGTCAGCGCTTGGGAGCGCGGCGGTCGCGGCGTATCGCATGCAGGTCGCTGTTCGCAAGCTCCATGGCGGCCTCGGCGTCGAGCGTTTCGCCTGCCTCGCGCGCCTGCTGCTCTAATGCGGCTGCGACGCGTGCGCGGCCGCCGACGAGCTTCAGGTAGCGCTCGTAGGAGAGCACGACGGCCTCGGGGCGCCGTCGCGCGTCGATCACGACCGGCTCGGTGTCAGCGCCGGCTTGACGGAACCGTTCGAGCAGTGCGGGCAGTTGCGCGCACGCTTCGCGTGTGGCCAGGCCTGCGGGTTGCGAGGCATGCCGAGAAGGCAAGCACGAACGTGTACACATATGTCGTCGCATCCACGGAGATGGCGAGTCAACGTGCCCAGCGGCGATACGCCTCAACCGATTCCCACCCGTCCGGGGCCGGGTCGGGGAGCGGCAGGTCGAGGATCGGGATCGTCTGGCGGTGCCCGTCGCGTATGCAGATCGCGACGATGCGGTCATCGGCCGTGGCGTCGACGCGGGCGACCGTGACCGGCACGCCGAGCACCGTCGTCTGAAACGGGAGCGAGAGGTACTCCTCGATCATCGTGAACAGGCCGGTGACCTGTTCGGAGTCGTTGTAACAGTCGACGCTGGCCTGTTCGATCAGCTCATCCAGCGCAGCGGCGCTCACCGCGGGATGTGGTCGGCGCGGCACGCTCAGAGCAGAGCTGGGTGGGTGAGCCCGGTTGGCGGGTGCCATTTGCGGACGGTCGCGTTCGTGTCGACGTGCGCCCTGCTGCGGGCTGCCTCAGGTCCGTCGAGCTCGCAGAGCAGGTCGAGCGCCGCCAGGCGCACGCTCGATTGCCCGCTGTTCAGCCCGCGGTCGACGAGCTCGCGGCGCCCGGTGACGTCGAGCCTGTCGGCAGCGTCGAGCAGCCCGTGGATCACTGCATCACGATGGGGTGGCGCGAGCAGCTCGGCGTCGCTGAGCAGCTGCTCGAGCCGGGCTGGGTTGGCGCGCAGCGCGCGTCGCGCCGCCCACCGGCGCAGCGGCGGCTCGAGGCGCGTGCGGTGCTGGCCGAGCGTGTCCTGGTCGACGACGCGGATCTTGCCGCTGCCGTCGTCAAGCTTGACGTCGAGCCATTCGGGCGAGACCCACGCCAACGGATAGGCGATCACATGCTCACCGCAGAGCAAGACCTCGGCGAGCTCATCCAGCTCGGCGACGTCGAGCAGTTCGCTGTGCTCGAGCGCGGTGATCAGCCGGGCCGTGACCGGGTCCCAGCGCTGGCAGGTGCAGATCATCAACGCCACGAACGCTGGCGGCAGCTCGCTGGTGCCGCTCACGCCGGCGAGCAGCTCGACCGCTTCGCGGTGGCGCGTGCTGCGCCCCCACCCCCACGCTGACGCCAACAGCCGCCGGCACACTTCCTCGGCATGACCAAGCGCGGCCAGGCCCTCGAACGCCTCGTCACCGCCTCGCAGCATCACGGGCGGCGTAGGGGCGCTCGCGGACGTCGCCGACAGCCCGCCGTCCAGGTCGCGATTGTGCGGCCGCCGAACGCGTATTCCTCGCTGATCACCGCGGACGCCAAGCGCTGGCAGACGGCGTTCGACGCCGGGGATGAGGAGGCGTCTGTCATCTGTTCGGGCCGCAGGAGGGTTTCGGCCGTTGTGGGACTTCTGCGCCGGCTTGACCCGACGGTCAGCTGAACGAGCCCACCGACACGCACCTTCAGTCGCGCAGCACCGGGCCGGCGTTGACCGCCGACCCAGACCAGCGGTAGGTGACGCCGAGCGCCGAAAGGTTCTCGTACACCTCGCGCGGTAGCTCACCGACCTTGTGCATCTCCGGGCATCCGGCCGGGCGCGGGTAGGCGTACGGCTTGCCGGCGGCGACCGCCGCGGCGCGCTCGACGGCGATGCGCGCCTC
>Ga0208714_1000074_pt1 | contig 31055 bp, 33 predicted proteins | sample NGESurshal072012_3_FD_184461 | JGI IMG/M metagenome (GOLD analysis project Ga0208714, IMG submission 184461) | Arctic peat soil microbial communities from Barrow, Alaska - NGEE Surface sample 415-1 shallow-072012 (SPAdes) | ecosystem: Environmental > Terrestrial > Soil > Wetlands > Peat ... | reverse complement strand
TGCGCCATCCCCGTCACCCGACACACCGCCGCCAGCCCCCCACGCCCAACCGACCGCGCCTCCGACGCCGCCCACAACCGCCGCTGGCGCTCATCCAAACAGCCCTTCATCGCCTCCCACCGCTCCGCAATCGCACGCTCATCGATCATGAACCGCCACTTCGACAAGCGTACCCAGCTACCCTCCAACCAGAGCGCTAATTATTGCGGGACTCCTTACGCCGACGACAGCAGCACCCGCCTCGGCCCGACGCTCGACGACATCCGCGAAGCGCTCGACGAACGCGGACTCCTCCCCAGCCGAGCGTGGTCACGCAGGCAATTCGACGCGCACTGCCCCTGCCACAACGACAGGCGGCCCTCGCTCTCGATCGGCGAAACAGCCGACGGGCGCGACCTCACGTACTGCCAGGCCGGATGCGAACGCGAAGAGATCCTCCAGGCCCTCGGGCTGTGGCAGCACAGACCACACCTACTTCTACTCCAAGGGGGGGCCCACAGAGTCCCTACAGCACTACAGGAGAGTAGGGACCTACAAACAACCAACGTCTCAAAGACTCTGTGGTCCCCCCTAGCGTGCTGGAGGAGGAGAGCGGCTGCCGTACGAGTCCACGCCGAGCCGGGCGAGAGCTTCGAGTGCGTGGTGCCGGGGCATCGTGAGCACAAGCACGAGGCGACGATCCATGTCGCGAGAGGCATTTGGCGCTACTGGTGTGCGGACGACATCATCGCCCCGCATGCGAAGGACCCGACGGCGGCGGGACTTTCCCTCACCGAAGTCTTCAAGGCCCAGCGGACCGGCGGCGTGCATCTGCTCGGCGACGACGCGCTCGCGTGCCGCTGGGGAGAGTTGCTGGACTACAGCGCGGGCGTGCTGGAACCGACGCCGGTCGAGGTGGCGGCGCCTGAGACGTGCGGCGGCACGGTCGCCCGCGTCGCGCACCACATCGCGCTCTACGTCGGGCTCCGGGACGCGGGAGGCGGCTACGGGACGGGCGAGCCGTTCACGTTCGCCCGGGAGTTCGCGATGGACTACTGCGGCGTCAGCAACACTGGCGCGAGGCGGGCGATGGGCACGCTGGAGAAGCACGGCTCGATCGAGCGGACCGGCGACACGGTGGAGGTGTGGGGCGGCCATCGAGCTATCCTGTGGCGCCTGCCGAAGTGACACATCGTGCGCTAGTCACTGTGTCACATCGTTAGCTAAATTGACACGCCCGGGACAATTCAGGTATGACCACAACATCCCATGACACCTTGCTGACACCGCGGCAAGTCGCCGAGGCCCTCCACTTCACGACCGCCAGGCCCGTGTACCGCCTGATCCGCGAGGGCGAGCTAGCCGCGTCACGCATCGGCGGGCGTCTCCTGATCGCCCCGGCCGACGTTGACGCGCTGCTCGCGCTGTCGCGCACTTCCTCCCGCGAGCCCACGGGCGGGCTGCGCAACCTAGAGCGCTCCTCGGTGTAGCGTGAGTTGGAAGCACAAAGCGGCCCTGCGACGCTGACACGTCCAGGGCCATGGCACAGGAGGGATTAACTCCCATGCAGACGCATCGTATGCACCTCGCCCCGAGGCGAGCATCGTGAGCCTCGAACGAACATCGACAGGTGCCTGGCGCGTACGCTGGCGCGAAGCGGGCCGCAACCGCGCGAAGGTGGTCGGCACGAAGGCGGACGCCCGGCTGTTCGATGCTGAGGTGACGCGCCGCCAGCGGATGGGCGAGTTGTCGACGCTCGACGCGGGCAAGGTGACGCTCGACGCGTTCGCCCGCGAGACATGGTGGCCGCAGCACGTGCGCCCGAACCTGGAGCGCTCGACGCGCGAGAGCTACGCGGGCACGTGGGACAGGCACATCAGCCGGAACCTCGGCGGCTACCCGCTGCGCGAGATCACGGCGCCGATTGTGCGCCGCTGGGCCGACGACCTGATCGCCGCCGGCGTCGGCAGGCAGGCTGTGCGCCGCGCCAAGGCCGTGCTCCAGTCCTGCCTCAGCCGCGCCGTCGAGGCAGGCCTCATCCAGGGCAACCCCGCGCAGTCCGTGCGCCCGCCCAGGATCGAGCAGCAGGCGCGCGTCCAGGCGATCGGCCCGGGCGACATCGAGCGCCTCAGAGCCGCCCTGAACCCCAGAGACGCCGCACTGGTCAGTGTGCTTGCCTACGCGGGCCTTCGGCCCGGAGAGGCGCTGGCGTTGCGCTGGAGCGACATCGGTGCGGCGACCGTCCTGGTCGAGCGGGCGAACGACGACGGGCAGGTCAAGCGCACCAAGACCGGGCGGGCACGCTCAGCCAGGCTGATGGCGCCCGTGAGGGCTGATCTCCGGGCGTGGAGGCTCGCGAGCGGACGCCCAGGCGACGACGCGCTCGTGTTCCCGAAGCCGGGCGGCGGCGCTTGGCGCGAGCACGACTGGCGGAACTGGCGGCGAACGAAGTTCCAGCCCGCCGCGCGCGCGCTCGGACTCGACATCCGGCGTCCCTACGACCTCAGGCACGCCGCCGTCAGCCTCGCGCTGCACGAAGGCCGCAGCGTAGTCGAGGTGGCCGCATGGCTCGGGCACTCCCCCGCCATGGCGCTCTCGACCTACGCGCATGTGGTGGAGGAGCTACGCGGCAGCCCGCAGATCGACGCGGAGGAAGCGATCCGCCAGGCGCGCGCGCAACACGTACCCGCAATCAACGAGGCAACAGCACCATGACAACCAGCATCAGCCCGGAGATCACCATCGACGACCTCAAGGCACTGATCGAGTCGAGGCTCAATGCCGCCGAGATGACCCTCGATCAGCAGGAAGCAGAGACTGGCGAAGTCGACTGCGACGAGCTAAGCGAGCTATCGATAGTCCGCGGCTACATCGACGACATCCGCGAGCGGCTGTGAGCACGTACCCGCTCAGTACCTATCGAGCGCCTCGAGGCAGGGCGGCTAGCGTGCATCAGCCTACGAAAAGCCCCCGTGTGCAGGACTTTCGCGAAAAGCCCGCCTCCGGACTTGAACCGGAAACCCCTTCATTACAAGTGAAGTGCTCTGCCAATTGAGCTAGGCGGGCGTGCGGGGATGAATCGTATGGCCTCGGGGCGCGTGCGAAGGCATTGTGGCTCAGGCCGTTGCGGCCGAGAGCTCGGCCTCCCACCAGGCGATCGTCTCGCTCATCGTCTGGCGCAGCGGGATCTCGGGTTGCCAGCCGGTGGCGGCGGTGAGGCGCTCGTGGGATCCGCGAAGGTCCATCACCTCGTGGGCGCGGACGCGGCCTGGATCGACGGTGTGCTCGATCTCGATCGGGGCGATCAGCTCGGCGAGCAGCCGGACCTGGTCGCCGGCGGAGACGGATTCGCCCGAGCAGACATTGTAGACGGAGGGCTCGACGGCGCCGGCGAGCAGGCGATAGGCGCGGACGACGTCGCGCACGTCGGTGAAGTCGCGTCGTGTGTCCGGATTGCCGGTGGCGATGCGGAGCTTGTCCAAGCCGGCGAGGCGCCCTTCGGCCGCCTGCCGCGCGAGCGAGGAGAGGATGAAGATCGAGCGCTGGCCGGGGCCGGCGTGGTTGAAGGGCCGGGCGCGGACGATCTCGAGGCCGTACGCGTCGGCGTAGACGCCGGCCAGGAGCTCGCCGGCGGCCTTGGAGACGGCGTACGGGTTGGCCGGGGCGAGCGGCGCGTCTTCGGGGATCGGCAGCTGCGCGGAGGTGCCGTAGACCTCGCATGAGCTGACCCAGACGACGCGCGCGTCCGGGGCCTCGTGGCGCACCGCCTCGAGCATGGCCAGCGCGCTCGCACCATTGTCGGCCAGCGTCGTCCCGGGGTCATCCCAGGATCGCCCGACCGAGCTGAGCGCGGCGAGGTGGTAGACGATCTCGGGCCGGGCGTCCCGCACGACGGCCTGCACCGCCGGGGCGTCGGTGAGGTTGAGCGCGAGGCCTGTGCCGCCGCCCTCGGGCACGGTGCCGGTGCGCGAGACACCGAGCACGTCGTCGCCCGCACCGACACACGCGCGTGCGAGGTGACCGCCGGCGAAGCCCGAGGCCCCGGTGATCAGGACGCGCACTCGGGCGCCTTTCGGACCGCAGGCACTTCCCTGAGGGCTAGGGCACCGCTTCTGAAGTCTCCTGTGCTCCACGCCCGGCCACTCGCCAGATCATCAAGCGACTTGCTGAGCGCTGCACTACGGAGCGGGTTCGACCGAGACGGCGTGCTCGAGCGTGCCGTGGCCGTTGCTCGAGAATTCGACCTCGCTCTCGGGCGGGGTCGGCTCGGGCTCGGCGTTGAGCCGGCGCTCGAGCTCTCCGAGCACGAGGCCGAACAGAGCGTGGCGCCAGGCGGCCTGGGCGAAGCCGCGACGGTTCCCCGACAGCTTGGGCAGATCCTTGCGGGCCGGGTGGTAGCGGTCCGTGAGCGCCACCAGCGGCCACAGCCCGACATGCTCGACCATGGCCACGAACGGGCCGCGCGCGACCGGCGGCAGGGGCAGCGAGGGCGCGAGGTTGGAGTACACGGCTCCGAACATGGCGCCGTTGGCCATGTGCATCGCGAAGCCGATCGGGTACCAACCGTCGCCGCTGGTGACCGCCTTGCCGAGCAGCTCGACGTCGTCGAAGCGCGAGCCGAGGACGAGCTTGTCGAGCGGCTGCTGGAGGGCCCAGGCAGCGGCTGCGACAGCGCCACAGACGGCCCCCCTCAGCGTTCGCGTGTGGTCGATGCCAGTGCTCAAGAAGGTCAAACTGTAACGCGCGGAGGCCGTGCGGGTACGCCTGTGTGCGATGGATCACCAAGTTCATCACCAAGTTCTTCACACGCGCGCCCGCGAGAGTGGAGCCAATCCGTTCGTGTACTGGCTCATTCGGGCGATCTTCCAGCCCTTCTTCCACATCTACTTCCGGATGAGCCGGATCGGGCGTGAGCACATCCCCAGCGAGGGTGGTGTGATCCTGGCCGCTAACCACCGCAGCTTCCTGGACCCGTTCGTGATCGGGACGATGGCCAAGCGGCCCATGTACTACGTGGCCAAGAAGGAGCTCTTCTCCCGCCCGTGGCAGGCGTGGATCCTCAACGCGCTGGGCGCCTTCCCGGTCGACCGCGGCGCCGCCGACGGGGACATGATGGAGACCGCCAAGGCGATCCTCGCGCGCGGCGACATCGTGCTGATCTTCCCCGAGGGCACACGGACGCGGCCCGGGTCGCTCGGACAGCCCAAGCGCGGAGTCGGCCGGCTCGCGCTCGAGGCCGGCGCACCCGTGATCCCGATCGCCGTGATCGGCACCGAGGCCGTTCGCCGGGGCTGGCGGATCCGCCCCCACAAGGTCCGGATCCGGGCCGGGCGCCCGCTCACCTTCCCGCAGGTCGTGGGCGCCTCGCCGGCGCTGGCCGGCGCGGTGACCGAGCGCATCTGGCCATGTGTGATGCTCCAGTGGGAGTGGCTCGGCGGCCTGCCGCCGATCCGCCGGGCCGCGATCATCGGCGCCGGCTCGTGGGGCACAAGCCTGGCGGCATGCCTCGCGGGAGCCGGCTTCGAGGTCGACCTCGGCTGCCGCAACAGGGAGCAGGCCGAGGTGCTCGCGGCGACCCGCGAGAACAGCTTCTACCTCCCGGGCGTCGAGCTGCCCGACTCGGTCCATGTGATGCGCGCGGCCGAGCTCGAGCTGGGCGACCACGATCTCGTCTGCCTCGCCGTTCCCGCGGGCTCGCTGCCCGCCGCGCTTGCCGCCCACGCCGAGCGGATCCCACGGCGCGCCGGCGTGCTCGTGCTCACCAAGGGGCTCGTGCCCCCGCTGGGCACGCTCCCCTCGGCCTTCGCCGCGGAGCGGGTCAACGCGCGCGCCGTGGCCGTGCTGAGCGGCCCCGCGCACGCCGCCGAGGTGCTCGAGCACGGGGCCTCGGTGATCCTCGCGTCACTCGATGGCTCGTTCGCCCACCAGCTCTCCGATGCGCTCGTGCTCGCCGGACTCGACGTCTCGCTCACCAACGACGTGACCGGTGTGGAGCTCGCCGGGTGCGCCAAGGACGTCGCCGTTCTCGCCGCCGCGGCGGCGGCGCCCGCCGGTCCCAACGTGGCCGGCGCAGCGGCCGGCAAGGTGTTCGCCGAGGTCGACGCGCTCGCCCGCACGCGCGGTGGCCGGTCGGAGACGTTCGCCGGTCTCGCCGGCGCCGGCGACCTGGTCGCCACGGTGGTCGCCACGAGCTCGCGCAACCGGCGTGCCGGAGAGCTGCTCGCGCAGGGCGTCCCCGCGGCGGAGATCGGACCCGCGCTCGGCCAGGCGGCCGAGGCAGTCGACTCGATCCCGCTGCTCATCTCGGCCGCCCGCCAAGCGCGACTGAGCACACCGGCGCTCGACAGCCTCGCCGCCCTCGTCGAGGGGCGCATCGAACCCGAGCATTGGACGGCGGCGGTGACCGCGCCGGCGCGTCCGGCACCCGCACGCTCGGTGCGCGCGGCGTAGCGAAGGTACGCTCTCATGCTGTGGCCGAGCCATTACCCAGGAACAAGGCGGAACTCGACGCTCGGTTCACCGAGCTGTACCGGGCTCATCTGCGCGACGTCTACTCCTACAGCTACTACCGCGTCGGCAACCATCACGACGCCGAGGACCTCACCGAGCAGACGTTCCTGCAGGCCTACCGCCACTTCGAGCGGGCGCTGCGGGAGTCCAACGGCCGGCCGCTGCGGCCGTGGCTCATCCGGATCGCCCACAACCTCGCGGCCAACTTCTACCGCGACCGCTCACGCAAGCCGGAGTCGGCGATCGAGGACGCGGGCGTCATCTCCTCGCCCCACACCACGGAGTCACTGGTCGAGGGACGTGAGGAGCTCAAGGCCATCCTCGAAGGCGTCGCACAGCTGCCCGACGACCGGCGGGAGGCCCTGATCATGAGATTCGCGCTCGGTATGGACAACCGCGAGATCGCGCGGGCACTCGGCCGGACGGACGGCGCGACCAAGGTGCTGTTGCACCGCGCGATCCGTCAGCTCGAGGGCATGGTCGCGCAACCCGAAGTCGAGGAGGCGTCACGATGACGGCAGGAACGGCAGATTTCGAGGCGCTTCTGCGCGAGGCGCTGGCACCGGTGGATCCCCCCGCCGATCTTGCGCAGCGCCTTGAGCTCACGCTCGTGAACCTCACCGGGCTGGCGCAGGACGAGCTCGAGTCGTGGGAGCTGCGCGCGATGCGCGACCCGCGCAACTGGGTCCGGCCGGCCGCCGCCGCGGTCGTCGGCGTGACCGCCGGCACCGCGCTGGTCGTGCTGCGGGTCCGGATTCGCCATCGTACGCGCAAGCAGCAGTCGGGCAACCTGCTCGAGCTCGGGCAGCGCACGTTGCAGGACTTCGCCGAAGAGGCGCGCCGCATCCTCCCCGATCGCTGAGCGCCGGCCGCCGCGCGGGCGGTCGCCGCAGCCCTCGCGTTCCGCTTAACCGCGGTTGCTAGCGTGGAATCCATGGCCGTCTGCTACCGCCACCCCAACCGTGAGACAGGAGTCTCGTGCTCCTCGTGCGGACGGCCGATCTGCCCCGATTGCATGACCCCGACGCCGGTCGGGATGCGCTGCCCCGAGTGCGCCCGGGATCGGACCAAGGTCAAGACGGTCGCCTCGATCTCCAACACGCCGGTGGTGACGCAGGCGCTGATCGCGATGAACGTGATCGTCTATCTCATCGAGACCGTCGCCGGCGGCGGCAACGGCCAGATCTACGTCAAGGGCGCCCTGTTCGGCCCGCTGATCGACCAGAACCACGAGTACTGGCGGATCATCACGTCCGGGTTCCTGCACGCGAGCATCCTGCACCTGCTGTTCAACATGGTCTTCCTCTACGTGATGGGGATGATGCTCGAGCCGGCGATCGGGCGGCTGAACTTCGCCGCGGTCTACTTCACGTCGTTGCTGACGGGCTCGTTCGGGGCGCTGCTGTTCCAGCCCCAGGCCCCGACCGTGGGTGCCTCCGGCGCCTGCTTCGGTGTGCTCGGAGCGCTCATCGTGGTCGCCCGGGCGCGGCACATCCCGATCTGGCAGAGCGGACTCGGCCCCACGCTGGCGATCAACGTCGTCTTCTCGCTGAGCGTGGCGGGCATCTCGATCGGCGGTCACCTCGGCGGGCTGATCGGCGGCCTCATCACCGGGGCGCTGATCGTCGAGCTCGGTGAGCGGCGCCGGATGCAGACCGCGGCCCTGGCCGGGTGTTTCGTCGTGGCGCTGCTGGGCGTGGCCGGGGCGATCGCCGTGGCCGGAGGGACCGGCCTGACTCCGCACGGGATCGGGTTCGGGGCCTGAGCCCTGCGGTCCTCGACCCGCAGCTGCGCGGTCCAGCCCGGCCGCGATCAGCCCCAGCTGCCGGTCGGCGCCGTAGCGGCCGCTCGACGAGTGGACGGACAGGGCCGGCCGGGCACTCAAGGCTAGACCGTCAATGCGCGGCCGGGCGCTTCGGGAACCCGCTCCGGGTGCAGGATGTGGGCGAGCAGCTCGAGACCGTCGACGATCCGCGTGCCGGGCCGCGAGAAGTACGCCGCAGCATCAACGGCCACGACCTCGCCGGCGCCAAGCACGGCCAGCTCGTCACGGTGCATCTCCGCCTCCCGGTGGGCGATCTCGGCGTCGTAGCCACACGGCATCACGATCACAATGTCGGGCTGCGCGGCGGCGATCTCCTCCCAGGAGCGCTGCTCGGAGTGCTCGCCGGCGAAACCGAGCACGTCCTCGCCGCCGGCGTACTCGATCAGCTGCGGGGTCCAGTGACCGGCGGCGAACGGGGGGTCGAGCCACTCCAGCGCGGCGACGCGGGGCCGGGGGGCGCCGCGGACCGCGAGCCGGATGCGGTCTATGCGGGCGGACGCCTCCTCGACGAGATCGACCGCGGCATCCTTGCGGTCGGTCGCCTGGGCGAGTGTGCGCGCATCGCCGAGGATCTCGCCGACGGTGCGGGGATCGAGCGAGATCACCGTGGGGTGGGTCTCGATCTCATCGGCCACGGCGCGCACGTCGTCGTAGGAGACGGCGCAGACCGAGCACAGCGCCTGGGTGACGATCAGGTCGGGCTCCAGCTTGCGGAGCGTGTCGGCGTCGAGCTCGTAGATCGGCTCGCCGGCGAGGGTGCGCTCGCGGACGGCGGCATCGATCTGGGCCGCCGTCAGGCCGGGTTCGAGCACGTCGCGCGTGATCTTGGGGAGTTCGCGCGCCGCGTCTGGGTAGTCACACTCGTGGGTCACGGCGATAAGGTCGGGACCGAGCCCGAGCGCGAATAACATCTCGGTCGCCGAGGGGACAAGGCTGACGATGCGCATAGGAGAAACGATATGGCAGAACTGCTGAGCGATGACGTCATTACGGCCAAGCTCGAGGGCAGCGAGTGGAAACGCTCCGGCGATGAGATCGTGCGCGAGTGGACGTTCGACGGCTTCGCCGAGGCGATGGCGTTCGTCAACCGCGTCGCCGATCAGGCCGAAGCGGCCAACCACCACCCGGACATCCTTCTGCACGGCTGGAACAAGGTGCGCCTGGCGATGACCAACCACTCGGCGGGCGGCCTGACGGAGCCCGACTTCGAGATGGCGGGGCGCTTCGACGCACTCGGCTAGCGCGCGGACGGGCGGACGGACGGTCCCGACAGGCCGTGATCGACGCCTGTTTATACCGTCCCGGCGACGATACGATCGCAGGTGCGATGGCCGACCACATCCCCGCAGCGCCCGCGCAGAGTGCCGTTGAGCTGAAGGCCCAGATCGAGGCCGAGCGACTGGGCCGGCCGTTCGTGGTCTACCGAGACGGTCGCGCGGAGCAGCAGATCTTCACGCTGCCCGATGAGCTCGAACGGGTCATGGTCGGCCGGGGCGCCACCACCGGCATCTGGCTCGAATGGGATACCGAGGTCTCGCGGGTGCATGCCGAGCTCGAGCGGATCGGCGAGCACTGGACCGTCTCCGACGATGGGCTCTCGCGCAACGGCACCCACGTCAACGGCGAGCGGTTGGTCGGCCGCCGGCGCCTGCACGACGGGGACGTGATCCGGTTCGGGCGGACGGCGGCGACCTTCCGCCAGCCCCTGCAGGTCGACGTGACCGAGACCGAGGTCGCCACCGACGTGGTCGACCGCGCAAGCCTGTCCGACGCCCAGCGCCGTGTCCTGCTGGCGCTGTGCCGGCCGTTCAAGGAATCCACCGGCTACGTCACCCCGGCGACCAACCAGCAGATCGCCGACGAGCTGTTCCTCAGCGTCGACGCGGTCAAGACGCACTTGCGCGCGCTGTTCGCCAAGTTCGGGATCGAGGACCTGCCCCAGAACCAGAAGCGCATCCGGCTCGTGGAGCTCGCCCTCAAGAGCGGCGTCGTGACGCCGCGAGATCTGTAGCCCCTTCGCCGACCCGCGCGGGCGAATTCGCCAGCGCGGCTGCTACCGTTCGCGAAGTCGCTGAATGAACGACGACGAACCATCTCGAAGTAGCCGCGCGACGGCTCAGGGCAGCCCCGCGCCACAGCCTGCGTGAAGCCGCTGCTGCTCATCGCCACGGGCCTACTGGTCCTGGTCAATGCGTACTTCGTGATCGCCGAATACGCGCTCGTGCGCTCCCGGCGGGCGCGCCTGGAGGCGATGTCGGAGCAGGGCACCAAGGGTGCGCGGCGCGCGCTGGGCCAGGTCGACGACATCGGGCCCTACATCTCGGCCTGCCAGGTCGGGATCACGATGACCTCGATCGGCATCGGCGCGATCGGCGAGCCGACCATCGCCCATCTGCTCGAGCCTCTGCTCGGTCCGACCGTCGGCAAAGCCGTCTCGATCGTGATCTCGGTGATCATCGCCTACCTGCTGATCACTGTGGCGCAGGTCACTGTGGGGGAGCTCGTGCCGAAGCTGTACGCGATCCAGCACGCCGAGGGCGTGGCTCGGCGGATCGCTCCATCGCTCGGCTTCTTCCGCCGCCTGTTCCACCCCTTCATCGTCCTGCTCACCGCGGCGTCCAACGCGATGCTGAGGATGCTCGGGACCGATCCGGACGCCGAGCCCGAGGGTGGGACACCGGACGAGCTCAAGCGGATCATCGCCGAGTCCCAGACCGGCGGCCAACTCGATCTGGGCGAGGCGAACATGCTCACCGGTGTCTTCCACCTGCATGAGCAGGAGGCGCGCCAGGTGATGACGCCGATCCCGGCGGTGGTCACCGTCGACGTGGCCGAATCGGTCGAGGACGCCCTGCGGCGCTGCGTCTCCACCGGCCACTCGCGCCTGGTCGTGACCGAGGACGAGAACCAGGATCGGGTCAAGGGCATCGTGCACGTCAACCAGCTCGTGAAGCTGATGATGTCCAAGGGCATGGAGGCGCACTTCGACGCACTCGTCCGCGCCGCTCCGATCGTGCCCGAGACCAAGCCGCTCGACGATCTCCTCGCCGATCTCCAGCGCGAGCGGACCGAGCTGGCGATCGTGATCGACGAGTACGGCCGCACGGCGGGTATCGTCACGATCGAGGACATCATCGAGGAGGTGGTGGGGGAGATCTCCGACGAGAACGACCCGGCCGGCGGCGCAATCCGGCGCTTGGCCAACGGCGACTGGTTCGTCCGTGGCCACGTCGCGGTGACCGACCTCGAGGACTACGGCCTCGACCTCCCGGTCGACACCGACGCCTACAACTCGGTCGGGGGCTTCGTGTTCGCCGAGCTCGGACGGCTGCCCAAGCGCGGTGACACGATCGCCGCCAACGGCTATTCGATCCGGGTCGAGTCGGTGCGCGAGAATCGCATCGAGGCGGTCAGGATCCGGGAGCGCAGGACCCCGACGCCGGCGGCCTGACCGCACCTCCGACGCTCCCTCGCGACTTTCGTTACATTCCCGTGCCAGGACGCCGGGTGAGGCGCTTGCACCAGCGTTGCACCCTCCCGGTGGTTGAGAGGAGAGATGAAGCCGGCCCCGGGAGGGCCGGCTTCGCCATTTGTGGTGCCGGTTGCGCCCGGTGCCGGCCGCGCAGAGTGCACCCCCTTGCGCCCGGCCGGGACAAAAGAAACCGGCCCGCTGGGGACGGGCCGGTTTCGTGCTTCTGGGGAGGAGGTGCTGCTATGAGGTACGTCGCACGTGAAGTGTCGGCCCGGTTGATGAATGAGCGCTAAAGAGTTGCCCCACGTCGGATAAGTCCGTCGCCCGCGCCCGGCGTTGCGGCCCTGCGCCGCGGCGCTGATCAGTCGTAGGCGTAGAAGCCGCGCTTCGTCTTGCGGCCGAGCGACCCGGCGGCGACGAGCGCCTGCAACCGCTCCGGCACCGGCGTGCCGATCTGCTCGCCGATGGCCTGCGCCACGTCGAGTCCGACGAAGTCGAGCAGCGCGATCGGGCCCATCGGCAGGCCGGCGCCGAGCGTCATGCACACGTCGACGTCCTCGGCGGCGATACCGGTCTCCGACATCAGCTCGACGGCGCTGAACAGGTACGGGAACAGCAGTCGGTTGACGACGAAGCCGGGGACGTCAGGGACCTCGACAGGCGTCTTGCCGAGCGCCTCGCACAGCGCTACGGCTCGCTCGCGGACGTGCGCGTCGGCCTCGGGCGGATACACCAGCTCGACCAGCTGCATGCGGGGCACCGGGTTGAACACGTGCAGCCCGACGAAGCGGTCGGGGTGCCCGCTCGCCCGCGCGAGCTCGGCGATCGAGAGCGACGAGGTGGTCGTGGCGACAATCGCGCGTGGGCCCGCGCGGCTCGACAGGTCGGCCAGGTCGGCCAGGAGAGCCGCCTTGTGCCCATGATGCTCGATCACCGCCTCGACCAGGAAGGTGGCCTCGCCCAGCCCGTCGAGATCGGTCACCACCTGCACGCGGCTCGGGTCGAGCTCCTCGTCGGTCAGCTTGGCGTAGAGCCTGGCGATCGATGCGCGTGCACGCTCCGCCGAGCTGCCGGAGCGGGCCCACAGCACCACGTCGCCATGGCGCGCCGCGGTGGCGGCCAGGCCGCACGCGATCACGCCCGCGCCGGCGATCCCAAGTCGTTCTTCCAAAGTCGTCTCCCGATGGTGGTTGACCCGCCAGTCGGTCGCGAACAGTACGGGAACTCCCGTGGTCGGGGCGCCGCCGGGGCCGGCGCTCAGCCCTGCTGCTCGGTGGGCCTGATCAGCAGCTCGTTGACCGCCACGTGGCGAGGCCGGGTGACGATGTAGGCGATTGCGTCGGCGATGTCGTCCGCCACCAGGCGCTCGATCGAGCCGAAGCGCTTGCTCATCTGCTCCAGGACCTCTGGGCGGTTGTGGCCGGCGAGCTCGGTCGCGACGGCCCCCGGCTCGACCAGCGCCACGCGCACGTGACGGCCGGTGACCTCCTGGCGCAGGGATTCGCTGAACGCGCCGACCCCGTGCTTGGTCAGGTTGTAGACGCCGCTCCCGGAGCGGGCCACCCGGCCCGCGACCGAGCTGATGTTGATCAGGTCGGCCACGCGGCGACCCGAGTCCTCGGCCGCGGAGAGCAGATGGGGCAGCGCGGCATGGGCGCAGTACAGAAGGCCGAGAACGTTCAGCTCGACCATCCGCTGCCACTCCTGCACCGGCGCGTCGACGATCGGCCCGAGCAGCATCACCCCGGCGTTGTTGACCAGGATGTCGAGCCGGCCGAGCTCCTCGACGGTGCGGGCCACGGCGTCGCGCGCCTCCTGCTCGTCGGTCACGTCGGTGGTGAGCGCGAGCGCTCGGCCGCCGTGCTCGCCGATCCGCCCGACGAGGCCCTCGAGCCGGTCCGAGCGGCGAGCGACGACGGCCACGGCGGCGCCTTCGCCGGCGAGGCGCAGGGCGGTGGCCTCGCCGATCCCGCTCGAGGCTCCGGTGATCAGCGCGACGGTGCCGGTCAGTGTGTCGTTCGTCATGCGGCGCTCCATCGGAACCCGATCGGATCGGGGGTGGGGGGCAGGGGACTGGACGGCAAGCCCGGCGGCGGGTGGTTCTCGTTGTAGCCGACCGGGGCCAGGTCGTTGGGCGTGCCGGGGTGAAACAGCGACGCCAGGTACTGCGCCTGCCCGCGACCGGGCCCGAGCTCGAACTGGCCGCCGCCGTAGGCGCCGATCCGGTGTTCGGCACAGTAGTCGTAGGCGGCGCACAGATCCGGCAGGCCGCCGATCCGCGAGGGCTTGATGTTGACCATCCGCGGGGCGAACGGCAGCGCCTCGATGTCGGCGATGGAGTGAATCTGCGCGTCCCACGTGATCCGGTCGTGGTGGCGCGCGAGCACGGCCGCCGTCTCCGGCGTCTCGACGTCGGGGTCCTCGAGCCAGGCGTCGGGGAAGGCATCGACGACGCGCTGGTAGAGGACGGGATCGGGCGCCTGGTCGACAGCCGTCCCGCGGTACAGAGCCTTGAAGTCGACCGAGTCCACAGCGCCGGTGGCGACGAGCGCGGCGATCAGGTCGGGGTCCCACGAGCTGGTCGGATCGAGCTTGAAGCGCAGGGTCGGATAGCGCTCGAGCCGGTGCGTGATCAGATCCAGCGACGGCGGCTCGCCGAGGCGCAGCGAGACCACGAACGTGAGCGGGCGCGGCTCGCGGCCGAGGACGTCGTGCAACGGGCGACCGAACTGCCGCAGGGCGAGGTCGAGCGCGGCGCTGTGAAAGGTCCAGCGCCGGTAGAGCCGCGAGACCTCGCGTTGCGGCGCAACCGGAAACAGGTCGAGGGAGCCGATCAGCGCGCAGAACTCGCCGAGCGTGTACCGGCCGGCGAGGGGCGCGGTTGGTCCGGCGTCCTGCAGCGCGGTCTGGTCCACGCCGTCGTAGACGACGTCCTCGCCGACGCCCTCGACGCCGCCGCCGTGCAGGTGCACGACGGTGCTGAGCCGCTCGAACCCGCTCGAGACCTGCGCGCGCAACCCCTCCAGGGAGTAGCTCTCGACCTCGAGCGGCAACTGTGCGAGGAGGTCGTAGGTGGCCACTGAGGGCACAGCATATGCAACTGCCCTCCCCGGCCCGGGAATGCGGTCGCCGGCGCCCCGGGTGGCGACCGGCGCGGGAAACCGCTACCGGGCCTCGTCCTTGGCCGGGCCCTCGAGCCGAACCACGAGCTCCTCGAGCCGAAGCTCCTCGAGGCCGCGATCGACCGCCTCGAGCTCGGTTGCGCAGAAGTCGACGAGGTCGCGTCCCTCCTTGACGAGGTCGAGCGTCTCCCGCAATCCGGCCTCGCCCGAGTCGAGTCGCCGGATGATCTCCTCGATCCGCGCCAGCGCCGTCTCGTACGTCCGCCCGTTCACGACGGCTCTCCCGTCACCCGGGCCGGGAGGCGCCCGTCACGGAAGCGCAGCGTGAGCTCCTCGGCATCGTGCGCCGCCCGGGCCGACCCGAGTGGCTCTCCCGCCGCGTCCTCGACCAGCACGTAGCCGCGCTCGAGCGCGCGGGCCGGGTCGTGCGCCGCGAGCGCGACCGTGAGCCGCTCCAGGTCGCGCCTGCGCTTGTCGTTCGCGGCGGCGCCCGCGCGGGCCAGGCTCGCGCCCAGCCTGGGGACGTTCACGGCCGCCCGCCCGCGCTCGGCGCGGGCGACGCTCGCCTTGCGGCCGAGCACGACGAGGTGGACCGAGGCCAGTTGCCGTCCGCGGCCGGTATCGCGGCGAGCGCTCGCCCTCAGCTCGCGCAGCAGCTGATGCAGCCGGCGCCGGTGGCGCGCCACGTGCTCGGCCGGGGCGCGGGACAGCGTCGCCAAGGTGCGCGCGCGGCTCAGCACGGCGCGCCGTCCGTGGCCGTGCAGACGCTTGGTCGCCGCGGTCAGCTCGGCTCGCGCAGCCCGGCAATCGACCGGCACGGCGGCCTCGGCGGCATGCGTGGGCGTCGAGCAGGCGACGGCGGCGACGTCGTCGATCAGGGTCCGGTCGGTGTGATGGCCGACGGAGGAGATCACGGGCACACGGAGCAGCGCGACGGTGCGGCACAGCGACTCGTCGCAGAAGGCGAACAGGTCGGCCAGCGAGCCGCCGCCGCGCGCGACGATCACCACCTCGACCGCTTCGATCGCGGCCAGTTCCCGCAGCGCGGCGGCGATCCGCGGCGCGGCGTGGCGGTCCTGGACGGGGACGAAGGCCCAGACGAGCCGCCCACCCCAGCCCCGGCGGCGCAGGCCGGCCAGGACGTCGTCGCGCGCCTTGCCGCGCTCGCCGGTGACCACGCCGATCGTGCGGGGCAGCGGCGGCCGGGCCAGCCGCTTCTGCGGCTCGAACAGCCCGTCGGCGTGGAGGCGGCGTCGCAGCCGCTCGAGCGCCACCAGCAGGTCGCCCTCGCCGGCGAGGCGCAGCTCGGTGACGTTGAAGGTGAAGGAGGGCGAGGAGGCGGAGCTGCCGGGGTAGTAGTCGCAGCCGCCCCCGACCACGACCCGCATGCCGTCGCTCAGCGGGGTCCCGAGCGCTTCGAACTCGTTGCGCCACATCGAGCACGGGAGCGCGCCGCGGGCGTCGCGCAGCTCGAAGTAGACGCGGACGCGGCTCGGTCGCAGGCCCCACACCTCGCCGACCAGCTGCACGCGGGCGAAGTCCTGGAGCCGGCGCTTGAGCTGCGCGGCGTAGGACCCGACCGGGTACGGGCCCGGGAAGGAGCTGCCTTCGATGCCCTCGGCGGGCGTGGCGGCGACCTCGTCCATTCCTCTGGCGAGGCTATCGCCCTGCGGGGCGGGATCCTGCGCCCGCGCCGCGTGGGGCGGCCGCAGGATCCTCCGATCACTCAGCGTCGGCGGTGGGAACGACCAGCACCGGCCGGTCGGAGAGCTGCAGCAGCTTGTGCGGGGTCGAGCCGAGCAGGGCGCCGCGGATGGGGCTCTCCCCCCGGGTGCCGACCACGATCACGCGGGCGTCGCGCTCCGCCCCGAGCTCGGCCAGGGCCTGGGCGGGCGAGCGCTCGACGATCACGGCCTCGACGTTCGCACCGGCGTCCCCGGCCAGCTCCTTGGCCTCCGTGAGGCGCTTGGTGCCGAGGTCCTTGAGCGCCAGATGGTAGTCGTGGAGCTCCCCGCCCACGGGTGAGACCTCGTAGCCGAAGGCGATGATCACCTTCTCGTTGTAGGCCTTGCCGACCTCGACGGCGACGCGGAGCGCCTCCTTGGAGCAGGGCGAGCCGTCGTAGCCGACGATGACGCCGCTACTCATGGGACTGCCCCGCGGGCGAGTGGGCGACCAGGGCCGGATCCGCGACCTCTGGCTTGCGCCTGAAGAAGCCGGGGAACTTCCACTGACACAGCAGCATGAACGGGATTCCGAGCAGCAGCGCTCCGAGCCCGATCACGAGTGGACCGCCGATCCCGAAGATCACCGTCGAGCCGGAATCGGTCTTGCCGAGGTCGAAGCAGGACTTGATGAACAGCGCGAACAGGATCACTCCCCCCAGGAACGGAAGCACGCCGATGAGGAAGAAGTTCTTGGCGCTCTTGAGCAGCTCGCGCCGGTAGAAGATCACGCAGGCAAAGCCGGTGATCCCGTAGTAGAAGGCGATGCCGAGACCGAGGGCGAGGATCGAGTCCCCGAGCACGTTCGTCGAGACGATCGTCATCACGACGTACCACGCGACCGAGAACCCGCCCATCGCCAGTGTGGCCACGCTGGGGCTCAGGTAGCGCGGGTGGATCTCGCCGAAGCGCTTCGGTATCGCCTCGGCTCGGGACATCGAGAGCACCGTGCGCGCAGTGGGCAAGATCGTCGTCTGCGTCGACGCCGAGGCTGAGGTGAGCACGGCGATGATCAGCAGCTTGTCGACGCCGGAGCCGAGCACGCTGTGCCCGATCGGGGCGAACACGTCACTCGCGTTGTTGGAGAGCAGCGCCGGCCCGGCGTACGCCGTCGCGGCGACGGCCACGAGCACATAGATCCCGACCAGAACGAAGGTGGAGACGACGGCCGCCTTGCCGGGGGCGGTGCCCGGATCCTCGGTCTCCTCATTGACCGTCACCCCGCTGTCCCAGCCCCAGTAGATGAACACCGCGAGCAGGATCGCCTCGGTGAAATTGCTGAAGCCGTGGATCGCGAACGGGTTGAACCAGCTCGCCGAGATGTGATGGGAGGTCTTGATCCCGTTGCCCGAGTAGACCTTCACCAGCGCGACGACGGAGAAGATCATCAGGATCACGAACTCGGTGCCGAGCAGGAGCTGCTGCGTGCGCGCGGAGAGTTCGATGCCGATGTAACAGATCGCGGTCATGATCACGATCCAGATCACGCCGATCAACGTCACCTCGAAGGTCGAGGGATTGCTGTTGCCGAACAGGTTGAAGGTGTACTGGCCGGCGATCGCCGCCAGGCTCGGCATCACGATGATGTCGGTGACGATGATCGCCCAGCCGCCGATCCAGCCGAGGCGGGGGCCCATCGCGCGCGACACCCAGGAGAAGGTCGTGCCGCAGTCCGGGTCGGCCCGGTTCATGTAGTAGTACGCCGAGGCGATCATCAGCATCGGGATGAAGGCGACGATCATCACCGCCGGCGAGCCGAAGGCGACGAACGCGGCCACGCCGCCGAGGGTCGCGGCCAGGCTGTAGGCGGGCGCCGTCGAGGCAACGCCGATGACGATGTTGGAGAGGAACGAGATCGCGTTCTTCTTCAGACCCTTGTCCTCGACCTGGATCCCGGTACTGACCGGCTCTGCCAACGACGCGCTTTCCATGGCGGCCCCTTCTTCCCGAGTTGTCTTGGAGCAACCGGCGGAGGTGCGTGGCTGTGTCGTTTGGACGAAACGTCACATCACCGACTGCGTGGCGGCAATTCTCTGCCCAAGAGTCCCCGAGCGCAAGGGTCCGATGGCCCAACCGCGACAATCCTGTTGTACCGGCTGGACAACCCCGCGTCGCCGGACGGACGGTTGCGGGCCGGTTCATCCGTCGGGGTGCAGCGTGAACGTCACCTGCGTCCCGAGCGGCTCGAAGCCCATTCGCTCATACATCCCGCGAGGCCAGTCCTCGACATCGGCGGGGAGGAAGATCGGAGCGCACCCCTCGCGACGGGCCGCCTCGAGCGCGGCCGCGACCACGGCCCGCCCGAAGCCGCGCCGGCGCTGGGTGCTCAGCGTGCCCACCTCGTCGATCAGGGCGAGACCGCCCTCCCCTTCGGGTCGATCGAAGAACAGCGTGCACGACGCGCTCAGCTCACCTTCGGCCCCCGCGCCGAAGCAGCGGGCGCGGGTCGTCACGCGCATCGCATCCTGCCCGGCGATCAGCGTGGCGCTCAGCGCCTCGGCCACCGCGCTCGCGCCGGCGTGCTCCTCGCGATGGATCTCGCGCTGCAGCATGCGCAGCTCATCGTCGGAGATCTCGCGGGCGAGATCGGCGGAGATGCCGATCTCCGCGTCGGGGCGCCAGCGCATGAACAGCGTCCGCTCCACCGTCCAGCCGTGGCGCTGGAGCTCGGGCGCGAGGCGCTCGGCGGCCGCGGCGTCGTCGACCACGACGCTCCGGTAGGGCAGGTGGCCGAGGCGCACATCGGCCAGCCCGGTCACCTCGTCGGGGCCGAACGCCTCGGGCAGGGGCGCATCGAGGATCAGCGCGTTCAGGTAGCGCATCGAGCGCAGCGGCTCGTGGAGAACCACGAGGCCCTCGGGCAGCTCGATCGTCTCCTGCGCGGCTCTCGCACGCAGGCCACGGTCGAAGGCAAGTGCGGCAGCAAGCTCGTCCACCGAAGCGCAGCCTACGGGTCCAGTACGAAGCCCCGCTCGTGGACCTGACGCTCTCTCCCGCCGAGCAAGGATTCCGCGACGAGCTGCGGGCGCGGCTCGCCGATCACCACCCGGGCCGCGAACCCGCCGGCGACGAGGCGGCGTTCGAGCTCCGGCGCGGGTCGCCGAGCTGGCCGGCATCTGAGCGCGGCGCGTCGCAGCGGCGTCACACGCGGCCCGGCTGTTTGTACAACCCGTCCAAGCTCTGCACCGCTACCGTCCGGACCGTGAGCTCAGGGCACGCAGACCCGCTCCGGGTTGCCATCCTCGGCGCGGCCGGGACGATCGCGCCGGCCATCGTGCACGACCTCGCCGAGTCCCCGGAGGTCGGCGAGATGATCCTGCTCGACCTTGACGGCGAGCGCGCCGCGGCGGTCGCCGAGCGCCACGGCGCCGGCCGGGCGACAGCGCGCGCGGCCGACGCGCGCTCCGGTCTCGCGAGCGAGCTGACCGACGCGGACGTGCTCGTCAACACCGCGTCCTACCGGATCAACCTCGACGCGATGCGCGCCTGCCTGGTGGCCGGCTGCACCTACCTCGACCTCGGCGGCCTGTACTGGCTGACCAAGCAGCAGCTCGAGCTCTCGGGTGAGTTCGAGCGGGCCGGGCTGCTGGCCCTCCTCGGCATCGGCTCGAGCCCCGGCAAGACGAACCTGATGGCGCGCCGAGCACTGCGCGAGTGCAACGGGGATCGCCCCGACGCGATCGATGTCTACGCCGCCGGACGCGATCCGCACGCCGCCGGGCGTTTCAGCCCGCCGTACGCGGTCCAGACCCTGGTCGACGAGCTGACGCTGGCGCCCGTCGTGCTGCGCGACGGCGCGCCGGTCGAGATCGCGGCGCTCGAGCCGGGCGGGGCGATGGACTTCGGCGAGCCGATCGGCGTCGCCGACACGATCTACACGCTGCACTCCGAGCTCGCCACCTTCGGCGAGAGCTTCGGCACGCGTGAGTCGAGTTTCCGCCTGTCGCTCACGCCGGCTCTGCTCGAGCGGCTGCGCGCGCTCGTCGGCGCCGCCCCGGAGCGGATCGCCGCCGCGGCGCGCGAGGCCACGGCGCCCTCGGACGCCACCACCTCGGTCCACCTGGTGATCGTGCGGGCCGGGTCGCGCACGGTGTCGGTGCGCGCCGAGAGCCCACCGCACTTCGGCATCGGCGGCTCGATCGTCTCGACCGCCGCACCGGCCGCGGCGGCGGTGCGGCTGCTCGCCCGCGGGGAACTGACCGCGACCGGGGCGATGCCGCCCGAGCGCGCGATCGATCCCGACACGATGTTCGCCGAGCTCGAGACCCGCGGCTGCCGCTTCAGCGTCAGCGTGGACTGAGTGCCGGCTGAGTCGGCGGCATCGGGCCGCGTTCTACGCGCGCGCCCGGCACCACGCCACCCGCGCCGTGTACGGCATCGGCAGGCGGTCGAGCTCCCGGGTCTGGGGATGCGTGGCCACGAGCGCGCGGACCGTCTGCAGGAAGTGCTCGCGTTCGCCGTCCTCGAGCGCCGAGATGTAGCTGACCGAGGACACGCGCGCAGTGAGCGCGTCGAGGTCGCCGGTGACGACATGCGGGAACGCCCGCTCGGACAGGGCGCCGAACAATCCCGACGCCGCGAGCTGCTCGGGCCACCGGGTCGTTGCTGCGCGCGGCGCGTCGCCGGCGTAGGCGTGGACCATCTCCTGCATCTGGCCCACCCACTCGACCGATTCGTCCCATTCGTTCCAGATCACCCCGAGCCCGCCGCCCGGCCCGAGCACGCGGTGGATCTCGCGCGCGGCGCGCGCAGCGTCGAACCAGTGGAAGGCCTGCGCGACGAGGACCGCGTCGGCGCCGTCGTCGGGCACAGGGATCGCTTCCGCGGTGCCCTCCAGCGCCTCGGCCTGCGGTACGGCCGCGACCAGCTGGGCGCGCATCCCGGCCACCGGCTCGACGGCGATCAGGCGGGCGCCGGTGCCGACCAGGGCGCGCGTGAGCTTGCCCGTCCCGGCGGCGAGGTCGACGATCGTGCGCTCCGGCCCCAGGCGGAGCTCGTGCACGAGCAGTGCGATCGCCTCCGGCGGATAGCCGGGACGCCCCCGCTCGTACTCCTGGCCGGCCCGCTCGAAGCCGCGCGCGGCGACGTGGTTGATCCCGGGGTCGCCCACTACGCGCGCGGCGCGCCGGCGCCGAGCTGGTGGCGCAGCAGTGCGAGATCGGCGTCGACCATCATCCGGATCAGCTGCTCGAAGCTGACCTCCGGCTCCCACGCCAGGACGCGCTTGGCCTTGCTCGCGTCGCCGACCAGATGCTCGACCTCGGCGGGCCGGAGGTAGGCAGGGTCGAGCACGACGTGGTCGCCGAGCGGCAGGCCGACGTGCTCGAAGGCCACCTCGACGCAGTCGCGCACGGAGTGGGCGATGCCCGTCGCCACCACGTAGTCGCCCGGCTCGTCCTGCTGCAGCATCAGCCACATCGCGCGCACGTAGTCGCCCGCGAAGCCCCAGTCGCGCTCGGCGTCGAGGTTGCCGAGCCGCAACTCGGTCTCGAGCCCGAGCTTGATCGCCGCCGCGTGCCACGTGACCTTGCGGGTGACGAACTCGAGCCCGCGCCGCGGGCTCTCGTGGTTGAAGAGGATCCCGCTGGTGGCGTACAGCCCGTAGGACTCGCGGTAGTTCACGGTGATGAAGTGGCCGTAGACCTTGGCCACGCCGTAGGGCGAGCGCGGGTAGAACGGGGTCGTCTCGGTCTGTGGGACCTCGAGCACCTTGCCGAACATTTCGCTCGAGGAGGCCTGGTAGAAGCGCGCCTCGGGAGACGCCTCGCGCATCGCCTCGAGCATCCGCGTCACGCCGGTGCCCGAGAACTCGGTGGTCAGCGTGGGCTGGACCCAGGACGCGGCCACGAATGACATTGCGGCCAGGTTGTAGATCTCGTCCGGCTGTGCGGCGCGCAGCGTGTCCACGAGTGAGCGCTGATCGAGCAGATCACCCTGGTGCAGCGTGACCCGGTTGCGGATGTGCTCGATGCGGTCGAACTTCTCGGTCGAGGAGCGCCGCACCATCCCGTGGACCTCGTAGTCCCGATCGAGCAGGAACTCGGCCAGATACGACCCGTCCTGTCCGGTGATCCCGGTGATCAGCGCACGCCGACGGCTCATGCGCCCACCGCCAGGCGTTGTTCGCGCAGCCACGCCACCGTCTGGGCGATCCCGTCGCGCAGGTCGATCCGGGCCTCCCAGCTGAGCAGGCGTCGGGCCTTCTCGACCGACGGCCAGCGCCGCTGCACGTCGACCTCGAAGCTCGGCAGGTGCGTCAGCGCAAACCCGGCCGGGTCCCGGTCGCAGGCCGCCCAGATGACACGCGCGATCTCGGCGATGCTCAGCTCCTCGGAGGCCGAGATGTTGAAGTCCTCGTTCAGCGCCGCCGCCGACCCCATCGCGGTGACGACGCCGTCGGCGATGTCGTCGACGTGCGTCAGCGTCCGGGTCTGCTCGCCGGTCCCGAAGATCTCGAGCGGATGCTGGCCCGACAGCGCCTTGGCGATGAGGTCCGGCACCGCGTGCGCGATCCCCGGCTCATCGGGCTCCGGCAGCTCCCCCGGGCCGTAGGCGTTGAACGGCCGGCAGATCGTGTAGCTGAGGCCGTGCTGGTCGTGCGCGGCGCGGGTGTAGACCTCGCCGGCGAGCTTCGAGAAGCCGTACGCCGAACGCGGTGCCGGGCACTCGGAGAGGTACTCCTCGGTGGTCGGAAAAGCGGATGCGCGCTCGAACACCATCGAGGAGGAAACGTAGACGAAGCGCTCGATCTCGTCCTCCAGGGCGGCTCGCACGACGGCGCCGGTGAGCGCGTTGTTGACCTCGGTCAGCGTGTAGGGCAGCTTGTGGAAGTTGGCGATCCCGCCGACGATCGCGGCCAGGTGGATCACATGCGTGCAGCCGTCGGTCGCGGCGCGTGCCTGCTCGGCCACCCGCAGGTCGCCCTGGTGGATCTCGCAGCCCTCGCGGATCCACGCAGGAGCCTGGCGGTGATCGGACACCCGGACCTCCCAGGCGGGGTCGCGCAGCAGACGCCTGACGACCGCCGAGCCGATTGTGCCCGCCCCACCGGTGACGAGGACCCGGCTCATCCGCGTGCCGCGTCCTGCGCCGGCTCGCCCCGCTCTGGGCTCAGGCCTGCGCCGGTCCCGAGCAGCGCCGCCGCCTCGCTCGCGTACACGAACACCTGCGCCGTCCCGAAGCTGTTCCACGGGTCGACCAGCAGGCACTCGCTCGAGGCTCCGGCGATGATCTCGCGCAGCGTCTCGGGACGCTCGAAGGCCGAGTGATTCGTCGCCACGATCACCACATCCGCGTCGCGGACCGCGTCGCCGAGCGGGTGCGTCGGGGTCGCCGCGTACGGGTCGCACACCGCGACGTCGGCCAGCTCGCGCTCGAGCATCCGGATCAGTTTGGGTGAGAGCGAGTCGCGCTCGTCATCGGTGTCGCGCTTGAAGGTGAGCCCGAGCACCGCGACCTTGTGCGAGGAGAGCTCGCCGACCCGCCGCTTGACGCCCTCGACCAGGAACAGTGGCACCGCCTCGTTCACGCGTGAGACGGCGAGCAGCATCCCGGGCGCGTTGGAGCGCTCCTCGGAGAAGGCGAAGTCCTTGCGCAGGCAAGTGCCGGCGGTCATCCCCGGCCGCGCCATCCCTCCCCGCGGGTAGTCGCGGTTGATCAGATCTATGACCTCGAACACGTTGGCGCCGTAGCGCTCGCAATCCATCATCAGCAGGTTCGGAAGCGCGAACGTGGTGTAGCGGAGGATGTTGGTCCAGATCTTGGCCAGCTCGGCCTGCACCGCAGTGGTGCGGACGATCGGCGCGCCGAGCTGCGCGAACAGGCCGGCGGCCCGCTCGGTCGAAGCGTCGCCGACGCCGCCGATGATGCAGGGGAGGGTCGAGATCTCCTCCAGAAAGCGGCCCGCGGCGATCCGCTCGGGAGCGTGTGAGACGAACACCTGCTCGCCGACACGGAACCCGCGCTGCTTCTCCAGGTAGCCGGCCACAAACTCGGTCGTGCCGGGGGCGATCGTCGAACGAAGGATCAGCGAATGACCGGGGCGCAGCAGGGGCAGCAGGTCATCGACGGCGGCGCGGACCTGGCGGAGGTCGGTCTCGATGTGCGAGAACGAGGGCGTCCCCAGGGTGATCACGATGTTCTCGGCCCGGGCCGCGTCGGCGGCGCGATCGGCGAGCTCGAGCCGGCCGGACGCGAGCACCCGTTCCAGCAGCGCCTGGGTCCCGGCCTCGGAGAACGGCATGCGGTGGGCGCGAATCGCCTCCAGCACCTCCGGATCGGAGTCGACGCCCAGCACGCGCAGGCCGCGGTCGGCGAAGCACAGCGCCAAGGGCAGCCCGACCCGGCCCAGCCCGATGATCGATAGATCGTGAGTCACGCGTGGTTAAACGTAACGAGCGCTCAGAGGTGACGCGGATACGTCGGCGTCAGGGCCCGGGTATGCCGCCGACGCTCGGCAGCGGCTCGAGCCCCGGCTCCGGGTCCTCACCGCGCGTCTCGCCCGAGTAGGCGATGCCGTCCAGCCGCGCGATCTCCCGCTCGCCCTCGATCCGGGCGGGGTGGTCGCCGGGAAGGTCGCGAATCAGGCGGCGGATGCGCTCGCGGAGCTGAAGCGCGAAGTGCGGCGTCGATGCCCCCATCAGCTGGCGCACGTCGTCGAGGGTCACCTCGCGGCCCTGGCGCAGTCGGTCTGGGTGCTCGGCCTGGCTCATTTGCCCTGGGGGACGACCTCGAGCAGCGAGTCGAGCTGCGCCTGGACGCCGACCGTGACGGCGTTCTGATCCCCGATCACCCACGCGTGGTTGTAGACCGCGGCTGTCGGCCCGTACTGGCTGTAGGCGGGCGTCCCGTAGTTGAGGAAGAAGTTGAGCACTACAGACGGGAGCGTAGACGGATTGTCGACCAGCAGGATGGGACCATAGTCGCCGCTGCCGGACAGCGGCGCCGACGCGGCCGCGTCCAGCGGGCGGTGCATGTTCACGAGCACGTATCCGTGGCCAGGGCTGCGCATCGCCCACCCGAAGCTCCCCGGGATGTGGCCGCACGGCTGTCCGTACGGGCAAGCGGGATCGCGGTACTCGGCGAAGTTGACCGCGTTGCTGACCGGGTCGGCGCCGGCCACCCGCTTCACCGGGCCGTACTTGCCGAGCTGTCTGAGGATGCTGTCGGGCACAACGCTCGGGGGTCCGAGCACGTAGATGTGCGGGTGCTGGTGCGAGAGCAGCGCCTGGCGCGTGACCTGGGGCACGCTCGAGCCGGTCACGAACAGGACCGGCTCGCCGCTCTCCGCCGCCCAGCCGGCCGCCGGCATCGCGTAGGCTGGATCGTCAGCCGAGGCGATCATCACGTTGGCGCTCGCCTTCCCGCGGGCGGCGCTCGCGAAGCGGTCGATGGCCGCGGCGAGCGCGAACGGGTCGCTGCCCTGGATCGTGGTCGCGCGCAGACCGCTCGGGCTGGGCACGTTGCCGATCCGGATCACCTGGGCCCCGGCCGCCGCGCCTGAGCCGGTCGGGGCCAGCTCGCTCAGCGCGTCCGACGTCGCGGAGGGCAGCGAGGAGCTCCCTGACAGCAGGATCGGCGCGCGGATCGGCGGCGCCATCAGAGCGGCGGCCGCGATCGCGGCCTGCCAGTCATCGCTCGGGGCGAGCGTCACCGCCGTCGGATGCGTGCCGGCGGCGGCCGAGGGGTACACCGCCAGCGCCACCGCGGCCGCGTCGGCGATCGCGTCACCGCCGCCGACCCGGGTCGTGTTCTTGGTCGCCACCGACGGAAAGCCGAGCTTCTGGGCCGCCTGCGGGGCGCTCGCCTGCACGCCGCTCTCGGGGTTGCCGGTCAACAGCTTCGTGCCGCCGCCGCACCCTGCGAGGAGCACGGTGATCGCGGCGATCGATACAGCTGATGGCATCCTGCGCATGGCGGGCTGTGACCATAGAGCACCGTGGTCCCGTGAGCGCCGGGTCCGGGGTGGGTCGGCGTTGTTGTGAGGATCGTTGCAAGCCGCCAGACGACGCGACAGGGCCTCCGGTGTTTGGTATATGGTGGGCATAACGCCTAATCCACGATCACCAAGGTCGTGGAGCGGGGGACCCAAAAAAGAGATCCCCAGGGGCTAATCCCGCGGTGAACCCGCGGGAGGCGCAGGCTCTTTTAGCGCCAGCCCGACAGCTAACCCCGCCGGCCAACGAAAGAGAATTGACTTGCGGGTACCCATCCTGATCGCGTCCGGCTGTGCCGTTCTCGCCCTCGGTAGCTCCCCGGCGCTGGCCGCCTCGCCCGTCGCCCTCAGCACCTCCGGCGGTGCCGGCGTGGGCTTCGGGCCCGGCCCCCGGAGCACCCCCGCGCACCCGGTCGTGCCCGGCTATCGCGCCAAGATCATCCGCGGCGTCGCCTACGCCCCCGCATCGGCGCCGATCCAGGTTCAGCGCGCAATCTGGGCCGGCGACCGGATCCGCCACAAGCCCTATATCTACGGCGGCGGCCACGGCAGCTTCAACGACGTCGGCTATGACTGCTCGGGCAGCGTCTCCTACATGCTCCACGCCGCCGGCCTTCTCTCGACCCCGTTCGACTCCAGCGAGTTCATGAGCTGGGGCAACGGCGGCCTCGGCCACTGGATCACCGTCTACACCAACCCGGGCCACGCCTTCATCGAGATCGCCGGCATACGTCTCGACACCTCGGCTGAGGGTGATCCGCACCCGGCTCCCGGTTCCGGCCCGCGCTTCCGTCCGCTGCTGAGTGACACCAGCGGCTTCGAAGCCCGCCACCCGACCGGGTCCTAGGTTCTGCCGCGGCCCCCGGCCGCGACCCTGCCCCCCTGCCTCCTACGCCGCCGGACGGGTGTGGGGCGACCGCGCCCGTCGACCGCCAGGTCATGTACGCCGTGCTGACTCCGAGGCGGGCTTAGCGTCCATTCGCAGCGCATCCTATGTTCCGGGACTATGGCGCGTGTGTACGCTAGAGGGGCTCGTCCAGCCACCCGCCAAGGAGGATGCGATGCCGGGCCTTTCCGGGCGCATGTCGACCGTCGTCAAAGCGAAGATCTCAAAGTTGCTCGATCGCGCCGAGGATCCCTCAGAGACCCTCGAGTACAGCTATCAGAAGCAGATCGAGCTGCTGCAGAACGTCAAGAAGGGGATCGCCGACGTCGTGACGTCGAAGAAGCGCCTCCAGCTGCAGGAGGAGAAGCTCCAGCAGCAGGTGGTCAAGCTCGACACGCAGGCGCGTCAGGCGCTGTCGGCCGGCAACGAGGAGCTCGCGCGCACGGCGCTCGAGCGCAAGAACGTTGCCCAGACTGAGCTCCAATCGCTCGATGCGCAGATCGTGCAGCTCGAGCAGCAGCAGGAGCAGATGACCGCCTCCGAGCAGAAGCTGCGCACGAAGATCGAGCAGTTCCGCTCCAAGAAGGAAGTCATCAAGGCGCAGTACTCGGCCGCCGAGGCGCAGGTGCGGATCTCCGAGGCCGCCACCGGCGTCGGCGAGGAGATGGCCGACGTGGGCCTGGCGATGCAGCGGGCACTCGACAAGACGGAGAACATGAAGGCTCGTGCCGATGCCGTGGGCGAGCTCGAGGCATCGGGTGCGTTCGAGGATCTGACCGCGCTCGGATCGGGCGAGGACGACATCGATCGCCAGCTCAAGCAGCTCTCGACCACCAGTGAGGTCGACGACGAGCTGGCCAAGATGAAGGCCGAGCTCGGCGGAGGCTCGCCCGCGGCAGGTCAGCTCGGCGCCGGTGAAGCGTCGGCCGAAGGGGCGGAGGCAGCCAAGGGGAACGAGGGGGCCAAGGAGGCCACCCCGTGATCATCCGGATCTCGAGCGAGGGTCAGTACGAGCTGGACGAGAGCGACGTCCCGGCCCTCAACGAGCTGGACAACGCCGCCGTGGCGGCCGTCGAGGCGGGTGACGAGGAGGCCTTCCGGACCACGTTCGGGAAGCTGCTCGTGCTGGTCCGCACCGAGGGCACGCTGGTCGGCGACGATCACCTGGGCGGCTCGGACGCGATCCTCCCTCCGCCTGACTCCTCATTGGAGGAGGCGAAGGTGGGCTTCAACGGCGAGGGCTTGATCCCGGGCTGATCGATTGAGTCGGGGCGGCGGCCGAAGCAAGGCTCGGCTGCCGCGTCACCGACAGGCTGTCTCAGATCGGGCTTCCCCACAGCGGGAACCAGCGCTGGAGCTCGTTCTCGAGCGGCAACTCCTTGCCGGCCTGAGCCTTGAGCCGCAGCTCGCGCTCGTTGTCGCGCTGCTGCGCGCCGCCGGCGGGCACGAACGGATAGAACGAGCCGCGCTTGTAGTTGTAGATCCAGTACACCGGCTGCTTGCGCTCGTCGCCGAACGCGAACACGGCGCACAGCAGGCGCTCGCCGTAGCCGCCGGCCTCGAGCGCGCTGCTGACCGCGTTGATGCCGACGACGAGGTCGTCGAACTCGCCGCCCTTGAGCACCAGCCAGCGGAAGCCGTAGGTGTCATCCGAGGTCTCCACACGTGTGCCGCTGTCACCGGCGGTGGCGCGCACGACCTCCTCCATCTCGCGCACGATGGCGTCGAAGTCTGAGGTCGGAAGTGGCTGGAAGACGATTGCCGCGGCCCCGGTGCTGGTCAGCGACAGCTCGGTCTCGAACGTGACGTAGGCGGTGCTCATCGCGAACAGGCGATCCGGCGCCGGCGCGGCGAGCTTGCGCTTGCCGGTGATGACGTCGAGGAAGCCCACGCGCGCGAGTGCCTACGCCGTGCCCTGGAGCTGGGACTCGAGCTTCTGCAGCGCGGCGATCCGCGCCTCGAGCGAGGGGTGGGTGGCGAACAGGCCGGCGATCGACTGCTTGGCCTTGGGCGGGAAGATGTAGAACGCGGCCATCTCGCCGGACGCCGCCCGCAGGTCCTGCTGCGGGATCTGCTGCATGTTGCCGCTGATCTTCATCAGCGCCGAGATCAGCGCGCTGGGGCGGCCGGTGATGATGGCCGAGCCGCGGTCGGCGGCGAACTCGCGGTAGCGGGAGAGCGCCTGCAGCAGGACGAACGAGACCGCGTACACCGCCGCGGAGACGAGGAGCACGACGATGAACCCGGGGCCGTCCTCGTCGTCGCCGCCGAACGCGCCACCGAACCAGAACCCCATCTGGACGATGAACGAGGCGATCGAGGCGAAGAAGCTGGCCAGCGTCATCACCATCACGTCGCGGTTCTGCACGTGGGTCAGCTCGTGGGCCATCACCGCCTCGAGCTCGGCGGGGGAGAGCAGGTTCAGCAGCCCCGTTGTGGCGCACACCGTCGCCGTCTTCGGGGAGCGCCCGAGCGCGAACGCGTTGGGCATCTGCTGATCGGCGATCCCCACGCGCGGCTTGGGCATGTTGGCCTGGATGCAGAGCCGCTCGATCAGCGCGTGGAACTCCGGCGCCTGGACCGGCGTGACTTCGCGCACGCCCATCGACAGCAGCGCGATCTTGTCCGAGGTGAAGTACTGGACCAGGAACAGCCCGCCGGCGATCACGGCGATCGTGACCGCGCCGACGCCGGCGGCGAACAGGACGCCGATCAGGACGGCATAGACGAGGCCGAGCAGGAACAGGGTCAGCAACATCCGCGCCTGCAGTCCCGGATCCTTGCCAAATGACTTGGATTGCGCCATAGCGTCTCTATGTTGGCAGACCGGCTAACGGCCGGGTCAAGGGCGGGTGTGGGGGAGTGATGAGTGCCCCCTGTCCACGCCTACGCCGACGGCGGCGCGGAGCGGGCTCGCAGTGCCTTGGCGATGAACCTCAGGCTCACGGCCTGGAGCTCCTCGTCGTGCTGGATCGAGCGGTGATGGCCGCCGGGCAGCACGATCAGGCGGCTGCCACCCGATCCGACCCGGGCCGCGAGCTCGCGCGAGTGCTGCACCGGGACGACCTCGTCGCCCTCGGCGTGCAGCAGCAGCAGCGGCGCCTGCAGCGTCTCGACCGCGGTGTGGAGATCGTGCGCGGCCAGGAACGCGTCCATGGCCTCGGCATCGACGTCGAAGCGGAGCGTGCCGGCCTGAACACCGCGGCGCAGACCCTCGGCGCTGGCCGGACAGATCGCCACGATCGCATCCGCGCGCACCGCCGGCGCGGCCAGAATCGCCATGTAGCCGCCCATGCTCGAGCCGCGCAGCGCCACCGGTGCCTCCGCGCTGCCGAGCTTCGATCGCAGCAGGCCGGCCATCGCGGCGACGTCCTCGATCGCCCGGCCGTCCATCGGCCCGTCGCTGTCTCCGTGGCCGCGCTGGTCGAACGCGACCGCGGCCAGCCCGACGGCGTGGGCGGCGCGGGCGTAGTCGTGGTGGCTCTCCTTGGCGGACCCGGCCCCGTGCAGGATCACGACGCCGGCGGTGGCGCCCTCCGGCAGCCACAGCGAGTAGGCGAGGCCGTCGCGCGTGGAGACCTCGGCCGGCATTGCCAGGTTGAC
>Ga0208714_1000073_pt1 | contig 31093 bp, 27 predicted proteins | sample NGESurshal072012_3_FD_184461 | JGI IMG/M metagenome (GOLD analysis project Ga0208714, IMG submission 184461) | Arctic peat soil microbial communities from Barrow, Alaska - NGEE Surface sample 415-1 shallow-072012 (SPAdes) | ecosystem: Environmental > Terrestrial > Soil > Wetlands > Peat ... | reverse complement strand
CTCACGCACTGAGACGGGGCTGGATGCAAGCAACAACATGCACCTGCCCTTGGAGGGGAGGGGGAGATTTTTTTTCTTGACATCCCCTCTTATAGGATAGCTTAGCGGCGCTTCGCCCGTAAAATATTCAGCCCCTTGGGGTTAGCTTCGATTTGTCAAAGAACGGATGCCTCAGTCCCAAGCTTGGGGCAAAAAACATCACACGCCCTCCCAAGTGATGGGAGCCCGACGCCGAAACCATCATGGCGCGGCGGGAGGGGACGGGCAAGGAAAAGCCACCCTGTCAACGTTACGAAGGTAACCTGATGGTTCCCGATTTGGGAAAGGCAAAACGCACTCGGATGCCACGGTGGTGAGGGCGGAGCCGAGGTAAACCCAAAATTGCCACAAGAACAGCAGGCAAATGCGGGCCAACAGCCAACCAGTGCTTGGCGACCGGCTTACAATTACAGAGGGCGAAGTCCTCTCGCCCCTTCAGATGATCCAGAGATAAGCCGCCTCAACTGAAATTTATGCTGCTTAGGTTTCCAGGAGGCCAGCCATGAAACGACGGGGAGTCACTATCACTCTCACATGCGGAGTCCTGTTAGCCTGCTGCACCGCTCAGGCGCAGCTCGAGGACCTTTGGAAGAAAGCTCAAACCACAACGCAATCCACCAGCCTGCCAGGAATGGCGTTGAGCAACGACAAGATTGCAAGCGGCCTGAAAGAGGCGCTGACCAAGAGCACGGGCACGGCAGTAGCCTCCACCGGGCGGCCCAACGGCTACTTCGAGAACCAGGCGATCAAGATCCTGCTGCCCAGCCAACTGCAGACCGTCGGCAAGGGAATGCGGATGATGGGCATGGGCGCGCAGGTCGATGAACTCGAATTGTCCATGAACCGCGCCGCCGAGCAGGCCGCTCCCGCGGCCAAGCAGATCTTCATCGACGCCATCACCAAGATGACGTTTGCCGATGCGCGCAACATACTGTCGGGCGGCAACACTGCAGCCACGGACTACTTCAAGAAGACAAGCTCACCCGAATTGACCAAGGCCTTCACCCCCATCGTTCACCAGTCGATGGAAAACGTGGGGCTCATTAAGCAATTCAACGCGTTTGCGCAGAACTCCATGGTGGCCCCGTTGCTGGGAGGCCAGAGTTTCAACCTAGATAGCTATGTGGTCGGTAAGGCCCTCGATGGCCTGTTCTACGAACTGGGGCAGGAGGAAAAGCAGATCCGCACCGATCCCGCAGCGCAAACAACCGCCCTGCTCAAAGAGGTGTTTGGCAAGAAATAACAGGTGCGCCGGGGGAATTGTTGCCTGCGAACAGAACAGCGGCGTAGAGATTGCGCCGGAGCGAACCGCAGCCGCGCGACGATGACCTGTATGTGTGCTGTTGCACCGCGCCATGTTTGCCAACGCTAGCAAACGCGGGCTCGCCGCTGACTCAGCTCACTTCACGAATTCGGTCGAGTTTAAAGTCACTTTCGACGTTATTCTTTCGAATTTCTCGCCACATCCTAATTATTGATTCTGTTTTGAGTTCGGCACGCTTTGCCAATTTGACATTGAAGTTTAACGAGTTGTTGAGGGTTGCGGTGTAGTCGCAAATGACCTTCTGGAAGCTGCTTAAGGGAAACCGCGCCTTTTCAACACCGAGTTTGTCCGTCAAGACGAAAAACAGACTATCAGGCACGTCACCTTGCAGCTGAAAGCAGAGGAGAATCTGATCTGTCCCAGGAAAAACGAAGAAATCCTCCCTCTCTACCAGGAGATCGTCTTGAAGCGTCGTCACGCTAGCGCCGCGGTTCGGGGCGACGATTGTCCGAAGAAAGGCCCGTTGTTTGATCTCCGAGAGAGCGTGTCGGCCCGGAAGGTTGCGGATGACCAAACGGAATCCGTAATTTGGCAGATACCACAGCTCGGGTGCTCCCTCTCTTCTGGAGAACCTCTTCAAGATAAAGTACTGAATTGCCGGAAATGCGAAAAACGCAGCCAAGCAAGGATCTGACCCCAAAAAACTTCGAGAATCTTGCTGTTCATGCTCGGCTCCCGACCAGTGTTAGTGGCGGCGAAAATACAGAAGACAGGCTGTTGGCGAAGGTGGGCCACGAGCCCAGTCAGCCAGCGGCGGCTCCAGAATCTGCGACCGGTGGGGCTTTGCGCGCGACAACAGGTTTGGCTTTACGCTTGTAATGCTTGTCGAACTCCTGAAGAATATTCGCGTTAAAGAATCGCTGGCGTGCGCTTCGCGGGTTGTCGGGATCCAGCACTCGCTGGATGCAATACTTCTTGTCCTTCTCATACTGCTTTCGGATCTTGTGATACTCGTTATTTTCCAAGAAGTCTGAGTAGCGTCGTTTGATGGTGTCTGTCAACCTACGGTAGGTTAGCGGATAGTTCCTTAGGAAATCTTCCTCTCGTATAGCGATTGTGGGTGCGTTGGGATCATCCGTCCATTGAAAGGCGAGTGCCGTGTCATCCTTTGCTCTAACGAATTTCGTTTCGATCCGCAAGGCAACATGCTGCGTACCGTCGTCCTCTTCCTCGTCTGTTTTTTCGAGTACATCCAAATACTCAAGGAGCTTTCTGACCTGCTCTGGATAGGCAGCCCGCGTGACTGGTTCGGCAACTTCAAATCCGTGATAGAAGGACAGCGGCATCAGGAAAAAATTGTACGTCGACAAATCGAGTTGAAACCATTCTGAAGCGAGGTGCAGATAGTTCCTAAGCGAGGCCGTGCCTATCTCTAAGACCCTCCGGCCAAGATAGAGATCCTTGTTCACGAAATGAACAGCGTTGTCTCGAATTTCGACAAGCGCAAGAATGTTATCGTGGCATGCGCGCTCGAGGCCGGAATCGACATCATCTCTTAGCCTTGCGGCCAAGTGTGTTAAACCCATGGAAAGCGGGTTGCCACTTCGGTTTAGCTTTGGCGTTACACCGCCCTTCTTGTCGTCAACTAGGACATGGAGGGTATCAGGAGCGTCCTGATGATCGAGGAGCCATTTTGCTTTCAGCAAAAGTTCCCACGCGTTCGTCATGAGGAGCGCAAAAGCTTCTTCCCGGTATGAGAAATTGGGCTTGTTGTAAATCTCGATGGCTGCAATTGCTGCTTGCACTGACTTTTGAGCTAAGTCTCCGCTTGACGGCATTCGATAAATCTCCCTCGATGTCACGTCGATGTGGCGTCTTCCACCGCGTCAGATAACCACCGTCTCCTTGTACTCCCCGTACACCCGGCGGATGGCGTCGGAGATTTCGCCGACCGCTGAGCTGGCCTCAGCCCGCGCAACTGTCACAGGCATCTGTGCTGTTACACGGCCGATGCGCCGATCGCAGTGAACTCAAAGGCGGTGGCATACAGCGTTGCACCGTCACACGTCCGCTTAGGCAACTTAGTCCCAGGTTGCCTGTCCAACCAATCAGTGAATACCTGCATAAAGGTTGGATGCCTAACCGACAGGAGCTCACTCGCAAAACACATGTAATGCCGCAGAAAAACTGCAGTATCCTCGGCACTATTGCCGGCAATGTTATCGGGAATTCTCTGGCGCTCGCAGAATGCGCGGAAGTCGCCCTTGAAGCGGTCGTTCAGTATTCTGTCCCAGATCATCTTGTTGTCATAGATTGGGAAAAGCCCGGGGTTGTAAAAATGCAGGAACTCCGAGACTGTCATGAGGGGAAAGCCTCGCTTCCGTTTGATCCCTTGCAACTTTGCGAGGCAGGTTTCGAGACGGAGCCCGGTTCCGCTCTTTGGAAAATTCAGCAGGTTGATAGGGCCGCGCCACGAAAATTCCGTAAATTCATTTTTGAGGATGTCGAAGATTTGCCGCGCGGACATGCCACGACTTCCGCCACGCCACACGCGCCAATAACCGGTGAGCATGTCGTCAATCTCTATGAAATCTCGCAATGCGCCCTCTTCGTTCACCGACGAATCGAAGGCTCTCTTCGATGCTTCGTAGAGGTCCAGAAACTCTGAGCCGAGGGGGAAAACTTCCTCCTATGCTACGAAGAACGCACCCAGCGCCCGTCTCTGTTGGGCCTCATTTTCAAAATAGGCTCGAAGCGGCTGCGGAGACATAACAAACCTCCTTGTCCCACACCCTCAGATAACCACCGTCTCCTTGTACTCCCCATACACCCTTCGCATGGCGTCGGAGATTTCGCCTACCGTCGCGTTCGCATCTACGGCCTCGACGATTGCGGGCATCAGGTTGTCAGTCCCACGCGCGCTGTCTTCCACCTGTTGGATGGCGGCCTTCCACTTCGCTTGATCGCGTTTGGCGCGAACGGCCCGCAGCCGTTCTACCTGCTTGCGCTCCAGTGACTCGTCACTGTGCTGTAGCGGGATTGCCTTCTCGTGCTCGATCCCGAAGGCATTCACGCCGACCACAACCGCTTCGTTCCGGTCCACCGCCTGCTGGTATTCGTAGGCAGCGTTCTGGATTTCTGCCTGGATGTAGCCGCGCTCGATGGCCTTGAGCGTGCCGCCCATGGCATCGATCTTGTCGAGATAGGCGCGCGCGCCGGCTTCAATCTGGTCAGTGAGCGACTCGATGTAGTATGAGCCGGCCAGTGGATCGACAGTCTGCGGCGCTCCCGATTCGAAGGCGATGATCTGCTGGGTGCGCAGCGCGATGCGCGCCGACTGCTCGGTCGGCAACGCCAGCGCCTCGTCGTAGGAGTTGGTATGCAGCGATTGGGTTCCGCCCAGCACCGCCGCCAGCGCCTGCAACGCGGTGCGGACGATGTTGTTCTCCGGCTGCTGCGCCGTCAGCGTAGAGCCCGCGGTCTGGGAGTGGAAGCGCAGCATCTGCGACTTGGGATTCTTGGCGTGGAAGTGATCGCGCATGATGCGCGCCCACATGCGGCGGGCAGCGCGGAACTTGGCGACTTCCTCCAGGAAATTACTGTGCGCGTTGAAGAAGAAAGACAGGCGCGGCGCGAACTTGTCCACGTCGAGCCCGGCGTCGATCGCCGCCTGCACGTACGTCACGCCATTCGACAGAGTGAACGCGACTTCCTGCGTCGCGGTGCATCCCGCCTCGCGCATGTGGTAGCCGGAGATGGAAATGGTGTTCCACTCGGGCACGTGCTGGTTGGCGTAGGAAAAAATGTCGGTGATGATGCGCATCGCCTGATGCGGCGGATAGATGTACGTTCCGCGCGCGATGTACTCCTTCAGCACATCGTTCTGGATGGTGCCCGATATCTTGGCGACATTGCGGCCAGTCCGTCGCGCGACGGCGATGTACAGCGCCAGCAGAATGGACGCCGTCGCGTTGATCGTCATTGAGGTGGAAATCTTTTCCAGATCTATGCCGTCGAACAGCCGCATCATGTCTTCGATGGAATCGATGGCCACCCCCACCTTGCCGACTTCTCCCATGGCGAGCGGATTGTCGGAGTCGAGCCCGATCTGCGTGGGCAGATCGAACGCGATGCTCAGGCCGGTGGTGCCCTGGCTCAGGAGATATTTGTAGCGGCGGTTGGACTCATCGGCGTCGCCCATGCCGGCGTATTGGCGCATGGTCCACAGGCGGCCACGGTACATCGAGGCCTGCACGCCCCTCGTATAGGGGAACTGTCCGGGAAAACCCAGTTCGCGGTCGTAGTCCCAGCCTTCTAGATCGGCGGGCGTGTACAGCGGATGGACGCTGATGTGGGAGGAAGTTTCCTGATTCTCCGCCAGCTTGCCGGAGACTGATTTAGTCTTTGTATCGGCCATACGATTAGGCCCTCGATAAAGGATGCCGCGCAAAACGGCGGTCCCTTAGATTATTGCGTTACCGGGCGGCCCGACGCAGTGAGGCGAGTCACAGGCCGGACGGATGCGTCACTAGCTCTTGTTGCCGTTCCGCAGCGAGCGCCAGAAGGAGTTCATGCCGAAATAGAGGAACAGCAGCGTGAACACGGTAGCCAGAATGACTTTACCCCGGGTGGTCGTACCAGCCGCGTAGCGATGGTATTCGCGGGCCGTAGCCCCACCGCCAATCACAGCCAGCACCAGGAACAGAAAGCCGGTGACTTCCAGCCACAGGGCATGGAACACGTGGCCGACGCTGGCGACGGTAACGCTTCCCGCCCGATAAAAGGCGCGCACCCAGCGATTCTCACCCGTCTTGCGTCCGGCCACCCGGAGCGCGGCGCGGCTTCGCCGGCCAAAATGTTGCGAGGTCGCGGGTTTGTTCTCGCTTTGTGCGGGCATTTGGATTACAAGCGTATTCTAGCAGCCGGATTTTCAGCGCCAACTCGTTCGCAGTAAACTGATGTTTCAGGTGGCATCGTGGACGACGAACTGAAAAAGCTGATGAAGGAATTGGGAGAAGCCATCAACCACTCGGTGGCGGAGTCTGACCAGATCTCCGACGTGATGGCGCGCATCAGGGCGGGAGGCTACGACGTGTTCCTCGTGCTGGAGGCGACCATCGGATTCAACCAGAGGGATGGCGCGAGAGAAGCGCCGAAGCAAACGGAGCGCACCTCGTCGGGCGAGTTGGACATCACTTCGCAGGACCTGAAGTTTCTGCGATCGCTCCGCATTGCCGTCAACGACAAGGGCTGACGTCCCGCTCTGATTGCCGGCGCCGGGCAGGCGGTGTGCTAAGATTTCGTCGCTCGAAGACAGGTCGCCGGGCGAATGGCGTGGCTGGCCTTCGGTAGAAACAGAGTCTCACCCCGGTTGGGGAACGTAGCACCAAGGAAACCGCCAACATGAGAGATACCCTGGGAGTTTTACTGGCGGGTGGCGCGGGGGAACGTCTGTACCCCCTGACCCGCGATCGTGCCAAGCCGGCCGTCACCTTTGGCGGCATTTACCGCATCATCGACATCACGCTGTCCAACTGCATCAACTCGGACCTGCGACGGGTGTACATCCTGACGCAGTACAAAGCGCTGTCGCTGAATCGCCATGTTCGCGAAGGCTGGGGTAACGTGGTGGGCCGCGAACTGGGCGAGTTCATCGAGGTGCTGCCTCCCATGAAGCGGGTCAGCGACAACTGGTACGTGGGTACCGCCGACGCGGTGTACCAGAATATTTATTCCATCGGCTCCGAGCAGCCCAAGCACGTGCTCATCCTGTCGGGCGATCACATCTACAAGATGAATTACGACCTGATGCTGCGGCAGCATAAAGACTCGGGCGCCGACGTCACGCTGGCAACCATCCTGGTCGATCCCTCTGAGGTGCGGCATTTTGGGGTGGTGGAGATCGATCGCACCGGCCGCGTCACCGGGTTCCAGGAGAAGCCCGAACAAACCGACTTGCGCTCGCCCTACGACCAACGCATGGTCTCGGCCTCGATGGGTATCTACATCTTCAACGCCGACGTGCTGATTCCGGCGTTGCTGAAAGATGCGGAGGACCCGTCTTCGCGCCATGACTTCGGTCACGACATCCTTCCGAAGATGGTGGACGGTTCGAAGGTTTACTCGTTCAATTTCATCGACGAAAACAAGAAACAGGCGCTCTACTGGCGCGACGTGGGGACCCTCGACGCCTACTACGAAGCCAACATGGACCTGGTTTCAGTGGCCCCGGTGTTCAACGTGTATGACAAGGATTGGCCGCTGCGCACCCACATGCGGCAGTACCCGCCGGCGAAGTTCGTGTTCAACGATCCGGGACGCACCGGCGAAGCCCACGACTCGATCGTCTCCATGGGCTGCGTGCTCTCGGGCGGCAGCGTGCGCAACTGCGTGCTGTCCCCGGACGTGCGCGTCAATTCTTACAGCGAGATCGAAAACAGCATTCTGTTTTCGCATGTGGATGTGGGACGGCGCTGCAAAATCCGCAAGGCCATCCTCGATCGCGACGTGCACGTGCCGGAGGGAACGGTCATCGGCTACGACACCGAGGCCGACCGCCAGAAGTATCACGTCACCGACAGCGGCATTACCGTGGTCACGCGCGACTATTCGCTGTTTGAGAACCCGGTGGCCGCCAACTACTTCGATCCCGAATAGCTCTCCAGGGTCTGCGAGAATATTGGGCCCGGAGCAATCCGGGCCTTTCTTATTTGCGACCGCATTTCTTCATTGTGCCGGTTGGTGATCTGCACTAAGATTCGGGCACGTCACTCCACTTCCATGCCAGCATGAGTATGGACAACGCCCCACTTGGGTGGACTGCGCGAATCAGCCGGGCAGACCGCGACGGCAAAAGCAGATATTTCGGTTCTAACAGAGCGAGGGATTGGTATGAAAGACCGCGGCGGCGTGGCAACAACGATAGCGCTGCTGATTGCGGCCATCTTCGGTGCGTCCTACATTCCGCGCAAGAGCGGCGACACTACGTCTGGGCAGGGATCGCAAAGGCCAGCGGCGAAGCTTCCGGCAGGCACCACCAAGAGTCAACAGCAGGCGGCGGCAAAAGAAAAAGCCATCGCTTCGTGCGAGCAAATCGCCAAGCGATTGCAGCGCCTTTATGCGGCGGATGAGCCGGTCCCCATGCCCGACTCGTGCTTCCCAGACCGCGCCCCGGGCGGGAAGACTGTCCCAGCGAAGACGAATCTCAGCCTGACTTTCGCGATCGCCATCGTTCCCAATCCGGTGCAAACGCACCTGCCGTTGACCTTCGACCGCGCCATCGAGTCGATCCAGCAGGCGGCACAGGACAATAACTACGCATACGACGGATCGTGGTTTCCGTGGAACCACTCGGACAAGGCGTACGAGTCGCTGTCCGACGAGGAACAGGCGGCCAGGCTCGAGGCCGAGTTGCAGCAGCAGCCGGGGATCATGGTGTTCCGCCGCGGTCTGAACGGCGAGGCAGTCGCAAGCACATTTGCGAAGTGTGAGAAGAGTCCCGGAAGCGGAGCGGTCGATCCCAATTGCCAGCAACTGGGCGGTGAGGACCTCTACGCGCCCTACGCCCAGGACCTGGTCGTGTTCGTGGTGGCGGAGCAGCCAACTGGCGGCATCAGCGATGGCCAGTTCGAACAAACACTGCAGTGGATGCAGCGCATCCAGCCGAACCACACGGAGCAGCCCTTGCTCATCCTGGGCCCGACGTTTTCCGGGACGCTGCCTTCGCTGGCGCGTGAGCTTACCCCGGAGACGCTCAAGCCCTATGGGAAAGGCGCGCGGATTTACAGCGGCACCACCAATTCAGAAACCAGTGTCCGCTGGTTCCAGCTTTACCTGGCTAAAGTGCAGGGCGAGTTGCAAAAGCAGGGTTGGCAGGGAGAGTTGCAGTACCGCCCGTTCTTTGAGGGCGACTCGCTGATGACGGACCGATTCCTGTGCTACCTGCAGCACGAAGGCTACGACCTGGACCGAGTGGCGATTCTGTCGGAGGACGAGACCGCGTTTGGCAAGTCCGTCTCGTCCGACAAGAAGACCAGCGGCGCGAGCGCGCTGCGCTGCCAGGGCGGGGACGGCGGCCAACCCGAACCATCGCCGATTTACTTGTACTACCCACGCGACATTGCGGCACTGCGATCGGCCTACGAGCAACAGGCCATTTTTGCGGCAGGCAAACAACAGGGCAGTGGACCGGCCAGTTCCCTGCGCGGCGACCTGAGCGAGCCCGCCAGCAGCGAACACGACACGGTGCGAACCTACGGCGGGCAGCTCACGCCGCTGGCGCAGGAAGCAGCGCTGTTTGGCATCGCCAACATCCTCGACACCAAGCACGTCGAGTTCATTCTTCTGCGCAGCAGCAACTCGCTCGACCAGTTGTTTCTGAGCGAATTCCTCCGCCGCTCCTATCCCAACGGGCGGGTGGTGATCGATGGCGTCGACCTGCTGTTCCGGCGCGGCATGCAGGGCGCCTCATTGCGCGGCGTGATGCTGCTGTCGCCCTATCCGCTACTGAGTTGGACGCAGGATGCAATCCCTGCCATTCACGGCCAGCACAGCAGCAGCTACCGGATATTTGCGCAAGACTCCTCCGAGGGCATCTACATCGCAGCCCGCGAATTGCTGGAACAGAAGCCGGATGGAGGCAACGGAGTTCCCATAAGCGATTACGCGCCGCCGAAATCAGCGCAAAGCGAGGGCGGCAAGTTGCCCGCGGACCGGCGGCCAGCAACCTGGGTCTCGGTGGTGGGCCATCGCCAGTTCTGGCCGATCGCGGTGCTCAACGAGCAAACCGAGGTGGAAGGCGCCTCCGGCGAGGCTCGCGTAAAGTTTGGCCCCGGTGGTTCGTCGCTGTTGCAAGCCGAAGATCCACAGACCGGAAACCAGGGCCCGCCCCTACGAACGATGGGATTGCCGGGAGAAATGGTGGGACTGCTAGCCTTCTGTCTGATCCTCAGCCTCTGGCATTGGTACTGCTGCTCGAAGGGCTCGATCATCCAGCCACCGCGGGTACGGGCCTACTTTGTACCCATTCCGAAAGTGCAACATGCCAGCCTAATTTACGTGGGCAGTCTGTTGCTGGGACTACTGGGCGTGACGCTTTTGTTTGCCGTCATTCTGGGGAGCGCCATGCTGGCCCCTGTATGGACGGCGGGGATGTGTCTCGCGGTCGGCACAATCATCGTCTCCGGCTTCCTGGGGTGCTTTGGGAATTTCAAACTCCCGGTAGTGTCGGGTGAGATCAAGCAGTCAGTGATCAAACGCATCAAGCGGTGGCGGCGCATCTATGTGTGGTCATGGATTCCGGCACTGGTAGCGTTGGCCTGGCTTCGTTATTGGTACCTGACGCAACACCTGACCATTGCCAACAAGTTTCCGACTTTCTGGCGAAGCGTGTTCCTGCGCAGCGGAGTATCCCCGCTACTGCCGCAGGTGTTGCTGATCGTTGGGTTGTATGCGTGGTTCTGGTTCAACCTGCATGGCCTGGCGCTGTTCGGAGACGACCGTCCGCTACTGCCGAGGGTCGACGATCTCCCGCAATTCGAGGTTGCCGCCAATCGCGGCGAGGAAGAGCATGCGCAACACACGCGCGTAGTTAAGATGTTTCGCATGTTCAGCCAGGAAGGGGCTGGCCAGAACATCGAGGCCAACGCGCTGCCCCTCGGGCAACGCTACCTGAAGTCGTTGCTGGTCCTGCTCCCACTCGCTGTATCGGTTTTGTGGGTAGCGCTGCGCGGTGACCACTTGCGCAGCCTCGGAGACCATCGGTTTGGCACGGTGGTCTTCTTTGGAGTCGGAGTGTGCATCGCGCTCATCCTGGCCGACACGCTGCAACTGCTGAACACCTGGAGCCAGTTGCGCCAGCTTCTGATTTATCTCGACCGCCTGCGGTTGCGCCGAACATTCGGCACTCTGAAAGGACTCTTCGGCGGCTCAGTATGGAAGCTGAGCGGCAACGTGTTGGAAGAGCGCTACCGGCTGATCTCGCGCCAGTTCGAGAGTGCACGGCATCTGCAAAACGCCCTGGCCGGGTGGACATCCACGACTCCCGCGGAAGCGCAATGCAAGCAAATTGCAATCGATCAGTTGTCGCAATGCGAACTGCAAGGCAGAAAGTTCGCGACCTGGTATGTCGATCTGCTCGACGACGAGATCAAGGACCCGAAGAAGGCGCACGACATTACGCCCCTGGCGGACTTCCAGCAGATGCTGGCGGCCACTGCCGGTTGCGTCATGAAGCAGGTGATCCTGCCGGAATGGCAGACAGAAAAGCAGTCGTTGATCCGGTGTCTTGATCCGTCCGGAAAGAGTAGCGATGAGTCAACCGCTTGCCTTCCGCCGCACGTCAGCGCGGCGGAAGAATGTTTCGCGCTGCCGTACCTGGGATTCATCCAGAACACGCTCGGCCGGGTGCGCACCATCGCGTTCAGCATCGTGTCGCTGTTTGTCGCAGCCACCGTGGGGGTGTCGTGCTACCCGTTCGATCCGCTGCCGGTAATTGGCGCGATCTTCCTGATCCTGTTCGCGGTGGTGGGCTCCACCATGATCTTCACCTACGCCGAAATGTGCCGTGACACCACGCTGAGCCACATCGCCAACACCAATCCGGGAGAACTGGGCATGGACTTCTGGATTAAGATGGCGGCCCTCGGCCTGGGCCCGCTGCTGGGTTTGCTCACCACGTTGTTCCCATCGATGACGGATTTTGTGGTGTCGTTCCTGCAGCCGGGAGCGCAGGCGTTCAAGTAGGACAAACCGAATTTTAACTGGTCAGAAGCCGGGCCTTCATGGTAACGGCACCGACACACCACAGCAGCGCATCTTCCACGTGATCGCGCAGCGATTCGCTGGTGAAAACCTTTTTCAACGATTGCCCTTCTGTCAGGCGAGCCGCTAGTTCAGTCAGGATTCCCTGGTAACGCTCGGGCATTCCGATGCCGGAGGCGCGCACCAGATCGTCAAAGATCAACAGGCAATCGAGCACCACGCCGTCGGGGTCATCATCCTGCGAGTTGACGAGGTAAAGCGTCTGGGCCACGTCACAGATGGTCTCGACATCGCGCGGCGGATTGCCCAGGACTGCCATCGATGGGTCCATGGCCAAAGCCTTGTGTACCAGCGTGAGGCGAACAAAGAACACAATGCGCCCATCGGCAACGAGGGGCCGCTCGTTGTCGCCACCTACCGCCAACAGGGTGTAAAACTGTGGGCCCTCGTGCGTGGGATCCACGCGAAATCCGGCCATCGCCAATTCTTCGCGGCCGGAGCGCGGCGAATCGGAATCAAGTATGGGCAGGTCTGACATACCGTTATCGTACCGAAAGCGGGCGGGATTGGCAGTGAGAATGTCGAGAATCGGGAACCAAGCTCGGCGAACCGCAGTCCGCCGTGGAGATAGGGGGTCGTTGTACTGCGGCGGAGAGGCCGTCTCCGATCAGGATGACAAGCGGGTCGCGAAGGTGGGATATCAAGTAAACTTCAGGATTTGGGCGGGCTGCTACAATTCGTTGCGAAAACTCAGGGGCGGTTCCCCCTACAGTCACACGAACTTCTGACCTTAAATTCGCGTTCAAGTCTTTAGCCGTCATAAAGATTTGGGGGCCAGGAGTTAAGCCCGTTGGGAGCTCTAATTGGACGACAACCAGGCGGTCAATGCGCTGGTCCGACGCTGTGTAGCGGGCGACGCCGCGGCGTGGCAGGAAATCGTCCAGCAGTACCATCGGCGCATTTATAACATCTGCTACCGGTTTTCGGGCTCCCCTGACGATGCGGCTGACCTGACCCAGGACGTGTTCATCAAGGTGTACCGCACACTGGGCACCTTTGACGGGACGCGGGCCGCCTTCATGACATGGGTCACCACGGTGACGCGCAACCTGCTGGTGGACCACTTCCGCAAAGGCAAGTACGACCGGGTGACGGACTCATTGGAAGCGACGCCAGGTGGGCAAGAAGACGGCCTGACGGTGGGCGAGCAATTGCCAGACCAGTCGGCCAGTCCAGAAGAGCGGGTGCAAAGCCAGCAGACCCAAAAAATAGTGCATGAGGCCCTGCAAAAGCTGTCGCCAGAGCTGCGGGAAGCAGTGATTCTGCGGGACTTACGGGACATGGACTACAAGGAGATCGCCCAGGCATTAAAAGTTCCTGAGGGAACGGTAAAAAGCCGGATTAATCGTGGGCGAACGGAACTTGCACGGCTACTACAACGTACTTACAGGCAGGTGAATTGATGGAAGGCGAATCAAAATCCGGAGTGCAGTGCATTGAGTTTGAGGCTTTGCTGGCCGAAGCTCTCGACACTACGCTGCACGGCGCGACCCTGGCGGCCTTCGAGGCGCACCAGAAGTCGTGTCCCGCGTGCGCGGCCATGTACCAGGAAGCCGCAGCCGGCATGCACTGGTTAAAGGGTCTTGAGGACATCGAGCCACCCAAGCACTTGGTGCACAACATTCTGTCGCAGACCATCGGCGCGGTTGCAGAGACGAGCACGAAGGCAGCGCCGATCGGCGAGAACTGGTTTGACCGGCTGAAGGGCAGGCTCTCTCCTGTGTTTGCGCCGGTGGTGACTCCGCGCTTCGCGATGTCGTTTGGCATGGCGTTCTTTTCCATCACCATGCTGGCGAACATTGCGGGCGTGCACGTCAGCGACCTGAAGCACGTGGACATGAGCGCGAAGGGCCTGCAGAAGACGTACTACTCCACGGAAGCGCGGGTGGTGCGCTATTACGAGAACATCCGCCTGGTGTATGAGATCGAGTCTCGCGTACGCGATTTACGCCGCAGTGCAACGCCCGAGAAGCAGGAGGAACCGAGCACGCCAACGAATCCGAAGAAGGGTGCGACCCAAGAGCAGGACCGCAAGTACCAGAACTACAGCCGGGAGGCAAACCAGCCGGTGCTGGCGGGCTGCCCGGCGGTAGAGGAGCAAGAGACCCCACAGGCCCGGCTGAACAGGAGAACCGTATGAACTGCGCCAACCATGTCGAAGTACCCGCAGTCGCATTCTGCCGCACATGTGGCAAGCCCATGTGCAGCACGTGCAAGCGAGATGTGCGTGGCGTCATCTACTGCGAGGAGTGTCTGGCCTCGCAAATGAGCGGCACCATGCCGCCCCCACCGGGTCCAGGAGCCGTAGCTCTGGGCGCCCCACCGCCGGCAGGTGCATCCAGCCCCGGGCTGGCCGCCATCCTGGGCTTCATTCCTGGCGTGGGCGCCATGTACAACGGCGAGTATGCCAAGGGATTTATCCACGTACTGATTTTTGCCAGCCTGATCTGGGCAGCCGATCATGTCAGCGGTATTTTCGGCATCGGCATCGCGGCCTTCGTGCTGTACATGCCGATTGAGGCCTACCGCACGGCCAAGGCAAGAGAGATGGGCATGCAGCCTCCCGATCCGTTCGGCTTAAACAACCTGAACCTCTTCGGAAGCGGCAACCAGCCAGCGACCGCTCCAGGTGCTGCCGCGGGAGCGCCGGTGGAAGGACAGCCGATCGAGGAAGAATCCAACGGAGGTTCGCGCATACCGGTCGGAGCGTTCGTGCTGATCGGCTTGGGCGTGATCTTCCTGCTGGAGCAGTTTGGCTGGTTCCACTTCGATTGGTTCGGAAAATTCTGGCCCGTCATCCTGATCGCCGTCGGTATTCGCATACTGATGAAACGCACAGGCCGGGGATGGTGAGGAGGACGTCATGAGATACCGTTATAACACCAGTTGCTCGTGCCCCCGTTGCCGGGCGCACGGATTCATGGGACCCGCTGTCCTGATCACCCTGGGAGTACTGTTCCTGCTGGACCAGGTGGTCCACGTGTACTGGATGGAATTCGGCCGAACCTGGCCGGCGTTGCTGATCGTGATTGGACTGGTCATGTTCCTGCAGCACAACGCTCCAGCGACAGGGCACGTGCCGCGCGAGTACATGGGTGCACCCCCAATGCCGGTGGCGCCATGGAGTCAGCAACAGGCGCAGCCGTGGCATCCACCGGTGGTGACGCAGTCGCCAGCTCCGGAAGCCAGCGGCTTCACTGGAAGCGACAAACCGGAGGTGCCCAATGGCTAGCCAATATCAACCAACGCCTCCTCTGCCCCCAGCTCCGCCGGTGTACCGTTACCGGCGTTCGCTGGCAGGACCGCTGATCGTGATCGTGATCGGCCTGGTGTTTCTGCTGCGGAACTTCGGAGTGCACATTCCGGTTTGGCACTTCTTTGGACGCTTCTGGCCGGTACTGATTATTCTGTGGGGCGTGATTGCCCTCATCGAGCACTTCACCGCGCTGAAGCATGGCTACCAGACGCGGCACCTGGGCGGCGGCGGGATCGTGTTGCTGATCCTGATCGTGATCGTGGGACTGGGAGCCCACCACAGCGAGGACGTGAACTGGGAGGGCATGCGCGACCAGATGCAGATCGACGACGACCTGGGCGGCATGTTCGGGACGGCGTTCACATTCGATGACACTCTGGAGCAACAGTTTCCGACAAACGGCAGTCTGCGCGTGGTGAGCGATCGCGGCGCAATCAATGTGAACCCTTCGGACGGAAACACGATCCGCGTGGTGGTGCACAAGAAGCTATATGCCAAGAACCAAGATGACGCCAATAAGTTCAACGAGGGCAGCAAGCCGCAAGTCACGGTGAATGGTACCTCGGTGCTGCTGAACGCCAACACCAACGGTGCGGGCGACCATGCGGTGCAGGCCGACATGGACATCTTCGTGCCGCGGGGCGCGACGGTGGATGTGGCCAGCAAGCGCGGCGACGTCAGCATCAGCGACCGCAAGGCCGACGTGAAGTTGACGCTGCAGAAGGGCGACATCACGCTGAACGAAATCACCGGCAACGCGAAGATGAGCATGGATAAAGGCTCGATCCGCGCCAGCAACGTGACGGGCGACGTGGAGATCGAGGGCCGCGTTGACAATGTCACCGTGGAAGACGTGAGGGGCGCGGTGCGGCTGAATGGCGACTTCTTCAACGACATCCGGCTGAGCAAGATCACCAAGACCGTAGAGTTCAAATCGGCGCGCTCCGACATATCGCTGGCGTCCGTTCCGGGCGACCTGGAAATCTCCGGCGATTCGTTGCGGGCTACCGATGTCAGCGGGCCCATGCGCTTCGTTACCCGCTCAAAGGACATTCACCTGGAAGGCGTGACGGGCGAAGTGCAAGTGGAAAATGCGAATGGCGACATCGAGGTGCATCCGGCAGACAAGTTGCCGATCGGCAAGATGATGCTGACCGGCAAACACGGCGATATCACGGTGGTTCTGCCTGCCAATGCCGGCTTCCAGATCGATGCCACCACGCGCAAGGGCGACATCACCTCCGACTTTAGTCCCCTGCGGACGGAGGAGACTAACGGTTCCTCCCACACCACCGGAACCATTGGCAATGGCGCAACCAGGTTGCAGATCAACGCCGATACCGGAGACATTCGGATCAACAGGGGATAGAGTTTCACTCCTCCAGAACAGCAAGAGCCCGGGCCGTCATGCGGACCGGGCTCTTGTGTGTTGGGGGAGATCGTCGCGCGAATAGGGGGCCTTCGACTGCGCTCAAAATGACAAATCAAAATGGGGTGAGATCGTCACTCAAGAGGCTAGGCGTTGACGCGCCAACTGCTCGACGCGGGAGACTGCGTCGTCGATCGAGAGATCGGTCGAGTCGATGATCACTGCGTCAGCAGCAGGAACAAGAGGTGATATGGCGCGGGTGCGGTCGCGCTGGTCGCGGGCTACGAGGTCTTCGATGATGCGCTGGGCTTCTTCCGGCGTGAGGGTGCCATTCTGCGCCACGCGGCGCTCGGCGCGGACGCGGGCGTCGGCGTCGAGGAAGACTTTCACGTCGGCATTGGGAAATACTGCGGTACCGATGTCGCGGCCTTCCATCACGACTCCGCCGCTGGCGCCCATCTCGCGCTGGCGGGAGACCATGATCTCGCGCACCGGCGGGTGCATGGAGACGCGCGAAGCAGCCAGGGTCACGTCGCTCGACCGAATGCGTAGCGAAACGTCGCGACCGTCGAGCAGCACGCGGTTGCCTTCGGGCTGCGGCTCGAGATCAATCACGGTGCCAGCGGCGAGGTCGCGCAGGGCTTCGGGATCTTCGAGCGAAACCTGCCGCTCCAAAGCCTTGAGGGCGAGGGCGCGATACATGGCTCCGCTCTCGAGGTTGGCGTAGCCCAGTTTTTTCGCAAGGCGGGCGGCAATGGTGCTTTTGCCGGAGCCAGCGGGGCCGTCGATGGCGATGACCAATTTGCGAATGGCGCTCATTCCTTGGTGCGATCCTGACGGGGAGGCGCAGGCCGGGCGGGGCGGGTGGCACGGCGGGGACGATGCTCGACCAGCGGTTTGCCAGGACGGAGCTCGGGAGGATTCTCCTCGGTCCAGGGTTCGGTGCGGCGTTCGCGGGCCTTGTGCGGCAGGCGGGCTTCGGCGGCCTGCAGCATGACCTTTCCGCCAACGTGCACGAAGCCTAGCTCGCGGGCGGCCTGCAGGGCGTTGATGGCGTCGCGCACCTTGGCGCGGCCCACCAGGGGGGAGAAAAAGTTCTCCACCTCGTCTTGCGGCACGGCCTGGACACAGTCAATATATTTCGAAACTAATGCGGTCAGCGACTCGGGCACTGAGAGGTGCATGCCTTCTTTCACTGCTTCGGGCGACCAGCGGAAGAGCACGTCCCAGAAAACGCCTTCGTCGTGCTTGTAGTCGACGCGCGTTATGCGCAGCTTGGCCCAAAGCTCGTCGAGGGCGCGATCTAGCGCAGCCTCGGAGATGTCTCCGCCAAGCGACTCGCGCAGGCGCTGCTTGGAAATCGGGCCTTGTTTCTGGAGGATGAGAAATGCGTCAATGGCGAGCGGAGAATATCCCGAGCGAGCGCCGGCCTTGGAAGCCTGGCGCGGATTGCGGTCGCCCACCAGTCCGTAAAAATAGGGGAACACCGCAGCCGATACCAGGAAGTTGTTGTCGGGGAACACCAGCGTCTCGTAGGCGGCCTTGTCGCGCAACAGGCGGACCATGAGGCTCTTGGCTTCGCGGGCGCGCGGGTCCTTGAAGGCCATCTGCCAGGTAGGGAGCTTTTCGTCGCTGCCGGCGTATGCGCCCACAAACGTTGGTGCCAGCACCGAGGGCTTTTGCGGATACAAGGTGCAGAAGCCCACGGAGTCGATAAACAGCCGCGCGTCTTCGATGGTGCTGATACCCTGCCCGTCCAAGCGCCACTTCTCGCGGCGCAGCTGCTGTAATTGCTGATCGAACATGAGAGATTTTCTGGGAACCCTGGCTTAGATACGCTTGAAGGCCCGCTGGATTTCCTTAACAGAATACCGCAGAACCACCGGGCGTCCATGTGGACAGCTCATCGGGCAGTCGGTCTTGGCCAATTCCTGCAGCAGCCACTCCATCTTGTTTTGCTCCAGCGGCATATTGACCTTGATGGCGGCGTGGCAGGCGATGGTGGCGGCAATGTGAGTGCGAATCTTCTCCAGGTTGAGCGATTGCTCTTCGCGCTCAAACTGCTCGAGGATTTCGTGCAGCATGTGCTCCACTTCGCCGGCATTGATGCCCGCGGCAGTGGTCTTCACGGCGATGGTGCGGGTGCCGAAGGGCTCGACTTCGAAACCGTTGTGATTGAGTTCGTCAGAGATTTCGGCGAACACAGCCATCTGGCTGGGCGTGAGTTCGACCAGCAGCGGCATCAGCATTTGCTGACACTCGGGCGAGTTGGCAAGGCGCTGACGCAAAATCTTCTCGAAGAGTATGCGTTCGTGGGCGACGTGCTGATCGATGATCCAAAGGCCCTGTGGGTTGACGGCGAGGATGAACGACTCACGAATCTGGCCAAGCGGCTTCAAGGTGGCGAGCGAGTCGAGGCTGACTGGTATATCGTCGTCAGCAATTACGGCTGTGCATCCGTTGTCGCCTCGTGCCGGAACGGTCACGGATGCGACAACCGGGCCGCCAAACGTCTGGGCGCCAAGGCGTGGCACGGCGATGGCGGCATTAGCTTCGATGGCGATTGCATCGTCGCCGAACTGCAAAGGTGCCGTGTAGGCAGGCAGTTCGGGTGCCTGTAAGGCGAAGTCCGCGTCAGCGTCGGCGACGTGACGCGGATCAGGAGCGCTCATCTCGCGCGCGCTCGGAGAGAGTGACGACGAAGCTGTGGGCTGGGCGTGGATTTCTGACATGAAGGCAGGCACAGGGCGGGCCTTCATCAGCACGGCGCGAACGGAGTCACGGATGAAATCGTGCAGTACCGAGGACTGGCGGAAGCGCACCTCGGTCTTCGAAGGATGCACGTTCACATCCACTTCGGTGGCCGGCATCTCGAGGAAAAGCAGCACCACGGGATAAGACGTGGGCGGAATGATATTGCGATAAGCCTCGGTGAGCGCGTGCTGCACTACGCGATCGCGAATCAGCCGTCCGTTCACAAAAATGAAGATTGAGTTGCGATTGAGCTTTTGGATTTCGGGACGCGAGACAAATCCGTGCAGGCGGACTTCGCCGGGCACCGCAGCTTGCGGCTCTTCGTCTTCGTCCTGCGGCTTGCGTCGCCACGGCGGAGGCTGCGGCAGTCCGCTGCGATCGAGCGGCAACAGCGCGCTCAAGGGGATGAGTTGGTCGAGCGTCTCCTTGCCAAACACTTGATAGATGCGTTGCGAGTGGTCGGCGACGGGCGGCGCGATCAGCATGGCGTTGGTCGCGGAGTGCAGCTCCCAATGCATCTCGGGATGCGCCAGCGCATAGTGGGTGACCAGCGATGCGATGTGCGACAGTTCGGTGGATTCCGCTTTCAGGAATTTGCGCCGCGCCGGGATGTTGAAGAACAGGTCGCGCACGCTGATAGACGTTCCCAACGGCAGTCCGGCTTCTTCAACCGTCAGGATCTTGCCGCCAGCGATCTCGATGATCGTTCCGGCGGCGTCTTCAGCGGCGTGTGTCTCCAGCCGCAGGCGGCTGACAGATGCGATGGAGGGCAGCGCTTCTCCGCGAAAACCGAGGGTGGCGATGTTCAGCAGGTCGTCGGCGTTGCGGATCTTCGAGGTCGCGTGGCGCTCGAAAGCCAGCATCGCGTCGTCGCTCACCATTCCGCAGCCGTCGTCGATCACTTGGATCAGCTTGCGCCCTCCCGCTTCGACATTCACACGAATGCGGCGGGCGCCGGCGTCCAGCGAGTTCTCCAGCAGCTCTTTCGCTACCGATGCCGGACGCTCGACCACCTCACCCGCGGCGATCTTGTTGGCTACGTATTCCGACAGAACGTGAATGCGGCCCATCGGATACTACGTTACATGAGGAGGAGCGAGTTTCAAGTTTCGAGTTTCAAGTTTCAAGAAAAACCGGGGTGGCCCGGCAGCAAGAACTGAAGAACGACTACAGCACGTCAATGACAATCAGGGTGATGTCGTCCTGCTGGGTCATGGATGCCGGTTGCCAGTTGCGGACCTCGGTGAGCAGATGCTCCGACAGCTCGCTTGCGGTGCAGGACTGATTGCCGCGCATGACCTGTTCCAGGCGTAGATCTCCGAAGGAGTCTCCCGCCGCGTTCTCCGGTTCTACCACGCCGTCGGTGTAGAGCAGAAAGCGGTCGCCGGAGGCAAAGGGAATTTCGCGCACCGGATAGTCGGAATCGAACGTGACCCCGAAGAGCATTCCATTGCTCTCGATACGGGTGAGTGAGCTGTCGGCTGCGCGCCAGCACAGAAGCGGTGGATGTCCAGCGGCAGAATAGCTCGCGGTGCGGGTTTCGGTGTCGATCCACAGATACGCGACGGAGACGAACTGCCCCTGCAATTGTGCCGACAAAATGTTTCTGAGCCGCCGCAGAACTTCCCCAGGATCATTCGCCCAGGCCGTGACCGTTTGCGCCGCCACTTTGATCATCGACGCAATGAGCGCGGCGGGCACGCCATGGCCGGAGACGTCGGCGACCAAGAAGCCGGCACGATGCTGATCGACGGAAAGGAATTCGTAGAAGTCGCCGGCCACGGCAGTCATCGGTAGATAAGCCGCGGCGATTCGGAGATTCGTGATTTCGGGAACACTCGTGGGCAGGATCGATAGTTGCAATTGGCGCGCAATCGCGAGTTCACTCTCGATCGCCAGCAGTCGCCGCTCATTCCCGAAGACCAACTGCAGGGCAACATAGCCGAAGGAAAACAGCAGCACAGCGAAGGCCAATGAGTCCCATACGCGAGCCATTTCATAGCCGAAGGGCCGCGAAAGGTTGACAAAGACTGCCTGAAGGACGAACAGGGTGCTGCCCACAGCCAGCACGCCTCGCCTGGGCAGCACTAGATACTTTTGCGACAAACTTGGCACGATGATGACCGTCAACAGGAGAAGCAAGTCAAAGACTGCGAGGAGATTGTTGTAGGGAATAAGCTTATCGGGCGAGCCGGTAAAAACGAAGTAAGCGAAGCCGATGACCCCGATGACAAGGCCGACGAAGGCAAGTGCCCCAAGAATAGGCCTGAGTTTGCCAACGCTCAGCTCGCGCCAGGCCATGGTCGCAACAACTATGGTCAGGTAAGTAAAGCCGCTCCTCACGCCGGGAGCGGCAGCCTGCAGCCCGCGCGGCAAAGCGGCGACGAACGCCGGGGCGCCGCTCAGTCCGAGGACTCCGTAAATCGTGCTCCAGATTCCCAGCCAGACAACAGCGCGTCCGCCAGTGCGGCGGCGAATGGCGGCCACCGCAAGTGCGGCCATTCCAATGACAATGAAGGTGGTGCCGAAACAAATTTCGATCAGCTGGCCGCGCAGTATAGCGAGAACTTCCGTTTCAGGACTCATTGCAGACTGCCAGCTTCGACGCTCTCGCGGGTGTGATCCATCGAGTACTACGTTACATGAGGAGGAGGGAGTTTCAAGTTGCAGCTTTCGGGGAAAGAGCAAGTCCTTCGACTCGGACGGAAATGGTGCTCGCGTTCTCGCTCGAGACGGCGAATGAGAAAACAGCGGCCGCGAGTGCGCTTCGCGGTCTTGTCTTTTCAAACCTCAATTATGCAACCGGTTCTAGCCACTCCGCAGTCACGGCCTTGATCTCAGCAATCACACGATCAACGGCTGCGCTCACTGCAGGCGTCAGTTCCAGACCGTAGTCGAGGGTCTGCGGTTCGACACCGATGATCACTACATCGACCGGCGGCGTCCTCATGAATCTGAGGGTTTCGACGAAGCTGAATTCGTGCAGAGAAGTGGCCTGATCGCGGGTCTCTACATCGGACGGGCGAAAGCGATAGACCGTTCCAGGCGCCCCGCCGGCTTGCATGGCATCCACGGCAACAATAAAGTCGGCCCGCTCAAACAAGTGAATGGCGTCGAGCACGGCCGTGCCCACCTCGGCGATCCTGACGCCGACGGGCAGCTGTCCGCGCAATCGCCTGGCGATGTGTACGCCAACACCATCGTCCATCAGCAAGTCGTTGCCCAGCCCAGCCACCAGAATGCGAGGGCGCCTCGCCGCCGGAACATTGCGCTTTCCGGCGGCGAGGGACTGTTCGTGATTGGTTGGTGGAGCCGGGATAGAGTCGCCTTCCATCACTGTGGTCCACCCACGGTAAAGATCTTCGCCTGCTTCCCGGGCCGCATCACGTGCACGGCGCAGGCCAGGCAAGGATCGAACGAGTGGATAACACGCAGCACCTCCATAGGCTGGGTCAGGTCGCTTACCGGCACGCCGATCAGCGCCTTTTCCAGTGGGCCTAGAGCGCCAGCCGTATCGCGAGGTGAGGCATTCCAGCAGGTCGGCGTGATGACCTGGTAGTTGGCAATCGAGCCGTTGGCGATGCGTAGCCAGTGGCCGATCGCTCCCCGCGGTGCCTCGGTGAGACCGTACGCCGTCGCGGTGGCCGGCGTGATGTAGGCGTTGTACACCGGGCCATTCGTGAGTTGATTGACCCAGGTTTGCAGTGCGTTCGCGACCTTCAATGCCTCCTGGGCACGGGCGACGTGGCGGTCCATCACCGAGATGCCACGGCGATAATCGCCATTTACCCACATACGGGCGAGAGGCCCAGCTTCGTAAGCAACATTGCTGTAACGCGGCGCTTTCATCCATGAGTAGCCGGCCGACTTCGGGTACATCGGGACGGTGTTGCCCGTGGCCGGGGGCAGGTTGTTGGTTGAGTCGTTGTACCAGGAGTGGGTGACCTGTTCGGTGATCGAACCGACGTTGACGGCTTGCACACTGGTCGAACCATTCAATACTTGGCCGCGTTTCAGCAGCTTGGTGCTGCCCGTCGGGTCCTGGTCAAAGACACCGTACGCCAGCAGGTTGCCGTAACCCCTGCCGATGTGGAAATAGTCGTTGTAATAACCGGCGACCTTGTTCACACATCGGGCAGATAAGTGTTGTTGATGAAGTTCAAGGCATTAGCGATGTAGGTACGGAATTTCGTAATACGGGCCGAGCGCGGCGTGGTGGTGAAGCCTCCGGGGATGAACGACGGAGGATGCGGCAAACGTCCGCCGAACAGCGCGCCCATTTCGTGTGCCTGGCGGCGGTAGTCGAGCGCCGTCACGTAATTGTTCACCAGCGCGGTCGCGGCCGAACCGGTAATGCGCCGGTCAACATTCCAGCTCGGCTGCCACGGCGGCATCGCGGGGCCGTCCACAAAGTCGAGCAGGGCCAGGTGGTAGAAGTGCAGGATGTGGGATTGCACATAATTCGAGCCCAGCACAATGTTGCGCATGATGCGAGCGTTGGCAGGTACCGTCATCGTTCCGGCCGCTTCCAGTGCGTTCGTCGCCGCCATGCCGTGTGATACCGGACATACGCCACAGATGCGTTGCGTGATGTCGGGGGCGTCGAGCGGATTGCGGTTCTTCAGAATGGTTTCGAAACCGCGAAAAAGTGTTCCGGTTGACTTGGCATCGATGACCTGTGGCACGCCATTGACATAGTCAATCACGACATCCACCTTGAGGTGCCCTTCGAGCCGGGTTACGGGATCGATTGTGATATTAGTCGCCATGTCCACTCCTCAACGGGGAAGCCGGGAAGTTGGGTTGTGTGCAGCCGATACATTGGCTGTTTGTGTCAACGCACCAGTTCACGCCACCGTTCCAGAGCGTGACTGGGCAGGGGGCATAGGTTTTTGGACCCAGACAGCCCAGTTCTTCCATGCAACGGTTGTCCTGGCCGTACGTGTCAGCTTCTTCGGTCTCACGGCGTGGACACTGCCGATGCACCGTTTTTCCATAGAGTGCGGTCGGCCGGCTGTACTGGTCGAGAGGAAGCGGCTGTTTCCCGAGGAGTTGGGCAATCGTCCAAACAATCCAATCGGGATGTGGTGGGCATCCTGAGATGTTGACCGTGGGCTTGCCGGTGACAACAGAAACCGCCTTTACGCCGGTCGGGTTGGGATTCGAAGCCGCAACACCCCCGAACGACCCGCACGTCCCAATACAGAGGATCGCCGCAGCACCTTTTGCCAACCCCTGCACGGCGGTGAGCATGGTGATGTCGTTCCCGTTCTGCGACCAGACAAAACATGTCGCTCCGCCGAACGCGGTTGGAACACCGCCCTCAACCACCAGGATGTAATTTCCTTTGGCGACGATGTCGGCGATTACCGCGACCGCTGTGTTGCCCGCAGCCGCCATGAGTTCCGGATGATAGCGAAGGTTGACCGTCTGAATCAGTACTTCTCCAGCAGTCTTGGGACTCGTTGTCGAAATACGGTTCAGGAAAGACACCGAACATCCGCTGCACGAGGTCCCTTCGAGCCATAGGATGGTGGGAGCGTTGGGGCTGGCGAGCAGTTCCTCCACGTTGGAGAGACACAGAGAACTTATGCCCAGCGCTATTGCAGAATTTTTGCAGATATCAAGAAATTGTCGCCGTGATACAGCCATGAGCCTTTCTCCTTTAGGGCGAATCTTCTGGTTGAAATTGCGGCGCGCGGAAATTCCACAAGGCAAAGTCAATTGCCCGGCCAGAGTTAAATCTGAGGAGAAGTGTCGCGGGTACTGCGGTAGTTGAGATCTAGTCTGCCGGGATCTGAGTAAGCGGTAAGCGACGTTAGTCACCGTTTATGGTGACTATGCCCGAACTTTGGGTCATCTCCAGGTTACCGGGATGGTGAGACGCTTCAGCGGATGACGTCGGACCACGAGGTTGTGAAATACTGAGTCACTACCCCATCCCTTGAGAGCCGAGCGGGAAATGCTGGCAACTTTGATCTACCGAGGCGCGGGAGTCCGCGCATGACGGGCGCTTCCACCACCAACGCAACCGGTGTGACGCTGGCGGCAGTGCAACAGGCGCGTGAGCGCATCCGCGGATTCATCTACGAATCCCCGTGCCGCGCTTCAGCGGGGCTGTCGGTCATGACGGCGCAGACGATCTATCTCAAGCTCGACAACCTGCAGCGCACGGGAGCGTTCAAGGAACGCGGCGCGCTGAACAAGATCCTGACGCTCAGCGAAGCAGAAAAGCAACGTGGAGTGATCACGGCGAGTGCGGGCAATCACGCACAGGCGGTGGCGTATCATGCGTGCGCGCGCGGCCTGCGGGCGCAGATCGTGATGCCGCTGATGACTCCGCTGGTGAAGGTGGCTGCGACCAAGGGATTTGGCGCCGAGGTGGTTCTGCACGGCGCCAACTACGATGAGGCCTATGCCTACGCGCTCGAAAGTTGCGCCGAACAGGGCATGACGTTTCTGCATCCCTTCGACGATGCCGAGGTCATCAACGGCCAGGGCAGCATCGGACTGGAGTTGCTGGAGCAGGTGCCGGGCCTGGAAGCGGTCGTCGTGCCCATCGGCGGCGGCGGGCTCATCAGCGGCGTGGCGTGCGCCATCAAGGAAAGCAATCCGAAGGTTCGCGTGGTGGGAGTGCAGACGGAGCGGCTGCCCTCGATGCTGCGTGCGACCGAGGCGGGACATCCGGTAACCATTCCCGCGTCGGCGACGGTGGCTGACGGCATCGCGGTGCGCCGCGCGGGCGACGTGACGCTGCCGCTGGTGCAACGCTATGTCGATGAGATTGTCACCGTTGATGAAGAAGAAATCGCCAACGCCATCCTGGTGCTGCTGGAGAAAGAGAAGACGCTGGCCGAGGGCGCAGGCGCGGTGGCGATCGCTTCCCTGCTGCAGCACAAGACCTCGCTGAGCGGGAAGAAGACGGCGGCCCTGGTGTGCGGCGGCAATATAGATGTGAGCCTGCTGGCGAAGATCATCGAACGCGGCCTGGCGAAAGACGGGCGTCGCCTGCGGTTGCGGATCCATCTCACCGACCGTCCGGGCGCGCTGCACCAGTTGACCAAGATCATCGCCGACCTGCGGGCCAACATCGTAGAGACGCAGTACGACCGCACCTATTACGGCGTGAACCTGGGAGACACAGCCATCGATCTCTCGATGGAAACGCGCGGACCCGAACACATCGCAAGAATCCTGGAAGCGCTGACCGAGGCCGAGTACCGGCACGAGCGGATCGAGTAGTAAGAATCCCATTCAACCAGCGCGGCTGCGTGGGGCACCCGAGTTCACGGAGAATTAGGTGCAGCTATCGTGGAAAATCCGGACGCGGTTGCGCATTTTCGCCGTCGCGCTGCTGCTGGGAATTGCCGCCGGAATCTTCATTCTCTTCCCCATCAATGAGTTCGTGTACTACTCCGAGTATCAGGCGACGGGTGCGCCTGCGATTCGATTTGCCGTGGACCAGGTTGCCGAGGCGCTGCGCGGCCAGCGGCCAAAGAAGACCGTCTTCTATGCCGCGGTGGGCATGGTTCTGAGCCTTGGTGGCGCCGCGATTTACGCCTCTATGGCGCGGCGGTCAGAGAAGATCCGGCAACTCAGCGCAGCTCTGGACGAAGACGTGCGGCTGGCGATCGCGCGCGGCGAGAGCGCAACCCTGGAGTTCAAGTCAACCTTCCGCTGGGACTTGCGCGAGAACCGCATCAATCGCGCGCTGGAATCGGTGGTGATGAAGACGCTGGCCGGCTACATGAACCGCCTGGGCGGCACGCTTCTGATCGGGGTGGCCGACGACGGAAGCATCGTCGGGCTGGAGTTCGATTACTCCGCACTGAAGAAGCCCGACCGGGACGGCTTCGAGCAGGTGCTGATGACAGTGGTGGCCAGCAAGCTCGGCGGCGACGCCTGCCAGAACGTGCAGGCGGTGTTTCATTCCGTCGAGAGCAAGGACGTCTGCCGCGTGATCGTGACGCCTGGGCACAGGCCGGTGTATGTGCGGGAGGGAGAGACGCTGAAGCTCTACCTGCGTACGGGAGTGAGCACGCGCGAGTTGAACGTACAGGAAGCGATCAACTACACCGAGGCGCGGTGGAAGCGGTGAGTTGTTGGAAACTCAAGAATCCCATTCAACCAATTTCAGGTTAGGTGGGCGCACCCAGGTGCTAGTACCGGTTCGAACCGCGGTCGCGAATTCCGAAGGCTCGTTGTGCCTGGAGGTTGGGTACGCTCGACACCCTGGTCGGCCCACCCCAACAGTTGCGGACATTTGCTTCCCATCCAGTGGATCGCCGTCCGCGCTCATCGATATAGGTCACGGGAAACATCTCCATCGAAATGGCGCAGCTCTGGGAAGCTGTTACGTTGAACGAAGATGGCGAGTCGAACGCATAGTCGGGTGTCGAGAAGTGTGACGAGCTGATGGCTGCATAGATCACCACCCACGCGCTGCATACAAACATAAAAGCAAAGAGCGACATGAGGACCGCGCGGATGCGGCGGCGGTGCGAACCACGGTGCGAGTACGAACGTGACTTGGAGTGTAATGGCCGACGCTGGACGCGGCCATGGGGATGCCACTTGGCATCGTACTCGGCGCGGCGTTCCGGGTCGGACAAAACCTGGTGGGCCTCGTTGATGTCCTGAAACTGCAGGGTCGCGCCCGGCGCGGGATTGCGATCGGGATGGTAGCGCCAGGCCAGGCTCCGGAAGGCCGCGTTGATCTCCGCAGTACCGGCCGTGGGAGCAATCTCGAGTACCGAGTAATATTCGAGTTGAGCGCGAACGAATGGCGGCATGACGAGTCGCTCTTCTTACCGCAAAGGCGCGTAGTAACCCTTACGAGCCCGGACCTTGTACTTCTTGTTATCGGCAAGAATCTGAATAGCGTGATACTTGCCATTGGCTTGCAGGTCCGCAGGCTTGTAGGAGATGGCGTACTGACTGCGCAGCTCGTCCTGAATCTGCGAAAAAGCGTCGGAGACGTCCTGGATCTTGAAGGGGAAAAAGGCGCGGCCGCCGGTCTCTTCGGCAAAGTGCTCGAGCACCTTGTCGCCCTTCAGTTTCTGTCCACTGGTGTTGGTGGAGATGGTGTAAATAATGACTTCGGCCTTCTGCGCCATCTCGACGGCTTCTTCGCGCGAGACCCGGCTCTGGTTGTCGTCGCCATCGCTGAGCAGAATGATGGCGCGGCGGGTGGCCAAGTTGCCCGTGTCCTTGGCCATGATCTCATCGCGGCAGGCGGAGTAGATGGCGTCGTACATGGCGGTCCCGCCGCCCGGACGCAGCATGCGCACACCCTTGGAAAGCGCTTCGGTGCTGTCGGTGAATCCCTGGGTGACTTCGGGGGTGGTGTCAAAGCCCATCACGAAGGCCTGATCGTACTTGGGGCGGATGATCTGGTTGAGGAACTCGATCGCGGCATCCTGCTCGAACTTGAAGCGGTCGCGAATCGAGTTGCTGGCATCGACCAGCAACCCCACGCGCAGCGGCAGGTTGGTTTCGCTGCGGAAGGAGCGGATCGCGATCGGCGGCTTGCCGTCATCGAGCACGCGGAAGTCATCCTTCTTGAGATCGTTGACGAACTTGCCGCGCTTATCGGTGACGTTAAACACCACGTTCACTTCGTCCACCAGCTTGATGATCGTGGTGAGCTTCTCTTCCTGGTCGTCGGATTTAGATGGTTGCTGACCGGCGGTACCCAGGGTCCCCAGATTCGATGCTGGCGGGGCCGGCACGTCGGCCGGAGATTGCGGCGCCGCGTTCGTGTTGGTGCTCGGCGCGGAGTCGGAAGCCGACGCCGGCGCGGTGTTTTGCGCTGGAGCTTGAGATTGCGCAGGGGCCTGTGCCGGAACCGTGCTGGCAGGCGGAGTGGCCGGCTTCGGCGGATACTTGCTGGCCGAGGGCGCGGAAGGCAGAGGCTGCTGCGTGGTGTCCTGGGCGACGCAGGCAAGCGCTAGTAGGCCGATGAGAATAGGAGTGCAACGAACGCGCATGGGGAATTTCATTATATCTGTTGCGGGCGGTGTAGCTTCTCGAGAAAGCTGGTGAGTTCCGCGGGAAGCGGAGCAGTAAACGACAACGGCTGTCCCGTGCGCGGATGCGTCAGCTCGGCGGCAGCGGCGTGCAGGAAGTTGCGATTGAGGCGCAAGGCACCCGGCTGAGTCTCAGGAGCGACGGCTCCTGCCTCTCGCTCTGCCGCGTTGCGTTTGCGCGATCCCTTGCGCGGTGCGTCCGAGGAGCGCAGTACGCCCGCCGCCCCATAGAGTGTGTCTCCCACCACGGGATGCCCGATGGACGCCATATGCACGCGAATCTGGTGGGTGCGTCCGGTCTCGATGCGAACGTCGACCAGCGCGAACTTGCCGTAGGGAGAGTCGATGCGCTCGCGCACTTCGTAATGCGTGACGGCGGAGCGGCCTCCGCTGCCGCGCGTAGTCATGCGAATGCGGCGGATGGCGTCGCGGCTGATCTCGGCGTTAATGGTGCCGTGCGGGCGCTCCGGCCAGCCGTGCACCAGCGCGATGTAGCGCTTCTTCACTTCGCGTCCCGAAAACTGCTTGGACAGGTTGCGATGGGCGACGTCGTTGCGGGCGACGAGAATCAAGCCGCTGGTCTCCTTGTCCAGTCGATGCACGATGCCGGGACGGGTTTCGCCGCCGACCTCGGATAGCTGGGCGAAGCGGTGCAGCAGCGCATTGACCAGCGTGCCACGATTGCGATCGTCGTCGGTGGCGCCGGCCCCGGCGTGGACCATCATGCCGGCAGGCTTGTTAATGACGGCAAGGTCGTCGTCCTCATAGATGATGTCGAGCGGGATGTCTTCGGCCATGGCGCGCAGCGGAGGAGGCGTGGCATCGCCGAGGATAGTGATGGTCTCGCCGCCCTTGAGCTTGAGCGAGGGCTTGGATAGCTTGCCGTTGATCAGCGCCTTTCCTCCCTCCAGCAGCAATTGCACCCGGGCGCGGCTGGTGTCGGGAAGTTGCGCGGCGAGGAACTGGTCGAGGCGCTGCCCCGCGGCCTCAGCGGGAACGGAAATAGTGATAGGGAAGGCGGAGTCGGACATTGCGCAAGATGGTAGAACCCAGAGGGGAAATTAGCCAACCCGGAACTGGCACTCAAACAGGAGCAGTAAGTTCTCCGAATCTTCATTCAACCTTAACACGCCACCAACAAGCTTCCTTTACCGTAGCGACACTTTGCCGCTCCCACCCAGGGTGCGGCGCTCATCTGAGCGTTTAAGGGGTAAAAGCACATGAGAAAAAGCGTAGTAACTCTACTTCTTAGCGTGGGTGCGCTGGCAGGAACGATGTTCGCCGCAGAGGGAGCCGTGCCGACGGGCGTCTCCCATCTCGATCACGTCTTCGTGATCCTGATGGAAAACCATGCCTACGGCCAGATCGTGGGAAATCCGGACGCACCGTTCGCCAACAGCTACATGCAATCGGCCAACACAGCGAAGAATTATTTCGCTGTCGGGCACCCGAGCTTAACCAACTACCTGGAGATCGTCGGCGGTTCGAACTTCGGCGTCCGCAGCGACAACGCTCCCGATTGGCATAATGCCACCTGCACACCGAACCTGCTGACCGTCCCG
>Ga0208714_1000072_pt1 | contig 31178 bp, 29 predicted proteins | sample NGESurshal072012_3_FD_184461 | JGI IMG/M metagenome (GOLD analysis project Ga0208714, IMG submission 184461) | Arctic peat soil microbial communities from Barrow, Alaska - NGEE Surface sample 415-1 shallow-072012 (SPAdes) | ecosystem: Environmental > Terrestrial > Soil > Wetlands > Peat ... | reverse complement strand
GTGTAGAGCGATGAGACGTTGGTGCCGTTGTCGGCGACCCAGAGCGGCGAGGTCGGACCGGCCGCCTGCCCCCACGGGTTCACCAGATTGGGATCGGTGATCCGCGCCACCCCTGGAATGTCGGAGATCAGGTTCGTCTGCCGGTACTGGCTACTCGTTCCGGCGCTCGCCACCACCGGAATCGCCGCCGCCGCGCTCGCGACCACGGCCAAAAGGCCAAGCCGCCACGCGGTTGGCCGGCGACGTGGCCGCGACGCGAACCGCGCCCGAGATGCTGTTCCGCCCATAGGTCCACCTCCAGCGCGCGACCGGGCCGCGCGCAATCGAGCCGGCCGAGTGCCGGCCATCACCTCCAGAGACTCCGCGCGGCGAAAAACCTTCCCGCGGTGGTCTTGTGTTGACCGAGGCCAGGCGCGACACTGCGTCGATGCCGTGCCTGCTCGCGCTCTTTGCGCTCATATCGCCGCGGCTGGCCCTGTTCCTGCTGGCGGTCTTCAGCAATGTGCTGAGCCGCGCGTTCGACAGCTGGGTCATCCCGCTGCTCGGGTTCTTCCTGCTGCCGTGGACGACGCTCGCCTATGCGGCGTTCTGGGACTGGGGACCCGGGCACCACGTGACCGGCTTCGAGTGGTTCTTCGTGATCCTGGCCTTTCTCATCGACCTCAGCTCCTGGGACGGCGGACGGCGGGCTCGATCGGCCCGCGGGTCGGGTTGACCACGGGCTCGCCCTCCGTGGCGGACACGGGCGTCCATAGAGTTGCGGTGGTCGGGGGAGGCTTTGGTGGACTACAGGCGGCGCTCGGGCTTCGCCGGGCGCCCGTGGAGGTGACGCTCGTCGATCGCCGCAACTTCCACCTCTTCCAGCCCCTCACCTATCAGGTCGCGACGGGCGCGCTGTCGGCCGGAGAGATCGCCTATCCCCTCCGCGCGATCTTCAAGCGCGAGAGCAATGTCCGCGTGGTCATGGCCGAGGTCGCCGGGTTCGATCTCGAGCGGCGCGAGCTTCAGCTGCGCCCCGTCGGCGATCTGCCCACCCCGTCGCCGATCGCCTACGACACGCTGATCGTGTCCGGCGGCTCGCGCTACTCCTACTTCGGACACGACGAATGGAGCGAGTCCGCGGCCGAGGTGAAGTCGCTGGAGAGAGCGCTCGTGGTGCGCAGTCGGATCCTCAGCGCGTTCGAGGCGGCCGAGCTCGAGCCCGATCCCGACCGGCGTGACGCGTGGCTCACCTTCGTCGTGGTCGGCGCAGGCCCGACGGGAGTGGAGATGGCGGGACAGATCGCCGAGCTTGCGCGCGACACGTTGCGCCGGGAGTTCCGGACGACGAATCCGGGCGCCGGGCGGATCCTGCTCGTCGAGGCCGCGGACCGGGTGCTGACCAGCTTCCCGCCCTCCCTGTCGGCGAAGGCGGCGCAGTCGCTCGAGGCGCTCGGCGTGACGCCCGTCCTCCGCCGGACCGTCGTGGGGCTCGACGGCGATGGCGTGACCGTCGACGACGGCCAGGGCAATGCCGAGCGCATCGCCGCGCGAACCGTGGTCTGGGCCGCAGGCGTCGCGGCCTCGGATCTCGCCTCCACGCTTGCTGCTGCCAGCGGCGCCACGCCGGACCGCGCCGGCCGCGTGACGGTCAATCCCGACCTCACGCTGCCGGGACACCCCGAGGTGTTCGCGATCGGGGACATGGTGCGCGTATTCAATCGGCACGGGCAGGCCGAGGTCTTCCCGGGTGTCGCGCCGGTCGCGATGCAACAGGGGCGCTACGCCGCCGAGATCGTCCGGGTCCGCTTACAGGGCCGGAAGCCCCGGCCGTTCCGATACCACGACAAGGGCAACCTCGCGACGATCGGCCGCCGGGCCGCGGTTGCCGACATCAAGGGGCTGAAGCTGAGCGGGTCAGTCGCCTGGGCGGTCTGGCTGTTCGTGCACCTCTGGTACTTGGTCGGGTTCGAGAACCGCCTGCTCGTGTTCATCCGCTGGGGGTTCAGCTTCGTGACGCGCGGCCGCGGCGCCCGTCTGATCACCGGCGCGGCGGCAGAGACGGGTCGCGTCGGCACCGACGACTAACACTAACTCGGGGCCGGCCTAGCCGGCCCCGGTCGGGGACACCGCGTGTACGGTCCCGCAGCCGACGGCGAGGACTTCGTCGAAGCCCTCCCGCAGACACTCCATCAGCACGTCGGGGTCGGTGACCGCACCCGTGTCGATGTTGATGCCCACGCAACAGGTGCCGCAGTACGACATCAGCGTGACGTTCAGGGCGGCGCCGATTGTGGGACCGAAGCCGTAGAAGCGCTCGACCTTCGCACCAGTCAGGTAGAGCGGCACGGGAGTTCCGGGCACGTTGCTGGCCAGGAAGTCGATGTGCTTGAGCATCCCGCCAATGACCGAGCGCGGCAACAGGTTGAGCGTGCCGGCTATCGCGTTCGTGAAGGGCAGCGAACGGTCGGTCTTCACCGATTCGCAGCGACGGTGGGTCTCGATCATCCGCTCGCTCGGGTCGGCGATGTCGACGGGGACCTTGAACCTCATCAGCGTGATGCGGTTGCCGCCGATGGGGTCGTCGGCCTTGCGGATGCTGACCGGCATCGTGACCCGCAGCTCGTCGACCTGCGTGTCGTGCCGCTCGTGGTAGCGGCGCAGGCCGGCCGTGACGCCGGAGAGGAAGGCATCGTTGTGTTTGGCGCCCGCGGCGTGCGCGGCATCCAGGATCTCATCCAGCGGGAACTCGAGGACGTCGTAGTGCCAGGCCAGGTGGCGTTCGATCATGACCGGTGAGAGCGTGTCGGACACCGGCGCGGCGACGCGCGCGATCGACTGTCCGGTCGCGACCGTCTCGGTCACGGTCTCCCGCGGGTGACGCAGCGCATGCGCGACGTCGCCGACCGCTGAGGTGAGGCGACGCTTGGAGAAGTCGAACAGCTGCGACCAGTCGTAGCCGAGCGCGTCCCTGGCCAGCTCGACGGTGCCGAGGTTCTCCCCCACGGGCGCCTCGGGCATCGGACCCAGATCGCCGGGATCGACTTCGACGTCGAACAGCAGGCGGGCGATGTCCATGCCCCCCACGCCGTCGGTCAGCGAGTGATGGAGCTTCATCACGAGCGCGGTCTGCCCCCCTCGAGCCCCTCGATGAACGTGAACTCCCACAGCGGCCGGTCACGATCCAGGCCCGCCATCCCGGTCTGACGAGCGAACTCGAGCACCGTGGACAACGTCTTCGGAGGGGCCGCCTCGAACCGGCGCACGTGCCACGAGAGGTCGAAGTCGGGATCCACGACCCAGCGCGGCGTGGCCAGTCGGAGCGGAGGCGTCACCACCCGGTGACGGAACCCGGGCGAGAGCCGCGTGCTGCGCTCGAGCCGCTCTGGCAACCGATCCCAGTCCGGGCTGCGGTCGAGGAGCAGGACGCACACCACGGTCGAGCGCAGCAGCGGATCCTTCTCCATGTACCAGGAGAAGGCGTCGCTGTCGCGCATGTGTACGTCGACGCGCTCGGACAACGCGACCACCTCACCCTCGTCTTCGACTTTCCGGGCCATCGACTGTAGCTCAGGCCATCGGGCCCGAAGACGCTAGTTGCGCAGCAGGATCCGCCTGGCGATGACGAAGGCCGAGGGGCTCGTCGCGTCGCCGCCGGGTACGCCGCCACGGGCGGGGCATCCACGGCGCCGGACGCGTTCATCGCACTGGCCGCCACAGGCTCCGATTCACCCCGGGCGCTCGGATCGGCGCGCTTCCGGTGGTAGGGTCGCGGCCATGTTCGGCCGTGACTGGGAGCCCGCGACGGCGAAGATCGTGGCCAAGAAGTATCACGAGTCCGACGACGTGTCAGGAACGTGGGAGTACGTGGCCGACATCACCCCGCGCTCCGGCTCTCCGTTTCGGACGACGCTGAAGCAGCCGCCGTTCATGTCCCACGTGGTGCGGTTGAATGAAGGCGACACCGTGCCGGTGCTCGCGGACGTCGAGCACCAGAAGGCGAAGTTCGACCGCTCGGATCCGAAGATCAGCGGCAAGAGCACGCCGAGCGCCAAGGACGTGTTCGACGAGGCGCTCGAGCAGCCTCCCGGGTCACCCCCGCCGGCCGACGCCGCCGTCTAGGTCTAGGACGTCCCGCGCGGGCGCACAAAGCCGGCCGGCATCGTGCCCACCTCCATCCGGGCCGTCCCGGTGGTGACCACGGGATCGCCGGCGGCGAAGGCGCGGAGCTCAGCCTCGTCCTCCGCCTCGACCACGCCGAGGCCCCAGGACCCGGTGTCATCGAGGACCGGCCCGAAGATGACCATCTGGCCCGACTCGAGGTACGGCTGCCAGTACGCCGCGTGGCGGCCCATGATCTCGCGCTCCTCATCGGTCATGTCGAGGGCGAAGGTCGGGCGCGGCGCGATGAGTCTGAAGACGAAGGTACCCACGCCTACGCTCCGTACTCGTCGTGCCGGCGGAGCCGGACCTGGAGCCCGTCGTCCTCGGTCTCGAACGCGTACTGCTCGCCGCCCACGCCCGGTAGTCGGCGAACGGAGGAAGACGCGGTCGGCCAGACCCCATAGTCGTTGGCGCTCGGCGTCGTCGGCGACGATCTCGGCCCGGAACGGCAGGCCGCCGTAGAGGACGTCGGGATGCGCGCGGAGGTTGTAGAACCACGCCGGATGCGCCGGCCACCCGCGCTTGGACGCGACGATCGTGACGCGGTCGCCGTCGTGGAAGTAGAGCGTTGCGTTCCGGCGCGGCCGGCCGCTCCGCGCACCGCGCGTCTGGAGCAACGCAGCGGCGAGCGGACCCGTCGTGCTGAGCCGTCCCTGTGTGAGCGAGAGCAGAATCGGGTCGAGTTTCCAGGCAACGTGGGCCGACAGCCACAAGCCCGCGGGCGAAATCGAGAGTCGGCACACCGTGCCGTACAGGCGACCGCGCCGCCGGTAGGGATCCACGTAGCGCAGCATCGGAATGCTCACCCGCGCAGCGACAGATCGACCGCACGCGCGACCTGCTCGCGTGAGCGGGCTCCGACCGCACTGCTGAGGGCGACGCGCCACTGTTCCGGAGTCACCGCTGACTGGCCGAGCCCGAGGTCGGCGCACACGGCGGCGTGATCGACGTGACCGGCGATCTGCTCGGCGCGGCGCTGAGCTGCGATGTGCTGAGCGCGCGCCAGCTGCGTCCGCCCCCGCCCGCCGGCAAGGCTGATCAGGTCCTCGGCCACCAGCGGGATCGCCCGCCGCGCACACTTCTCCCACGGCGCGTCCGCCGCCGAGTCGACGACGACCTGACGCACGACCCGCCAGCCTGCGTGGTGCGAGTCGCAGCGCGCGACGAGAAACCGGGCCAGCGCGTCCGCCACGCGCTGTGCTTCTGGCTCGGACCCGTGCCCGTCGAGATGCCGTAAGGCGGCGCCCACGCCACGGCCGCCCTGCACCGCCCTCGCGAGCTCTTGCGCCGTCGCCCGCGGCTTGCGTGCTTCGTTATCGATCCCCCCACCGTACCGGCCGTCACTCCGGCGGGAGCAGGCGATCCCCGGCGAGCACGACGAGGCCGTCGTGCGCCAGGCCCGCGGCGGCGTCCCGATCGGCGCCCTCGAGCGGGACGCCGCCCTCGGCGATGACCCGGGCCAGCAACCGGCCGCGACGCTGGCGCAGGCTGCCCGCGAACGGCTTCTGGCGCCGCGGCGCCGGTCCCGGCTCGAGGTCGCCGGAGCCGCGGCAACCGGCGCGCACCGGACACCGCTCGCACCGCGGCCGGGCCGCGCAGATCCGCTGGCCGAACTCCATCATCGCCTGACCGGAGCGCCACGGGTCGCCGGAGATGTCCACCCCGTCGGGAAAGCGGCGGCGCAGCACGCGGGCGACGTTGACGTCAAGTGGGAGCACCGGCTCCTCGAGGGCGAAGCACCGGATCGCCGCCGCGACGTAGGCGCCGACACCGGGCAGCTCGGTGAAGTCCTCGGGCCAGCCGGACTCGACGACGATCCGGGCCGAACGGTGCAGGTCACGCGCGCGCCGCGGGTAACCGAGCCCCTGCCACTGCGCCAGCACGTCGGCCAGCGACGCGCGGGCCAGGTCCTCCACGGTCGGCCATCGGCGCATCCACTGCGCCCACGCCTCCGCCGCGCGGGCCACGGTCGTCTGCGCCGACATCACTTCAGAGACCCACACCGCGTAGACGTCGCCCCTGGAGCGCCACGGCAGCTCGCGGGCGTTGGCGGTCCACCAGTCGCGCACCGCCACGAGAGCCGGGTCAGCCATGCACGTCGAGCACCGTGCCCGGCGCGTAGCTGACGCGCAGAATCCGTCGCACGGCGTCGTCGATCCGCGCCGGAGTCAGCCCACCGGACCGCGCCGCGGAGCGCAGCACGCCTGTCTCGGGGACACCCCCGGCACCGGCCCGAACCCTTTGAGCACGCCCAGCGTCTGCGCGTCCTGACACGAGGGCGTCCCGTTGATCTGGTTGTAGGAACACATGACCGAGCCGGTGCCTCCGTGCTGCACGGCGGCCCGGAAGCCCGGGAAGTAGATCTCCTGCAGGGCGCGCTCGGAGGCGACGACGTTGACGGCGGGAGCGAGCAACTGGGACCCGAACCGGCCCGTCTCCTGGTTGTAGGCGGCGAAGTGCTTGACCTCGGCGATGACCTGCCGGCTCTGGATGCCGCGGATCTCGGGGGCGACCAGTTGGCTGGTCAGGAACGGATCCTCGCCGAAGGTCTCGGGCTCCCGTCCCCACAGGGGCGAGCGCACGATGTTGATCGTCGGGGCCGCGAGCAGCGCGTCGCCCTTGCCCGCCGCCTCCCCCCCGAGCGCGACGCCGTAGCGATAGGCCAGCGACGGACCCCACGAGGCCCCGACGTTCTCCGCATTGGGGAATGCCGTCACGCCCGGGCTGCCCTCCCCGATGCCGTTGGGGCCGTCGACGAACCGAAGCGGCGGGATGCAGAGGCGAGGCACGCCGGCCGCGCCGCTGCCCATCAGCTCGAGCTTCTCCTCGAGCGTCATCCGCGCCAGCACCGCATTGGCGCGGGCGCCAGGCGAGGAAGCGGCAACCGCCGCCGGCGCGGTCACACCGACCGAGCCCATCAGCGCGCACACGACCGCGGACACGACGGCAGACACCTGCGGCCACCTCATATCCCTCCCCTCTCCTCCTCGTCAGCTCAGCGCAGAATGTCAGTTTCCGCGCGCCAGTAGATCACGCGCGACGGGCTGAGGCGGAGCAGCGGCCCGGACGGCCGGCGCTCGCGGTAGTGGCGGTAGCGACCGGCGAGGGCGTCGAGCACGTCATCACGGCCGCCGGCGTCGACGATCTCGGTGCGGCCGAGCACCTGCACCCAGGCCAGCCGGGTCCAGTCATCGTCGTAGCGATCGATGGTGAGCGCGGTGTCGGGGCGAGCCCGCAGCCAGCGCTCGCGGGCGAGCTCGGCGCCGGGAACGCGCTTGGGCTTGTCATCGATCGCGCTCCACAGCTCGGCGCCCACGCGGGCGAAGGTGACGGGGAGCACGCGGGGATGACCGCGGCCGTCGAGGAGCCCCAGGCGGCCGACCGGCTCGGTCTCGAGCAGGTCACAGGCCCACCGGGGGGCGTTCTCTAGACTCGAGTTCGCTCCCATCACCGCCACCGTAGACGGCGGTTCTCGAGAACGGAAGAGGCTCACATGGACATCGGCATCGGGCTTCCCAACGCAGTGCGCGGCGTCGAGCGGGACGGAATCGTCGAGTGGGCGCGCCGCGCCGATCAGGCCGGGTTCTCCTCGCTGGGCACGGTCGACCGGATCGCCTATCCCAACTACGAGTCGCTGATCTCGCTGGCGGCCGCCGCGGCGGTGACCGAGCGCATCGGACTGGTGACCGACATCCTGATCGCGCCGCTGCGCACCAACGCGCCGCTGTTCGCCAAGCAGGCGGCCACGATCGACGCGCTGTCCGGTGGTCGGCTGACGCTCGGCCTCGCGGTCGGTGGGCGACCGGACGACTAGGAGATCTCCGGGGTCGACTTCACCAGGCGCGGGCGCAGCTTCGACGACCAGCTCGCGCAGCTTACGCGGCTCTGGAAGGGCGAAGGCGGCGTCGGGCCGGCGCCGGCCAACGGCGCGCGCCCGGGATTGCTGGTCGGCGGATCTGCTTCCCTGCCTCCGCCGACCCGGCGCTGGTGGAGCTGCTGGCCGAGGCGGTGCTGTAGGGCCGCGCCCGGTCTGCCCCGGCCGCGCCGGCGGCCTCGCGGAGCTCAGGCGTGCGGGCGACCGACCTGCACCACGGCCTCGAGCGCGGCGAGGTCCTCCGCGTCGAGCTCGAGCTCGCTCGCGGCGACGTTCTCCTCCAGATGCGCGACCGAGGACGTGCCCGGGATCAGCAACATGCGCTCGTAGTGCGCCAGCAGCCACGCGAGTGCGATCTGGGAGGCCGTGGCGCCGTGCTTGGCGGCGACCCGTGTGATCGCCGGGTCCTGCGCGAGCTTGGCCGGCCCACCGGTGAACGCCGAGCCGAGGGGGAAGAACGGCACGAACGCGATCGACCGCTCCCGGGCCAGCTCCAGGATCGGGTCATCCTCGCGGTCCATGATGCTGTAGGAGTTCTGGATCTGGGCGACCGGCACCAGGTCCATCGCCTGCTCGGCGCCCTCAGCATCGACGTTCGAGACGCCGATCAGATCGAGCTTGCCCTCGTGGCGGAGATCCTCGAGCGCGCCGAGCTGCTCAGCCATCGGAACGCCCGAGCCGTGGCTCGCCGGCAACCGCCGCAGGTTGACGAGGTCGACGCGCTCGACGCGGAGGGACCGGAGGTTGGCCTCGACCCCCTCGCGCAGCTCCTCCGGGGTCTGGGCGGGGATCCAGCCGCCGCGCTCGTCACGGCGGGCGCCGACCTTCGTCACCAGCTTGAGGTTCTCCGGGTAGGGATGGAGCGTGTCGCAGATCAGGTCGTTGACGACATCGGGCCCGTAGAACTGTGAGGTATCGATGTGGTCGACGCCGAGCTCGATCGCCCGGCGCAGGACAGCGCGCGCCGCCTCCGGGTCACGGGGGGGACCGAAGACGCCGGGACCGGCGAGCTGCATCGCGCCGTAGCCCATGCGGTTGATCGGCTTGTCGCCGAGGAGTGTGGTCGTGTTCATGCTCCTCAGTCTGGCAGCGTCGCCGACCGGGCCACCGACGGAGTCCCAGGCCCGTGGCGGGACCCGGACTATGATCGGCGCCTCATGGCCGGCGCGCACGCAGATCCCGGTCTCACGCGCTCGGCACTGGAGAACCGCAGGGTGCTCGGCGTCATTGCCGGGTTCGGCGCGATCACACTCGGAGAATGGGTGCTCGGCACGTCGGTCGCGGTCCACGCGTACCAGGTCGGCGGCGCGCTCGCGGTCGGACTGGTCGGCTTTCGCTTCGCCCCCGCCGCCGTGGCCGGACTCTGGACCACGCGCCTGGCCGACAGCGCAACGCGCCACCGTGTGCTGTCGCTGACCGCCGCCGCGCGCGCCGTGACGACCGCGGTGGCCGCGATCGCCTTGGCCCTCGAGCTGCCGTTTGGTGTGGTGATCGCGCTGGTCTGGCTGGATGCCGCCGGGGGATCGGGCTACCGGCCGGCGCAGGCCGCGCTGCTGCCGGCGCTGGCTCGCTCGCCCGGCGAGCTGACCGCGGCCACCGCGCTGGTGTCCAACGTCAAGTCCTCGGGGCAGCTGATCGGCGCCCTGCTCGGTGGCCTGCTCGTCGCCGGCCTGCAGATCGAGGTCGCCGTGAGCTGTGCGGCGCTGCTCTACGCCCTGGCGGTTCTCGCGACGCTCGGGGGCCGCCCGGCGCAGTCGTTCACGCCACGTCCGCTCGGGATGAGTGCTGTGCGCGCCGGCGTGGGCAGCCTGCGTGACAGCCGCGAGGGTCGCTCGATCTTCGTGTACTCGTGCCTGCGCTCGCTCGTGCGCGGGCTGTGGCTGGCGCTGGCCGTCGTCGCCTCGGTGCGATTTCTGTCGCTGGGACCGTCCGGTTTCGGCGACCTCATGGCCGCGGCCGCCGCGGGCGCGCTGACGGCCATCGTCGTGAGCGCCCGGCTCGTCGGCAACAGTCGTCTGGGCGGGTGGTTCGCGCTCGGACTGCTGCTGTGCGGACTGCCGATCGTCGGCACGAGCGTGTCCAGCGGTCCACTGCCGGCACTGCTCCTGATGGTCGTCTGGGGCATCGGCATGTCCCTGTCGGACGTCGGCGCGCAGACGCTGCTGAACCGGATCGTCCCCGGCCACTCGATCGGGTCGCTCACCGGAGTGATGGAGAGCGGCAAGCTGCTGATCGAGGGCGCCGGCAGCCTCATCGCGCCGTTGCTGCTGCTCGCCTTCGGCACCCGGGCCGCCGTGTTCATCGCCGGTGCGATGGTGCCGATCGTCGTCGTGGCCGGATCTCGCGGCTTCGCCCGAATCGACGACCGCGCTGTCGCCCGCCTCGGGGTCCTCGAGCTGCTGCGCGGGGTACCCGTGTTCGGGCCGCTGCGCGTTGACGCGCTCGAGGGGGTCGCCGCACGTCTGCAGCTCGAGCACGTGCCCGCCGGCGTCGAGATCGTGCGTCAGGGAGACAGCAACGCGCATCGATGGTTCCTGGTTGCCGAGGGCGAGCTCGTCGTGGAAGTGGACGGCTTTTTCGTGGGCGAGCTGCGCCGGGGGAGCCAGTTCGGCGAGCGGGGGCTCCTGCGCGGCGTGGCCCGCTCGGCCACCGTCCGGGCCGTCGGCGACGTCGCGCTCTACGCGCTCGAGCGCGAGGACTTCCTCGACGCGGTCGCCGGAGTCGAGCTCGAGGACCCGGGGCGCGCGCTGCCGGCCCGGGCCGAGCGTGTCGAACCCGCGAATGCGCTCGCGCACGCCCCGCTGCTGCAGTCGCTTCCGCCGGCCGTGATCGGACAGGTGCTGGAACAGAGCCGGGCGCGCGTGGTCGACGCCGGCACCGCGATCGTCACCAGCGGGGAGCTCGAGGACTCCTACCACGTGCTGCTCAGCGGCCGGGCGCAGGTCCGTATCGACGGCTCGGTCCGCCGTGACCTGCACCCCGGCGACGCGTTCGGCGAGATCGCGGTGCTGCATCGTGTCCCCCGCACCGCCACCGTCATCGCCGACGAGCCGTCGGAGATCCTCACCGTCGACGGCGAGGTCATCCGAGCGGCCGTGCGCGCGCGCGGCGGCGTCCTGGCGGCGTTGGCGAGCTGAGCCCGTGCCTCGGCGCGGCGGGCGGACCACCTCACACGGCGGGGTGCTCGAGCCTCAGCGCAGCCTCGCTGACGCGGACCTCGAGATCGCGGAGATGATCGATGTGAAAGCCCACCCACGCGCAGGCGATGGCAGCGAACATCGCTGCCCGATCGTCATTGGTGACGCTGCTGCGAGCCGCTGCGAGCATCGCGTCGTGCCGGCGCGGGTCGGGAGGTTGGGGCGGGGGCACCGGCGACCGCACGCCGAAGGATTCGGCGAAGGCGACGAACCAGGCGCCCAGGTCCTTCGCTCCCGCCAGCAGCTGCGCCGCCGCCGGCGGGCGAGGGGCCTCGCGCATCGTCACGGCGAGGGCGGACACGGCGTCGGCAGTGCGCCGGATGCGCGCGGTCGCTGCCACCAGCCCCGCGATCTCGGCCAGCCGCGGATCCTCGCTCGGTCGCTCGGCCAGGCGTTGACGGACCGCGGCATCGAGCCGATTCTGCGTCGCCGCGGCGTCGTCCTGGAGCGCCTGCACCGCGTCGCTCGACCCGCCGGCGGTCACCTCCCCCATCGCGGCCGCGACGTAGCGCGCGCTCGCGGCCATCGCCGCGGCCAGCGACCGTCGCACGACGGCCGCCGCCCCGCGCGGCCAGAACAACAGGCCGACAAGCAGGCTGATGGCAAAGCCGATCGACACATCCTCGAGCCGGACCAACCCCACCCGCCAACCGCTCGGAGCGATCAGGTCGAAGAGGATGAGGATGGCCACCGTGAAGCCGGCCTGGCCGGCGGCGAAGGAGATCGCGCGCGGGGCGTAGGCGGTCAGCAGGCAGGCGAGCGGCAGCAGAGCCCACAGCAGAGCGGCATTGGTGCCGATAGCGATCAGCAACAGGCTCCCGACGACGATGCCGGCCACCGTGCCCAGCATCGCGCGCACGATCGTCGCGCCGGTGCTGAGCGCGCTCGATCGCAGGACCGACAGCGTTCCGAGCGCGACCCAGAACGCATGCTCGAAGCTCACGAGCTGGGCCACGAACACGGCCAGCGACAGGCCGATCGCACCCCGCAGGCTGTTGCGAAACCAGATCGAGCGCACGTCCGCGTGGGCGGCGATGACCCGGCCCGAGGCGCTCAGCGCCACCGTCTGCCGTCGGATGAACGCCAGCCACCTGCCGTCGTCGCGCTCGTCGCCGAGCCCGCCGGCCACGGTCGCGGCCGCGGCGACGTCAAGCACGGCGAAGGAGATCACCCGGACCGTCCAGGAGCGGACGATGGTCGACCACAGCCGGCTGTCGTCGGCGCGGATCCCAGGGTCAGACAGCGTACGCAGGAGATCGTCGATCACCGCGGTGCGGCCATGTTCGAGCGCCGCGCGGTCGGGAAGGGGCCGCTCCCGCCCGCCGATCAGCGCCGCGCACGAGCCGAGGGCGGCCACGCTGACCCCGCGCAGAGCCCGCTCGCTCTCGGGCTCGACGTCCTGCAGTCCCCCGGTCGCGACGGCTCCGGCGGGAGTTGCGGCAACGATCCGCAGCCAGTCGAGCTCGTCGATCAGGTCGGCCAGAGCACCGCTGGCGCCGGTCGGCCCCGTCGGCCGGTACGGCGTCGATGAGAACTGCCGGCGTACGGCTCCGAGCGCCCGCGTGGCCTCCGCCTCAGTCTGCCGGCCCGGATCGGCCACGAGGCGCGCAACGGCGTCGCACGCGCGCGCTATCCCGTCGCGCAGGCGATCGCGGGGGCGTGACGGGAACATCAGCATCACGGCGGGGATCGCCAGGCAACAGCCGAGCGCCCAGCCGGCGACGCGCCCCGGGGCCTGCGCGGCGTTCGCCGGCACCAGCACCGGCATGATGAACGCCAGCAGGGCGGCAGAGCCGGCGGCGGCCAGGTAGCCGTTGACCACGCCGGCGAACAGGATCGCGAAGCCGAGGATCGCCATCGCCAGGGCGGCCAGGACCGGCGTCCGCGAGCACAGCGTCCCGAGCACGATCAGCCCCGCACAGACCACCGCCAGGGCGAGGTAGGCGAGCAGCCGAACCGCGGTCGGGCCGCCGAACTCGACGAAGACGAGGAACGCGAACGAGGCAAAGACGCCGAACAGGGCGGTCTGGTCGTTGCCGACCGCGCGTCCGAGCGCCAGCACGAGGGGCACGACGATCGCGGCGCGAATCGCGTTGTGAAGCGCGAAGTGGCCTGGATCCGATGGCCGCCATGTCAAGGACTCCATTCCTCGGCGGGGGCGCAGCCTCACGCCGGGGACGCTACCGGGGACCAGAGCCCCACGTCTGAGAGGATCTCGGGCATGAAGCTCGAGACCGTCCCCGCGGACATCGTCGACCTCGTATTCGAGACGCTCGTGCGCGACTTCAGCACGGCCGTCGCCGAGCGGCACCGCGCGCGGGTTGACCGCACCGGATGAGACCGGCGAGGTGGCATACCGGCCGCCCGCGATACGCGACCGCTCGGTGGTTCAGCGCCGCGGGACCGCCGGCAGCCCGATCGCGCGGCGCATCGCGGCGCGGGTCCGGTCAAGCCCAGCGGCGTCCCCGATCAGCCGCCCGGCCACGCTCCCGCCGGAGGCGAGGCTGTGCAGCTCGAAGGCCACGTCGGCCGGGTCGCGGTCGGCGGGCAGGTCGCCGGCCTGCTGTGCGCGCCGGGCTTCGGCCTCGAGCACCCCGAGCCAGCGGCGCACTGCCGCCGCGACATCCTCGCGCAGGGGACCGGGCCGGGAATCGTACTCGACCGACGCCGTAGTCACGAAGCATCCGCCGGGGAATACGTCGTCGCGCAGGTGGACGATCCAGGCGTCGATGATCGCCTCGAGCCGAGGGAGCCCGGGCCCGTACGGGAGCGCGGGACGCCAGACCGCGTCGGTGAACCGCTCGATTGCCGCCGCGAGCACCGCGCGCTGCATCGCCTGCTTGTCTCCGAAGCGACCGATCAGGCCGCTCTTGCTCATCCCGAGCTCGCCGGCGAGCCGGCCGATCGTGATGCCCTCGAGCCCCTCGACCGAGGCCAGGTCGACGGCGGCCTCGAGTGCGGAGGACCGGCTGGCAGCGACGTCGGCGGCGGAACGACGGGGCATGCTTGGCACTTTACAGTGCGAACGATCGTTCTGTATAACTCCGTGTCCCACGGACACGACAGGAGGGACGGGCCATGCGACTGACATATCTGGGCTGGGCCGGAGCCGAGCTGGAGGCCGACGGTGCAACGGTGGTGATCGATCCTCTGCAGGACGCGAGTGCCGTCGTCGCTCCGCTCAACGGCACCGCGGCGTCGATGCCTCTCCCCCGGATCGTCGCCCCCGCCCCCGGCCGAGCCGTCGCCGGGCTCGTTACCCATCTGCACCGCGATCACGCCGACGCGGGCGCGCTCGCGTCAGCGCTGGCCCCGGGAGCTCCGGTGCTCGAGCCGGCGGCCGGCGGCGGCGATGCGCTCGAGGAGCTCGCGCTGGCGCAGGCCGAACACGAGCTGACCGCCGCCGGTGTCGACCGCCGCCGGTTCGCGCCGTGGGAGTCGACGAGCGCCGGCCCGTTCATGCTCACCGCACTCCCGGCCGTCGACGGCGTCGGCGACCCGCAGATCGCCTGGCTCGTGGAGGCCGACGGAGTGCGCGTGCTGCACCTCGGCGACACGATGTTCCACGGATACTGGTGGCGCATCGCGCGCCGGCATGGGCCGTTCGACGTCGTCCTCGTCCCGGTCAACGGCGCCGTCGTCCGCTTCCCCCACCGCCGCCCGGCGAGCCCGCTGCCGATCGCGCTCGACCCCGCCCAGGCCGCGATCGCCGCCGAGCTTCTCGGCGCCCGCCAGGCCATCCCGATCCACGCCGAGGGCTATGAGATCGACGGCACCTACGAGCCGGTCGCGGAGGCGGCGGAGCGCTTCGCCGACGCCGCGGCCGCCCGCGCCGTGCCGGTGAGCGTGCTCGAACCGGGCGATACGATCGAGCTCGCCGCGGTCGCGTCGGGCTAGCAGGCCGAGCCTGGCAGCCCACCGCTGTTGCCACCACGTCCGCGGCGCGTGGTCGAGCACGCTGCCTTAGCGCCGTCTTTACGAGATATCAGCCTTGACAGTCCGACTTCCCACGTTCTGGCTCCTATAGTCCTAGGGGTGGCGACCGGTTCGCGTGATGATGCGCCGCTCGCACCCGAGGCGCCTGACCAAGCCCCCGCAGACGACGGGGCGAAACCCAAGAAACGCCGGTTCAACGAGTCGGCGCACAAGCTCGAGTACTGGCCCGCTCGCCAGGCACCGGCGACGGAGGGCGACGGTCCCGCCGCGACGCCGCCCGCCGCCGATCACGACCGCGACGTCGTCGCGCAGGCGAGTCGGGCCGTGCTGGCGCTGGGCGCGCTCGGCGTCGTCTACGGCGACATCGGCACGAGCCCGCTGTACACCGAGCAGACGATCTTCACCCAGTACCACGCCACCGCGCAGGTCACCGCGGCGAACGTGTTCGGCATCGTCTCCCTGATCTTCTGGGCGCTGATGGTGATGGTCTCGATCAAGTACGCCGGGTTCATCATGCGCGCGCACAATCGGGGCGACGGCGGCATCATGGCCCTGACCGCGCTCGTGATGCGCAAGCGCGTGCTCCACACCGCGGCGCTGGTGCTGCTCGGCATCTTCGGCGCGGCACTGTTCTTCGGCGACGGCATGATCACGCCCGCGATCTCGGTGCTCGGCGCGCTGCAGGGACTGCAGGTCGATGCTCCGGCGCTCGGTCATCTGATCGTCCCGCTGTCACTGGCCGTCCTGATCGGCCTGTTCCTGCTCCAGCAGCGCGGCACGGGAGCGATCGGGTGGTTGTTCGGTCCCGTCATGGTGCTGTGGTTCGTCGTGATCGGATTGCTCGGACTGCACGAGGTGCTCAAGGACCCGACCGCGTTCAAGGCGCTGCTGCCGAGTTATGGCGTCCGCTTTCTGGTCGACCACCGCGTGGCCGGGTTCCTGACCCTCGGCGGCGTGGTCCTGGCGGTGACCGGGGCCGAGGCGCTCTATGCCGACCGCGGCCACTTCGGCGCCGGCCCGATCCGCATCGGGTGGTTCGCGCTCGCCTTCCCGGCGCTGGTGCTCAACTACCTGGGCCAGGGGATTCTGATCCTTCACAACCCCTCGACCAAGGTCAACCCGTTCTTCCTGATGGTTCCCAGCTGGGGTCGGTTCGCCCTCCTGCTGCTGGCCACCGCGGCGACGATCATCGCCTCCCAGGCCGTGATCTCGGGCTCGTTCTCTGTGGCCAAGCAGGCGATGCAGCTCGGCTTCCTACCCCGGCTGAAGATCCAGCACACCTCCAAGCAGGAGGGCCAGATCTACGTGCCGATCATCAACTGGGTCCTCTGTGCCGGGGTCGTGGCGCTCGTGCTCGCGTTCCGATCCTCGAGCTCCCTGGGGAACATGTACGGCGTGGCGGTGACCGGGACCTTCATCCTCAACACGCTGCTGTTCCTCGCCGTCGCCCGAGCCCTGTGGGGCACGGCCAGGTGGAAGCTGATCCTGCTCGGCGTGCTGTTCCTGACCGTCGAGGTGTCGTTCTTCAGCTCCAACGTGGCCAAGCTCTTCCATGGCGCCTGGCTGCCGCTCGCGGTCGGCCTGGCGACGGCGGGTGTGATGATCACCTGGCGCCGCGGCGCCATGCTCGTCACGCGCAGCCGCATCAAACAGGAGGGACCGCTGCAGGATTTCCTCGACGGCCTGGCCGCAGCCGAGCCCCCGGTGGTGCGCGTGCCGGGCACGGTGATCTTCCTCAACCCCGGCAAGGCGACGACGCCGCTGGCGCTGCGCGCCGAGGTCGAGCACAACCACACGCTGCACGACAAGGTGCTGATCGTCTCGGTCGAGACGATGAGCGTCCCCAATTGCGACGAATCCGATCGCTTCGACGTGGAGCTGCTCGGTCACGGCCGTTTCCGCATCTACCACGTGACCGTGCGGATCGGCTACCAGGACAAGCCCGACGTCCCCGGGGCGTTGCAGCTCTGTCGCAAGCGGGGCCTGCTCGAACGCAACCTCGATCTCGAGCACGCCTCCTACATCGTCTCGCGGATGACGATCGCCGCGACCGACGCGCCGGGCATGCACCGTTGGGGCAAGCAGATCTTCATCACGATGGCCCGCAACGCCGCCGACCCGATCGAGCACTTCGGCCTGCCGAGCGAGCGCACCGTGATCATGGGATCGAGGGTGGCCCTCTGAGCGACGCGGCGGCGCGGGCGACGCTCCTCTCAGAGCGGTGCCAGCAGCGCCAGCTGGCGCGACTGCGCGAGCAGTGTCCCGTCGGCCAGGAACAGCTCGCCGTCCTCCTCCACGAGACCGCCGATCGACGCGCTGCTCCGGTAGCGGCCGAGGATCGGCTGGTCGGGAAGCCCGTCGGGCGGGAGGTCGGCGCGGATGTGGATCGTGAGGTCGATCGTCGGTGCCACCGCCCGCTTCGGGAGCGCCTCGAACGCCGGCGGCCACCACGCATCGGCACACAGGACGGCATACGCCGCGTCGATCGGCTGCGGTTCCTCGAGCATCATCCACCCTCCGGTCTGCGGTCCGCTGCCCGGTGCGATGCCGACGTCGGCGAACGGCCGCCCGCTCCCGAATCGCGGTGCAAACCGCAGCCGATCGGTCAGCGTGCCCAGCCCGTCGACCCGCGACCAGCACCCGCCCTGAGGGCGATGATCGTCCGGACTCACCACGCCCGCATCCCGGCCCGGAGCAGCCTCGACATCGGGCGCAGGCGGTGTCCACGTCGCGGCGATGGCCAGATCGGGCACGGCAAACGAAGCGAGCGCGATCAGCACCTCCTTGCCATCCTGACGTGCGGTCAGGCGCCCGGTCGAGAACCGCCGGCCCGAACGCACGACGTCGACGTCGAGGTCGACCCGCCCGGCCACCGGGGTCCGCAGGTAGTGGCAGGTCAGCGAGCGCATCCGCCGGTCTCGACCCGGGGTCACGTGGGCCTCCAGCGCCCGAACCATGATCGCCGCCACGTAGCCGCCGTTGGGACCCACGGGAATCCCCCAGCCGGTATCGATCTCGGCCGCGAAGCGCCCGGGCCCCACCCGGCCAACGGCGGTGCTGCGCTCAAACTCGGTCATGCCCTTGACCCCTGCGATCCGGTGACATCGGTGTGAGATCGTAGTCACCGCACGGTGAGCCCGTCCGGCGGTGGTGCGGTGCTTCACCGTTCGGTTGCAGGCTGCCGGGCGCGGCGTGCAACGATCCAGTGGTGAGTCTGTCGGACCGCCGTCCGCACTGGATCGCTCTCGACGGTGCGGTCAACGCCCGCGCCGTCGTGCCCCGCGTGCTGCTCCGCGCGGACAACCTGCAGTCGCTGAGCCCACAAGACGTGCGGCGGCTGGTGGATGAGGAGGCGGTCGAGGTGGTGCTCGACCTACGCACCGACGTCGAGGTGGACCTCGAGGGGCCGGGACCGATGACGGCCGAGCCCGCGGTGCGAATCGAGCATCGCTCGCTCTACCCGGACTCCGGAGGGAACACCGATCTCGAGGCCGACACGGTGAATCCCTGGGGCTTTGCCCACGACGATGAATCGCCCCATGAGCCGCCCATCGTGCGGGCCTACATGAGCTACATACGCCGCCGCCCGGACTCCGTGGTCGGCTCGGTGCGCACGATCGCCCGCACCGGCGGCGCCGTCCTCGTCCACTGCGCCGCCGGCAAGGACCGCACCGGCGTGGTCGTCGCGCTTGCGCTCGACGCGGCCGGGGTGGATCGCGACACGATCGTCGACGACTACCTCGCGACCCAGGAGCGCATCGAGGCGATCATGGCGCGACTGATGAGCTCGGAGACCTACCGGGCCGAGCTCGAGGGCCACGACCCACAGCATCACGCCCCCGTCCCCGGAACCATGGAGCGGCTGCTCGAGATCGTCGATGAGCGCTTTGGCGGGTCGCTGGCGTGGCTCACCACCCACGGGCTCGACGCGGCCGACCTCGAGCGACTCAGGCGCCGGTTGGCGCCGGCCAGGACGGGCTCGGCGTGGCGCTGAACCGCCGGCAGGCGGCAGGATTCATCGCCGCGCTTCGGAGCTCTACGGTGCCCGGTCGGTAGTTTCGCCGCCCGCCGTGCGGGATTGCGTCGTTGTCGCGGACGATCCGTACGGCCATGATCGAGGTGATGGCCGAGCCCAGGGCGGGATTGCCCGCGTCAACCACCGGCGCCCAGCCGGCACGCACACGTGCACAGGATTCTCAGGCAGCCGTACCGCGCCGGAGCGGGACCGCGGTGCCGAGCGGCTCGGCCGGCGTGACCCGACTCGATCGCATGCTGCAGGCGTGGCGAGCCCGGCTCGCCGGCGGGGTCTCCCCCGTCGGCCTGGCGATGGCCGGATTTGACTGGGCCGCCCATCTCGCCGAGATGCCCGGCCGTCAGGCCGAGCTGCTCGTCGGGGCGTGGGGGAACACGCTCGAGCTCGCCACGTACGCGCTGCGCTCGAGCACCACGGGCGGCCGGGCGCCACGTCCCGACGACAAGCGCTTCGCCGCGCCGGGCTGGCGATCGCCGCCGTTCGACCTGATCTCGCAGGCGTTCCTGCTCACCGAGGAGTGGTGGCAGGCGGCGACGACCGGCGTGCCCGGCGTTTCGCGCCATCACGAGCGGGTCGTGTCGTTCGTCGCGCGCCAGCTGCTCGACACCGTCTCACCGTCGAACTTCCTGGCGACCAATCCCGAGGTGCTGAAGGCCACCGCCCAGCAGCGCGGCGCCAACCTCCTCCGTGGCGCGCGCCTGCTCGCGCAGGACTCCATGCGCGCCGTGACCCGTGCCGGGCCGCCCGGCACCGAGGCGTTCGTGCCCGGCGAGACGGTCGCGATCACGCCCGGCCGGGTCGTTTACCGCAATCGCCTGATCGAGCTGATCCAGTACGAGCCGACGACCGAGACGGTGCACGCGGAGCCGGTGCTGATCGTGCCCGCCTGGATCATGAAGTACTACATCCTCGACCTCTCACCGCACAACTCGCTGGTCAAGTACCTCGTCGATCAGGGCCACACCGTCTTCATCATGTCCTGGCACAACCCCGGCGCGGAGGATCGCAACCTCGGCATGGAGGACTACCGCGAGCTCGGCGTCTCGGCGGCGCTCGACGTCATCTCGGAGATCGTGCCCGAGCGCCGCGTGCACGCCGTCGGCTACTGCCTCGGCGGGACGCTGCTGGCGATCACGGCGGCGGCGATGGCCCGCGACGGCGACGTGCGTCTGACCAGCATGACGCTGCTCGCCGCCGAGACGGACTTCACGGAGCCCGGCGAGCTCGGGCTGTTCATCGACGAGAGCCAGGTCGCCAACCTGGAGAACATGATGTGGGAGCAGGGCTACCTCGACTCCACACAGATGGCCGGCGCGTTCCAGATGCTGCAGTCCTACGAGCTGATCTGGTCACGGGTGGTCAGCGACTACCTGCTCGGCGAGCGCCGGGCGCCGAACGACCTGATGGCGTGGAACGCCGACGGCACGCGACTGCCGTACCACATGCATTCCGAGTACCTGCACGCGCTCTTCCTCCGCAACGACCTGTTCGAGGGCCGCTACGTCGCCGGCGGGAGGCCGGTGGCGTTGAGCGACATTCGCGTGCCGGTCTTCGTCGTCGCCACCGCGCGCGACCACGTGGCACCGTGGCGGTCGGTCTACAAGCTGCACCTGATCGCCCACACCGAGCTGACCTTCCTGCTCACCAACGGCGGTCACAATGCGGGCATCGTCAGCGAGCCGGGCCATCCTCGGCGCAGCTTCCAGTCGGCCACGCGGGCGGAAGGCGACGACTATCTCGATCCCGACAGCTGGGCGGCCGCAGCCCCCAAGCACGAGGGCTCCTGGTGGCCGGCCTGGGAGGGCTGGCTGGCGCAGCGCTCGAGCGGTCGCGCAGCGCCGCCGCCGCTCGGCTCGCCGCTGCGCCCACACGACCGACTCGCGAAGGCGCCGGGGAGATACGTCCATGAGCGATGAGGACGGCGTCACGGCGGCCACGGCGCACCGCGAGGGACCGGACACGGCGATCGCGCTGATCGAGCCGCTGGTCTTCATCGAGAATCGCACCTTCGATGAGATCGACATCGGCGAGACCGCGTCGCTCGCGCGCACGCTGAGCCGCGAGGACATCGAGCTGTTCGCGGTGATGTCGGGCGACGTCAACCCCGCGCACCTCGACGAGGAGTACGCCCACAGCGACATGTTCCACAAGATCATCGCCCACGGGATGTGGGGGGCCGCGCTGATCTCGGCCTTGCTCGGCACGCGGCTCCCGGGCCCGGGCACGATCTACCTCGAGCAGACGCTCCGCTTCCGGCGCCCGGTCACGCTCGGAGACACGATCACGGTCTCCGTCACCGCGACGGCCAAGGACCCCGAGCGCCATCGGATCTCGTTCGACTGCCGGTGTGAGAACCAGCGCGGCGAGGGCGTGATCGACGGCGTTGCCGAGGTGATCGCCCCGACCGAGAAGGTCCGCCGCCCACGGGTCGCCCTGCCCGACGTCCGCCTGCACGAGCACCGCGTTCTGTTCCGGGATCTGCTCCTGCGAGCCAAGACGCTCGAGCCGGTCCGCATGGCGGTCGTGCACCCGGTGGACCGTGACTCGTTGCTCGGTGCCGTCCAGGCCGCCCAGGAGGGATTGATCGTTCCCGTCCTCGTCGGCCCCGAGTCCCGCATCCGCTCGGTGGCCGACGCACACGAGATCGCGATCTCGGACCTCGAGCTGATCGCCACCGAACACAGCCACGAGGCGGCCCGCCGTGCGGTGGAGCTTGCGAGCCGCGGCCAGGTGCAGGCGCTGATGAAGGGCGCCGTCAGCACCGAGGAGCTGATGCACGCCGCCGTCGTCCCCGGCAAGGGGCTGCTCACCGACCGGCGCATGAGTCATGTCTCGGTCATCGAGGTCCCCAGCTACCCCCGCCCGCTGTTCATCACCGACGCGGCCCTCAACGTCGAGCCCGATCTCGCGGCCAAGCGCGACATCGTCCAGAACGCGATCGACCTCGCGGTGGCCGTCGGCGTCGCGAAGCCGAAGGTCGCGATCCTGTCGGCCCTGGAGACGGTCAACCCCAGGCTGCGCTCGTCCCTGGAGGCCGCCGTCCTGGCCAAGATGGCCGAGCGCGGCCAGATCCATGGCGCCATCGTCGACGGGCCGTTCCAGTTCGACAACGCCGTCTCCGCATCCGCGGCTCGCTCCAAGGGGATCGCCTCGCGCGTGGCCGGCCAGGCCGACATCGTCGTCGTCCCCGATCTCGAGAGCGGGGGCATGCTCGTGCAGCAGCTCGACTACTTGGGTGACTCGCACTCGGCCGGGATCGCCCTCGGCGGGCGCGTGCCGATCGCCATCTCGAGCCGGGCCGCCAGCGCACTCGAGCGCGTCACCTCGTGCGCGCTTGCCGTGCTGATCGCCCGCACGCCGGCGCAGCGCAAGCCGGAGTAGCGACGCCATCAGCGCTGAGACATCGAGGCGGAGCTCGGACGTCGAGGGTCCGCCGGCGTCGTCGGGTCCGTCAGAATCGTCGGATGAGACCGAACCCGACACATGCCAGCGACGACCCCGAGGTCGTGCGACGCCTGATTCGCCAGAACCCGTGGAGCACCCTGGTGAGCGTCAACGCCGGCGAGCTCATCGCCTCGCACTATCCGCTGCTCCTGGACGAGACCGCGCCCGAGCTCGCGGTGCTGACCCATGTCGGACGTCCCGACGACCGCCTTCACGGCTTCGGCGACCGGGAGATCATGCTGATCGTCCAGGGGCGCCACGGCTACATCAGCCCGAGCTGGTACGAGCCGGGGACGACGCCGGCGCCGACCTGGAATTACAGCGTCGCGCACTGCTACGGCGTGCCGCAGATCCTCGATCCCGAGCAGAACCTGCGCGTCTTGGGCCGACTCGTCGAGCACTTCGAGCGCCACGTCGAGGAGCCGCAGTTCCTCGACCCGGAGTGGGGCGCCCAGCTGGCCAAGGGGACGGTTGGGCTCCGCATCCCGATCACACGCTTCAACTGCAAGGTGAAGCTCAGCCACGACAAGAGCCTGGCCAACCAGCACCGCGTGATCGCCGCCCTGCGCGAGCCGGGTCCCTACCAGCACGTGGGGCTCGCCGAGGACATGGAGCACTCGCTCGAGAGCTGAGTGAGAAAGCTGAGCCGCCCCGGAGCGTCGTATAGGCTCACCCGTACCGGCCACATGGCATTCGACCTGGTCATCGACGTCGAGAACACGCCCGGAGCACTGGCGCAGGTCGCGGCCGCGATCAGCGATGCGGGAGTCAACATCGCCGCGGCCACGTTCACGGGCTCAGGTGACCGGGCCGAGATCCACATCCTCGTCAAGCACGCCGAGGCCGCGAGGCATTCGCTGGCGATCTCACACCTCGCCGTCACCCGCGAGCGCGAGGTCGTCGTGATCGATGTCGAGGACCGCCCGGGTGTGTTGGCCGACCTGACCCGCAAGATCGCCCGGGCCGGGGTCAACCTCGATCTCGTCTATGTCGCCACCCGGAATCGCGTCGTCTTCGGGGCGGCCGACCTCGCCGCCTTGCGGACCGCGCTGGACGCGGCCCAGTGACGACTCGGGGATCGAGCGTCCCTTTCGGTCGCTCACGCTGGCCCTCGCGCCCACGCGCTGCTCGGCCACCCCAGCGTGCCGCTACAACTCGGCGCGGCCGAGGTCGCGGTTCTCCGGCACGAACTTCGTCGCGCTGAAGGTCGCTCCCTGGGGATCGGTGATCACGGTCATCCGCACCCACGGGGCATCGAACGGTGGGACGACCACGCGACCGCCCAGATCCGCCGCCCTCTCGGCCGTCGCGTCGGCATCGTCGACGGCGAAGGTCACGCTCCAGTGCGCCGGGGTGTCCGCATCGTCCTCAGCGATCGGAAGCATTGTCGCGACAACGTCCTCGAAGCCCTCCGGGGCCGCCGCGGACTCGGCCATCCGCTTGCGGATCCCGGGCTCGCTCAGCTCGAGGAAGTCGCCGTAGCCGGCCAGCCGCCACATCTCGGCGCCGCCGGGGAGACCGAAGGTCTCCCATCCGAAGACCGCCCCGTAGAACGCCTTCGCTCCCTCGATGTCGCGGGTGTTGAGGTTGTTGAAGTTCACCGCACCGTGTTCGTTGACGATCCGAGCCCCCGTGTGCCGGTTCGCCTGCCACACACAGAATGCGGCGCCTTCGGGATCCAGGCACACGGCCATCCGTCCCGCATCCCCGACGTCGAACGGGGGTGAGACGATGCGACCGTCGGCCTCGAACACCCGAGCAGCCGCCGCGTCGGCGCTGTCGACGCAGACGTACGTGTTCCACACCGCGCTCCCGCCGCCGGACTGGGCGACCGCGGCGACGTCGCCGCCACGGAGCCGGGCGATGAAGTAATCGCCGGCCGAGCCCGGCATCGCGTCCCCGAACTCCCATCCGAACAGGCCGCTGTAGAAGGCGGTCGCCGCCTCCGGATCGGGCTGGCTGGTATCGACCCAACACGGGACGCCCGGCATGTATCCATCGCGCTCACGCATCGCTGCTCCCTTCTGGCTGATTGACATGCGGCCCACCGTAGGGAAGGTTTAGGTCAGTTTCTGTCCTTAATTAGCGACACCATGCGGAAGCGATGAATCAGACCTCGAGCCGACTGCTGGAGCTCCTGTCTCTGCTCCAGGGACGCCGGGACTGGCCCGGCCAGGAGCTGTCCGACCGGCTCGAGGTGTCCGGTCGCACGGTCCGCCGCGATGTCGAGCGCCTGCGCCGGCTCGGCTACCCGGTGGAATCGCTGACCGGCCCGGCCGGCGGATACCGTCTCGCCGCCGGAACGGCGATGCCGCCGCTGCTCCTCGATGACGACGAGGCGATCGCGATCGCGGTCGGCCTGCGCACCGCCGCCGGCGCCTCGGTGACCGGAATCGAGGAGACGGCCGTGCGCGCGCTGGTCAAGCTCGAGCAGGTCCTCCCCGCGCACCTGCGCCGCCGCGTCCAGGCGTTGGGTGCGAGCACGGTCACGCTCGCCGTCCCCGGCCCAACCGTCGATCCTCAGCACCTGAGCGTGATCGCCGCGTGCTGTCGTGACTCCGAGTGCCTGCGCTTCAGCTACCGGGCCCGCGACGGCGCCGACAGCCGCCGCGAGGTCGAGCCCCAAGCGCTCGTCAATCGCGGCCGACGGTGGTACCTCGTGGCGTGGGATCGCCGCCGCCGGGATTGGCGCACCTTCCGCCTCGACCGGCTGTCCACGCCGGGCTCGACCGGCGTGCGCTTCGCGCCCCGCACGTTGCCGGCCAGGGACGCCGCCGCGTACGTCGAGCAGAGCATCGCCGGCACGCGGAACCGATTCGAGGCTCGCATCACATTGCACGCCGCGGCGGCCGAGCTCGCCGAACGCGTCCCGCCGTGGGCGGGCACGATCGAGCCGATCGACGCGGTGAGCTGCGAGCTCCGGACCGGCGATGACAACCTGCGCTGGCTGGCGATGCGGATTGCGATGCTCGGCGTCGACTTCGAGGTGCACGAGCCGCCGGAGCTGGTCGAGCATCTGCGCGTGCTCGGCGACCGACTGGCCCGCGCCGTGGGCAGGATCTAGGCTTCTTCTCGCCGGCCGCATACACGCGAGGAGCGATGAAGAGGAGACCGGATGATCGTCGTGGTTGGACGGGTCAAGACCGACGCGGAGAAGCGCGATGCGCTGATCGGAGTCGGGCAGGCAGTGGCGGCCGCCTCACGGGCAGAGACGGGCTGCATCAGCCACCGCCTCTACGAGGACACCGAGCTCGAGAACGAGTTCGTGTTCGTCGAGGAGTGGGAGAACGGCGATGCGTTGCAGGCGCACTTCGCGACGGCGCACGTGCGGGACTTCGTGCGGGCCATTCCGATCACGATCATCGCGCCGCCCGAGGTCAAGTTCCACACGATCGCCGGCACGATGGACCTGGCCGACGTCACCGCCGGCTGAGGATCGGCTGCGGCATCGCCACGGTGATCGTCAGCGTGCGACGGAGGCGAAACCCCAGCGCCCCGTAGAGTGCAATCGCGCTCGCGTTCGTGGCCATCACGTGCAGGAACGCCCGCTCGGAGCGGCCTTCGATGTCGACGGCGAGACCGTTGACGAGGAGTGAGGCGAGGCCGCGGCGGCGATGGGTCGGGGCGGTGCACACCGCACTGATCTCCGTCCACCCGTCGAGATGCAGCCGCTCCCCCGCCATCGCGACGAGCCGCTGATCGCGACGGATTCCCGCGTATTCGCCGAGCTCGATCGTCCGGGTCAGGAAAGGTCCGGGGCTGGTCTCGCGCACCAGCTCGAGCATCGCCGACACGTCCGCCGGCCCCAGGCGGAACGCTGCGGGCGCCGCGACTCCAACGACACGATCGGCGATCAGCTGCACGACCGCGAAGCTGCGGACCGTCGTCCAGCTCGCCGGCATCGGACCAGCGGGCCGGATGATCCCGACCTGAGTCCCGGACGGGACGAGCTCGGCGGCGTCGCGCCAGTCGCGCTCGGCCGGGGTCGCAGGCAGTCCGAGAAACGGCGCGACGTCAGGGGGATAGCGACGCGCGCGACCGCTGACCTGCGCAAATCGCGCATGCGGACCCGACAATGCGGCGTAGGCCGGATTATCGAGAGGATCTCCGTGGCTCGCCATGCCAGAGCATTTTCGCGCCCGCGACTATCGACAGACGGTGACCCGGGCGAGTAGTGTCTCGACGGACGACATGAGCACTCATCGAGCGCGGCGATGGACCGCTTGGACGGTTGTTCTGGTCGCGGCAGTGTTCGCGTCACCGGGCGCGAGCGCCGCAGGGCTCGGCTCGCGCTTTGCGACGCTTGATCCCGGGGCGCGGGTTGGCGGCAACACCATCGTCGTGGCGGGCAACGGGGCCACGGTGTTCGGAGTCCCACGCCGGCCCAACTTCATCGCGGCGCTGGGCTCCAACGAGACCATTCTCGGCGGGTCGGGCAGCGATATCCTGGGCGCGCGTGGCGTCCACGCGACGATCCACGCCGGACGCGGTAACGCGACGATCTACGGCGGTCCCGAGGGGACGCTGATCGGCGGCTCGGGAAGCGACCTGCTGGTCGACGACGAGGCCGGCGCGACCGTCCTCGTGCGCGGTTCCGGAACCGAGGTGGTGGTCTCCGGACGCAACGATCGTGTGCTGTGCGCGGCGGGCGTGCACAACATCCTCATCTACCGCTCCGTCACCGACACGGTCAGCGCCCGGTGCCGGGCCGATCATGCCAGGGTGCGGGCCGCGGGCACGGCGCTGAGCGAACAGACTCCGCCGGCGTCGGATGTGTCGGCGGTGACCGGAGACGGAAGCAACGGGAATCCGTACACCGCCCCGTGCGAGGACCCGCAGAACGTGGACTGCACCGTGTCGGCGTTTCCACAGCGGACTCTGAGCGGAGCCTGGGCGAACGAGTACGTGCCCTCGTACGGGTGCCCTGTCGACCATCCCTACCTCCTGAACCACATCTACTCACCGCACTTCACGAGCTGGGGCTTTGGCGTCGAGATCCAGGAGGACGACGCAGCCTTCCCGATCGGCGTCAGCATCACGGGTCAAAAGCTGCTCGACGCCCCGTTCGCGAACGTGTTCGGGGCCACGCTCACGGGCTATCCCAACTCGAGCGCGACGAACTGGCTCTGGGGCGGAACCCACTGGTACAAGGTCGTCCTCCACTGCACCTCTGACAAGTGCCATTCCACGGACCTGGTCGGGCCTCCCCAGGGGTGTGGCGGCGGCGGGGCGGCCGACCGGGCAAGGACCGCCGGCGGGACCACGCCGACGGGCCTCGGCCTCGCGCCCCTTCTGGCCGGGCTGGACCCGGGATCGCGGCTCGGCGGCACCACGATCGTCGTGGCCGGGACCGGGGCTACGGTGTACGCGGTACCACGGCGCCCAAACATCGTCATGGCGCTGGGCTCACATGACACGGTCTTCGCCGACGGCTCCGGAAATGACCAGGCCGGCGCGCTCGGCCGGAGTGTGACCCTCCGCGCCGGCAGTGGCAACGACCATTTCTACGGTGGCCCCGGTGGCACGCTCATCGGCGGCTCGGGGCACGACCAACTGGTTGACACCAAGGGGCGTGCGACCGTCTCCGTGCGGGGCAGCGGCGATGAGGTCGTGGTCTCGGGCCGTAACGATCGCGTGCTGTGCGCGCCGGGCGCGCGGAACATCGTCATCTACCGCGGCGCGACCGACACGATCAACTCCACCTGCCACGCCGACCACGCCCGCGTGCGCTCCGACGCCGGCCTGCACGCGCCGGGCCTCGCGCAGCTGGCCGCGGCGAGCACGATCGTGGGAGACGGGAGCAGCGCCAATCCATACCAGGCGCCCTGCGACCAGTTCACCAAGGATTCCTGCACCGTGAACGCGTTCCCGGCACGCACCCTGGGCGGCCTGTGGGCGAACGAGTACGTCCCCGCCTATCTCTGCCCCGATGACCATCCCTACCTCTACTACAAAGGCTACGCGCCACTCGGCACGACGATCCCGCACGGCGTCGAGATCCAGGAGGATTGGGGCACCCCGTGGCCGATTGGGATCAGCATCACCGCCACGGTCAAGCCGGCCGGAACCGGCTTGATCGCCCGAGCGTACGGGACCGCCACGGGCCCCGGGAACTCCAGTGCCACCAACTGGACGACCGGGGAACACACCTACAAGGTGATCCTGCACTGCACGAGCCACGCCAACCTGGGGACGATCTTCTGATCCGCAGCGGCGGTCAACCGGCCCGTGCGGCGACGCGCCACGGCGGACCGTCGGCCCACAGCTCGTCGAGGTAGGCGCCCAGGTACCGCGCGGTGATCTTCGCCTCCGAGCCCGACGGCGGACTCTCGTGCACGCGCGACTCGACTGCGACGCCGTCCTCGATCCGAGCGCTGAAGTACAGGTTGCCTCGCTCGCGGCCGCTCAGCAGGACGCCGCGGACTGTCCCGTCGCACGGCCGCGGCTCGGTCGGCACACCGGCGAGCGCAGCGATCGAGGCTGCGGCGGCATCGGCCTGCTGGGCGGCGATGCCGCCGAACTTGACCGGGAAATCGGTCGCATCCCCGGCGGCGTAGACCCGCGGGGCACCCGACACCTCGCAGGCTGAGCCGACCGGGAGGAAGCCGTAGGCATCGCCGGGCAGCCCGGCGATGTCCGGTCCCGCCAGCCGGGGTAGCGCGACCACGCGGTCGAAGTCGAGCTCGCGCGCGCCCGGGTGGACGGTCAGCGTGCCGGAGGACGACTCGAGGGAGGCCCCGAGGATCGTCTCGATTCCGGCGTCGGCCAGCACGCCGGCGACCGCCGCGCTGACGGTGTCGCCGAAGACGTCCAGCGGCCGCGGCTCGGCGGTGATGATCGTGATCTCGAGATCGACGTTGCGCTCCCGAGCGTGCCGCTCGGCGAGCAGCGCGAGCTCGTAGGCGGGCAGCTGCCACGTCGAGCGGGGAGCCACCAGGGCCAGGCGACGGATCGAGCCGGCGTCGATCGCCTCGATCAGCCCGCGCAGGCTGTCATCCATGTGGGCGACGTCGACGGCGAGGAGGCCGGGCGGAGCCTCGATGATCCTCGCGCCGACGGCGATCACGAGCGCGTCATAGCGGAGCTCGCGCCCGCCGACGGTCCGCAGCACCCGCCGGTCGCGGTCGACGGCGGCAACGCTGTCGGGCTCGAGCGTCGCGCTCAGCGCGTCGGTGACCTTCTTCAGCGTCACCCGGCGAGGTGGAATATGGACGAACGGCTCGAGCACCGCGACCGGCCGGTAGACGAAATCGGCCGTCGGGGCCAGCAGCGTCAGCTTCACCCGGTCGCCGGCGAGCTCGTGGACGGCCAGGGCGGCCTCCAGGGCCGCCACGCCACCGCCGGCGATCACCGCCTGCAGGGCAGCCGCGCCTGGCTCGCGAACAGGCTCAGGGACGAAGGATCTCCTACCCGGCACGCATCCACGCTAGCGGCCGGACAGGCGAGCGCCGACGGTAGCGATCCGCAGATCTCCGACCGGAACTACGGAGCCGAGCCGGCGGTCCGTCCGAGCGCGACGTAGCCTTCGGGGCCTTGAACGTCGCCGAGTACCTGCTGGCCGCGATGCGGGACCAGGGCGTGGATCACGTGTTCATGGACCCCGGGGGTCTCAACGACAGCTTCATGCTGCCGATGACGGGCACCGCCGGCCTGCGCACGATCGTCGCCGCGTTCGAGGGTGGGGCGGCCTACATGGCCGATGGGTACGCCCGGGCATCGGGCGGACTCGGCGTGTGCTTCGGGATCGGGGGGCCGGGAGTGCTCAACATGACCACCGCTCTGGCCGCCGCCGCCGCGGATCGCAGCACGGTGCTCGCCATCAGCGGCGAGGTGGCCCGCTCGTGGGAAGGACTGGGCGGCTTCCAGGACGCCTCGGGCGCGGCCATCGACGACATCGACGCACTCAAGCCGGTGACCGGGCTGTCGGTGTCGGTGTCCTCGGCCGCCGTGGTCGCCCACCATCTCCGGCACGCCGTGACGCACAGCTTCGCCCGGCGCCAGCCGACCCATCTGTCGATCCCGGTCGACGTCCAGAAGGCGGCGATCAACGCCGACTGGCAACCCGTGCCGCCCGCGCTGACTCACCCCCGGTTCGTCGATGAGGCTGCCCTCGGGCGGCTCGTGGCACTGCTCTCGGGGCCTGACGCCCCCCGCAACGTGGTGCTGCTGGCCGGCCCAGGAGTGCGGCACGCCGCGGCCACGGACGCGCTGGCCGCGGTGGCCGAGCGGTTCGAGATCCCGATCGCGACCACCCTGTCGGGCAAGGGTCTCTTGTCCGAGGATCATCCGCTCGCGCTGGGGGTGTTCGGGTACGGGGGATCGCGTTGGGCGCTCGACGCCGTGCGCGATGGCGAGGTCGAGGTGCTGATCGTGGTCGGGTCGGGCCTATCTCAGCGCGACACCATGCAATGGGATCCGACCATGCTGCCCTCGCGCGCGCTCGTGCACGTGGAAACCGATCCGCTGCTGATCGGGCGCACCTGGCCGAGCGAGGTCCCGGTTATCGGCGACGCCGCGACGGTGCTCGAGCGGCTGGCCGCCCTCGCGGACG
>Ga0208714_1000070_pt1 | contig 31855 bp, 27 predicted proteins | sample NGESurshal072012_3_FD_184461 | JGI IMG/M metagenome (GOLD analysis project Ga0208714, IMG submission 184461) | Arctic peat soil microbial communities from Barrow, Alaska - NGEE Surface sample 415-1 shallow-072012 (SPAdes) | ecosystem: Environmental > Terrestrial > Soil > Wetlands > Peat ... | reverse complement strand
CCCTTCGAGCCGTCGCACCGGTTGCAGGATGCTCGTGTCGCTCTCGTGGAGATAGAGCTGCGCGACGTCGTCGCCGGCGACCGAGCCGGTGTTGGTGATATTGGCGCTGACGGTGAGCGAGCCGCCCACCGGGACGCTGGTGCTCGAGAGCCTGAGGTTCGACAGCGAGAAGCTCGTATACGAGAGGCCGTAGCCGAACGGGTACTGCGGAGCGTTCGGCACGTCGAGGTACTTCGACGTGTACTTGTTGTTTGGGTCGTATGGCCGGCCGGTCGGGAGCTCGTTGTAGGAGATCGGGATCTGGCCGACGTTGCGCGGGAACGACATTGGCAGCTTCCCACCCGGGTCGACTTTTCCGAACAGGACGTCGGCGACTGCGTTGCCGCCCTCGGTGCCCGGGAACCAGGCCTCGAGCAGGGCCGGCGCATTCTCGGCCAGCCACGGGATCGTCAGCGGTCGTCCGTTCATCAGCACGACCACGTACGGCTTGCCGGTCTGGGCGATCGCCTGCACGAGCGCGAGCTGCTGACCCGGCAGGCCGATGTCGCTGCGCGAGGAGGCCTCGCCCGAGTCGGAGGCGGGCTCGCCCAGCACGACGACGGTCACGTCCGATGACTGGGCCGCACTCACGGCCGTGCCGAAGTCGCCGGTCGAGGCGCAGGTGGGGTCACAGCCCGGGGCGTAGGTGACCCTGGCGCGCGGGACGGCCGCCTTGATGCCGTCGAGGACCGAGACGACCTTGCCGTCGCCCACCTTGTAGCCGATCGGCTGATCGGGGCCGAGCTGATCGCTCGGGTCCTCGGCCAGCGGTCCGACCACGGCCACCGACGACACCCCGCTGCTCAGTGGCAGCGCATGATTGTGGTTCTCAAGCAGCACCATCGAGTGGCTCGCCATGGAGCGGGCCGCGGCCAGGTGGGCGGGGGTCAACTCGGCGCGGGTGACCCGCGTCGGGTCCGTATAGGGATGGTCGAACATGCCCGCGAGGTACTTGAGCGTCAGCACGTGGCGCACGGCGTTGTCGAGCTGGGCCATCGTGATCTGGCCCGAGGCCAGCAGCTGCGGGCCGGTGTTGGCGTAGGTCGAGTACTGGCTCGGGATCGTGACCGCCATCTCGATGTCGACGCCGGCGGTCAGGGCGAGTCGCGCTGCGGCCGCCTGATCGGAGGCGAATCCGAACGCGATCAGCTCCTGCACCGCCTGGTAGTCGCTGACCACGGTGCCGCCGAAGCCCCACTCCTGGCGCAGGATCGTCCGCAGCAGGTACGGGTTGGCGCTCGCCGGCACGCCGTTCAGCGAGTTGAACGCGCTCATCACGCTGGCCGCGCCGGCGTCGACCGCGGCCTTGTACGGAGGCAGGTAGTCGTTGCGCAGCTGCTGCTCGGACATGTCGACCGTGTTGTATTCGCGGCCGGCGACGGGGGCTCCGTAGGCAGCGAAATGCTTGACCGTGGCCGCCATGCGATCCGGGGCCGCGAAGCTGGACCCTTGGTAGCCGTGCACCTTGGCGGCGGCGATCTGCGCGCCGAGATTCGGATCCTCGCCGGCGCCCTCCACGACCCGTCCCCAGCGTGGGTCGCGGCTGATGTCGACCATTGGATTGAAGGTCCACTTGATCCCGTCAGCCGTCGCTTCGGCGGCCGAGATGGCTTCATCGTTCTGGACCGCGGCCGGATCCCAGCTGCTGGCCTCGGCGAGCGGAACCGGGAACAGCGTCCGGTAGCCGTGGATCACGTCGAGCGAGGCGATGATCGGGATGTGGAGCCGGGACTGCAGCGCGGCCCGCTGGAGCTGGTTGATGTTGGCCACGCCGACGAGATCGAGGACCGAGCCGACGAGTCCCTCGCGGGCCTCGCGCAACAATGCCTCGCCCGGTGTGCCGTTGGCGCCCTGGGGGCCGGACATCTCGAGCTGACCGAACTTCTCGGCCACCGTCATGCGACCGATCAACGCGTTGACCTTGGCGCTGATCGCCTGCGCGCCCGCGAAGGCGCCGGCGCGGATCGTCCGCGCCGCCGGCGAGGGGGTCGACGGCCCTGAGGCCATCACCACGAACACGGCGGCGAAGACCGCCAGGCCTGCTGCCAGGCCGATGCTGCGCCTGGGCTTGCCCATGACGCTACGAGCGACTCGATCTGCCATTTCTCCTCCTCCGCGGACTCGGTCCGCTGAGGACGCTACCACGCGGGCGCCGCGGCGGCGCCCAGGGCCGGGGGCGCTAGCGTGGGACCTCGTGATGCGCCGATTCGTCCTCGCGGCCGCGATCACGCTGGTCGCCGTCCTGGCGCTCGTGCTGGTGCTGGGCGCCGGATCCCACACGGCATCGAGCGGCTCGGAGTCAGGCTCCGGTGCTGGCCCCGTGCCGCGCGCGGCCGGCCCGGCGACGCACGCGGCGATCGGCTTCTCCGATGAGGATCCGGACGTGTTCGCCAAGCCCGCGTTCCGCTTGCTCGCCTCGCGGCTGCGTATCCGCATGGCGCGGCTGATCGTCCCCTACGACAACCCGGCCGCTGCGGCGGGGTGGACGGCCCGGGCTCGTGCCGCCGGGCAGTCGCCGTATCTGACGCTCGGCGCGGACGACTCGTGCACCAACCCGGCGGGCGTGCTCCCGGCGACCGGGAACTGCCCGCCGCCGGCCGCCGCCGCGTACGCGGCAGGCTTCGTGGCGCTGGTGCGGGCATTTCCCTGGGTGCACGACTGGGGCGCGTGGAGCGAGCCGAGCAATGACGTCTACTACCCGTGCGCGACGTCGCACGGCGCGCCGCCGCCGGCCGCCGGCGCGTGCGCGTCGACGCGACTCGGTCCGCAGCAGGCCGCCGGGTATTGGCTCGCCGCCGAGGCCGCGGACCGGAGCCTGGGACGGAGCGACACGATCGTGGCCGGGGAGACGGGGGCCGACTGCACCGCGCCCGCGTTCAACCTCTGCACGAGCGACGGGGGTCGCACGTGGACGGGGTATGTGCCCAACTATCTGGCCGGGCTCGGGGCTGCCCGGCCGTCGGTGTGGGGCACGCACAGCTATCACGACCTGCAGCGCCGCCCGGCCCTCGGGGCCACCGAGACCGAGCAGTTCGTCCGCTACCTGAACCAGGCCGCGGGGGCGCCCCAAGTGTGGCTGACCGAGGAGGGCACGTGGCTCGAGGGTCCGAACGGCGGCCTGCTCGACGGCGACGCTGCGGCGCAGCAGGCCGCCGCGCGGGAGTTCCTCGCGCTGCCGCTCGTCCCCGCCGCGCGTGCCGGCCAGGTCGCCCGCGAGTACTACTACCTGCTGCAGGCCAAGCGCGACAACGGGTTCGACTCGGCGCTGCTCGACTACAACGGCGTGCCCCGGCCCGCCTTCTGCGTCCTGGTCGGCGAGCCGGCGAGCGACTGCCGCGGGCAGACGACGGATCTGCGGGGGGTGGGCGCGACGGCGGGGTAGCGGGGCTGGCGGCCCAGAGCCAGACGACCGGACGGCCGATCAGGCCGACGTCGCCCCCGCGCCCCGGTCGATCCGATCGAGATACGGCCCCAGGTACTTGGCCGAGATCTTGGTCGGCGGGGACCACGTGGCACGATCGGTGATCCGCGCGCTGAATCCATGGCCGCCGCTGTAGCTCGTGCTCAGGTAGAGCGGCTTGCGACCGGTGAGCATCACTCCCCGGACGACCGGCCGGAACGGCGCCGGCCTGATCGGCGCGCCGGCGAGCGCGGCGATGGCCTCGGCCGCAGCGTCGGCCTGCTGTGAAGCGACACCGCCGTGCTTGAGCTCGAAGTCGGTGCCGTCACCGGCGGCGTAGACCAGATCCGCGCCCCGGACCTGGCAATGGGGATCGACCGGGATGAACCCGCGCGCGTTCCTCGGGACCCCGGGCAGCCCGCGACCGTGGAGTGTCGGGAGCGACACGACCCGGTCGGTGTCGATCCGGCGGTGATCGGGCATCAGGACGACGCGGTTGGGATCGGGCACCTCGCAGCCGTCGGCCGAGATGAACTCGATGTTCTGCTCCGCCAGCAGCCGCTGGACCACGTTGCTGGCGCCGCGGCCGAACAGCGCCAGCGCTCGCTCCTCCGGGCTGACGATCATCGTTGTCAGCGAGGCGCCGGCCTTGGCCGCGTGGGCCTGCATCATCAGCGCGATCTCGTAGGCCGGAAACGGCCATGCCAGCCGTCCCGGGATCACGAACACCAGACGCTGCACGGCCCCGCTGGCGACGTCGGCCAACAGCTGCTCGAGCGTCTCGGCCAGGTGCGCGTCGTCGATCGTGATCGCGTGCTCGTACGGTGCCCGCGTGGCGGCTCCGAGCGCGACCAGAAGCGCCTGGAACGGGATCTCCGAGCCCTCCTCGGTGTGCACGATGCTGGCCCGGGTGTTGACGCGGTCGACCGTCTCCGCGATCAGCTCGAGCCCCAGGTCGGCGGCGATGTCGGAGAGCGAGTATTGCTGCGCGCTGGCATAGCCGAACGGCTCGCGCACCGACATCGGGCGGTAGACGAGGTCCGGGTTGGGGGCGACCAACGTGGTCTCGACGAGACCGCCGGCCAGGTCGCGCAGGGCGAGCGCCGCTTCGACCGCGGCCACTCCGCCGCCGGCCAGGACCACCTTGAGCGGATGGGCGCCGTTCGGGTCGGTCATGGCCACGTCAGCTCGCTTCGGGAATCATCTCGATCGCGCCGCACGGACACTCGTGGGCGCAGATTCCGCAGCCCTTGCAGAAGTCGAGATCGAACGCATATGGCTCACCGTCGGCACCGGGCTTCAGCACCGCGTTGTCCGGGCAGACGCCGAAGCAGTTGTCGCACGAGAAGCAGTTGCCACAGGACAGGCAGCGGCGGGCCTCGAACAGGGCGGACGAGTGATCCAGGCCCTTGACGACCTCATCGAACGTCGTCGCCCGGCGGACATCGTCGAGCACCGGCTGGATCGTCCGCGGGGCGTCGGAGTAGTACCAGGGGTTGATCTCCTCGAACGTCGCCAGCTCGACGTCCGGATCGGGTAGCGCCGGCACGCCGCGCAGCCAGCCGTCGATCGATCGCGCGGCCCGGCTCCCGTGCCCGATCGCGACCGCCACGGTGCGATCGGCGGGGACCATGTCGCCACCGGCGAACACACCGCGGTGCCCGGTCATCATCTGCTCGTCGACCTGAACCACGTGGTCGGCCACCTCGACGCCGTCGAGATCTTCCATCAGGGCGAGGTCGGCGTCCTGGCCGACCGCGAGGACGACCGTGTCGGCCTCGATCTCCTCGAGCTCGCCGGTCGGCTGCGGGAACCCGGTGTCGTCGAGCTCCATCTTCTCGAGCATCACGTGTCCGTCGCCGGACGCGGTGATCGTCGAGAGCCAGCGGAAGGTGATCCCCTCCTGCTCGGCCTCTTGCATCTCGGCCTCATGGGCCGGCATCCGCTCACGGGTGCGTCGGTACACGATCACCGGGTCGGTGGCGCCGAGCCGGCGCGCGCTGCGGGCTGCGTCCAGCGCCGTGTTCCCGCCGCCGTAGACGACGACACGCCGGCCGAGTTGAGGCTTCTCGCCCTCCTCGACTCCGTGCAGCATCGACACGGCATCGAGCACGTGGGATGCGGTTCCACCCGGGATGTCGACGTGACGGCCGACGTGCGCGCCGACGGCCACGAACACCGCATCGAAGGCGCCCTCGCGCATCGCCTCGGGGAGGTCCGACACCGGCTCGCCGCACTCGAGCTGGACGCCGAGCGCGAAGATCCGGGCCAGCTCGTCGTCGAGCACGTCGCGCTGCAGGCGATAGGCGGGGATCCCGTAGCGCATCATCCCGCCCGCCTTGGCGGCCTGATCGCGGATCGTCACGTGGTGGCCGCGCAGGGCAAGCTGGTAGGCGCAGGAGAGGCCCGAGGGACCGGCGCCGACGACCAGCACCCGGCGCCCGGTCGGCGGACCGGGAATGGGGAGCTCCCAGCCGTTGCGGATCGCCTCGTCGCCGAGGAACCGCTCTACCGAGTTGATCCCGACCGCCTCGTCGAGCTGGCCGCGGTTGCAGGCCGTCTCGCAGGGGTGGTAGCAGACCCGTCCCATCACGGCGGGCAGTGGGTTGGACTGCACGAGCGTCCGCCACGCGCGCTCGTAGCCCCCACCGCCGGACTCGGCTTCGAACAGCCAGGCCTGGATGTCCTCGCCGGCCGGGCAGCCGTGGTTGCACGGCGGCATGCGGCGCACGTACTGGGGGCGCTCGGTGCGCCAGTCGCCCGTGCGGTTGGCCAGGCTCGAGCCGACATCGAGCGTGATCGCAAATGGGCGCTCGGTCATTGGGGTCCTCGTTCACTCGTGGCCAGGACCTCGAGTAGGTCGATGTTGACGTTCTCGTCGCCGTCGTCGAGCAGGCCGAAGCGCTCGATGTTGCGGTCGGCGGCCGCCTGCAGTCTCGCCACGATGTCGGGGCGGCCCTCGCCGGAGAACAGGTGCGCGTAGCGCTTCTGGCCGCGCAGGTACTGCTCGACCGGCACGCGGCGGCGGATCTTGGAGACGCTGGTGATGGCGCCGTCCACCGCTTCGAAGACGGGGAACATGCCCGTCTCCTTGGCCAGCCGGGCGATCTGGATCGTCTCGTTGGTCGCCGAGCCCCAGCCGAGCGGGCACGGAACGAGCACGTGGATGTAACGCGGGCCGTGGAACTCCATCGCTCGGGTCACCTTCGCCTCGAGGTCGCGCAGTTCGCCCACCGTCGCCGTGGCCACGTAGGGGATCTCGTGGGCCATCGCGATCAGGGGCGCGCTCTTGCCCTGGCCGAAGCTGTTGCCGGGCTGGCCGCCGACCGGCTCGGTGGTGGCGGTGCGCGCGGCCGGAGGTGTGGCCGCCGAGCGCTGCACGCCGGTGTTCATGTAGCCCTCGTTGTCGTAACAGACGTAGAGCACGTCGTCGCCGCGCTCGAACATGCCCGACAGCGCGCCGAACCCAATGTCGACGGTGCCGCCGTCGCCGCCCTGGCCGATCACGCGCACGTCAGTGCGACCCTTGGCGCGCAGCGCGGCGGCGACGCCGGTGGCGACGGCCGGCGCGTTGCCGAACAGCGAGTGGATCCACGGCACCCGCCACGAGGACTCGGGATACGGGGTCGAGAAGACCTCGAGGCAGCCGGTGGCGTTGGCTGCGATCACACGACCGTCGGCGGCGCGGACCGCGGCGTCCATCGCGTAGCGCGCGCCGAGCGCCTCGCCGCAGCCCTGGCAGGCCCGGTGGCCCTTGGTGATCGCGTTCATGCGGTCAGGGTCTGACTGCACTGCGCGCTGCTCGGGCGTGAGCAGCCGGCCGCCGACCGCGAATGTGCCCGTCTGGTAGTACGGCAGGGTCTCGCTCATACGGGTTCCGCTCTGACGATTCCGATGTTGCGCAGGATGCTCTCGGCGTGCGGACCGGTGTGGGAGCCTTCGCTCGCACGCCAGATCTCGCGCTCAATCACGTCCTCACGCAGATCGAGGAAGTGGACTTCGGGCAGCTCCCCGGCCATCGCGGTGGCGAACAGGGGGCGGAGCGTCTTGCGGGTGATCGGCCGCCCGCCAAGGCCGGCGATCACGGTGTGGGTCGGGATCGACGTTCCCGACAGCGCGCTGCGCACGTTCTCGGACACGATCCCGCCGACGCCGACCTGGAGCGCGCGCTCGAGAGTGACCACGCGTTTGGCGCCGCTGAGCGCCGCCCGCAGCTCCTCGGTGGGGAAGGGGCGGAACGACTTCAAGGACAGAACGCCGATCGAGCTGCCCTGCTCGCGCAGATCGTCGACCACGTCGGCGATCGTCCCGAACACCGACCCGAGCACGATCACGATCGTCTCCGCGTCGTCGGTGTGGAGGCAGGAGAAGAGTCCGCCGGCCTCGCGGCCGAAGCGCTCCCGGAAGTCGGCCGACACCTCGGGAATCAGGTCGAGCGCCTGCATCTGCTTGATGTGCGAGAGGTAGCGGACCTCGGTGAACGCCTCTGGCCCAACCATCGCGCCGATCGTGACCGGGTCATCGGGGTCGAGCACCTGGCGCGGCTCGAACGGGCCGAGGAAAGCGTCGACATCGTTCTGGAGCGGGATCTCGAGCGGCTCGAAGGCGTGCGTGAGCACGAACCCGTCCATGCAGACCATCACCGGGACCGACAGCGCCTCGGCGAGGAAGAAGGCTTGGATGTGGAGGTCGAGCGCCTCCTGGTTGTCGGCCGCGTAGAGCTGGATCCAGCCGCAGTCACGCATCGACATCGCGTCGCTGTGGTCGTTCCAGATGTTGATCGGCGAGCCGATCGCGCGGTTGGCCACCGTCATCACGATCGGCAGACCGAGCCCGGAGGCGTTGAACAGCGCCTCGGCCATGTACAGCAGCCCCTGGCTCGCCGTCGCCGTGTACGTGCGGGCGCCGGTCGCCGAGGCTCCGATCGCCACCGACATGGCCGAGAACTCCGACTCGACGTTCACGTACTCGCAGTGCTCGAGGTCGCCGCTGCGGACCATCCGCGACAGCGCCTCGACGATGTGCGTCTGCGGGGTGATCGGGTACGCGCTGACGACCTCCGGCCGACAGCGGGCCACAGTGCGGGCGATCCCCTGCGAGCCCTCGAGCTGCTCACGCATGAACGGGTTCCCTCACATAGTCGAAGGCGTCGCGTGCGGCGGCGGCGTTGCTGTCGGCCATCTTGCCCTTGAACCGTCCGTGGATAGCCGCCTCGATCGAGTCCTGGCTCACGACGCTGGTCATCGCGGACAGCGCTCCGAGCAGTGCGGCGTTCGGAATCGGCCGTCCCGTTCGGGCGCGGGCGAGCTCGCCCGCCGGCACGGTGACCACCCTGCCGGCGCGGGCCGGCGTCAGCAGCTCTGCGAGGCCGAGCTCCTCGATGCTGCGGGCCGAGTTGATCAGGACGTAGCCCGTCTCGGTGAGCCCGCCGAACACGTCGACGTGATGCAGCAGCGTCGGGTCCTGGATGATCACGGCGTCCGGTTCGGCGATCGGCTCGCGCAGCCGGATCGGCTTGGTGTCGGTGCGGCAGAACGCGACCACGGGTGCGCCCATGCGCTCAGAGCCGAAGCTCGGGAAGGCCTGAGCCTCGAGCCCCTCCGCGAAGGCGGCCAGGGAAAGCAACTCTGCTGCCGTCACAACACCCTGGCCCCCTCGGCCATGGACACGCGCTTGGAACATCTGAGGCGCAACGGTAAGCGCCCCACCGCCCTTCGCCATCAGGCCGTTCCCGTAACGAACCCCGTAGTTAGCCGCAGGTGGGAGCGGAGGCGGTTCGCGCCCGTTGTCCTGGGTGCCGACGATGACGTGGGCGCCGTGCGCCGCGGGCGGAATGCATCGGTGCAACAGCGGGCGCTCAGGCCGGCGGCGGCTTCGCACAGGTTCTGTGCGAGATCATGCCGCCGAGGCCGCGATCACCTCGGCCAGCTCGCTCGCGCGCCGCTGGGGGAGCAGATGCCCGGCGCCCTCGAGCACGACCACCTCGGCGCCGGGAATCTGGTCGGCGAGGCGCCGCGCCGAGCCGGGCGGCACGACCCGGTCGGCCGAGCCGTACACAACTGTCGTCGGCGTCGAGATCCTGCCCAGCCGGCGTTCCAGCTCAGGGATCTCGCGCACCAGTGCGCGCTGCTCGGTCGCGAACGCCCGCCACGCGCCGGGCGTCAGCAGTCCCCGCGCCGCCGCGCCGAGGTAATCGTCGTCGAGCTCGAGCTCGCGGGCGATCCGCCGGCGCAGCGGCGGTGTCGTCAGTGCCAGGCCGACGCCGGACAGTGCCGCGGCGCTGGCCAGCGCTCCGGCCACCGGCATGGCCAGCAGCTGGTCGATCCAGTCGAGCGCCGCGGCGTTGGCGGCCGGCGACGCGAGCACCAGCCCGGAGACACGGTTGGGGTGGTTGACGGCCAGCCACGCCGCGACCGCGGCGCCGAGGCTGTGGCCGACCACCGTGGCCCTCTCCACGCCGCGGTCGTCGAGCGCGGCCACCGCGGCCAGCGCGTTCTCGTCCAGGCTGGCCGGCAGGCTCTGCCCGTCCCAGCCCGGCCGGTCGATCGCGATCGTCACGACTCTCGGCGGCAGCGCCGCGCAGACCCGGTCCCAATCCCGTGCGCTTCCCGGCTGTCCGTGGAGCAGGAGCACGGACGCGGGAGCACCGACTCCTCCGCTCACTCCTCGCTCCGCAGCCGAGCCGAGCGCACGCGGTGCCAGCGGCGGATGAACTGCAGCGCCACGACCACGATCACGGCCGCGAAGCCGTAGCGCAGCACCCGTTGCGGGAGCAGGTTCGAGAGCGCCACCCCGACCGCGACGCCGAGCGCGGACAGGAGGCCCATGATGCCGCCCTCGCGCACATCCACGTTGCCGTAGCGATGCTGTCGCCAGGCCCCCACGAGCGCTACGGGAATGATCGCCAGCAGCGAGGTTGCCTCGGCCCGGACCTGCGAGAGACCGAGCGCCAGCGTCAGCGCGGGGACGAACAGGATTCCCCCGCCGACGCCGAGCAGTCCGCTGAGCACTCCCGCCGCCGCGCCCATCACGACCGCGACGATCATTTGACGACGAGGTCGACCGCCACCGCGATCATCAGCAGGCCGAACAGCAGGCCGATCGTCTCGGTCCGGACCCGCTGCTGGATCCACGTGCCGAGCAGCACGCCGCCCACGGCTGGAATTCCGATCAGGAGACCCTTGGCAATCACCACGTTGCCGTACGCGCCCTGGAGCAGGGTCGCCATCGCGGCGATGACCACGATGGCCGCCAGCGACGTACCGGTGGCCCGCCGCTCGCCGTAGCCGAGCCACAGCACCAGCAGCGGAACCATCACGATCCCGCCCCCGACGCCGAACAAGCCGCTGAACAAGCCTGCCATGGTCCCCGTCGCCGCCAACTTGAGCGTGCGGGCTGAGGCCATGAGCGGGCATACTAGAGCGGTGACGTCAGCGATCCTGTACGAGGCGCTCGCGCCCCTGCGTACGGACCCGAGCCGGGCCGCGATCCTGCTCGACATCGATGGGACGCTGGCTCCGATCGTGGACCACGCGGCCGACGCCCACGTGCCCGAGGGGACACGGCAGATCCTGATCGAGATCGCCAAACGCTACGGCGTGGTCGCGTGCGTAAGCGGGCGCCGGGCCTCGGAATCGCGGGCGATGGTGTCGATCGGGACAATCTCCTACCTCGGCTCCCACGGCGCCGAGCTGCTGCGCGCGGGATGGACCGAGCCGGCGCTCGACCCCGGGATCGAGGACTGGACGCGCCGGATCAACGCGTTCGCCCGCGAGGCCGACACACCCGATCTGCGCCGCTCTCGAGTGCGGATCGAGGACAAGGGGGCGATCGTCGCCTTTCACTGGCGCGGCGCGCCCGACGAGGCTGCCGCCCGGGCCGCGATCGACGCCCTGGCCGCACGCGCCGGGGAGGCCGGGCTGCGCACCCATTGGGGGCGTAAGGTGCTCGAGGTGCGCCCGCCGGTCAAGCTCGACAAGGGGGCGGGGATCATCTCGTTCCTGCAGGACGCCGACGTCGACGTGGCGCTCTACGTGGGCGACGACGCAACCGACGTCGATGCTTTCCGCGGGCTCGCTCAGCTCGTGGAGGACGGCCGGTTGACGCAGGCGCTCCGCGTCGGAGTCGGCTCGGAGGAGACACCCTCGGCGGTCGCCGACGAGGCCGACCTGATCGTCGAGGGAACCGACGGCGTGCGCGAGCTGCTCGCGGTGCTGATCGCCGACTAGTGTCCCGATGCAGAAATCCGTCGGCATTCGAGTGGCCCCCGGCGGCGCTGCGCTGTGTCCTCGTCGCCTCGCGCAGCGCTGCTGCGCGTCGGCTCCTGCGTCCTTGCGCAGCATCCACCAGCGGCCCCTCTCGGTGCCATCGGACTTCTGAATCAGGACACTTGCCGTGCGGTTCACCGATTTCCTGAAGACCACCGTGCTGATCAGCGCCGGTGCAGCCAGCGCGCTGGCGGCGGTCACGGTGGCCGGCGCCGCCGGCGCCACCGACGACCTGCTCGTCCCGGTCGCCGCCGCGTGGTGGGTGTTGGCGGCCCTGGTCGGGGCGTGGCTGGGCCGGCGCGCGGAGACCTCCCCGCCGATCGCGTCACTGCTGGCCGCCGCGCGGACGCAGTCCTCGCTGCCCGAGGTGCACCCCGGGCGCACGCTGCTCAACCGGCTGTGGCCGCTCCTGTTCTCGACCCTGGGCGCCGGCGCACTGGCGTTCCTGTACCCCCAGGTGCCCGCAGTCGCCACCGGCTTCGCGATCATCTGGGCGCTCGCCTGGCGCCGTCAGGCCAGCGCGGTGACGGCGATCGAGGAGCGCGACGGCGTGCGCTTCTACGTCGAGAAGACCTCACCGCTGAAGCCGATCAAGCTCGCCCGCACGCCCGGGTTCCGCTCCAATCTGTACGAGCTCAACGGGGCCAGCCGCACGCCCGGAGCGCGCCCCCGCGCGTAGGACGCCCGCGGTGGCGCTCTCGTCACGGCCCGCGGGCCGGATCGATGTGCTGGTCGTCTCGCTCGGCACGACGGGGGGTTGGCGGGCGGCCGCCGCCGAACTGGCCGATTCGCTCGAGCGCGTGGGCGCGGCGGTGGAGACCGTGGCCCCGGTGGCCGTGCCGGGCGTGCGCACGTTCGCGCTCACCGATTTCGTGCAGGCCCGGGCGGTGCGACGAGCGGCCCAGGCCGGGATCGAGCGCCACCGCCCCCGTGCGCTCGTGTACTGCTCGGTGACGGCGTCGTTGCTGTGGCCGCGGCCGGGCGCGGTGTGGCTCGACGCGATCGCGGCCGAGAACCGTCCCGGGCGTCACGGCGTCTGGCAGCGCACGGTGGAGCGCCGGCGCCTGCGCCAGGCGCCGCTGGTGATGGTGATGAGCGAGCGTGCGCTCGAGCCGCTCAGCGGTGCGCGCGCGCCGGTGGTCACCGTGCCGGTGCCCGTCGAGCCGTCCGCCGGCGCCGTGCCGGTCGTGTCGGCGGGCGGCCCGGCGGTTGAGCGCCGCGACGTGGCCGCGGTCATGTACGCGGGCGACCCGCTCAAGAAGCGCCTCGACGTCGTGCTCGACGCGTGGCGCCGGGCCCGGCGCGATGACGAGCAGCTCGTCGTGGCCGGCACCGACGAGCTGGCGCCGAGCGACGGTGTGACGCTCGCCGGCCGGCTCGCCCCGGCCGACTATCGCGCCCTGCTCCGGCGCGCCCGGGTGTTCGTGGCCGCTCCCCGGCGCGAGGACTACGGGATCGCGCCGCTCGAGGCGCTGGCTGACGGATGCGTGCTGGTCACGACGCCCGCGCCCGGCCCGTATCCGGCCCTCACGCTGGCCCACAAGCTCGATCCGCGACTGGTCGGCGACGACCTCGCTGCGGCGATCCGCACCGCGCTCGACGACCCCCGACCCGGCTACGCCGAACGGGCCGCCGCACTGCTGGCCCCGTTTCGCCGCGCGGCCGTCGACCGCACGATGGCCGAGAACGTACTGCCGCGATTGCTGCCAGGATGGGGCCGGTGACGCACGCCCTGGCCTTCATTCCGAGCCCGCACGAAAACGGCGTGCGGATCGGGCCGTTCCTCGTCCACGCCTATGGCGTCGCGTACGTGTTCGCGGTGGCCGCGGCGATCCTCGTGACCAGCGTGCGCTGGGAGAAGCGCGGCGGCTCGCGGGACCTCGTCTACGAGGTCGCCATGTGGGGGTTTCCGGCCGGGCTCATCGGTGGCCGCATCTACTTCCTGGTCACGAGCTGGGACCAGGTGCCCAAGCACTGGTGGGGTCCGTTCGCGATCTGGCAGGGCGGCCTCGGGATCTGGGGCGGGATCCTGGCCGGCACGTTCGCCGGTCTGTGGGTGCTCCGCCGCCGGGGCGCGGACATCCCGGCGTTCATGGACTGCGCCGCGCCGGCGCTGCTCGTCGCGCAGGCGATCGGCCGGATCGGCAACTACTTCAACCAGGAGCTGTTCGGCGGACCGACGACGCTGCCGTGGGGTCTGGAGATCGACCCCGCGCACCGTCCCGAGGCCTACCTGCACTCCGCCACCTTCCAGCCCACGTTCCTGTACGAGATCATCTGGAACCTGTCGCTGGCTGCGTTCTTGGTCTGGCTCGGCAACCACCGCAAGATCCGCGCACCGGGGCTGTTCGCGCTCTACGTCGCCGGCTACTCGGCGTTCAGGATCTTCGAGGAGCTGCTGCGCGTCGACCCCGCGCACCACATCTTCGGGCTGCGGCTGAACTTCTTCGTCGCCTCGATCCTGACCCTGGCCGGCCTGGCCTGGTTCGTGGCGATCCAGCGCGGCGGCGGGCCCGGGCGCACCCGGAAAGGGGCCACGGTTCTGTCGATCGCCCTCCTCGGCGCCGGGATCATCGGCTGTGGCGCTTCTCACGGCACGGCGCGCGCCCGCGAGCGCATCACCGCCAGCTCCTCCCACGGCCTCGTGTTCGCCACGTCGGCCGGGGTCAGCCAGGCTCGCCTCGCCGTCGCCACCCCGTAGCGGGCGACGGCGAATCCGCCCACCCGGTGGGCGTCGCAGTTGATCACGATCGGCACGCCGGCGGCGGCCGCGGCGCGCGCACCCACCTCGTCGACGTCGCGCCGATCGGGGCTGGCGTTGATCTCGAGCATCGTGCCCGTCGCCAGCGCGGCCGCGATCACCCGCTCGACGTCGACGGGATAGGGCTTACGCCGCTCGATCTTGCGTCCCGTCAGGTGTCCGATCGCGTCGACCAGCGGGTGCTCGATCGCGTGCACGATCCGCTCGGTCATCGCGCGCTCGCCGAGTCCGAACGAGGAGTGGACGCTGGCGATCACCCAGTCGAGCTCGGCCAGCAGCTCGTCGTCGTAGTCGAGCGAGCCGTCGGGCAGGATGTTGACCTCGCTGCCGGCGAGGAGCTCGATCCCGTCGACCCGGGTGGAGCGAATCCGCTCGATCTGCGCCTTCAGGCGATCGGCCGGAACGTCGTTCCCGAACCCCATGCTGGCCGAGTGATCGGTGATGGCCAGGTACTCGTAGCCGGCCTCACGGGCCGCGACCGCCATCTCGGTGATCGACGCCGTTCCGTCGGAGGCGGTCGTGTGAGAGTGCAGATCGCCGCGCAGGTCGCCGACCTCCACGAGCGTGGGGAGCGTGCCGGCCGCCGCGGCCTCGAGCTCGCCACGGTTCTCGCGCAGCTCCGGCTCGATGTAGCTCATCCCCAGCAGCGCGTAGACCTCCGCCTCGCCGGTGCAGCGATGGGTGGTTCCGGTGGCGTCGTCGAGCAGCCCGTACTCGGAGACGTGCAGGCCCCGCCGCACGGCGGCTTCACGCAGCGCCATGTTGTGCTCCTTGGAGCCGGTGAAGTGCTGCAGCAGGTTGCCGAACTGATCGGGAGCGACGATCCGCAGGTCGATCTGCACCCCGGTGTGGGTGCGGACCCGCACGCCTGCCTCGCCGGGCGCCTGGGCCGCCTCCACCAGCTCGAGCTCGGCCAGCGCGCGGGCCAGCGCTCCGGGATCGGTGGCGGTCGCGATCACGTCGAGGTCCTTGACGCTGTCGGTCATCCGCCGCGCCGAGCCTGCCAGCTCGACCCGCTCCGCCGCAGGGTGGGCGCGCAGCGCGGCGACGATCTGCTCGCCGACCGCGAGCGCCCGATTGAGCACCACCCGGCGGCGGGCCTCGCCCGCACCCGGCACGCTCACCGCCGCCAGGATGCCGTCCTCGGCCTTGGGGCCGAATCCCTTCAGGGTCCGGACCCGCTGCTCCTCGGCGGCCGTTCGCAGCGCGCTCAGCGAGTCGATCCCGAGCTCCTCGAACAGCCGCCGGGCGCGCTTGGGGCCGAGGCCGGGCAAGCGCGTCACCTCGACCAACCCGGGCGGGAACTTGGCCCGCAGCTTCGTCGTGGCCGGGATCTCGCCCTCGTCGGCCAGGGCGATGACCTTGTCCTGGATCGTTTGGCCGATGCCGGGGAGCTCCGTGGCACGGCCGGCGCGGGCGATGGCGGCGACCGACACCGACGCGTCGCGGACCGCCTTGGCGGCGTTGCGATAGGCCACGACGCGGTGGATGATGGCGCCGTCGAGCTCGTACAGGTCGCCGAGTTCGTCGAGGGCGGCAGCTATCTCGGTGTTGGTCGGATCGGCCACTGGTGCCTTAGGCTAGTGCCCGACGGGGCGCTATACTTTTTGAAGCAGCGCGAGAACAGACCCGTTAAGGAGCCCCCATGGCAGGCAATGTCGCCGACGTAACCGACAACAACTTCCAGGCCGAGGTCATCGAGTCCGATGTCCCAGTGCTCGTGGACTTCTGGGCGCCCTGGTGCGGACCGTGCCGGATGGTCGGCCCGGTCGTCGAGGAGATCGCGCAGGACCGCGCCGGCGAGCTGAAGGTCGTCAAGCTCAACATCGACGAGAACCAGCAGACCGCCGTGGCCTACAACGTGATGTCGATCCCGACCCTGATCGTGTTCCGTGGCGGCGAGGTCGCCAAGACCGTGATCGGCGCCTACCCGAAGCGTCGCCTCGAGGCCGAGATCGAGCCGTTCGTGGCCAAGGCAGACGCCGACGGCGCGGTGGCGTAGGCCGCGGGTGGCGCAGGCCGCGCGCCGACCGCTCGCGTCCGCGGCCGTCAGGCCGCGGCCCGCGCGACCTGGACCCTCAGCTCGAGCCCGTCCATCGTTGCGGGCTCGATGCCGTTCAGGGCCGTGTAGCCGACGCTCACGGCGAGTGTCTCGCCGGCGATGTACGGCTCGTGCTCGCGCGCGGCCGCGAGCAGCGACGGATGGCCGTCGAGTGTCAGCGCGATCCGATCGGTGACCTCGAGGCCCCCGTCGCGGCGCGCCGCCTGCACGGCGTGGACGATCTCGCGCGCCCAGCCTTCGACGCGCAGCTCGTCGTCGATGGCCAGCTCCAGCGCGACCGCATGTGATCCCTCGCGCTCGACCTGGTAGCCCACGAGCGGCTGCATCGTGATCAGCAGATCCTCGGCGCCGAGCGGGTGGTCGTTGCCGCCGACCGTGATCGACACGGTGCGGCCCTCGCGCAGCGCGGCCCCGGCGTGCGCCGGGTCAAGGCCCGCGACCGCGGCGGCGACCAGCGGCATCTGCTTGCCGAAGCGCGGACCGAGCGCGCGGTAGTTGGGCTTGATCTCGACCCGACCGAGCTCGTCGGCCTCGGAGACGAAGCGCAGCTCGAGCACGTTCAGCTCCTCGCGGACCAGTTCCCGCAGCCGCTCGATCGCCACGCGCTCACGCCCGGTGGCGACCACGATCGCCGCCCGCAGCGGCTGGCGGACCTTGAGCTTCGCCTGCCCGCGCGCCGCGAGGCCGAGCCGCACCGTCTCCCGGGCGACGTCCATGTCGAACTCCAGCTGCCGATCACGCGGCCCCGGCTCCGGGAAGTCAGTCAGGTGCACGCTGGCCAGGCGGCCGTCGAGGTTGTCGTAGATCTCGTCGGCCAGGAACGGCGTGAACGGCGCCAGCAACTTGACCACCGTGACGAGCGAGTCGTGCAGAGTCGCGAATGCGGCCTCCTCGCCGTCCCAGAAGCGCCGCCGGGACCGGCGCACGTACCAGTTGGACAGCTCGTCGACGAACGTCGCGATCGCGCGGCCGGCGACGGTGGCGTCGTAGGCGTCCATCCGCTCGGCGACGAGCTCGGTCGTGGCCGCCAGGCGCGAGAGCACCCAGCGGTCGAGGTCGCTGCGCGCCGCCGTGTCGGCCCGCTCGAGCGTCTCCGGCGCAACGTCGTTGGCGTTCGCGTAGAGCACGTAGAAGCCGTACGTGTTCCACAGCTGCAGCAGGAACTGACGGACCGCCTCGCCGATCGTCTCGAGCGAGAAGCGGTAGCCGTCCCAGGGCTGCTTGGAGGTGAAGAAGTACCACCGGAATGCGTCAGCGCCGTAGCGGTCGATCACGTCCCAGGGCGCCACGACGTTGCCCACCGACTTGGACATCTTGCGTCCCTGCTCGTCGAGGATCAGCCCCAGGCAGACCACGTTGCGATACGAGGACTGGTCGAACAGCAGCGTTGACACGGCGAGCAGCGAGTAGAACCAGCCGCGCGTCTGGTCGAGGGCCTCGCAGATGAAGTCGGCCGGGAAACGCGCTTCGAACTCCCCCTCGTGCTCATGCGGTGCGTGGTACTGCGCGAATGGCATCGAGCCGGAGTCGAACCACACGTCGATCACCTCGACCACGCGCTGCATCGACGCGCCGCACTGCTCGCATGGGAACGTCGCCTCGTCGACGAACGGCCGGTGCGGGTCGGTCAGCGTGGTCCCGGCGCGCTCGTTGAGCTCGGCCAGCGAGCCGACCATCCTGACGTGCCCATCGGGGCAGCGCCACACCGGCAACGGGGTGCCCCAGTAGCGCTCGCGGGACAGCGCCCAGTCGACGTTGCCCTCCAGCCAGTTGCCGAAGCGGCCGTGCTTGACGTGCTCCGGATGCCAGTTGACCGTCTCGTTGGACGCCAGCAGCCGGTCCTTGATCTGGCTCGTGCCGATGTACCACGAGGGTTTGGCGTAATAGAGCAGCGGCGTGTCGCAGCGCCAGCAATGGGGATAGGAGTGCTCGTAGGGCTCGGAGCGCAGGAGCTTCCCCCGCACGCGCAGATCCTCGACCAGGTCGAGATCCGCGTCCTTGACCTTGCGTCCGGCGTAGGGTCCGATTCGGTTGTCGTAGGTCCCGTCCGGCCGTACCGGGTTGACCACGGTCAGGCCGTACTGCTCGCCGAGCCGGAAGTCGTCCTCGCCGAAGGCGATCGCCGTGTGGACGAGACCGGTCCCGTCCTCGGCGGTGACGAAGTCCCCGATCAGGACGGTGTGCCCACGCTCGCCGTACGCATCAGACGGGATGTAGGGGAACGGCGGCTCGTAGGCCACGCCCGCGAGCTCCCGGCCGGGGAGGCGACCGAGGATCTCGGCGCCCTCGCCGAGCACGCGCTCGAGCAGCGCCTCGGCCACGATCTGCACCGGTCCCTCGCCGGCCCGCGCGCGCACGTAGCTCAGTTCGGCGTTCACGGCGACCGCGGCGTTGGAGACCAGCGTCCATGGCGTGGTCGTCCAGATCAGCAGCTCGTCCCCGGGCTCGACGCTTCCGCGACCCTTGGTGACCGGGAACCGGACATACGCACTGGGGTCGATCACATCCCGGTACACGCCGGGTTGGCCGAGCTCGTGGCTCGAGAGCGCGGTGCCGCACCGGGGGCAGTACGGGACGACCTTCAGCTTCTCGTACAGCAGGCCCTTCTCGTGGATCGTCTTCAGCGCCCACCACACCGACTCGACGTAGCCGGGGTCGAGCGTCCGGTAGGCGTCGTCGGTGTCGATCCAGAAGCCGATCCGCTCGGTCAGCCGGGTCCAGTCCTCGACGTGGCTGAGCACCATCTCGCGGCAGCGGGCATTGAACTCGGCGATCCCGTAGCGCTCGATGTCGTCCTTGGAGGCGATGCCGAGCTCCTTCTCCACCGTCAGCTCGACCGGCAGGCCGTGGCAGTCCCAGCCTCCCTTGCGCTCGACGTAGAAGCCCCGCATGGTCTTGTAGCGGGGAAAGATGTCCTTGAATACGCGGGCCAGAACGTGGTGCGAGCCCGGCGGTCCGTTGGCCGTCGGCGGACCCTCGTAGAAGACCCACGGCGGGGCACCGCGGCGGCCGCGCATCGACTCCGCGAACACCTCGCGCTCGCGCCAGCGCTTGAGGACCTGCTCCTCGAGCTCGGGGAACGACGCGCGCGGATCGACTGAACGGTGGGGCGGCATGGGCGCAGGATTGTAGGTTCCCGCCGGTCCTCCGCCCGCGCCGGGGTGGGCCGGGGAGCTCGGCGCGAGGGCCGCGGTGAGCGACGGAGGCGCTAAGCCTGGCCGGCCACGACGGCCGCCGGACCCGTGGCCCGGTTGCCATCGGCCGTCGCGGCGGCGGCGTCGAGGCGCGCCAGCAGCGCGTCGCGGGCCGCGACCGGCGTCTCGCCGAGCCGGCAGACCGTGCTCGCGCCCGTATCCGGCACCGCGCCGCGGTAGTCGAATACGACCACATCCTGCACGACTCCCCGCACGGCGTACACGAGCCGGCCGATCTGATCGAGCGGTGCCCGGCGGCCCGTGAGCACGACCGCGCGCGGCTCGAGCGCTCGCAGCGCCCGGCCGAGCCGTGCGGGCTCGACCGAAGCGGTCAGCGACAGGGTCCGGAGCCCGGCGCGTCTGAGCACCACTTCCAGCGCCTGGGCATGGAGGCCGTCGAGGTCGCAGGGTGCGGTGGCGTCGACGATCAACACGCCGTCGGGGCGCGAGGCCGGCGGGGACAGGCGCTTGAGGGCCGAGAGCCAACCGGTGGCGTGTCGCCACCCGAACTCGTACTCGGCCGTGATCTGCCCCGGCTCGGCGTGGAGCGCGACGGCGGTCAGCAGGACCTCCTCGATCGTCCGCTCGAACGAGCGCAGGGTCAGGCTCTCCTCCAGCAGCCGGTTGGCCATGTCCTCGTTGAAGGCGCCGAAGGCGCTGCCCAGCCGCGACGACGAGGACGGGCCCTCACCGCGCTCGCGGGCCAGCGAGATCGCCGAGGAGACATTGTGCGTCTCGGCGAGCGTGAGCCGGAGTGACGCGATCTCGGCCAGCGCGTACTGGCGGTGACCGCCGGGGGAGCGATGGGGCTGGGGGAAGCCGTAGCGGCGCTCCCAGCTGCGCAGCGCGTTCGGGCTGACGCCGAGCATCGCCGCCGCTGCATTAGTCCGGATTCCATTCATATGAATGGTGTTATCGATGCAAACGCGCTTCGACACAAGTGCCGCAAGGCGCCGTGCACTTTGGGCGGATCCGTGCACGTGCAGGCGTTTCACCCGCGATGGGGAAGTCTGGGGCGCGTCCTGGGGCCGGTCGGGGGCGGGCCGCTCAGGACACCCGGCGGTGCCAGTTCCGATGGAAATGGACAGGTTTTCTAGATAAAGTTGTGCAGAATCTCTTTCTAAAGGAGAGACGCTGGGACTCCAGGCAAGGCCAGGGACTGGCATTCAGGCGTGGAGGCAATCGGGATTCAGCGAGTCGACCGGCGACTCGGTGGGGATCTCGTGGAATCGGCACACAGCGATGTGTGTACGCACACGACACCAGGAGGTCCTCGTGCACTGGCGCATCGGCTGATCCCGGGGCGACAACGCTCTCAAACCGTTAGGTGCGAGCCTGCGAAGGCGCTACTGTGCGCGCATGGAGGGCCATGCGGCCCATGGAGCTGACGTGCGGGGGATTCGTGGCGGATCGCGAGTCGTACTCGCGTGGGTACTCGCGGGACTCGGCATGGCGGCCTGCGTCGGCATCGCGGCGGTCCAGGCTCACCTGGACCACGGCGAGCTGCTCTCAGTCGTGCTCGCCGTGGCCGCCGTCGCGGCCGGTGCATCGGTCGCCTCGGCGGGTGGGCAGACGTCGATTTCGGCGTCGTTCCTCGTCGTCGTGCTCGGCGCGACCTTCCTCGGGCCCGCCTCGGCCTGCGCGCTCGCGGCGATCGCGGAGCTCGCCGCCGCCGCCAGGCGTCGCTCGGCGCCGCTGCTGATCGCGGTCAACCTGGTCGCCGGCATGGCGCCGGCGCTGGTCGCGGCAAACGTCATCCGCCTGCTCGGCGACGGGCACACCGGCAGCGCCGGCTTCTACGCCGCGGTGCTCGCCGGCGCGCTGGCCGACTTGACGCTCAACTACTCGATGGTCGTCGGCTTCGGCCTGCTGCTGTGGGGTCGCACCGCCTGGGATGCCGGCGCTGCTCGCTCCTACCTGCCGAGCCTGGCGCTCAATCTGGTGCTCGTGGTCGCGGGGGCGAGCATCTACGTCAAGGTCGGCCTGGGCGGCATCGTGTTCGCGCTCGCCGCCGTGTTCGCCTTCACCTACATGGCGCACCTGCTCGAGCAATCGCGCCACCGCGCCGAGCAGTACGTGTCGCTCTCCTGGGGCGTGCTCGCGGGGCTCCTGCGCGCGCTCGACACGCGTGACCGGCGCGCCGCCCGGCATGCGGCGGCGGTGGCGCGGTTCGCCCGCGACATCGCCGAGCAGGTGGGTATGGGCAAGCAGGACTGCGAGCTCGCACACACCGCCGGCCTGCTGCACGACATGGGCCACTTCGCCCTCTCGGACCGCGTGCACGAGCGCGGTCGGACGCTCACCGACGAGGACTGGGTGGCGATCCAGCGCCATCCCGAACTGGGCGCGGAGATACTTCAGGACCTCGGCATGTACGGGCCGGTGTCAGAGATCGTGCGTGCCCATCACGAGCGCGTCGATGGTCGCGGCTACCCGGACGGGTTGCCGGCGGCGGAGATTCCCGAGATCGCGAAGATCATCGCCGTGGCCGAGGTATACGACACGCTCACGGCCAGCGACACGTACCGCACCCCGATGAGCTCGTTCGAAGCGCTGAATGAGCTCCGTCGCGTCGCCGGCACCCAGCTCGATGCGCGCTACGTCGAGGTGCTCGCCAAGCTCTTGAGCGGCGAGGGGATCGAGTACCGCCACGCCGACGCGGCCCACTTCGATACCGAGCTGAACATGGAGCGGCGGATCAACGAAGCCGGCGCGTGAGGCGCCGGCCCCGTCCGTCATCGGGGGCTGGGAAGGCTGCGCGATTTGCGCAAGGTTCACCAACCTCCTCCAGCAATTGCACAACCTCTTGGGGCGAGGATGGCCGTCACGGGAGCGGAATGCGACGATGCAGGCCGATGCGGCTGCGTCTCTACCACCACCACGACGGCGCCCGCGTGGCCTACCGGGAGACGGGCACCGGTCCCGGATTGGCGCTGTTGCATTCGCTCGGGCTCTCGCACCGTGAGTGGGAGCCGATCGTGGCGCCGCTGTCGGGCCGCTTCCGGGTCGTGCTGCCCGACCTGCCGCTGCACGGAGACTCCGAGGATCGTCCGCGCCACCCGTACACGCCGGACTGGATGGCGGAGGTGATCGCCGGCTTCTGCCGCGAGGTGGTCGGGACCCGGCCGCTGGTGGCCGGACACGACCTCGGCGCCGAGGTGCTCCTGCGGGCGGTGACGTCGGGTCGGCTTGAACCCTCGCGGTTCGTGCTGATGCCCAACCGCCTGCATCGCCGCGACGAGTTCGTGATCGGCCACGCCAGCTGGCGCATGGCCTGCCGGGCCGCGGCGCTGCCCGGCCTCGATCGCCTGCTCGCCCATGCCGCGACCGCCGTGTTCCGGCCCTCGGTCGGGGAGCGGCTCTCCGCGCAGCACAACCCCGCCGCCCGCGACCTGATGCGCCACGCGTTCGCCGATCTCGGCGGCAACGGCAACCGCGCGCGGGCGTGGGCCAAGTTCGCCCGGCGCTGGCCGGTCGAGCCCCAGCGCGACCTCCTCGATGCCTATCCGCGCATCGCCTCGCCCGTACTGCTCCTGTGGGCCGACGAGGACGCCGCGCACCCGCTCGAGGCCGCCCGCGAGGCGCTCGACGTGCTGCCCGACGCGCAGCTGCGGATGCTCGCGGGCACCGGCTTCCTGATGGCCTACGACGATCCGGTCGGCGTGGCCCGCGAGCTGATCTCGTTCTGCGGCTGATCCCCGGCGCGACTTCGTCGTCCGACGAGGACGGTCGTGGGGTAGCGTTGTGGTGACTGAATACGACAGCGAAAGGACCAGCCATGGGCGTGCAGGAGAAGGAGCAGCTGTGGGGTGGCGAGACAACGAAGGCCGTCGCCAATTTCCCCATCTCAGGCGAGCCCGTGCCCGTCCCGGTGCTCCGCTGGCTCGGCCGCATCAAGGGAGCGGCGGCCCGTGTCAACGCCGAGCTGGGACTGCTTGACCCGGCGCTTGCCGACCGGATCGCCGCCGCCGCCGACGCGGTCGCATCGGGTGAGCACGACGATCAGTTCCCCGTCGATGTGTTCCAGACCGGTTCCGGCACCTCGTCGAACATGAATGCCAACGAGGTGATCGCCAACCTCGCCGGGGACGCCGCGCATCCGAACGACCACGTCAACATGGGGCAGTCGTCCAACGACGTGTTCCCCTCGGCGGTTCATCTCGCCGCGGTGGACGAGGCCACCAACGACCTCCTGCCCGCGCTGCAGCAGCTCGAGCAGGCGCTGAGCGCGAAGGCGAGCGAGTTCCGCGACATCGTCAAGTCGGGGCGCACGCATCTGATGGACGCCGTCCCGGTGACGCTCGGCCATGAGTTCGGCGGCTACGCCGCCCAGGTTCGCCTCGGCGCGCTAAGGATTCGCAACACGCTGCCGCAGGTCGCCCAGATCCCGCTCGGCGGGACCGCGACCGGGACCGGGCTGAACACCCACCGCGAGTTCGCCACCCGCGTCCGGGCCCGGCTGACCGAGTCCACCGGTCTCGAGATCCGTCCGCCGGAGGATCCCTTCGAAGCCCAGGGCAGCCGCGATGCGCTGGTCGAGCTGTCGGGGATGCTCAAGGTGCTCGCCGTCTCGCTGACCAAGATCGCCAACGACCTGGCGCTGATGGGCTCCGGCCCCCGCGCCGGCCTCGGCGAGCTGTTCCTGCCCGAGCTCCAGAAGGGCTCCTCGATCATGCCCGGCAAGGTCAACCCGGTCATCCCCGAGGTCGTCCTCCAGGTGTCCGCTCAGGTGATCGGCAACGACACGGCGATCACGCTCGCCGGCTCGCAGGGCAATTTCGAGCTCAACGTCCGCGTTCCGCTGATCGCGCGCAACCTGCTCGAGTCGATCCGGCTGCTCGCCTCCACCTCGCGCATCTTCGCCGAGAAGTGCGTCGACGGGATCAGGGCGAGCGAGGAGGGAGCCAACCGCTCCGCCGAGGCCACCCTCGCCGCCGCCACCGCGCTGAACCCGCACATCGGGTACGACAAGGCGGCGGAGATCGTCAAGGAGGCCGCCGGCTCGGGCCGCCCCCTGCGCGAGGTCGCCTACGAGATGGGCGTCGACGAGGAGACGTACAACACGGCGATGGACCTGCGGAAGATGGCGCAGGGGAATCTGTAGGGACTGTCGTCCGACACGCTACGCGGCGTCCCCGATTGCGGGCGGCGCTGCGTGGCGTCAACGGCGTCCAAATGCCGCCTCGGCCGGGCGCCCAGTCCTACGTGGCGGTCACGATTCGCTGATCGGGACAGGATCTCTACGCTGGGGCGATGGCCGCCCCGCTGCTCGCCGTCGACGCCCCATTCCTGCTCTACCGGTCGTTCTTTGCACTGCCCGAGTCGATCACCGGGATCGACGGACGCCCGGTCGGCGCCCTGCTGGGCGCGACCAACGCGATCCTGCGCGTCGCCGCCGAGCATGAGCCGCGCGCGGTGGCGTTCTGCTTCGGCGCCGAGGCGGCGGACTACCGCGTCGCGCTGTATCAGCGCTACCACGCCGACCGCCCGCCCGTGCCCGACGCGCTGGCGTGGCAGTTCGACGTCGCGCCGGAGCTGTTCGCGGCGTTCGGATGGAGCTCGCGATCGGTGGACGGGCTCGAGGCCGACGACGTGTTGGGTTCGCTGGCCACCGCCGAGACGGAGGCCGGGAACTCGGCCCTGATCCTGACCGGTGACCGCGACCTGTATCAGTGCGCCGCCGATGGGGTAACGGTCCTCTACTCGAAGATGGGCACGAGCGGCTTTGAACAGATCGATCCCGGCGAGGTGGTGGGCCGCTACGGCGTCACCCCGGAGCTGGTGCCCGATTTCATCGCCCTGCGCGGCGATCCGTCGGACGGGCTCCCCGGCGCACCGGGGATCGGCGCCAAGACGGCTGCGGCGCTGCTCGAGCGCCATGGCTCACTGGAGCAGGCGATCGCCGGTGCCGACGCTGAGCGCCCTCGGATCGCCGCCGTGCTGCGCGATCACGCGGATCAGTTGCGGGCGTTCAAGGACATCGCGACGCTGCGCCAGGTCGAGGTCGAGTTGCCCAGCGACCAGGCCACGAACCTGGCCGGCGGAGCCGAGGCGGCCCGTGGCCTCGGCATGCGGAGGCTGGCCGAGCGGCTGGAGAGCGCGGAGACACTTCGCGACCTGTGAGGGCGACGCGTTCCGTCATCATGTTCGCCTTGCGACGCACGCTGTTGCTGCTCGCGGGGTGCGGCCTCGCATTCGTGGTCTCGGTGGGCGCATCCGCTCCGGGCCGGAACGTGACCCGTCGCGCGGCGGTCGTGACGGCCGCCGCGACGATCAGCGCCCGTCCGCCGGGCGGGATCGCGCTCACCGACGGCTGGCGCTACCTGGCCGACCCGGGCAACGTCGGCCTCGCTCGGCACTGGGCGACGGGCGGAGCGGCCAAGCTCGGGTGGAGCCGCGTGGCGGTGCCGAGCGTGTTCAACCCGGTGATCTCCAACACCTCCTACCACGGCACCGTCGGCTGGTACAAGGTCTCGTTCATGGCGCCGCCGGCGTCTCAGGGACGCTCGTGGGAGATCCGCTTCGAGGAGGTGCGCAGGCGGGCCGAGGTATGGCTGAACCGCACGCAGCTCGGGTCGAGCTCCGACGCGTATGCGCCGTTCAGCCTGCCCGCGACGAGCCTCGTTCCCGGCCGCCTGAACACGCTCGTGGTCCGCGTCGAGGACCTGATCGGGCGGGGCTCGTTCCCCGAGGACTGGTGGAACTGGGGCGGGATCGTGCGCCCGGTGACGCTGGAGCCGCTGGGCCGGCTCGTGTTCCACGATCTCGGCGTGATGCCCGAGCTGAGCTGCAACTACCGCTGCGGTGACCTGCTCGTGGAGGGCACGGTGCAGAACATCTCGAGCGTGCCCCTCACCCCTGGCATCGAGGTCAGATCCGCCGCCCCCTCCGGTCTGACGCTGACCTGGTTTCACCGCGCCGGTCTCCTCGCGCCCGGGGCCTCCGTCTCGGTCAGGTTTCGCGTGCCCGTGCACGGGCCACCGGACCTGTGGGCCCCGGGGCACCCGTCGCTGTACAACGTCAACGTGATGACGTTCGCGCAGAGCCGGCTCGAGCAGGCGAACAACCTGCAGGTCGGGATGCGCAGCGTCCGGGTCCGCAACGGGGTCCTGTACCTCAACGGCCGGCGGCTGTGGTTGCACGGTGCCTCGATCCACGAGGACATGCCGGGCCGCGGCCCCGCGCTGACGAGCGGCGACATCGACACGATTGTCTCGGAGCTGCGCTCCGCGGGGGCCAACATCACGCGCTCGCACTACCTGCTCAACCCGCGGTTGCTCGACGCGCTCGACGCCGCCGGGATCATGGTCTGGAGCCAGCCGCCGGTCGACCACGCGGATCCGGTCCTGCGCACCGCGGCGGGCCGGGCCCAGGCGCTGGAGATGCTGAAGGCCACGATCCTGGGCGAGCGCAGCCACGCATCGGTGGTGATCAACTCGGTCGGCAACGAGCTCTCGCCCAACCCCGGCGCGACGCCCGGCACACGTGCATACCTGGATCAGGCGATCCCGTTGGCGCGCGCGCTGGACCCCACCAGCCCCGTCGCCCTCGACATCTACTGCTACCCGGGCTTCCCGGTGCAGCGGCTGTATTCGAAGCTCGACGTGATCGGGATCTCGAGCTATTTCGGCTGGTACACGGGCGTACCGGGCCACACGATCACCGACTTCTCCCAGCTGTCCCCATTCCTGACCCAGACCCACGCCCGCTATCCGGCTCAGGCCCTCGTCGTGGCCGAGTTCGGCGCCGAGGGACTGTTCGACGGCGATCCGAGCACCAAGGGTAGCTACCAGTTCCAGAGCGCATATCTGCAGAACACGATGAACGTGATCAGCCAGCTGCCGTTCATGAACGGCGCGATCTACTGGACGCTGCGCGAGTTCGCCGTCAATCCGGGCTGGACCGGCGGCGCCCAGCTGCCGGCCGACGACCCGCCGGACGGGCTGCACCACAAGGGTCTGATCGCCTACGACGGGACCCCGAAGCCTGCGTACGCCGTCGCCCAGCAGCTGTTCGCCGACCCGCCCGCGTTCGCGCGCTGAGTCTCCGCGCCCCGGGGACCCGGCGGGAACCCGCCGGCGCCGGCGGCTACGGCGTGAACTTCACCGTGATCACGTCGCCGTCGACGACGACGTAGTCGCGCCCCTCGAGCCGCAGTGTCCCGCGGTCGCGGGCGCCCGAGTACCCGCCTGAGCCCACCAGCTCCTCCCACGAGACCACCTCGGCGCGGACGAACCCGCGCTGGATGTCGGAGTGGATCTGGCCGGCGGCATGCCACACCGACAGGCCGCGACGCAGGTGCCAGGACTGGGCCGGCTTGTCCTCGCCGGCGGTGAAGAAGGCGACCAGCTCGAGCAGCGCGAACGCCCCGCGAACCACCGTCTCCAGCCCCGACTCGGCCAGCCCGAGCTCGGCGCGCATCGAGGCGCCCTCCTCGTCGTCGAGCTCGGCCAGCTCGGCCTGCAGGCGTGCCGACACTGCCACCGCGCCGGCGCCCTCGGCGCGGGCATGCTCGAGGATGGCCGGCGGAACCTCGTCGCTGCCCTCCTCGACGTTGGCCACGAACAGGACGGGCTTGGCGGTCAGCGGCTGCAGCAGCCGCATCGCGTCGGGCGCATCATCCGGCGGCGGCACGGTCCGCGCCGGTCGCCCGGCTCCGAGCGCGGCGATCAGCTCGGTCAGCCACGCCGCCTCGGCGATCGCCCGGCGGTCCCCGCTCTTGGCCGTCTTGGCCACTCGATCGAGCCGGCGCTCGGCCTGATCGAGGTCGGCGTACACGAGCTCGGTCTCGATGGTGTCGACGTCGGCGAGCGGGTCGACCCGACCCTCAGGGTGCACCACGTTGGGGTCCTCGTGGGCGCGAACCACGTGCACGATCGCATCGGTCTCGCGGATGTTGGCCAGGAACTGATTGCCGAGGCCCTCACCGCGATGCGCTCCGGCGACCAGGCCGGCGATGTCGTGGAAGGCAATCGTGTCGTGGACGATCTTGGACGCCCGGACCGTGCTCGCGACCGCCTCCAGGCGCTCGTCGGCCACCGGGACCACGGCGACGTTTGGCTCGATCGTGGTGAACGGGTAGTTGGCCGCCTCGGCCGCGACGCCGGTGAGAGCCGAGAATAGCGACGACTTGCCCGCGTTGGGGAGCCCGACGATCCCGACCTTCATCGCCTCGCCCGTCCGCCGATGACGCTGCCCAGCACGGCGCCCGCGACGACGTCGCTGGGATAATGCACGCCGAGGTAGGGACGGCTGGCCGCGAACGCACCGGCGGCAACGTAGAGCGCGCCCGCGGGGACCAGACCCGAATACGCGCGGGCGGCGGCGAACGAGGTGGTGGCGTGGGCGCTCGGGAAGGAGAGCCGCGAGACCGTGGGCGAGAGCTGCGGCAGGTCGCTGAGCTCGGGCCGGCGCCGGCGTACTGCCACCTTGACCGCGTAGTTGACGCCGTAGGCCACCGCGACCGCTTCGATCCCGCGGACCCACCGGGGGCGCCGGGCGTGGTCGAGCGCTGCGCCGGCTGCGCCGAGGGCGAACCAGCACGCCGCATGTTCCCCCAACCGCGAGTAGGCGCGCGCCGCCCGTTCCAGCGCCGGCGAGTGCCCGCGCGTGCGGGCAAGCCTCAGGCAGGCATGGTCGAGCGCGAGCAGTCGTCCGGGCATCACGGCCGCCAACTGTACGGTGGGCCGCGCTCCGGACTCAGGTGCCGAAGCCGACGCGGTGCTCTTCGTCCTCGACGAGCACGTACACGACGCGCGCGAGGTCGAGGGCCACGGTGCCGTCCTCGGCACTCAGCTCGTGCCAGCCGGTGGAGCCGAGGGCCCCGCGCAGGCGGGTGAGCTCGGCCGGCGCGACGCGGGCGCCCAGCACCTGGCCGCCGAGGAATCCGACGCTGATCTTCTGAGGCTTCTCGTTGGGCACTAGTGGTCCTCCGCGGGCTGGACGATCTCGGTCAGGACGCCTCCGGTGGAGGCGGGATGCAGAAAGGCGACGCGTGAGCCACGGATGCCGATCCGCGGCGTCTCGTCGATCAGCCGCAGTCCCGCCGCGGCGAGGGCGGTGAGCGCAGCGTCGATGTCGTCCACCCGGTAGGCGACGTGGTGCAGGCCCGGTCCCTTCTTGGCGAGGTACTTGCCCACCGGGGTCTCGGGACCGAGTGGCTGCAGAAGCTCGACATGGCCGTGCCCGACGTCCAGGAGGGCGGCATCGACGCCCTGCTCGGCGACCGTCTCGCGGTGCACGAGCTCCATGCCGAACGCGGTGCGATACAGGCCCAGCGCGGAGTCGATGTCCTCAACTGCGACGCCGACATGGTCGATGAGGGACAACATCCGGCCGCGGAGTGTAGTCCTGAGGAGAACAAGAGCATGATCTCGACGAAGCTGACCTATGCGCTGAACTGAGGGCTACCGCCGCGCCGGCGGGTCGGCCGGCGACACGGCGGTGGCCGCGGCCAGGCCGAGCTCGCCGCCGCCGATCCGGCGCGGGGCGGCGCTGGGCGTGTCGCCCATGATCCGGTTGATGTCGGCGCGCTCGAGGACCTCGTTGCTCAGCAGCGTGGCGGCCAGCTCGTCGAGCTGCGGACGGTGCATGTCGATGATCTTCGTCGCGGCGCGGAAGGCCTCGTCGGCGAGCTCCCGGACCTCGTCATCGCGGAGTTTCCGGGTCGCCTCCGAGGCGGTCTCCGAAGCCATCCGCAGCGAGGTGATGCCGGTACCCATCGCGTACTCGTGGATCATCGACTGGGCGATCTCCGCGACGCGCTTGAGGTCATCGGAGGCGCCGGTGGTGATCGAGCCGAAGACGATCTGCTCCGTGGCGCGTCCGCCGAGCAGCATCGTCATGAAGTCGATCAGCTCTTCGCGGGTCTTCAGGTAGCGATCCTCCTCGGGCAGGTTGAGTGTGTAGCCGAGCGCGCGGCCGCGAGGGACGATCGAAATCCGGTGCACCCGGTCCACCGATGGAAGCAGCTCGCCGCACAGCGCGTGCCCCGCCTCGTGGTAGGCGACGACCCGCTTCTCGTGGTCGGTCAGTGCGCGCCGGGACTGCATCCCGGCGACGACGCGCTCCAGCGCGGCGTCGAAGTCGGCCATCAGCACTTCGTCGCGGTGGCTGCGGCCGGCGAAGATCGCTGCCTCGTTGCAGATGTTGGCCAGGTCGGCGCCGGTCAGCCCGGAGGTCTGGCGGGCCAGCAGCTTCAGATCGACGTCGGCGGACAGCGGCTTGTTGCGCGAATGCACGGCCAGGATGCGCTCGCGGCCACCGACGTCCGGGGGCGAGACGTAGATCTGGCGATCGAAGCGGCCAGGCCGCAGCAGCGCCTGGTCGAGCTTCTCGAGCAGGTTCGAGGCCGCGATCACGACCACGTCCTTGCGCGCGGTGAAGCCGTCCATCTCGACCAGCAGCTGGTTGAGCGTCTGGTCGCGCTCACCGGAGACGTCGTGGCCGCGGTGGCCGCCGACGGCGTCGATCTCGTCGATGAACACGATCGCCGGCGCCTTCTTGCGCGCGGCCTTGAACAGCCGCCGGATCCGGGCCGCGCCGACACCGACGAACATCTCCACGAAGCCGGCCGCCGAGGCCGAGAAGAAAGTCGCGCCGGACTCGTGCGCGACGGCCTTGGCCAGCAGCGTCTTGCCGGTGCCGGGCGGTCCGTGCAACAGGATGCCCTTGGGGACCTTGGCGCCGAGGTCGCGGAAGCGCTTGGGATCGCGGAGGTAGTCGACGACCTCGCGCAGCTCCTCCTTGGCCTCGTCGGAGCCGGCGATCTCGCTCCAGCCGATCGAGGGCGTCGAGTCGGGCTTCGTCTCTGCCGGGCGCGTACGCGGCATGAACCGCATGAGCGCGAACACGGCCACCACCAGAAGCCCCATGAAGATGATCGGGAGCCAGTCGTGAAGCCAGGAGTAGAGGTCGGGGTACCCGAGGAAGGTTGCGACGTTCATCAGCTGCCCACCGTTCTCATCGGCACCGCGGCGCGTTCACTGAACACACTCGAGACGGGGATTCGGCGAAAAGGCACGTCCCACCTTCCCCGAGTTCCGCAGCTCATTTGACGTGATAGGTGCCAGAAACCGGCTGTAAGCAGGCACTTCGTCACACCGAACATGTGTTCGGCGTGTATCTATGGCG